>Ga0209751_10002646_pt1 | contig 17735 bp, 18 predicted proteins | sample RifCSP13_1_FD_184019 | JGI IMG/M metagenome (GOLD analysis project Ga0209751, IMG submission 184019) | Soil microbial communities from Rifle, Colorado - Rifle CSP2_sed 13_1 (SPAdes) (version 2) | ecosystem: Environmental > Terrestrial > Deep subsurface > Rock core/Sediment | place: Rifle... | reverse complement strand
CGCTCCGCACGCAAGACCTGCTCTCCGCCTTCATCTCCGCCCTTGAAGGATTAATGCTCGTTAATGGCGAGTACTTCAGCCGGCCGGAAAACTTTGCGGAACGGGATCGGCTGCTGGGCGCAATTGGCGAGGCGCAAGACTGCTTCACGGAAGATGGCGACGAGATTGAACCCGCCAAGGAAGAGGAAGCTGGCGAGCTTGTCAATGAAACCCTCTTCGACGCGCTCCAATCCTTTGCGCCACCTTACACGTACTTCAGCGCGCATCCGGGCGATGGCGCCGACTTCGGTTTCTGGCTTTCCGATATCGAAGACATCCGGGATCAGGTCGAATTCGTTTCGAGCAAGGAACAGGAATACCCAGGCACAGACTTTCGCGGTGAATGGTTGCACGTGAACGAGCGCGGAAATTGCACGCTCTATGTGCGCGTCGCCGCTGACAGAGACAATGAGATTTGGTCTGTAGTCTGAGACAATTTATGCGAGATAAAGCATACGATGCTATGCTCTGCCCACGTTGCGGCTGCTGTCTTCACCCGGCAAGCGATTATCGAAGCGCTGACGCTGAATGCGGCCACTGCCATTTGCCGATCCGTTGGGAAATGATTTCGACAGCGGTTGAGAATGGTCCGCTTGAACACCCAATTATGATTACACCAAAACCCTGATTCCCTTGTTGCACCGGTTCTGCGCAATCGTGAGCCGATGCACCAAGGCAATTATACCTTGAACGAAACCGAAAGCACACTATGAAACCATCCAAATACACCCTGCACACCTTGCGTGGCCCTATCGAGTTAGATGCTTCACGCATTCGCACCGATGATGTTCGCTTCCCATGGGAACACTCACCGCGCGCTTGGCACCTTTACGTTATCGGCAATGAATTCGGTGCATCTGGCGCCGTTTGGGCCGATTGCGAGCAAGACGCGTTCGATGAACTAGTGGATTGCGATCTTGGCAATGGACTACTCATTGACGAAAATGATGCCGATGAAGAATCCCCCAGGCTTGGCAATGCAGGCGAACCAGCTTGCCTTGACAACGCATGGATCGCAATTGTCCAATTCGACAAAACGCGCGACTTCAACTTGATCCTGTCACTTGCTGAAGCGCGCGGACAATGCACCGATACGCTCGACAACCTGTAACCCGCAAACTCACACCGTGAAACTGCTTACCCGGTACCACTATGCAAACCTATTCTGAATTCCGTCCAACCGAATTTGACCGCCCGGGCGCATTCCTGCGGGAACAGCAAGACTGGCTTGTCTGCCCGGTCGGCCAGAATCGAGACTCCGGCCCGTTGGATCAATCCAACTTCGCTTGCGCTTTGAAAATGCTCGGCGGGGAATCCGATACCGTCGAAGTCTGCCGCTTCGGCCATTGGGGGCCGGGATGGTTCGAAATCATTATCGTGGCGCCAGGCACGGCGGCGCAAACCATCGCGCAAACCATCGAAGACCGCCTTGAGGATTACCCGGTCCTTGATGAAATGGATTACTCGCAACGTGAACAAGACGCGGCCGATGAAACCTGGCGCAACTGCTACCGCGAAAAGGAACGGATCAAATACATTCGCAAACACCGGAGCCAATTCGATTTCGCTTCCTTTCGTGACCTGCTTGATTGCGTGCGCGGAAAGTCCTTTGCCGGGTACGCCATTGAACTGATTAACTCTTGAAAACTCCTTTGATAAAAGTCTCGCTGGCAGTATCGCGGGCAGAGCAGGCAACCGCAAGATACAAAAAAGCTTTCTTAGCCGCCTCACTGCTAGCGGCACAGCGCGCAGTGAGGATTGAGAAGGCATGGGCAAAAACACGGAAGTTGGAAGCACAGGCCTTGGCCGCATGGGCGAAAGCGAGAGCCTTTGAAAGACAACTTCATGAAAGCACCTATGAAGCTAACCAAGAAACATAAAGCTGTGGTGGATACTGTCTGCGGTCAAATACCGTTTGCCTCTTACGAAGTGGCAGCCCTGTACGCTCGCGAGTGCCGCAACAGGGGACTTGAAGCTAAAGCCCGCCGATTGACAAAATTCGAACGCGACCATTGCAGAACTGTGCGCGATTACTGATATGAACCTGATCCTGACCAATTACGCTCCAACAAAACGAAAGCACTATGACACACAAAGAATATAATGGGTACTTCAACTTCGAAACCTGGAATCTCAACCTTTGGATGAGCAACGATGAAGGAAGCGATTCTTACTTTCGCGAAGTGGCGGAAGGCTGCATCAGACACGCTCGGGCGGGCAGTTGCTTCACGCAAAAGGAACAAGCAACCTTGGACCTTTCCGACGCGCTTAAGGAACACTTCGAACAAGGCAAGGATGATTTGCTCGAATCCGCTAAAGCCTCTTGCTCTGTTTGGGCTGATCTACTAACCGCGGCGCTCAGCGAAGTGAACTGGCACGAAATTGCCGGGCACATGATCGATGAAGCTTGGGAAGCGATCAGCGAAGCGGTGGCGGAAAGTGCGGAAGCCGACGCCTGAACCCGTAACCAAAACCGGTAATGCCTGGCAGAATGGAAGCTGCTGGGCGCCTCGCTCCTTAACCTATTCCCCAAAACCTATGGCAACCCTCCCCACTGAATTCGACTCTAAAGGATTTCACTTCAAGCAGTTGCAACGCTCAGAGAAGTACGCACTGTACGAACGCGCTAAGCCTGACGGTTCACAGAATCATTTCGAAGTCATTGTGATCCAATGGCGTAAAGCTGTCACTTGGCCCGATGGCAGAGTAACGAAAACCCATGAAGGCTTCCCAATCCCCGAAGACTGGGGGACGCTCGCTTGGTCATTCTCAGCGGCTTCCCATCGTGATCCTTACGGTTCCGCCCTAAAATGCTACCTGAACCTTTGCCAAGATACCCAACAAACAAGGTAAGGTAGCCCTTTTGAAGCGTTTTGATGGCACGGCCGTATGCCCGACACCTTCCCAAATCAAAACGCGACAGAGAGCCAGCCGCTGGAACGTCCGCTCACATATTGACAAACGCTTGCATACCTGCTACAGTCCACAACCTGCAAACTCATACCCTAAAAATGAAAGCCACAACCTACCCAGCCCTGAACCCATGAGCAATCCCGAAACCTTACCCTCGGCGGCGCCCGCCCTGCCACCGTTCACGCTGGCGGACTTCGAGATGCAACACGACTGCTACGTCAGCCATCAAATCAATGAAAACAAGCTTGTGTTCCTGTTCACCCGGGAAGCGGAGCGCGCGATTTACAGCGTAACTGACTACCGCGTCAGTTCGGTCGGAAGCGGTCCCGCGGTTTGGCTGATTCCGGTGAAAGCTCCATTATGATCAAAAAGGAATTCGGAATTGACTTCCACAGCTCCGGCGGGGCACTGACGTTGCCGGTTTGCGCAGTAACGGACACCAAAGCCCAACACGGAACCTTCACACGGACGCACTCCGACGACTGGACGATTACAGGCGAGGTTAAAGAGGGGTTCTATGTCAATTTTTTCCGGGCCAGACACCCGAAATTCGGATACGTATGGGGTGATTTTGAGTCCTTCGTCGAGGCGGACTCTGAAGAGGGGTTCGCGGATTTCTGGAAACAACATGAACCCGAAGCTTGGGATTACGACGATTTATGAAACTCTCCCCGACTGCCATCGCGGACCTTTGCCGCTCCCTTGGCCTCGCTGTGCTCCTTGAACCCGCTACCGGACGCCGGTGCTACTCTGCCACCGACGGTCGGGGCATTCGCGTCTATTGGACCGTCTCGCTCAAAGGCGGTCTGCTGGGCTTGCCCCGTGTGATTAACCGCGGCGTGGATACGCATGCTAAGAGTCTGCGCGAGGTTCGATACCTGATCCGAGCATGAGCCATAAACAGCTTATCACTCTTAAAGCCTGTCAGAAAGCCCAAGACTGGGCAGCGCAATTTCCCACCCTTAAAGCCGCTTGGGACGCGTGCGATAACCCATTATGGATGCTGTGGTGGTTAGGCAGCACAGAACCAGATGGGTGGCGCATCGCGGAATTTGCCCAATGGTGTGCCGAAAGGGCAAGAGCGCGATCAGAGGCGGAGGCAGCGAAGGCTTCAGCATCGTGGGCAGCAGCGGCGGCAAGATGGGCGGCAGAGGCAGCGGAGTGGGCAGCGAAGACTTCTGCATCAAAGGCGGCGACGGCAGCGATAAGGTTGGCGACGGAAGCAGCGGCAGGGGCGGCAGAGGAGGGAGCGTCATGGGCGGCAGAGGTTTCAGCGGCAGGGGCGGCAGAGGCTTCGACGGCGCGAGAAAAAGAGCGCAAGGCACAATGCGCCAAACTCCGCGAAATGTTTCCTTGGAAAGACTGAACCATGATCACCAAACGGCCGGCCGCGCGTGATCAATCGCGGTATGGACACGCATGCAAGAAGCTTGCGTGAGGTTCGATACCTGATTCGCGCATGAAAATCCCTTGACCGCGCAAGCGCTTGCGATTATGCTCTTGAGCATGACCGAAACCAACTGGACGCCTTCCCTCATGGGACACAAAGGCGGGCAAAACGGCCGCGGCCAGTCCAAGGCGCGCCCGGGCCAGGCGGCCAAGATGCGCGCATGGTGGGCGAGTGAGGCGAGCAAACCGTATCGGAGCAAGAAGAAACCCTCCCCGAAAAAGCTGGCCTCCCCGAAAATCGGCCCCGAAATCTTTGAGAAACCGTAACCGTCAACCCTAAAAACCGAACCAACCCCGAAAATCCAATGGCATCACCCAAGAAATTAGACCCCGAAATTGCTGCGCTCCGTGATGAGCACAAGGGCCGCGTAGCCGACCTGAGAGTCAAGAAGCGCTCGGCGGCGGTACTCAAAACCATCCTCGAAAAGCGCCTGCCCACCATGACGATGGGGGATCGCCAAAAACTCATGGACGAATTGGCGTTGAATGTCACTCCCAGCATTCCGATCCTCCTCGAAAAGCCGACCGTGCTTCCATCGCAGTTGCCCAAGCCGGTTGAGAAGTTGCCGCCAACCCCGAAACCGGCGGTGCCGCGGACTCCCGGGGTAACGATCGGTACGGTCGCGGTAGCTGGACCGGCGCCGGTGCCCGCAGCGGCTCAGCGCGTGCCGGTTGTGGCAGGGAATATTCCGGCAGCCTGATGCACCGCCGCCACTTCATCAAAAGCATTGCTGTTACCGGGTTTGCGAACCTGTTCCTGCCCAAGGCCATGGACCGGTACAAGTGGTTTCAGACCGGCCGAATAATTGATCCAACCCCAGTCTTCAAAGCTCCTGATTATCAAGGGAAATGGGTATTCGTTGTGGAAAAGTTCCCCCTTCGTTTCGAGCTTGATGGAAACGTGTGGAGAGTAACGGAACCATGTGGCGACAGACAATCGGGGCAGGTTTCGAGGTTTCAAGCCCGGTCACTGGTAGTGCTGCACCCCAAATCCGAAAGTCGAGAGCAACTGAAGTGCGGCGGCCTCCGGCACCCCGTCATCTCTCATAATGTCGAAAATATCACGAAATGATAGCGGCACAGGCAAATTGATCAACAGCTCCTCAACGGTCTGGGCGTGTCCTGGAGGGGGCTTCTGGCCGACAAGAATATCGCGTAGATCGGCGGCCGTGGAAAGAGCTGGCGTCAACTTGTTTCGAGCAAAGTTCCCAAGTGTTGGAACCGCGCGGGCCGGCGCTTCCTTGCCGGTTGAGAGCTTCATTTTGCCACTGCTCAGACGGGAGAGTAGAACAGTGTTTTGGATCAGCCCACCGAACACATCAATCCGGCTTTTCCCCATCTTAATCTTGAGAAAATCAGTCGAGTTTGAGTCGGTCTCAATGGTGCCCCCGGCCAAGGCCCCAAGCCCAAGCATAACCCCAATGCCAGTTAGGCTCCTGGCGTACTCTGACGCAATCAAGGCCCGGGTTTGCATGCTGCCCCGATACAGCGGCTGTAAAGCTAGGAGTTGGAATCTGCTCGCCACCAGCCGAGGCGCCCAAAACACGGTTGCAAGCGTCTCGGCAGCGCCCGCTGCCCTGCCGATGTCGCCTCGCCCAGTTGCGACGTTGACGTAATTGGCGATGGCGTGCATTTCAGCCTGAGTGACCGGAGACGAGAAGAGGCGTTTCCGGCTGTCCAGCATGGCGTCAAAACTGTCTGCTCGCAGCTTGTTCAGGTAGGTCATGAAGGCGCGATTCGACGCCCTTACACCTGGTATCAGATTGCTGTACCGAGACATCATGATTTCTTCCTGACGCGACAACCTGAATTCATCCAACGAGGCAAGGTAGAGCTTGGAACGGGCATAAGCTCCCGATTTCGCGTTCGGCCGGTTAAGGATTCTTGCCTCCTCAATGAGCGCTCTCTTTTCGGATGTTAACGCGCGCAACATTGGCACAATGGACTTGGCGGCACGTAAAGGATGAGCGGTTCCAACGAAAAGACCCTGGCGTCCTACTGCGCTTAAATCGAACGCGCTCCAGATTGCCTTCGGCAGGTTTACAACCTCCCTAGCTCCGGCCAATATCTTCTGAAATCGAGTGCGTTTCTTGGCTTCATCCAACGCAAGCCCGCGGTCGAAATCACGCTTCACTGCCTCCAGCTCGGCCTTGTAACGCATCGCCAAAGAATCTTGTGTGATGTCCAGAGGAGGTTTAACGGTTCGAGGTGTGAAATCACCGTCGGCCAGTCTCTTTTGATAACCTGCGACCTGGCGCAAAAGCTGAGCCCGGCGCAACTGGAGAGCTTGCATGAGCGGGTCAGGGCCTGGCTGGAGCCGGCCTCGCATCCATTGACGTTCCGCCTTCAGGGCCTCGATCTGCGCACGTTGGGCTTCGAGCTTTTCACTGGTGAGCGTAGAAACTTTTCGAGACTTCTGGAACGGCGCTTCCTGCTCCAATTGACGTTGCAAGCTTTCGATCTGTCTTCCGGCTGCCTTTTCAGCAAGATCTAACCTCTGCTCATCGGTGAGCTTTGAACGATCAAAGATCTGATCATGCTCAGCCTGAGTCTTCTTGTACTCCTTCACGAGCGCCTCAAGCTCGGCATCAGTTGGCGATGGCGTCTTGGTCTTGACGATTCGTTCCCGCATCTGAATTTCGAGCTTCAGGTCAGCCAATCGGTGCTGGTAATAAGTCTTGCGGGCACCCAACACGGAAGCTAATTGGCGCGCCGGATCTGTTACCGTCACTCCAAACTTACGCTTCAACTCGTTGAGCTGCTGTTGGAGATTGCGAGCGATATCGCTGATCTTTCCGCGTTGGTATCCCGTCCTTGGAAGCGGCCTTTTCGCCTCCACGTCCATTGCATGAGCCACGAGTCGAGTCTGGGTTTTGAGATCCCGAACCGTTTTGGAAACCTGGTCCTGTCGGGGCAACGTGAATCGGCCGCGACCCGATATAGCATCCATGGTTTCGAGCCTGGAAATGTTCGGAAGAACCTCTTGCAAGACCTTGTGAACCTGATCAATCAGAGGCTCGCGCGCAATGGAAGGATCTTGCTCCACAATTGACCGCACCAGCTTCTGGACGGAAGAGTAAAGGGTGTCCAGTTCGCCTTTCTTTGCTTTAGAGGCAATGGCGGCCTTGGCGTCTTCGATTCGGGTCGCGGCGTCAGTGCCGGATAGAATGGACTTGGCCTTTGCGCCACGCTCACGAGTTTCTGTCTTCAGGCGTTCGTCAACCGTCTTTTCGAAGTGTGCCTGACTTGCCTGCCATGCTTGCTGAAGATGTGGCCGCACCCATTCACCCAAATCGGTTAACATCGCGTCAGACCATTTGGCAAAATCGCTGATCTTTCGGGCGATCTTAGCCGCTCCGATAATCGCTACATCGGAGAGAATAGTGGGGTCAACACCGGCAGACGTGCGACCCATTTTCTCCCGTAACCGAACCCGGGCGGCATTCGCCTGAGTATCCATGAACGATGCGATGCCCTCCGCTATTTTCAGGAGCTTCGGTTCATACTGCGCACCCTTGGCAGCCTCAGCTTGAGCCAGCTTCAGCTCTGTGTCCACGAGCTTGGCCCGTTGCTCATTAAGGTGGGCCTCAAGTTCGGCAGTTTTTCGGGTGTAATCGTCGTGGGTCTTCTGGATCTCTGCACGCTCTCCATCGGTCAATGGTCTCCAGTCGTTGGCCTCGCGCTTTCGCGATTCCAGGGCCGCTAGACTGAAGTCCTCGTTCATCATGAGCTGACGCGCTCGGAACGCTCGGCCCATGATTGTTCCGGTGGCTTTAGTGATCTCAGACAGCTCCCGAATCTTGTCGGACCATAGCGTAGCCCGCTGGCCCGCCTCGGAAGCCGCGTCAAGCTCGCCTGCATCCTTGGCTCTAGCAGCTTCGGCAGACGCTTTGGCGTGTTCGGTCCTCAGTTCAACCAGCCGGTGGTCAAGCGCCAAGGCTTCCTCATCAGTGTGGCTCCTGGGTTTCTCCTTGAACTCACTGACCAATCCGTCAACCCATTCCGGCTGGCTGTCGAGACGGTTCATGACCCGTTGCCACAACTCGGCATCAGGCTTCCCAACGGTCTCCTCCAAGGGAGGAAGCCCCACCTCGGCACGGACCCGATTCATTTCGACGTTCTTGATGCCAGTGGGGGATTGGGGTGTTCCACGTGGAACACCTATCGGCTCTCCCGGCTCCGCTTGCTCGCCTTGCGCGGCTTGCTCTTGCTGATTGGGGAGTGCGCGCTCAGGCTGGCGAACGCCACCGGGTGCTCCTTCTGCCATTTGTGGAACATTTTGGGCTTGTTGATTCGCATCCACTGAAATTGCGAACGACTCTTGATCGGCATTGGGTATTCCTTTCGGTTGCGCCCCCTCGGGAAACGGAGGCTGGTAACTCGGATCTCGCTTTCGCAAAAAGTCGCCTGCGCTTCCCGTCCCGGTCGCCGCTTCGTAAGCTTCACGGAAAAACTGCTTCTTGGTGACAACCGGGGCCATGGCGTCCAGGATGGGCATGATGTCCTGGCCTTTTGCCTTCGCGGTGGTCAGTTCAGCCTTCAGGCGAGCGGCCTCGGCATCCATTCGGTCAGCGCCAGCCTTCAACTCGGCAACCTCCTCAGGGGTCTGAGCGCCGCGACCTACCTCGTGAGCCTTGCCGGTCAGGCCACCAGATTCCTTCCAGTCCTTGCCGGCGAGTTCCTGCCAGCGTTCAGGCGAGGCGCTTTCCACCTCCGTGATCTTGTTGCGCTCAAAGATGCCTTCTGCGGGCTTCGGGGCCTCGGAAGGTGCCGGCATAGGCGCGGCTGGTTCCGACGCCTTGGCGGCCTCACCTGTAACAACGGCGGGGCCTTCTGGTGGCAGAGGCTCTCCCTCGACGGCATCCCGACGGTACGCCTCCTTGATATCGGCAACTTTTGCCGCAATCACCTCGGGGCGTGACCCAGCCGGCAGGGCGAAGGTCTGTTTCCCGACCACCGGGTCCGTGTAGTGGTACTGATCCCGGCCGGCCAAGGTGCCCGCGCGCTCAACGCCAGCAGGAAGGGCAGGTGCTGCAGGTGCTGCAGGTGCTGCAGGTGCTGCAGGTGCTGCAGGCGGAGCACCCTCAGCCGCCTTGGATGCCCCCTTCATCCCAAGAGCTGATGCAGATGCCGAAAACTCTTTCGCAAAGATGTTCTCTGTTTCGGATCTGACCTTGGGATCAAGCTCTTTAACGATTCCCAACAAAGACATTCCCAAGTTTACGCCGGCAGCATGACCTATTTCAGCCCAGGCTTCGCTTGGGTTTCTCTTGAATTTCTCGTAGAGAGACGGAGCGTTTGCCGCATTCATGAGGGCGTTCATGCTGGCTTGGTTAGCTAATTCCTCCACAGCCTTTTCGCTGAACCTGCTGCCAAGCCCTCGTGCCCTAAGCTTCGCCATAACCTGCCCCGCTGCCCCTTTTGCGAATTTGCCAACTGACGGCAATACAGCTCCAAGAGCCGCAGCCTTTGCGGTTTCGATTGGATCTCCACCGCTCTGGACGTAAGCATCGGAACCCATCTGAGCGCTAAACGCAATAGGCGCAGGAACCCCCGCAGCGGTTGCAGCAAGAGCTGGAGCCATTTGACCTATGCCCTTGCCCACCTCTGCCGGGATTGATCCAGGAGGGTAAAACGTGGACGGTAAGGTGGCCTGCTCGTAAGGCTTTCCGATTGCACCGGAAGTTATTTTAGCAATGGCCTCCCGGGTTCTTGGAAAGCTCAGATTGTTTACTGATCCAATGTCACCTGCAACAGCTTCTCCAAGTTCTCCAGTTTTTCTACCCGCTAATCCTAGTTTTTTAGCGTAAAAATCAGCTCCCTCCGCAAGATCCGGCATGAGCCAACGAGCGAATCCAGGAAATTGAGCATGCTCTTGTCTTGCCGCCTCCGCTTTCTGAGTCAAGTCGGAAAGATTTGCTCTTGATTGCTCCAGAGTGAGAACGGGAGATTGGGTTTCTCCCGCTGATTCATCGAACTGATCGAAGACGTTGCCCTTGCTCGGTTCATCGAACTGATTGAACGGATTCCCCGCGCTTTCAGAAACCTTGGGAGCCTCGGTTTCTTGCGTAACCTCGTCAAACTGATCAAAGATGTTGGCTGGCATACTTCATCCCCTGATACCGGAACCACCCATGATCGTCCCGGGTGACAGCCTGCGCTTGAGTAGCTCTTCAGCAGCACCTGGCCCGAACTTGAAATTGAACTGAGCAGCGGACCCGGGGTTGTCCATCAAATACTTGATGTGCTTGGAATTCGGTTGTGGGGGCTGATTGGCTGGAAACGGCGCGGTAGTGGATGATGGTATGGGCGCAGTGGGGGCCGCGGGAGTGGCTGGAGGCTGCAAGGCGGTGGGTGCTATTGGCTGGCCTGGCACTGGGGCTCCCAGATTGACGAGCGTGTTACTGGCTGAGTTCATCCCGGCCGTGTCCGGCTTGGACATGCCGAACCATCCAGTTGCTGACTTTGCGGCGTTGTAGGCGGTGGTGGCGTCAGAGATTTCTTTCTTCCTTTCCTCTGCCGCAGGAACCTTTTTCGTGACCATTCTTCCGGTCGCGTCCTTGGAGCTTACGTTGACAAACTCGGTTGGATCTCCCTGTTCAGCCCGGGTGGGAACCCTCTGCCATGAAGCACCAGACCAGAAAACCTTTGTGCCGTCTTCGAGGGTTCGCATCGCAGGCTGAACGCTCTCAGGAGTCGGTCGGGCTTGCCGCGCCTTTATTGCCCCTACCGCGCGCGTCAGCCCGACCGGATCATTGAAGAACAGCTTTGGAGCGGCGCGGCGGAGCGCTTCAGCCGGATCAACTCCTGAATCCGTCAAGGTCTGGTAGTCCTGTTGGCCCTGCCATTGCATGGCTTGGACCTCGTTCATTTGATTCTGCTCGTCTATCGCAAGCTTTACCTTAAGAGCAGCATTGATCTTGTCCCAATCAACGAAGCGCTGTTGTGCTGGATTAGGCATAATGTTCTGTTGATTAGGAGTTAACCAAAGAGAGGAACCCCGAACAGGTCGTCAAGTTGATTGCTCACTTGACCTGCGTAAGGGTCAACGTAGTCATCAATCCAAGGATTATAATCGAATGATTGGCCCGTGTCTTCATAGGTAAGTCCTGGCTGATTTCCGAATCCTCCCCAAGTTGAAGATGGGGCTAAAGTGCCTCCTGAAGACTTCGGAACAGACGGTCTTCCGGATAACCGACTCAAGATGGAATCCAGGGTGCTTGCAGTGTCGTCAATGGGGGTGGATCCTGGAGTGGCCCTGCCACCTCCAAACCCGCCAACCATAGGAGGCGTCGTTGGCTTTGCCTGGTTCCATGCCGCGCTGTTTGCCGCTTGAGCAGCAGTTGCGCGAGCCGCGTTCTGCGCAGAGATCTGCTGGCCTTCCGTGATCCTGCGTTGGTCTGTTTGCGCTTGAGCGGTGAGATTGCCAAGAATGGTGGCCGGAGAATACTGAGGCACTTGGCCGTACACCTGGCCGTACTGCTCAACGCCTTTGTTTCGCAGATCCATGCTTGTCAGTCCAAGGGCGCGCAGCAAGGCGGTCTCATCGTTGCCCCCGCCGTAGCTTCCAATGCTGATGCCGCGCTCCGCCGCAGATTGGGCAATCTGACGCCGCACGTCAGGCGCAATGGTGCCAGACAAGTTCTGCTGGACGACTGGCATCCGTGGATCGTTGGCCACTGCTGACGTGTAGTAATCCCCGATCCGCGTGCCTAAATTCTGAGTTCGAGCGCCAACTGTGGGAGCTGACCCGGCAGTGGTGACTGGGGTAGAGTTAGCCCACGCCACCATTTCCTCGTAAGTTTCTGGCAAACCGTTTCTCATATTCAGATATTCGTTGAGAGTCCAATTCGATCAAGTGAGGCTCCCTGCATCGAATCTACTGTGACAGCGGGGTTTTCCGTTCCAAGATAGTGATCAAGTTCCTGACGCATCAGTCTCAGCGCCCGCTTTTCATGCACCGCCCCAATTTGGTGCGAAGTGGCCACGTCTTGGCTGTAATACCGCAGCGCCTGAACCATTTCGGTCAGCGCAGGAATATTCCCAATGATCAATGGATCAGTGTCGCGCACTACCGGAATGTATTCCTGCTTGCAAATGGCAGTGATGGAGAACGATGTGTTGCAGCAAGAAGGCACGGGTGAAATGAAATATCTCCGGTACGCCGGCATCGTCTCGCTGGCTTTGTAACGAGAAAGCAGGACTTCAACGCCGGTGGTTTGATCGACTTGGTACAGCAGGATGTCACCATAAGTCATTGGCTTTGATACCATCGTGATTTTACTCACAATGAAGGTGGTATCAATGAACGGCGCAGCGAACGTCAGATAGAATCCGTTGGGATTATTCAGACCGTCCTGCACGTTGATCTCGTTGCCGTTTTGATCCAGACCGGAAAAGAAAATCCTGCTGCCGATGTCCCGGGTGTCCGTGGTGTAAACCCGGAGCGCTTGGTTGGTCGCGGTAAGGTCCACCGAGGTTGGCCACACACCTCGCTCGTAGCCCGCCACGCTTCCGCACCAGTCATTAAGAGTCAGTGACGGCATTGGCCCCGGCCCACCTGGCAGCACTTCGTAAAACTCGTTGTGCACGTAAATGGGCTGCTTTGAAATCGCCATATTGATGATGCGGGCAAACTCGCGCGGCAGAGTGATATAAGGGTTTGCCGTGGTCACCGAAAACAGCACCTTAACCCAGCCCTGCCACCATCCCGCGTCACGGCCAGCGAAGATCAGCCGCTGTTGGGCATCGTTGGTGATCGCTGCGATGCGCGCAGTGTCGTTGGCGCATACGCCGATCAGCTCGGGGATGCGACTGTCCTTGACGGTTTTAAGAGTGGCTCTCATATCACAGAAAATGCTCCGGTCCATCCCATGGTTCCACCTGCCCCATTCGTGCAGCTTCCTGAAACTATAATCTGGATGGTGCTGAATCCTACTGGCATGCTAAAATTCACCGTCTTCGATCCGATCAATGGTCCGCCCAATAAGCCTAAAAGATCTCCTCCTGGTGGAGTAAGCGCTAAAGAACCTCCTTGGCTTCCGTTGCCTGAGGTTGGGTAGACGTAAGTTCCGAAAGCTTGGAACACACACGGAATTACGACTCCTGACGTGTTGTTGAATGACAGGTCTCCCTGGACAACTATGCCGCTGGAAAGCACAGGATCACTCGTAACACTGAAGACAAAATCCCTTACGCCCTGAGTGTAGGTTGTGCTTCCAGTAGGTGGAGTGGGAGTTGTCCAGACAAAATCACCGAACACATCTTCCCTGATCCTTAGCGAGAACGTTTTGGAACAGAGTGCGCTCATATCAGGTTGCTTGGTCGGCGACTTCGATGGTGAATCCGTAGGTGCCAGCAGCGCTGGGAGTGCCTGAAATGGCGCCGGTCTCGCTGCTTAGGAACAGCCCGGCCGGCAGGACATCGCCTGACGCTAGCCCCCATCCGTATGGGGGGATTCCACCAGTGACCGCAATGGATTGTCCGTAGAGCTGGTCCACGTCGCCTGCGGCCAGAGGTGAGCTTTCAGTGATCTCCATGACTGCGATCACGAAAGTCCGCCAGGAAGCGTTGCCGTTGATGTCTGTTACCTCCAGCCGGAACACGGAGCTTCCCGCGGTGGTAGGCGTGCCTGAGATCGTGGCCTGGTATCCGTTGGGCACCAAGCTCAGTCCAGCCGGCAAGAACCCGACCACCTGCCAGGTCAGCGGTGGCACCATGCCGAAGGATGAGCTGAGGACCGTGAAGGTGCTGAAGCTGCTGTTGATGCAGCACGAGTTCGCCATCTCGATCAGGCACCCGATCTGGCCGGCCTTGAGCTGAGCTGCGTCTAGGGCCAGGGAGTTGGCCTCGGACTTGGAGTTTCCCCAGTATGCGCCAGCCAGGATCACCGCGCTGCGCCCGCCGTTTGTGCAAAGCGCTGTGCCGATTTGCTCGTCGTTAGACGTGCGGCGCGGGTTCGGTGGCTTGGGTTGGGGTACAGGCCCCGGAGGGTTCGGGTTGGGGGGAGAGGGCGTGGAGGCGCAGAGTTGGGCAAGGTATTCAGTGCACCACTGCACGGCTTGCGCGTCAGCTTGGGCTTGGGAGAAGGCAACGAAGGTGCCCGCGGGCACGGTGTAGGAGAGCGGGGTGCCGTAGCAGTCTGTATTGGAGCAGGTGAACTCGCGGGAGAGGAATTGGCGAGAGGATTCGCAGAGGCGGGCAGCGGCGAGGGCGCAGAGATCTGCCTCTTCCTGAGAAACAGAGGAGACACACTGACCAAGACATGCGTAGAACAAATCGAAGTCGCCTTGCCACAACTCGTTCTTGAATTGAACTCCAAAGAACAGGTTTTGATCGACGGCCTCGCTTGAAAAATTTCCAAGGCTCGAAGCGTCGTCGATGCAGGGAGATTTGTAAGGGCAAAGGATTTGCATATCAAGAGCACTCCATTCTATCGAAGGGTGCTTTTTGCACGGGTATCGCGAACACCATCACACCTCGGACGCGGCACCATCCCTTGATCGTTACACGTAATTGAAATTGAAACCCTAAGTTTGTTGGCCGGTTATTCAGAGTCTGGCAATCAGGCGCCGGTGGAGTCGGGAAGTTCAGCGAGAACTTATCGCCCTCTCCCTGCACAGCATAGCCCTCTTGAGGGTAACAAATATTTTCAACGACATTCTCACACGTTGTGCGAGCGCTGCAAAACTTGGTTCGGTTCCAGAAGTTCCAGCACGTGGCTCCATCGGGTCTATACTCAACAGTGAGTTCGACGGTGCCATAAATACGGTCCAGCCAAATTTCAAGGCCGTCCAATCGCTTCAATTCAAATTCTTTTCCGAAAGTCCACGCAGGCGTCTCGAAAAACCATTCCACCCTGGAATCGGTGTTATCGTGGCGCGTGCTCGCGTCCAGCTCCCACACTTGGATTGATCCATCGACGCGTGATCGAACTACGGCGAAGGCGCGGTCACGTCCACCGAAGTCTCCTGAAAAGAGTTGCAGAATGTCTTCCCCGTTCAGCATTCCTTCCCAAGCTGGCGGGCTCTTCTCTTGGAGAGATGAGATGAGGTCGAAATCAAGCACCGCGATGCCTTTGAATGCGACACCTACGTCAGTCATTTCTGGAAGCGCCGTCTGGTAAAGTCGGTTGTCCCAATAAATACCCGAAGAGAAACGAACAGTGAACGGATTCCGTCGCTGGACTGATAAAACAAGTCCCCGTTAGCATTGACAATGCCGCGGTCCCCGTAAGATCCGTTCTTGTTTTGAACAACCTTCTGCAAGGGTTCAGTGGAGAGAATCCAATCAGCCCTCTTGACAGGAACCGTGAGAGAATAAATTGCCTTTCTTGTGAAGGTGAAAAGCTGTCCTTCTCCAAGGCTGGTGTCCATGTTCGCGCTGTGGTGAAGCGCGCGGATGATTCCGTCTTGGGTCGGGACAATAAACCCATCACCGGCTAATGCCAATGGGTTTTCGGTTACCTTGAGAATGGCATCGCGTAAGGAGTACGGGGCGGTTCCGGACGGTCCAAGCACAATGTCGCCGGCTGTGTATTGGCGTCCTTGGGCGTACCAAATTCTGCCCATAAAATAATCCATGCAGGTGGCCGCTGGAAGCTCGCCTCCGGGCAATCCTGCTGACCGGCGTAGCGCGTTGCCGTCCCAGAATAGAGGCAGAGTCACTCCGTCCCCGGCCTGTTTCACGGCGAACTCCTCACCTTGCACGAAGAACGCTTGGGGAGCGTCAGGGGGATCGTTGAGGCCCGGGAGTGTGGAAACGTCATGGACGCTGTTGTCGGTATCCACGCGAACTTGGTAGAGGATGCCGGAAATTGAAAGTAGCAGGTACGGATTACCAGCTTGAAGGGAGTTTTCGTATAAAATTCCACCCTGATATAATGCGGCGCCTGTTGTTACGGTGGTCAATGGTTTCCAACCAGTCCTCTGAGTGATGCCTCCCCCTCGCACGGTGGCGTTGGTTAGCCACGCAAGTTGGTTTCGTTTCAACCCGTTGGGCATCAGGTTGGAAGCGATGGTGGTGACCTTGCCGCTGTCAACTCCAAAACTCCAATCCCAGGAGCCGTCGGCCATGCGGGAGCTTGAACTCACGTTTTCACCTCATTGATATTAACGAACGATTTATTTTTACGTGATCCAGGGATTATTTCTACATGATCAACATCCCCAACTTCGCATGCATACCTCCAGTAAAAACCGTGTGCAGTTCTTTGTTTGTGTTTGCACGCCTGCACTATATTTGTGAGATCCCTTTTAAATGATCTCGCAGCTTCAGCTACGCTTTTCCACTTGGCTAGAATCTTTCCACTGAAGTCAATCTGAAGAACCGGCACAAGACGCTTACTTACATTGCGCTCAGGAATTATTATCTTGTTTGGGATTTCTCCATTTGAAAACCTTCTCCAGTAATATCCACTTGATTTCCAAGTTGGATTCTTAACGCAGGTTCTTATCCTACTTCCATTGCCTGGAAATGCTCGATCAGCCTCTTTTCCGGTTCGGAATTTCCTTACGAAATTGCCATCCTTGTCGTATTGACACGTTTCCTTGCCTAAAGATGACTTTCTTCCGATCTGTTTTGATAACTGTTTCTTGATTGATTCCGTGCTCCTAGATTTTCCTCTGAAACGATCCCCTACCTTTTTCCTCTGTTCTTCTGTCCAGTGAGATGGTTTTCGATTGATCATTATCAATCTGTGAGCTGCAAGTCTTTCAGGGCTGAATTTTCTTCCCTTGGTCTTTCCCTTGAGCGAAATAGACATTTGCTTGCATCGTTCAGGTGTCAGCTTGATACCTTGACAGGATCTTGCATCTGGACATGTATTGTATCCTGATGTACGATCATTACACTTGTAGAAGTCCATCCAAAATTGCTCCGCCTTAAGAAGTGTTTCCTTATCCGCATTCGGAATCTCCTGAAGCACTTCGAGCGAGAAAGCGTTTGGATTTTTGTCGAATGCTCGCTGAAGATGAGCACTGTGATGTTTCCCTTTTGAAAGTTCTGATTTGTGTGTTGCCCATCGTTTCCTGAATATCTCTGCATTTCTTGATTCATTATCATGGCGGCCTTCGCTGGCAGAAACATGGTGCTCAATCACACTCGTGGGACAGTACATAACCTTGTATCCAGCCTCGCGTACCCTGAGACAAAAATCAATGTCCTCGTGGCTGTTCAAATATATCTCATCAAATCCATTCAGTTTTTCAAAAACATCTTTACGCACGAGCATGCAGCTTCCTGCTACGGCTGGAAATTCCCTTGTTTTGTTTACTAATGGATGGTTCTGGTCATAACCGTTATATATGCACTGTGAAACCCTATTCTCGTTAATA
>Ga0209751_10002645_pt1 | contig 17746 bp, 26 predicted proteins | sample RifCSP13_1_FD_184019 | JGI IMG/M metagenome (GOLD analysis project Ga0209751, IMG submission 184019) | Soil microbial communities from Rifle, Colorado - Rifle CSP2_sed 13_1 (SPAdes) (version 2) | ecosystem: Environmental > Terrestrial > Deep subsurface > Rock core/Sediment | place: Rifle... | reverse complement strand
GTTTAATCTCCGTCGAGAAGCTGCTGGGTCTCAAAAAGTGGCGCAAACAGTTCTTCGAGGAGTTCGACCGGATAGCTATTCACCGTGCCCCAGCGCTCATCGGGGACCTTCCCGAGTTTAATGCCGAGTTCCTTGGCTTTCTGGCGGAGTTGTTGGCCATACTGACGGGCTTCGGCAAGGGAAATGCGGAACTTCTTCAGACGTCCGTACCCCAGAATGGTCATGTAGCCCGGCTTATTGTCCTGGTGGGCCTCGACTTGCTCCATCCGCACTTCGAGTTTCATGATATCGGTTGTCTGGGTAGCAAGTTGCGTTTGGATCTGGGGGATGACGCCGACCACCAGTTGCATGGCCTGGACCATCCCTTGAATGGCGGGAAGTACGTCGGCAGGCAACGCATTGGGTTGGGGGGTAATGCTATAGGAGCCGGTTTTGCGGATACTAGGAAGTACGTCACGTGTTATCCAACGCTTGAAGCGTTTTGCATCAGGTTTGCTGCTACGAAGAATGAGGGTATATAACCCCGACTCATTTATGACCCACATGTCTCTTATTTTCCCATCTGCGGCCAACACCGGGTATTTTTTCCGGTCTTCCAACTCTATGCGTTCTGCGGCCTTGTGGACATCTGAGAGGCTGAGTGCGTTACAGCACTCGTCCAATACCCACCAGGGCTCCCCTTGGGCATCAAAATGGACGCTGACATTGTGGGAATCGAATGAGAAGGCTAGAATCTCGGTAGACATGGCCGTACCTCCAAAGAGTTGACGGTTGTGTTAGGGGTGGACTGCACTGACAGTCCATCCCGCCAAAGATACCAGAAAGAGAGGGAAAGTACAGTGACATCCTCACCGGCCTGAAGGCCGATGCTTCGAACATCGCAACCGGAAAGGATTTCCCGGCGGTTACGGTTACCAGCGTCGAAAGGGCTCGACGGTTTCCCCGTTCCTGGGCCGAGTCACGCGGCCCTGGCCTGCCAAGCATGCCCGACAGGACGCCCAGACGTTCTGGGCAGGTCTCTCCTTTGCGGCACAACTTTTACACTCAGCCCTTTGCTGAGCAACCCCGCGAAGTCATGTATCAAAGAGCCGCATCCTGTAGTGAGCGGTGTGCGGCGCTGGACACCAGCTATTCCTAGCCGCTCAGGACCGTATGAGCACAGTATAATAGAACAGGCCAACGAGGAACAGTGTACAAAGCCTGAACAGCGCTACTGAAACATTGCACAAATGTTGTACGATGAAGAAAAGGCTGTTGTGCTCACCGCACAACCTTTCTTTCCTCTCCGCCTTGAACGGCGGAGTCCCCAGAAAGGATTTTCGATGGACGAACAACATGCGATCTTAGGGCTTGGACTGCTTGTGGGATTGGGAGCGCTTGCCGTGTATCGGCACGAGGCGGGGTGGACGGTTCCACGGGTGATGTGGGGCCTGTGGACGTTGGCGAGTCTGATTGGCTTGGCAGCTTAGGAGGCGCGAGATGGCTGACGCGATTGGCGCTGGTTTTCACAACTTGTCTCAGTCGATACGAGATGCGCTCCGCTTCGAGGCACTGCAACGGCAGCAAGCGCTTCAGGGGCGCGGCCAAGAACTGGAACAGACCCGTGCCCTCGAACAGCAGAAGCTCATGGGCGCAGTGCAGCTTGCAGGGCAAGAAGTGGCCCTGGAAGAAGCCAAGGGCCAGCAGGGGTACCGGCAAGCGCAGCTTGGCCTCGCAGGCCAACAGGTTGATATTGCACGGGCCACTCAGCAACAGGCGGGCACCTATCAACAGGGCGTGCTCGAAAATCAGCGCCTCCAAGAACAGCGGCTTGCGGAGCAAGGGCGTGCGGAGCAGGGGATACGACAACAACAATTAGCCATCCAACAGCGGAGTGCCAAGTTTGCGGACGACTTGCATCGGACGCAGTTAGAAATCGCCCAGCTCGGTTTGAACAAAGAAAGGGCAGCGGCAGAATTCCGGGCGCGCATCCACAAGAAGAATATCCCGCTAGAGGTCGCCAAACAGTCGGTCACTGAGATGGGCTTTACGACCGCCGATTGGAATATAGGGCTCACGCTGTTGCAATCAGAAAAGCAGGGGACAGAATCGGTGGACACGATCACCGGGGCGGATTTCGAGCGCTTTGGCAACTGGGTGAAAGAACTCAAGGCGGGCACGCAGAAGGCAGGCGGATTTACGAGAGAAGACGCGGCGGCGATGTATCTCAAAAACACGCCGCCAGAGGTGCTGGAAAAACAAACGCCAATGGAGCGGATTGAGGGAATCAACCTCCTCATGGGCTTGGTCACAGACCCAGGCCGGACGATGCAACAAGCCGATTTACAGCACACCACGCGGGCGGTTCAGCAGCGATACCTCTTGCAAGATAAAACGTTCTTCACCTCCTCAGAAAAGGAACAAATCCAGCAGGAGAATGTGGACGTGGTGAAGGCGGCGCAGGCCAAGTTGGATCGTGAGAAGAACCCGAAACGGCAGCAAGAGATGGCAGCGATCCTCGCCGAATCTGGGCGTGCAAGCGCAAGCATGGCTGGTCAAGAGATGGGGAGGAAATACGGACAGAATTGGTTGCTTGGGGAATTGCCTGGTCCTCCGGCTCCAGCGGCGGAGCCTCGCAGTGCGACAACCACTCCAGCGCCGGTGACCCCAAACCGCCCCCCACAGGTGGTCACCAATAAAATTGTGGTGAGTAGTCTTCGGCAAACGTTGCTGGATCAGGGCGGCGGCACACTGCCCCCTGATGGCACCTATACGGTGCGTCGGCCTGGCATCAGCGGCATGTTTGGCGCGCCCTACCAGGTGCGCATCGAAAATGGGGCACTCATCGAGGTAACACAGTGACAGAGCCGTATATCCCCCTTTCCCCGGAAGAATTAGCCGTCCAGGCACACCGCCAGGCGGAAGAGGGGGGGCGTGTGCTCACCGTCTCCCCGGAGCCACGCGGCCTCCCGGCCCAAGCGGTTGTCGGTGCCATTCGCGGGCCATTTATGGCCGCAGGGCAAGCCGCACGGGCGGTGTCACTCATTCCAGGATTGCGGGCACCGGCAACCTCTACGGCGCAGTTCATCGAGAATATCCCTCCGGCTGCCGGGGAGGGCGTGGTGGAACGCGGCATTGAATCGGCCACGCAGTCGCTCACCACGGGGCTGGGGCTGTTTGCCCTGGGGGTGACTGGCCCGCTGGCCCTCCCCCTGGGCGTCGCTGGTATTTTTGGCGCAGGAGAAGCCGCACAGACACGAGAGTACCTCGGGACCATTAACACCCAGCTCGTCAAAAGTGGCCAACAGCCCCTCTCGCCTACAGAAGTCGGCGAGGCCATGGTGGTCAACGCAGGCGTGGAGTTTGCGTTTGAAGGCATTGCGAACTACTTGTTCACCAAGCGCTTTGGGTTGGGAAAGCAGATGGATGCCGCCAAAGCGGCCCTGCGCAGTTCGATCCTGAGCCCACGCATAACCAACGCCGCCTTGCAGAAGGTGGCACGAGCTGGTGAAGAAGCGCTGCGTGGCGCAGGCCGGGAGGCCAGCACCGAAGCGATTCAAGCGGGGACGCAAGCTGCCGAACTCCAGCGGGTGATTGGGCCTGCGCGGGTTGCGACCCTGGAAGCCCAAGGCGTCCAAGTGCCAACTGCTGGGGAGGCGGCGCGCAGTGCCCTTGGGCCAGCCGCCGTGGCTGGCGTCTTCGGTGCGGGGGTGGGGGTGGCCCTGGGAAGACGGCGTGCCCAACCACCCCCAGTCGTGCAAGGCCCGACCACGGAGCCAAGCGGCAGTGCGGCAGCAGAAACCGCCATCCCCACGAGCACAGCGCTTGTGCCTTTTCGGGCGCCAGCAACGCCCCAGGAGCCACAAGCGATCCCATCACCCGTGCAACCGCAGGAAGCCATTGACCGCCTTGTTGTAGACGATGCTGGGCGGTTTGGCGTGGTATTTCGCAATCCGTTTGGCCTCACCGAGTTTCGGCCGTCTGATACGCCCGTGCTAGCCGAGGGCATCCCTACGGCCCAGATATCACGCGACGAATACCAGACGCTGTTTGGGACGCCAGAGCAAGGGATTGCACCAGACGCGATTGTCACAGCGCGTCGGAGATTTTTGCAGGAGGAAGGCCTCGAGGGGTTAGTGCCAGACATTGCCTTCCCGGTGGCCACACGTCAAGCAGTCATTCCAGGGTTGCGACAGCCGTTATCACCCGTAGCAGTGCTGGCACAAGCGGAAGAATTGGCCCTGAACTTCGTGATTGCGCGGCAAGACCAGGGGCTACCAGACGTGCGCCAGTCCCCGCAAGACTATCGTGCGGCTATCCGGCAATTAGCGCTTGCCACGGAGATCTCCACGCAAGAGGCACGACGTATCTTGGATGAGGCACTCCAGAGCGGAGGCCGCATTGCCCAACCACGAACAGCGCAACCCGCCGAGCCCACCGCCTCTGGTGCTGCCGAGATGGCGAGTCCCACGCCGCCGACTCCGGTTGCTCCGAGCGTCTCCCCTCCCACCGCCGTGGCGACACCCACGGCAGAGGGTGCCCTGACTCCTGCTTCCTCTCCAGGGGTCGAGACGCCGGAGCAGCCCGCAATCCCCGCACCAGGGACGACACCAACGGAAGAGCCCGGACCAGAGGAGACGGTCTATAAGGGCTACACCATTCGCCAAGTGGGGCCGCAGTCGCAGGTGTCAGATGCGACGGGGCAGGTGCTGTTCCGTGCCAGCAGTCCAGAGGGGGCCAGGGCGCGTATTGACCGGCTTGGGCTCCCAGAGGAGCCGACTGGTGGTCAGCCTGTTGAGCCGGTGACGCCAACGCCGCCACGCCCTCCCACCATGGCCGACCTCGCCACGCAAATCGAGCAGCAAGGCGCCGCCACCCAGGCGCAGATCCAACGAGAGCGCGTCGAGGCGGAGCAAGGCACACGTTTGCGTCCCACCGTGCTTCAAGCAGAGCCTACCGGGATGTTTGAGCAGACACAAGCACTCCCGTTTGGCATTGTCACGCAAACCCGAACGTATCCCGCACAACCGGCTGGCAAGCCAGATGTGGAACTGGAACTGCAACAGTTTGTGCGGAGGAAGGGCGGCATCCGGGCAGAAGGCAGCGATGTGGCCGGAGAACTCCGCGCCTTGGCAAGCCCCCGAGAGACGGGTACGACCGGGCTTCTGAATAACAAGACGGGCTTGTCGGTGGGACGCATGGCCGAGGCAGCCGCAGAGGCGGGGTTCATTGCCACGGCGGACACGCAAGCGCTCTTGGAGGCCCTGGACCGCAGCGTGCGCCAGGGGCATGTTGTCCTGTCCAACCAGCACCCTGATGCGTTGACGGCCTTTCCGTTTGGCGTGGGCTTTGAAATCCGTGAAGGAGAACGTTCTGATGCGACCCCGGCTACTCGCGCAATGGCAACAGCTACGCTCCAAGATCTTGAGCGGACAGCACAAGGTCGTGGATACACCGTATCCTCCCGAGGACGAGGACGAGTGGTGCCTCCGGGAGCGCCTGCGGTTCCTGGGGTTAGAGCAGCCCCAAAGCCCTTACGGTTTGGTATTGCCCAGCTTGCCGAGACCAGAGCCTTTGCCTATCTCCGACAGCTCAGGCAAACCGCCACGGCGGCGTTCCAAGGCCAAATCATCCAAGGCCTCGAGCACCTCGCCGTCTTAGGGCAAGGCACCAGGAGTGTCCAAGTCGAGACGCTGAGCGTGATTGCGTATGACGACACGGGGCAGGTGCGGGGCGTGCGGGCTATTTCTTCCCGGCTTCCCGCGCGGTCCCAAGCCTTTGCGACGACCAATGCCGGGTTTGCCCTCTACGACCCCGCGACCGATCGGGTGGTAGGGATTGCCAAGACTCGCAAGCGGGCGCGAGCGTATATCAATCTCGACAATCGCCGGTTAGAGTCATTAGAGTCAGTGGAGGGCAAGCGGCAAGGCCGCTTAGAAATCCGGCCCAATACCCAACTAGGGACGGACGATTGGCAGGAGTTGCGCCAGTGGATGCAGGCGATTGGGGCGACCCAGTATGCCCTGGAGCATAATCACCCGTCTGGGAATCCCACGCCGTCGAATGACGATGTGAGGATGAGCCAGAATTTTGCCCGCGAACTGCCGGGCTTTCAGGGCCATGTCGTGATCGACTCCGGCCGGTATGCCACGATCTCCGCGACTGGCGAGGTGGGCATGCATGACTTGCCAGGGGATCACAGCCAGGATATCTATCATCCCCCACCCGCTTCCCTCCCGGAGCATATGGTGGCGGAGGATGACACGGTGGTCCTGCCTCTGACAGGCATCAATAGCCCGGAAACGATTGTGCAAGCCGCCAAGGGGATTATGCGCCAGTCGGCAACTGGTCCCACCGATGACCAGATGGTGGCGGTGATGTACCTGAATGCCCGTCCAGACATGGCGGGCCTTGAAGTACGCGGCATGGAGTTAGTGCCTGAACAAACATTCCACAACGAACGATTGATGCGGATGTGGTTGCGGCAGCGCACCAGGCATTATGGATCGAAGTTCACCGCCGCGTACTACGAAGGTCCGGTCGAAGCGATCCATACCGCTGGCGATCTGCTCTATCAGCGCGGCGCCATCAACGAGTTTATCAGTGGGGCCCAGGGGACGCCAGCGCTGGGCTCCCTCAAATCCTTTCTGCCCGGGCTGGCCGGTGCCAGAAGTTTGGAAGGCGTGACGCCGGGGTTCCAAGTCCAGGAAGAGGAGGAGGTCTACGGGCCGCTGCGTCTCGGGGAAGCGTTGCCGACGACGATTGAAGGCGTGCCGGTCGAGCGCGTGCAGAAGGCGGTGGATGAGTATATGCTGCTGGCCGGGATGGCCGACAGGACCCAGACCCTCGGCCAACTCGCAGACGCCACCTTTGCCCGGTTGAAAATCAAAACCGCGACGCAACTGGAGATTGAACGCAACCGATTGGTCCGCTGGCTGTCGCTTGAGACGGCGATCCCTACCCTGATGAAACGGGCCAAAACGGACCCGACCTTTAGCATGTCGGCGGCGGATATTGGCGCGTGGAAGCTCTTTGGGGAAATGCTGTTAGACGATATCAATACCAAGCGCTTGCAAGGGACGCTTACCCCAGAACACGCCACCACACTCCAGCATGAGATTTACAAGACCCATGGGGAAGTCCTCACGGCGGGGTCCTCTGAGGCAGGGCGGGCGTTGAAACGGATGCAGCAAGGCGGTGGCCCAGTGATGGCCTTTGCCGAGTTTATGAAACGCTTCAAGACGCGGCATCCCACCGCCAGCCAGGAAAAGCTCGACGCGATTGGGCGGAAATTCACCGAAACCTTCCAACAACGTGGGGAGCCGGGCCTGCAAGAACTCGTATTGGAGGAACTCGACCCCGTCGCCCTCGACTACTTTTGGGAGCTGTACTATGGGTCAATTTTGTCGGGCGTGCCGACCCATGTGGTCAACACCGTGGGCAACCTGAGCTATGCGGTCTACCACAACGGCTTGGTGGAGGGCACCATGGCGGCGCTGGATTGGACGATAGCAGGCATCACTGGCCGACAGCGCACACTCTATATGCGGGATGTCGTGGCAGGGATGAATGCGATGTGGCGCAGCGCTCGCCCAGCTTACCGCGATGCGTGGTATTGGTGGAAAGCCCCGTTTCCTCAAGCCATTGGCGGCGCAGGCGGTCCGGTGCCATTCGGTGCCGGGATACAGCGGGGTGCCCAGATGGGCGGGGAGCGCCAACGGCATGACTGGGGCGCGCCCGCCTGGGCGCATGCCACGCCAGAGTCGATGCCGCGCTTTCTGCCGGCGCATGCCAAGACCGCGCTGGCGTCGTGGATGCGGAGCTTTGCCCCCTTTATCGGGGCGGCCAACCGGGCACTGAATGCGGCGGATGTGGCGGCAAAGACCTTAGGGGGTGATGCGACGCTGGCCCGGGAAGCCTCCATGGAGGCACGGCGGCGGTTCGGTGCCAATGTCACCCCCGAGCAGGAGGCCGCGTTCTTGGCGGACGTGCAGGCCCATCTGGAGCAATATCCCGCGATTCAGGCCGAAGTGCAGCGCGTCGGGCTCGATAATACCTTTAATGATGCCGTCTCCGGGATTGCGCAGACGGTTATCAACGCCCGGCAGTGGTCCCAGCCGTTCGGGTTCTTGGCGCGTCTGACCTTTCCCTTCGCGGCTACCCCGGACCGGCTGATCGCCCGAGGCTTGGAATTGGTGCCCGGTGTCGGATTTGTTGTCGGTACCCATGAGAAAGGGCTGCGCTGGAATGGGTTCTTGCCCCATCTAAAGGCGGGAGACCAGGCGGCGTTGGAGATCGCGGCAAAGCAGCTCATCGGCGTGGCGCTGACTATGGCGGCCTGGTGGCTCTGGGACCAGGAAAAACTGACCGGCACCCTCAGCACCAATGCGAATGAGCGGGATAGCCAGCTCCGGCGTGGGCTGATTCCGCATGCCGTGATTCTCAACGGCCGTGCGGTTGAATATCGCAGATTTGAACCGTTCCATCTGCCGTTTGGCTTTGTCACGACTATTTTCACGGCCATGCGCGACTTAGAGCACAAGCGCCAGCGCGAGGCTCTGGAAGGCATACCGGCTGCCGAGTATGTGGACGACATGATGGCTTTGGCTGGCTTGGCCTCCTCCGGCATGGCGCGGTTTGTGCTCGATAGCTCCTACTTCTCTGGGCTGGCCCGGTTCTTTCAGGCTGTCAGCCCCCAAGGCGGGAGTGTCGGCAAGGGCCTCAGCCAGCAGATTGCGAGCACCGTGATTCCCTTTGTTGGTCTGAGTCGCTCGGTCGCCCGGGCCCTCGAGGCCTCTGGCGTCTTGCCTGGCACCACAGCGGGGGAAGTGGCGGTCCGGGAAGCTGCGGTCCCCTCGCAAGCCATCCTCAGAAACCTTCCAGGGGCCGCTGTGGGCGTGCGAGAGCGTGTAGACGTGTTTGGACGCCCGGTCACCACCAAAACGATCCTAGGCGGTCCTGCGGCCGCAGGCGAGGTATTCTTTTCCCCAGTCCGCACGGCACCGGTGGGGCAGGATGCGATTGACGAGGACCTCGCCCGGTTGCGGTATTTCCCGCAAGTGCCCAGCAAAGCCACGCTCCAACAGGCACTGCATCGCCGTGTGTCTGACGAGGAACTGCAAGCGTTCCGGCTGGCCCGTGGGCAATTGGCCCGGCAGCAGTTGGAACGACTGACCCAAGCGGCGTGGTTTCAAGATCTGCCCGATGAGCGCAAGCGGAAGCGCTACCAAGCAGTCTTTCGGCATGCGACCAAGCAGGCCTTGCGGGCGCTGCAAAGCCCAGGGAGTGCGCAGGCCGTGGGATTGTTGGAGGCTGGATAAGGGAAGAGCCCGGCATCGGCAGACACCGGGCTCAGGGGTGGGCCTACATCGTACTGGATCGCGTTGCCTTGATATAGGCCCCAACCGTATATGTCGAGGCTAAGTAGTCGCTGTAAAACTCCCGCCGTGTGCTGAGAGGCACCTCCTCTGCCTTCCCCTCCCAGTACTGGGACTCAAAGGCGCTCCGCCCGACTTTCACCGGCGTGTCCGCCCGGCACGACTTGCACAATGCCTGCCGTTGGGACTCATACCACCTTGCCGACTCGTCGCCACAGACCCTACAGCTCATGGGCCACTCCTGTGTCAGAATGCCAAAGTACATAAGCCCCTGCTCCGGATCGGCCATGACATAGACCTCGTCCGGCTCGTTGCAGATCTTCCCCCGAATGTCCTCCGCTCCCTCCGGCAGCGCGGCGCCGTCTTCGAGACGCCTGGGCACAGCGGGGTACCAGGCGTCTGCTATGGTCACCAAAAGGGCCTGGGGATCGGCCCAGGGCTCGCCGTTGGCTTCCCCGGCTTGCCACATGCCAAAGCCGGCATGATGCGGGAGGATTACCACCTCGTAGTAAGCGTTGTGCGTCATGCGTCTTTTTCCTTTCCTGGCTCTTGCTCCCGCCCCCGCTTGGCGGGCTTCACCTTCAACATGGTGGCCATGCGCGCGTCTCCCACGCCGTCTACCCACATGATGACCCAGCCCCACTTCAGCCAGTCCAACACTGCCTCCCGCTCTGCCCCGTCATACCGGACGCGAACACTGGAAAACTGCCCGTACTCGTCTGCCTCTGCCTGCGTCATACGGCCCCCTGCGTGGCAGCGATGGCATGCCGCTCCACTTCGTTTGCCTGCCAAAACTCGTCGGGCGCGTCGTATACGATCACCCATTTCGGGTCTACCCGATAGTAATACTCGATATCCCCGTGTAAAGCCTTGTCGCCACAGATCCCGTAGCCGAGCACGTTGGAGGCCTCCCCCGTTGCTGCGATGAGCGCGACTAAGCCCCGCGCGGCGGCATACTCGACGTCGGCCAGCCCCCGCCGTCTTTCGAAGTCCCGCGCCCACGGCACCAGGGTCGCTCTAACCCCATACACGCCCTCAGGATACCCATCCCAATGCCGATACAGCACCACGTCTGGCTGGTTGAGCGGTTGGCTCGCACTCGCATAAAATCCTATCTGGCAGCGTGTACTCATTTTCATTTCCCCTCCTTAGGGATTGCGTTCGGCCTGATCGGTCTGCCCCTTACCATGGTCGCGGTACGCTCGTCCAAGGCGCTGTCTATCCACAGCGTTGCCCAGCCCTGCTTGAGGAGGGCCTGCCGCGCCTCACCGTAAAATGGCACCTGCCGTATGCTCCCTACCCCGTCCTCCGTGCTCTGCGTCCCGGGTTCCCGCATTCCGCAGGCCTGATAAAACTCCTGCGCCCTGAACGCCTCGCTTTCGGCACACAGCACCGCTGCGATCTCCCTGACAAAGTCATCATGGTACGCCAGCGCAGTTGCCAACGACCAGTTCCCGCCCGAGCGCTGGATCATGCGCCGGTGGGCCCGGGATTTCTCCGCTATGGCTGCCACCAAGACGTCCGACGATATGTCGTGGTCGTAGTCCGCCGTCAACCGCACCCGCTGTTGCCTTTTCTGGTTGCTCATTCTGTCACTCCCCGATTCTCGGTCCCAGAGCTTGTACACTCTAGTCTGTACGCTTCCGACGCGTCTTCGTGGAGCCCCCTCCCTGCCTCGCTGTGCTCACTACCCAGCACATCAACCCCGCCCACACTGCCACCAACGCTATCTCCATCCTGCCCTCCCTCGCAGCTCCACCGCTGCCCATCATACTGGCACGCCAGATGATACGCCCGCCGATCCACTTGCCGCCCTAACCACTCGTAGAGCCCGTGTTGTTGCCTGCGATGCCTCATATCCGTCCCCTCCGGTTGCCTCGGATTTGTCCTTACAGATCCAGATCCAGTTGCCGTCTGTGTTGTATATGGGTCCTGAGCGCCTCGGCAAACTCGGACACATGATAGTAACAGAATCGGCCCTGCCACCATGTGCCCGCAAAAGCCCAGGCTGCCCGATAGGCGTCCCAGTCCTGCGCGGTGATCGCGCCACGCTGGTAGGCGGTTTCCCTGTCGGCATAGGACTGCTTGTACTGCCCGAGGTGTTCCCTCATCACCACTGCACTCCTAAAGTATCTGGGCGATCTGACAACGCTTGCCGAGCCCGTCGGCAAATCGCCCATGCCAGAGCACGCCTCCGCTTATCGACAATGTCGCGCGCCCGTGTTGTAACACGTCGCGCACGACATTGTTGACATTCCTTTGCGCATCTGTTGCCACGCGCTGGCAACAGAACAGATGATAGGTCTCCTGCACACACTCGCCTTCCAACTGCACCGTGATGCAGTCTTTTCCCACGCGTGTGCCTCTCAATACCGCCCCCTCAAAGAGGAGAACTTGTAGTACGACCGCGTCCTCTGCACTCATGTACGTCCACATATACGATGGCACCTCATGGTGGGAGACCAGCCGTGCCCTGGCCTTAACTGATACACTATTTCCTAAAATAACTCTCCCTGGATATTGAGGATCGAGAGGACTTGCTCGTCCCACGTGGTCAGCCCGGCCCATACACGGGGGCCGACGCTGGCCAGGGCATCCATTTGTGCAGGAGAGACGGGATAGCTGGTCCCACGAAATATGATCCACGTTTTATCTTTCAGCACCCGATGCTGCCGCGGGTGCTTTTCGGAGGCACACAATGCTGACTCTGACATGGCTTCTCCTCATCCTTCTCCCTCCTCCGCCCTGTGATGCGCCTCTTGATAGGCGCGGGATACCGCGCGTAAGCGCTCCGTGCCTTGCCCCGTCAAGGCCACTGTGTCGTGCAGCACCCAGGGGTCCAGCCCCACGGCTACCCGCTGCCGGAGCCGTCTGCGCAGCCCCGCATTGGCCGGACCCGGGAACTCTCGGCGAATGGTCGCGCTCAGATTCATCGCGTCTTCTCCTCTAGAGGCTCTCCATCCACTTCCTCTCTCCGGTCCATGGGCACCGTGATGGTCACCGAGTCGTCCAGGGTTGGGTCGTCCGCGTCGTAGTCCGCGAGCAGGTCCCACCCCTCGGCCTCCAGAAAATCGTCCAGGCGCGCCACCACGCGGTCGTCCTGGAAATTGGGCCCACTCGCCATGTACCCCTGCGTGATGATGCCGCTGTCGCCCTGGGCTGGCGTCCCATAGAGCCTGCGGTCGTCGTCCAGCAGGTACAGATCCGCCACCGTGCAGGTGACCGTCAGCGTCCTGGCGTCGTTATCCACTTGCGCGTTCATGCGTGCTCCTTTTCCGTGGCCTCCCCGCGTGGGGAGGGATGCGGGCGGCTGGCCCCTCCAACCGCCTCTCTCTCTCTATATACGTCCCTCCTCCTCTTTTGTCACCCCCCTCCCTGTTACTTTTTTTCCCCCCGCCCCTGTGCTATCCTTCCTCCTGCGTTGCTTTCTCTGCTGTTCCCTCTCTCTCTTTTCCCTGGAGTCCTCTCATGCCTCATCCATTAAATAAACTCATCATTCGTGATTTACTATTAGAAAATGGAATCGACGAACGTGTTGTTGTCCAGCGCTTGGACGGTCTTTAGCAAGACACCGAGCGTCAATGACCAGGTCCGTTTGAAGGCCACTATTGCCCTAGCTCACATGCTGCAAATGATTGGTTATGAAGAAGATCCGCACGCTGGAACTAAAATTATTATCGTCATGCCAACCGGTGATCAGGCGGCTCTCAAGAGGCCTGCACAGCCTGAAAAGCTCGTCGTACCTCTGCTCTCGTCGGCCCGCCACAACGGTAACTTAAAGCGCGACCCAACACTGAACAACGCCGCTCTAAACACTGAACACGCTCCCGCTGGTCGCTCGCTCCCTAAGCGCTCCCGCAGCGATAAGCGCCGGCTCCACCATAAATCAACGGGTTCTGGTGATAGCGCCAAGTAGCTGACAGTTTCCATAATAGCCCTTATCGGAAGCACCATTTTTTGACAGTATCGGTCCTACCAGTCTCACCTATCGGCATTTCCTATCCACTTAACCAATAATCCCTTGTAACAACAAGGAGTTAGCACCACGGGCTGAAAGCGCTGAGCCCCCAGCTCGTGGCGCATGGCGTCTGCTGCTGGCGCGTCCAATACGGTACCGCGTGGCACTGGCTAGGGAGAAGGAAGGCACAGGCTCTCCTCTGCTACCGCTGTCAGCCTCGTCGCTACTTGTCGTTCGGGCGAAGCGATAGGCGAAGTGGAGCGTAGATCCGAAGCGTCAGCCACAGATCCTAAGAGAAAAAGCATGCTTATCCTCTGAGGCAGCAAAAACGGTTTTGAGGCAGGGGCCGGCGGGCGAAAACGGAACACCGGGGATCGGAGTCCCGGCCCCGCGCTTCTCTATAGAGCCAGCAGCGAGGGGGGTGCCAAAAAAATTACAAGGGCGAAAAAGAGACCCCTATACATACCAGATACCCAGAGGGGGGAAAAAATGGGCTTGCAGTGGCGCGGGTGTCCGGGGTAGTATGTTACACGTAGATGTATGAGAGTTACACGTAGATGTAATGTTGGGCTCTATGTGACGTTGAATGGAGGGTTGATGACGAGGAAGAATAGCCCACCAGTGGAACAATGTCAAGAGAGCCCGGAAGAATACATTGTGGTACGAGTGGTAGACCGGGCATCGGGAGAAGTGTGGGAAGAGAGGCGGGAGAGGTGGATCAAGAGGGCGCCGCTGTATGGGGGCAGGGATTTTCTGACGGTATTCCAGAAGAAATTAGATCAGTTAGCGGAAGATCGGGAGATGAAGTGGTTGCATTGGCGGGTGTTTGTAAAAATTGCGGCGCAGTTAGAGAATGGGAATAAGGTAGCAGTCAATCAGCGGGCGTTAGCGGAGCGGTTAGGGATTCAACCATCGCATATCAGCCGGGTATTGAGGGAGCTCGTCGAGCGGAAGATTTTGGAGCGCACAGAGGGCGTCGGCGGAGTACGGTATTACTACTTAGCGCGGGCATATGGGTGGAAGGGGGGGGAGAAGCGCTGGCGGACGCAGACACGGCGGCTCCGGCGGGAGATGGAGGCGGAGGCGAAGAGGGAGGGGGAACGGCATGGACAGGGACTGGAGGCGCTATCAGCAGACGAAGCAGCGGGTGCACATGCAGCGGGAGATCGGGGAGTGGAAAGCGATGTGAGAGTATGATTACGCCAGCACCGAGGCGTTCGAGAAGCTCGATGCGGGAGTGCAGGCGTTTATCACGTGGTTAGAAGAGCAATCGCCGATCGCGTAGGAGGGGAACGGGAGGGACGCCATGATCGATATCCGGGGATTGAGGAAGGCGGCGGTGCTGGCGGCGCTCTACAATGCGTCGCATCCGCAGGGGCTGGGAAGGTGGCAGGCGGACAGAGAAGAGATGTCGGAGGCAGAAGCCGAGGTCATGATCGCCGCGAGCGGAGCCGCCCTCTATTTTGATTACGTCAAGGGGCGGGTCATGAAGGTCGATTTACGGGGCGAGGCGTTTTCGCCGGCCGCATATGACCGTGACAATGGCGTGGGAGCGGCGCAGCGGGTGATTGCTCGCCTCCGTGCCGAGCGTTTGTGAAGGAGAGGAAGGGGGGAGAGATGCGGACAATTTGGAAGGTAGCACTGAACGAGGAACAGATAGAACTGCCGGAGGGCTCGGAGTTGCTCACCGTGCAAGTGCAGGATGGGCAGCCGATGGTGTGGGCGCTCGTCGAGACAGACAATGCACGAGAGACGATATCCCTCACTGTCGTAGGGACAGGGCACGCATTGCCGGCACAGGCGGGGCGCTATGTGGGGACATTCCAGTTTCCGGAAGAGAGAGTGGTGTTTCATGTCTTTGAGTAGGCTGGACGGGTTGGGGGGCCGCATCCGGGCGAGACGGAAGGCGCTGGGGTGGTCGCAGATGGCCTTGGCCTTGGAGGCGACGATGTCGCAGTCGCACCTCGCGGGGATTGAGTGCGGGGAGCGGAAGAACATCGAGGTCAAGACGTTGCTCAAGTTAGCGGAGGCGCTGGGGGCCACGCCGAACGAGTTGTTAGGGTATCCAGAACAGGAGTAGGACACATGGCGCTCTCGATTCACGAGCAGGCGACGGATCTCGTCGTCAAGGCGTTGCAGCTCGACGCGAACACGCGCGTCGAATTTGTGGCCACGATCTTGGCGAATGCGGACTTGGCAGACGCGCAGCGCAAGAAGGTGCAGGAGTTGGTCCGGAGGGCCTGCGAGATGCGCGACAAGATTGCGATAGGGCTCTACAACGTCGAACTCGTGGACCCCCGGCAGATGCCGTTGGACTTCACGGACATTCGGCCAGAAGACTTTCGATAGGAGGCGGTATGGACGGACCGCGGCTTGCCGATGCGCTCTGGGCCTGCATGGAGGCGCACGGACAGCGGGAGTTGGTGCCAGAGGGGGTGGTCGAAGGCGGGAGCGAGGGGTATAGGTACCAGAGCGCCGCGAGTCGTCGGTGGGCGCCCTGGCTGCGGCTGAGTGATTGCTATCCTGCGATGCGGCGGTACGGCATCGGGATCGAGTGGCAAGTGGGCAAGGTGGGATTGGTGCTCTCGCGGCTCATGATTGGTGGGGTTTGTCCCCCCAGGGTGGTCGTGTGGGTGCCGTCGCATGACGAGTCAGCAGTCGCCGAGGCCATCTGTCGCCTTGCGGTGCAACTGTGGAAGGAGGACCATGACTGAACCAACGGTGATGACTGCCCAACTGGTGTATGCGCGAGAGCACCTCGCCCAGTTGCAGACGTACTGGCCCGAGCCAGTCGAGGAGAGAGAGACCCAGGCGGCGATTGTCGCCACACTAGAGCTGGTCTGTGCGATCATCGCGTCCCAGCAAAGGATCTGGGACGCATTACGCGGAATGGTCCAGGCGGACCGCCTGGTAGAACACGCGGAGGCGCTGTTGCGCCGTGCAGAGGAGGGGCAGGATGCCACGCTATAGAATCGTATTTCAACGGACACGACATGTCGAGGTCGTGCAAGCGGCGCCGACGTTGGAGCAGGCGAAAGACTTGGCCCGGGAACAGATGGAGCCGGACGGGTGGATATGGGCGTATGTCGAGGAGATACAGGAGCAACAGCATGCCGACTGAGGAATGGAACGCCGAGAAGACGTCTGAGGAAGCAGCCAGACATGCCGCCACAGTCGGAGAGTGGTGGCAAGAGGATGTGCACGCCTTTTGCCAGGCGGTGTTGAACGCGATACTGGAAGAAGCCAGGGGCGGCGTAGCCAAGCAGGGGCAGGCGCCGAAGGGAGCAGACGAGAGGGAGCAGCAGATGGCGCAGCGGTGGCTGCACGGCGAGACCTGGCCAGGCGACGTGGTCTCCAGCCTGGAGGTGGTATGCATAGGGGCGGGGGTAGACATCGCAGCCTTGCGGGACAAGCTAATGCAGGGGGGGATACTGCCTGGGAACTTGTCGGCGGTGCAGGAGCGGGCGCCGTTGCGGGCGTGGTGTGCGAGCTGTCAGAAGGAACTGCCGGAGTTAACCGGCAAGAAACTGTATCGAGCCCGGCGGGGGCTGCCGGTGCGGTGTAATGCCACGTGTTACCACGAGAGGCGGCGTGGACTGCCGCGATTTAAGGTCTAGTCTAGATGCCGAGGGCCATTACCATTACCGACTTGTTAGCAGAGGCACGGGAGCGCCTCAAGGATATCGAGGCAGACCTCAGGGTGTGGCGCGCCTATCCACACACGGAGGGCCTACGGGATTTCCGTCGGCAGCATCGCCTCACTCTGGCACTGGTCAAGCTCCTGGAAGGGCTGGAGAACGCAACAGAGACTCCCGTTCTTGACGTTTTGGTGGGAGGACGTATATTAGGCAAGGAGAGGACAGAGGTGCTTCAACGAGCCACAGAAAGGGCGGAAAATGGAAGTGAAGCTGACGAGAGAAGAGGTAGAGGAGTTGATTTTGGAGGGGTTAGCGGCGAGGCATCCCACCTTGCCGCCGATCAGGGAGATCACCTATCACAGCTATGGTGTGGAAAGGCCGAGGGTATGGTGGGAACATGCCACGATCCACTTAGCCGAGCTCGAGGCCTCTGCGGTGCCGGCCCCAGAGCCGAGGGACGTTGATTTCCTCAAATGGTATCAGCGCTGGGCTCACGGGCTGGCGGCTGAGCACAAGGACCATATTGCTCTTGACGCCTCGCGTGACGAGGAGGCCGCTGTATTGCCGGCCCCAGAGCAGCGGGACATGGAAAATTCGTATGGTGTTGCAGTGACTTTTTTACAGGATGAGCTGGAGAAACTCCGTCGTGTAGAGGAGACGCAGCATGCTGCTCAAACCACTCCACACCCTTGACGGCATGTCGCAGGAAGAGTATGCCACGCTACGCAATCAGCTCACGGCGACAGGGCATATCGGCGGGTCGATGGCGGGGGCGGTGCTGGGGCTGAACCCCT
>Ga0209751_10002644_pt1 | contig 17746 bp, 14 predicted proteins | sample RifCSP13_1_FD_184019 | JGI IMG/M metagenome (GOLD analysis project Ga0209751, IMG submission 184019) | Soil microbial communities from Rifle, Colorado - Rifle CSP2_sed 13_1 (SPAdes) (version 2) | ecosystem: Environmental > Terrestrial > Deep subsurface > Rock core/Sediment | place: Rifle... | reverse complement strand
GATCGTGCCACGGCCTCCTTCCTCCGAAAGGTGGCCCACCGGATGGAACGGCTGCAGGACCGGGAAGAGGATGAAGACACGGCCGGCCGGCTGGCGCCGCAATTGGTGAAAGGCTTCCGCATCCCGGTGGCCCGCCGTGAGCAGGCGTTGTTGCGGCTGCGCACCGGTCTGGAGCATCTGTACAGCGAGCAGTACGCGGAGGCATGACCGCCGCGCAGCACCCGACCGTTCCCTCGGAGGACAGCGGGACGAACCCGACCGGGGCAGCCGCCACCGACGGGCTGGAGGGCCCGGCCGAGGCGATTGGACGTCTCCGCGACTGGGCGAAGGACAGACTCGGTTTGAGTCTGTCCGACCGGCAGGTAGACGCATTCGCCTGGTACCTCGACGAACTCCTCCGCCGCAACGCGCAACAGAACTTGACGGCCGTCGTCGATCCGCTGGGCATCGCCGTCAAGCACTTCCTCGACTCCCTGACTCTCGTCCCTCTGCTCGGCCCGGCCGTCTCCGGTCGAATGGTCGACGTGGGTGCCGGCGCCGGATTCCCGGGCCTTCCGGTGCGAATCGTCTGCTCCGGGCTGCGGCTGGTGCTGGTTGAAGCGACCGGGAAGAAGGCCGAATTCTGCCGGTCCGTCGCCGACGGTTTGGCGCTGAAAGGCGTGGACGTGTTGCACGCCCGGGCCGAGGAGATCGGCCGCGACCCGCATCATCGCCAGGCCTACGATGTGGCGACTGCCCGCGCCGTGGCAGCGCTCCCCGTCCTACTCGAGTACTTACTTCCCCTGGTCCGTGTTGGCGGGCGCGTGTTGGCCCAGAAGGGCGAGAACGCTCCGGCGGAGGCCCATCAATCGCAGCGGGCCCTCGAGCTCCTCGGCGGGCGGCTGCGACAGCTCCACGTCGTCGAGCTGCCCGGCGTGGCGGAACTCCGCTACATCGTGGAGGTGGAGAAGACGGCGGCTACGCCGGAGGCGTATCCCCGCCGGCCGGGCATCCCCGCCAAACGGCCCCTGTTGGACTAGCAGGGTGCGAAATACGGCGAAGTCATCCAACCCCCTCCCCTGGCCCCTCCGCCTGCTCCCGCGTGGGCATGCATCCCAAGCTTTCGTGCCGGGGGAGGGGAGGGCTTTCTGGGGGTAGGGGGAGCAAAGCTCCCCCTACCCCCGGACCTCTTATCCCCTCTCGGCCATGTGCTTAAGGATTTGGCCTCACAGTCCGCGGAGAGGGGGTAGGGGGTGAGGCCGGAGGCGGGCTTCCGCAGCCTCCTGAGGTAACCGTCGTTGGACGGATCCCCCGAGCCCGGCCCGGATCTCAGGTTGCCGGTGGAATCGGCTGCAGCCTTCCGGCGCGCAATTCGACCACGTTGGCCGCTTGCAGAAACGCGTTCGGGAACAGACCGACGTCCGCCGCCGTGAGCACACTCTGAGGGTAGCTGCCCACGCGGTCCAGGACCTGCCTGCGCCGCATTTCGTCCAGCTCCGCCAGTGTCTCGTCCAGGAGCAGGATCGGCCATTCCCCGGTGCGCCGCTGCAGCCATTCGCCCTGGGCCAGCTTGGCCGAAATCATCGTCGTCCGGTTCTGCCCGCGGGAGCCGTAGGGCCGCAAATCCACCCCATCGGCCAGAAAGCGAAAGTCGTCTCGGTGCGGCCCGACCAGGGTCAGGCCGCGTTCGAGCTCGTCGCGCCGCGTCCGCTCGAGCGCCCGCCGCATCTCTTCGGCCACGGTCCCGGCCGAGACCGCCGACCATTCGATGGTGCCTTCCAGAGGGAGGCCCCGTTGGCCGTCGCGGTCTCCGCTGAGCCCGGACGGTTGATAGTGAAGGCGCAGCTGCTCCTTGCCCCCGGTGAGCGACTCGTGGATCGGCGCCGCTAACCGCTCGACCTCGGCCAGAGCTGCCGCCCGGCCGCGCGTCAGTTGGACCGCCAACTCGATCAGTTGGGAGTCCCAGGGTTCCAGCTGCCGCAAGTCCCCCGGGCGATCGCGCCATTGGCGCAACAGGGCATTGCGCTGGGACAGGACGCGGCCGTACTCCACCTGGGCGCGTGCATAAGCCGGGTCGGCCTGAGCGATCGTCCGGTCCAGGAAACGGCGACGCTCGCCCGGTGGACCCTCGACGATCCGCAGGTCATCCGGCTGGAAAAGGACGGCATTCCACAATCCGGCCATTTCGGCGGCTCGTCGCCGGACGCCGTTGACCAGGATTTCCTTCTGCAGCCGAGGCTCGCCCTCGGCGCCGGCCGGGTCCGCCATCAACCTGACCTCCAGCCGCTGCGGGTGACCCGCCCGCCGGACCTCGGCCACGATCCGGGAGAAGCCGCCCGGCTCGTGCAACGCCAGGAAATTGACCAGCTCGCGGTCGCTGGAGGCGCGCGACGACTCGGCGGCAACGAGGTAGTCGACCGCCTCCAGCAAGCTGGTCTTGCCCTGGGCGTTCGGCCCCACCACCAGCGTAGGGCCGGAGGGGAATTCCATCTCAAGGCGAATGAAGTTGCGAAAATTCGTCAGGGAGAGGTGAACGAGCAGCATGCCCGCGCGATTCTAGCATGCGAGTCGGTGGGCTCCACTCGCCGGGCTTAGCCCAGAGCGGTATCGGGTGAGCCGCAATGACAGTTGGGCGCACGTACTCTCCATCATCCGTCAAGCTCAGGACGCCTCGCAATGACGCTCGGAGAGGGACGCCTTGGTCCCACCGGCGGTTGCCCGGGGGCCGCATCCGACGTATAAAGAGCAGGTCGGAGTTCAACCCATGGTCGCCGCGTCGGCGACCGAGCGAAGAGGCTGAAATGAGACGACTGCTGGTGTTCGCTTGCGCCGCCGCATTCGTGGCGGGCTGTGTCCCTGAGGATCTCTCGAGTCTGTTGCCGACGGTCCAGAGCGGATCGGTCGGCAAGGACGTGTTTCTTTTTGAAGACGCCATCGTCTCCAACGACGTCGTCGAAGGCGATCTCTTCGCCTGGGGCACCACCGTCGAGATCAACGGACAGGTCGACGGGAGTATCTACGTCTACGGCCGCGAGGTAATGCTCAACGCCCCCGTGGGCGGGGGCGTGACCGTTATCGGCCGCGAGGTCGAGCTGACCGAATCGGCCGAGGTCGGGCAGGGCCTGCTTTTCGCCGGCGTGCTGCTCCAGATGAAGGAAGGGGCCAGCGTTGGCGGCGGTGTAACGGCCGCTGGCTACCAGATCTTGCTCGACGGTTCGATCGGGGAGTATGTGCGGGGAGCGATGCTGCGCCTGCGGCTCGACGGAACCGTCGGCAGCTCGCCGGCGGGCCGGCTCCCGGCCGGGCCCGGGTTTGCGCTCCAACCGCATGCCCCGCTGCTGGTGGGGTTCCGCCTGGTGGATCCTCTGCACCATCCGCCGGGGCAGGTCGGCGAAGTGCCGGCTCGGCAAGTGAATACGGATGACCTGGAGGCGCGGGCCCTGGCGTTCGCCCGTGAGTTTCTCACTCTCCTCGTCTTCGGACTTTTGACCGTCGGATTTCGCCCGACGCTGTTAGTCGTCCTGGCCGATCGGGTCCGGGCGGCGCCATGGTCGAGTTTGGGGTTCGGGGTGTTCGCCCTTGTCGTCGGGTACTTCGGCAGCGCTCTGGCGGCGGTGGCACTGGGATTCGTCGTCTACTGGCTGTTCAGCTTCGGCCTCGACGTCCTGGCAGTTTCCCTGCTGGGGGTCGGGGGCGGCATCCTGGCCTTGTGGCTCATTCTGCTGACTCTGTTCGGTGCCTATGGCGCCAAGCTGGTGCTGGCGGCCTGGGTCGGAAGACTGATCCTGCGCCGGATCTCGGCCCGTGCGGCAGAGAACCGCTACTGGCCATTGGTCCTCGGAGGCGTGATCTACCTCCTGGTAGTCCAGATCCCCTATGTGGGTTTGTTGGTAGCGCTGGTCGCGACCCTGCTCGGGCTGGGCGCGGCGTGGTTGGTCTGGCGCGACCTGCGGGCTGCCTCGGCAGCCTGAGTGGGTCGAGGACGTCAGCGGATCCCAAGGAGGGAACGATGAACCAGAGTGCGGTGGGCATTCCGACGGAGATGCTCGGCCTGGAAATCCGGCCGCTGCTGCGACGGGTGTATCTGTGGATGACCGTTGGGGTCTTGTTGACGGCCATCGTGGCGTTGCTGACGGTGACCACGCCCGCCCTTCGCAATCTGCTGCTGAACCCGTTCGTGGTTTGGGGAGCGCTGATCGGCGAGCTGGCGCTGGTGGTGGTCCTTTCGGCGGCCATCCGCCGGTTGTCGCCGATGGTGGCGGCTCTGCTCTTCTTCGCCTATGCCGGGCTGCTGGGCTTTTCCCTCTCCGGGATCTTCTTCGTCTACGCCCTGGGGAGCATCGCCCTGGCCTTTCTCTCCGCCTCGGCCCTATTCGGGATGATGACCTTTGTCGGTTTCGTGACGCGGGCCGACCTGACCAAACTGGGGACCTACCTGATCGTCGGCCTGATCGGGCTGATCATCGCCACGCTGCTCAACCTCTTCCTGCGCAGCTCGACCCTCGATCTCATCGTCAGCCTCGCCGGGGTCGCGGTTTTCACCGGGCTGACGGCGTACGACACGCAGAAGATCGCCAAGATGGCCAAGGACCCGGCCGTCCAGGAAGAGGGGGCGATGCTCGGGCGGCTGAGCGTCCTGGGTGCCTTGACGCTCTACCTCGACTTCGTCAACCTGTTCCTGTTTCTCTTGCGGCTGATCGGCCGACGACGCTAATTCGTCGCCTCTTGTCCTAGCAAGCGCCGGGTGGGTCGACCCACCGGCGCTTTCGCGCGATTGACCCCAACCCTCGTCGTCGGCCGATCAGGCCGAGTCGAAGCTGCCCTCCGAAGCCGCGCGCGTTTGGCCCCTCTCTGGCACGACTCCCTGGACCTGCAGGTTGCGGACGCGGAGATGCGGCAGAGGGAGGCTTCGGGGCTTCGCTAAGGCGAATCGGGGAGGAGCGCGCTCAGCACCCACGAGACGACGCTGACGATGATCCCGCCGAGCAGCGCCGGCACGAAGCCGTCGATGGTGAAGGGGATGCCGAGGAAGTTCGCCGCGATCCAGGCGGAGAGCCACAAGGTGAAAGCGTTGATGACGGTCAGGAACAGGCCCAAGGTCAGCAGGATGAATGGGCAGGAGAGCAGCCGGAGCAGGGGTCGCAGGAGCGCGTTGACCAACCCGAGGATGACCGCCGTCGCCGCCACATAGAGCGGCGCATCTCCCTCGACGGTGATCCCCGGGACGAGCAGCACGGCGGCGCCCAGGGCGATGGCCGTGATCAGCCAGCGAAGAATCAAGCGCATGTTTCCCTCCGGCGGCCTCAGCCCTGCGGCGCCAGTTCGTCCGACGGCTCCGGACGCCAGACGCGCTCCGCCCGATCGATGAAAAGAACCCCGTCCAGGTGATCGATCTCGTGCTGAAAAATGCGCGCCGTCCAACCCCTTGCCTTCAGTCGGAACGGCTTCCCGCGGCGGTTGAGCCCCGTCAGCGAGACCGCGGCGTGGCGCTCGACGTCGCCCAGATAGCCGGGGATGGACAGGCAGCCCTCGGCGGCGGTGACCGTTTCCATCGAGCGGCGTGTGATCTCCGGATTGACGACGACATACAGCTTGGCAGGAGCCTGCTCGTCCCCGTCGGCGGTTTCCGGCGCGTACTCGACGACGATGACGCGCTGGCGGATGCCCAGCTGGGTGGCCGCCAGCCCGACGCCTGGCGCGGCGCGCATCGTCTCGACCATGTCGTCGATCAGCTCCTGCAGGTCGTCGGTGAACCGGTCGACGGTGTGGGCGCGCTGACGCAGGCGCGGGTCTTCGGTGGTGAGGATCGGTCGCAGGCTCATCGTTCGGGCGAGGGCGGGGTGCCGCGTCCGCTCCGGCGTGTCCCGTCTGTGGGGGCCGGCGAACCCGCCGCAGGTTTCGTCTGCTGGTCGTAGGCGGCCAGCCACTCGACCATCTCGTCCTGACGGCGTTGGCGGTCGGTCTGCGTCCGGCGGTCGACCAGTGATTCCTGGGCGCGCACGATGTCCTGCTGCGCGGCCGAAGGGTTGAGCACTCCTTCGAAGATGAACGACGAGGCGCCGACGTTGGCGACGACGTCGCCGAAGTTGAGCATCATGCCGATCGGGCCGCGCCGGTCGACCTCGGTCCCCAGGATGTTCTCCAGCGGCGCCAGTTTCCGGCTCTCGCGCCCGAGCGGCTTCTTGTGCACGGCGACGATGTGCGTCGGGGTGATCTGGTACAGATCGTTGGCCCAGTCGGCGAACTCGTACAACCACCACAGGATCGAGGCCGCCCCGGCGAGGCCCGCCAGCGGATAGAAAAGGCCGGAGGCTGAAAAGACGAATCCGGTCAGCGCCGACCCGCTGACCGCCAAGGTCGCCAGCAGGAGCAGCGTCGGCAGGATGAGGCGGCCAATGAGCACGGCCAGGTGCTTGCGGTAGGTGATGACCCCGTCCTGTTCGAAACGGGCCTCGAAGCTCCAGCGATCGAGGCCGGGGATGGCCTGCAGGCGGGCTTCTTCCTTCTGCGGCGGACGGTAGGAGGGCGCCGCCACTGCCGGCGGTCCGGAGGCCAATCGCTCTTCGAGCGCCGCATGGATCGTCTGGCGGTCCGCCTCCAGCGTCGTTCGATGCAGCCGGCGTCCCAGGACTTCGATCGTGGCGGCGAAGGCCTGCGGGTGCGGTGTATCGACCAGGGTGATGGCGCCGGTGTAAGTGCGCACTTCGACGTCGCCGTACCCCAACTGCCGACCGAGCAGCCCCGAGCTCACCGCCACCGACAGGATCATTCGCAGCGGACTCTCCTGGCGGTTGTCGTAGATGCCAATGACCTTCTCGAGCCATACAACGCGGCGGTCGGTGGCGATGTAGTAATCGTTGCGCCAGTCGAGGGCGCGCCAGACTCCGAAGGCGATGCCAAAGGCGGCCACGGCCGCGCCGGCGGCCGCCGCCAAGCCGCTGGCGTTAAGCCCACCGGCGGCCAAGATCCCCAGGCCGGCGGACAATGCGAGCAACGGCAGAAGCAGCGCCCGCGCTAAGACCGCCGGGTGTTTGCGCGCCAATCCGTAGACGGTCTCGTCCTGGGCGAGCCAAGCGAAGCCCATCGCCGCCGCCAGGCGCCGCGAACCGGTGAGGAACACCAGTCCGTCGCGGACCTCGGGGTGATCTGTGAGGAAACGCGCCAGTTCGCCGGCGGGCCAGCGGAAGAGGACTGCCGCGCCGACGGCTCGCGCGGCCCATGCCGGAGGGCGCCGCCCGTGCCGGTGCTCTCCCACGACGTCCCCCGGGCCGGCGCGCGCCACGCGGCGCAGCTCATCGGGGCGTGCAGCATCGAAGATCTCGACGGCCCCCTCGGCGATGAAGAACAAGTCGGAGGAGGGGGTATGCGGCGTAAGCACCCATTCGCCGGCAGCGAATTCGACGCGGCGCAGCGGGATACGCTCCAGCTCGGCGATCTCAACGCCGGCGAGACAAGGGACTTGAAGGAGGAGATCGGTGCCGCTCGGCATCGGTTTCGGGATTGTAGCACGGCAGCCTCGCCTGTCAGCCATCGACCGCCAGGCGCCAATCTCTAATCTCTAATCTCTAATCTCTAATCCCCATTCGCAGTCTCCAGCCATCCGTCCTCGAATGATCCTTCACACCTTGCCACGCCTCACCGACGACTGACCGCTGACCACTGCTATAATCCGCGCTCCGGAGGAATCTTGGCCAAGCGCAGAGCGCCAACGGTCCGTCAGGGATCCAGTGGTACCCGAGCGCGCACGCGCGCAGCCGGCGCAAGCGCAGGCGAGCGCAGCCGTCGGACCCGCGCGCTGCCGCGCCTCTCCGCGTCTTCGATTGGACAATCGATCTCCGGCTTCGTCTCTGCCCGGCGCATCGAGCTGGGCGCCCTGGCCGTGGCGACTGTCGCGGCGGTGAGCCTGGCGGCGCTCTTCGCCCCGCCCGGTGCGAATCTGGCGGCGGGCTGGGCTGGAGCGCTGCGGACGCTCTTCGGATGGGCGGTCTATTTGATCGTGCCTTTGATCGCAGTGGCGGCCGGGTACTTCCTGGCGTTGCGATGGGGAGCTCCGCTGCCAGTGCCTGCGTTGCGGCGGGTGGCCGGCGGGCTGGTCTTGCTGGTGGTATTGATGGCCGGGCTGAACTTGGTCGCCGGCGCCATGGACTTCGGCAGCGGCCTGACGGTTGCCGAGGCGGGAGCCGGCGGTGGGTACGTCGGTACGCTGATCCTGGGTGGTCTGGTGGAGGCGCTCGGCATAGCCGGCGGCGGGGTGGTCTTGGTCGGGTTGGCCCTGGCCGGGGCGGCGCTGCTCTTCGGCCTCTCGATTTCGGAGCAGTTCGCCGCCGGATGGCAGCGAGCCGGGCGGGCGGGCGACGACCTGCGCGCTCGGGGTCGCGGATCAAGGCGAACTCGGGGGACGGGCGGTCGCCCGCGCGAGACTTTCACCGCGCCGGAAGCGAAGCCCCAACCTGAGAGCGCCGCGTCCACGACGTCGTCTCCGGCGTCGGCTGCTACCGTTTTCACGGACTCCCCCTCCACGCCGCGCAGACTGGGCGAACGCGAGGCGTGGTCAGCGACGGCGGAAGCCGGCTGGTCGCTCCCGTCGGTGGCCTCGATCCTGGACCAGGGGGCCGAGGCTCGCGCCGACGACCTGTTCGACCGGCAGCGCGGCCGCATGATCGAAGAAACGCTGCTGGCCTTCGGCGCTCCGGTGAGGGTGGTCGAAGTCAACCGCGGCCCGACGATCACCCAGTTCGGCGTCGAGCCCGACTACACCGAAGGCCGCGGCGGCCGGCGGATGAAAGTCAAGGTCAGCAAGATCAGCGCGCTGGCCGACGATCTGGCGCTGGCGTTGTCGGCGCCGTCGATTCGCATCCAGGCGCCGGTACCGGGCAAAGGGTACGTTGGGATCGAAGTTCCCAACAACGAGATCCAGGTGGTGGCGCTGCGGGACGTGATGGAGGCCGAGTCGTTCCTCAAGATCGATTCAGGGCTGCGTCTGGCGCTGGGGCAGGACGTCTCGGGCCACGCCGTGGCCGCCAACCTGACCGCCATGCCGCACCTGCTGATCGCCGGCACCACCGGCTCGGGCAAGTCGGTGTGCGTCAACGCCATCATCGCGTGCCTGCTGCTGCAGAACACGCCGGACGACTTGCGCTTCGTCATGGTCGATCCGAAGCGGGTCGAGCTGGCGCCCTACAACCAGGTACCGCATCTGCTGGCGCCGGTCGTGGTCGAGCTCGAGCGGGTGGTCGGCGCCCTGCAGTGGGTGTCGCGCGAGATGAATGACCGCTACACCAAGTTCTCCCAGTCCGGAGTGCGCAATCTCGACGAGTACAACCGTCGCATGCTGGCGGCCGGTCAGCGCCGGCTGCCGTATCTGGTGCTGGTCATCGACGAGCTGGCCGACCTGATGATGTTGGCGCCGGATGAGACAGAGAAGGTCATCACCCGCTTGGCCCAGCTGGCGCGGGCCACCGGCATCCACCTGATCATCGCCACCCAGCGGCCGTCGGTCGACGTCGTGACCGGGCTGATCAAGGCCAATTTCCCGGCGCGCATCGCCTTCGCCGTGGCCTCGTCGGTTGACAGTCGGGTGGTGCTGGATCAACCCGGGGCCGAGCGGCTGCTGGGGCGCGGCGACATGTTGTTCCAGGCTCCCGACAGCCCGGCCCCTGTGCGAATGCAGGGCGCCTTCGTGTCCGAGACGGAGCTGACGCGGCTGCTCCAGCATTGGAAGGGCCAGGCGGTCGACCGCGGCGTTGTCACCCCGCCGCTTGCGCCGACATCCATCCCCGGCGGACTGCCGATGAAGCAGGGCGCGCTGTGGGAGGAGGAGGGGTCGGAGGACGATGGCACCGATCCCTTGTTCGACGAAGCGGTGGAGATCGTCCGCCGGATGCACCGCGCCTCGATCTCGCTGATGCAACGGCGGCTGCGCATCGGCTACACGCGCTCGGCGCGGCTGATGGATCAGCTCGAGGAGAAGGGGATCGTCGGGCCGGCCCAGACCGGATCACAGGCGCGCGAAGTGCTCGACTACGGCGAGTTGGAGGCGGAGGGCGAAGGACGCCCGTCCCCCTGAACGAATCGTCCCGGCGGTTGAAGGCTCGGTGGGGGCGGGGTTCAAACCCGCCCCTACGATCCTCTAGGGTAGGAGGGTGGCGAATGCCGGGCAGGCATCGGATCGTCGCGGCCGCCCTGGTTCTGGCCTCCCTGTCAGCCTGCCGGGTGCCGCCGGCGCCCGAGACGCCTTTTCCTCTCACGGTCGCGCCTACCGTTGCCGTCGCCGCAACCCCAGCCGCCGCGCCGTGGGTCCTCGTCGATGCCGGGCTCTCGCCTGCGATCCAAGAGGCCGTGATGACGTGGTCCGCCGGCGCCGGCCAGGAGGCCGAAGTTCGCCCCCTGTCGGGCCTCCAGGGAGAACCGCCGCCAGGCGCGTGGGCCGTGGTCGGGTTGGACGAGAACCTGGCGCCTCTCGACCAAACCTGGTCGGGGACCCGGGTGGTGTTCGTCGTCCTGGATCCGTTCTCGCTGTCGGCCAGCGAGATGACAAGCACGCTGGGGCCCGGGCTGGCGTACGACCAGGCGGGGTTTCTGGCGGGGGTGGCAGCCGGGCTCGCTACACGGTCGGGTTTGATCGGGCTTCTTGCGGGAGCGAGTGAGGCGGGGGGCTGGCGAATTGGATTCGAGGAGGGGCTCCTCTATTCCTGCCCAAAATGTCAGCTTGAATCCGTGTCTGATCCTGGCCGGCCTGCCTTCGCGATGGACGTGATCGGGGTACCTCCAGGCACCGATCTAGCGATGGCCGAGCCCGCCGCAGAAGTCCCCTGGCTCGTCGTCTTCGAGGAAACGCCGGACGGCTGGGCCGATCGGGTGGCGGCACGAGTGCGGACCGCGCCGGAGGCGTTGGTCGGGCCAGCCTTGAGCCGATTGGAGAGGGGGACCCCCGGCGAGACCTGGGTCTTCGCCGCTTCCGATGGCGGTCTGGTAACGGAGGTCGATCCGCGGGCGATCAGCCCGGGGCGAGAGCGGCTGTTGCGCGAAGCGGAAGCGAGTCTTGCCGAAGGAAGGCTGGTTGTCGGAGGCGGTGCGTAAGCGGCTCGTTTGCGCCTCGCGCGGAACCGTGCTATCATCGCCCATGCGGCCGGGGGTGTGGCCGCTCAGGCTCGGCCTCTCCGGCCGGGTGGAAAGGGGTAACGGCGGCCAAAAGACACTTCTCTATCGAACCTACATCACGACTGGAACATCCTGAGATCCCAACTTCAACCCCAATTTGAGGAGCAAGAGAAAATGAAGAAGAGTTACGCCGCCTTTTCGCTGTTGCTGGTGGCCGCCTTCGTGCTGGCCGCCTGCACTCCGGCAGCCCCCGCCGAAGGGCTGAAGGTCGGCCTCGTCACCGACGTCGGCCAGCTCGAGGATAAGTCGTTCAACCAGGCGTCGTGGGAGGGTGCGCAGGCCGGCGCCACCGCCGCCGGAGGCACGTCCGAGGTCATCGTCACCCAGAACATCTCGGACTACCAGCAGAACATTCAGACGTTCGTTGACCAGGGATTCGATGTGATCGTCACCGTCGGCTTCCTGATCGGTACCGACACGGCGATCGCGGCCAAGGCGAACCCGGGGATCAAGTTCGTCGGCGTAGATCAGTTCATCTGCGTCGACGAGACGGGCGCCCCAGACGCGACCTTCGCCTGCGCCGGGGACGCCGCGACACTTCTCCCGAACTATCAGGGCATCGTCTTCGCCGAGGAGCAGCCCGGCTATTTGGCCGGCATCGTGGCCGCCAGTCTCTCCGAGACCGGCGTTATCGGCGCTGTCGGCGGCACCAATGTCCCGCCGGTCGTCGCCTACAACGCCGGCTACGTGGCCGGCGCCAAGTCGGTAAATCCGGACATCCAGACCCTCTACCAGGAGACCGATCCCAACCCGGCGGTGGGCTTCAACGACCCGGCCAAGGGCAAGTCGATCGCGCAGCAGTTCATCGGCCAGGGCGCCGACGTGCTGTTCCAGATCGCCGGCCTGACGGGGCAGGGCGTTCTGGAGGCGGCCTGTGACGCCGGCATCTACGGCATCGGCGTCGACGTCGATCAAACGGAGACGCTGCCAAACCTGGCGACCTGCATCGTCACGAGCGCCGAGAAGAAGCTCAAGGACACCGTTGCGGCGGTCGTCGAAAGCGCCGCCTCGGACGCCTTCCAGGCCGGCACCGTTGCCTACACCGCGGCCTCGACGCCTCCCGGCATCGGCCTGTCGCCGTTCCACGGGTTCGAGGGCATGATCACGCCTGAGATCCAGGCGCTGCTCGACGCCGCCACGGCCGCGATGGCCAGCGGGGAGCTCGTTCCTCCGCGCCAGTAGTCACGACCTGTTTCCGAGCGTGTCGATGGAGGCGGCCGGGAGCCCCCGGCCGCCTCCATCTGTCGGGCGTTCCTCCTGTATGGAATGACGTGAGCGCCGCCGAATCGCCGCCCCCGCGGCTCCAGATGCGCGGGATCACCAAGCGCTACCCCGGTGTCGTCGCCAACGATCGCATCGACCTGGCGGTGGCGGCCGGGGAAATCCACGCGCTTCTCGGCGAAAACGGCGCCGGCAAGACGACGCTGATGAACGTCCTGTATGGGCTGGCTCGCCCGAACGAGGGCGAAATCCTGCTCGATGGGGTGCCGGTGCGCATCGCCGATCCGGCGGATGCCATCCAGCGCGGCATCAGCATGGTCCACCAGCACTTCATGCTCGTTCCCGTCCTGACCGTCGCCGAAAACATCCTGCTGGGCGCCGAGACGATGGCCAACCCCATCTTCTTGGACCGGCGCGAAGCCCGCAAGCGGATCGTTGAACTGGGCCAGCGCTTCGGGTTCGAGATGGATCCGGACGCCCGGGTGAACACCCTGCCGGTCGGCTGGCAGCAGCGGGTCGAGATCCTCAAGGCCCTCTACCGCCGGGCCCGCATTCTGGTGCTAGATGAACCGACGGCGGTACTCACGCCGCAGGAGACGGTGGAGATCTTTGCTGTCCTGCGCCGGCTGGCCGCCGACGGGCGCAGCATTATCTTCATCAGCCACAAGCTCTACGAGGTGTTGGAGATCGCCGACCGGATCACGGTCATTCGCCGCGGCCGGGTCGTGGGAACGCGCCTTCCCTTGGAGACGAACGAGGAGGATCTGGCCGAGCTGATGGTCGGCCGTGAGGTTCAGTTGACGGTCGACCGCGGCAAGTCGCACCCGGCGCAACCCGTGTTCCATGTCGAGGGACTGCGAGTCCGGTCGGACCGCGGCCAGGAAGTCGTCCGAGGCGTGAGTTTTTCCGTCCGGGCCGGCGAGATCCTGGGCATCGCCGGGGTCGCCGGCAACGGCCAGGACGAGCTGGTTGAGGCTCTCACCGGCTTGCGCCGTGTGGCGGACGGCACGGCGCATCTGGACGGCGAGGAGATCACGCACTGGCCCGTCCGCCGGCGGCGCGAGCACGGCCTCGGCTATGTTCCAGGCGATCGGCAGAAGTACGGGCTGGTGCTGGGGTTTTCGGTGGCGGACAATCTGGTGTTGACCCAATACTACAGCCGCCCTTTCGCCCGTGGCATCCAGCGGGACGACGCGGCGATCGAGGCATGGGCGCGCCAGACGATCGGGGAGTTCGACATCCGCACGCCGTCCGAGGCGGTGCGCGCCGGGACGTTGTCCGGCGGGAACCAACAAAAGGTCATCGTGGCGCGTGAGTTCGGACGCGACCTGCGGGCGCTGGTGCTCGACCAGCCGACGCGCGGCCTCGACGTGGGCAGCATCGAGTTCATCCACAAGCAGGCCATTCGCAAACGCGACGATGGGACGGCCATCCTGCTCGTCTCGGCCGAGCTCGACGAGGTCCTCGAGCTGTCCGACCGGATTGCGGTGATGTACCGCGGCGAGATCGTGGCGCTGGTGGACGGGCCGTCGGCCAACAAGGAGGACATCGGGTTGCTGATGGCGACAGGGGGCCGGGCGCCCGCCGCCGGGCCGGCCGGGGCGGCATCCGGCACAGCCGGGCCGGGAGCGCCGGCCTGATGGCGCGCCTGCGGTCTTACGCGGGCCTGGTCGTCGTCCCGGCCCTGTCGATCCTTCTGGCCCTGCTGGTCGCTTCCTTTCTGATCATCCTCTCGGCGCTGGTCGGCCCGGAGGGTAAGTTCAACCTGGCCCTCCCCCTGGTCGCCTACTGGAGCCTACTTGAGGGCGCGCTGGGGAGCCTGAGGGGAATCGCCAACATGATCGTGGCGGCCACCCCGCTGGTCCTCACCGGCCTCGCCGTCGGCGTCGGGCTGAAAGCCGGCTTGTTCAACATCGGGGCGACCGGGCAGGTGCTGCTGGGAGGGTTCGCGGCGGCCCTGGTGGGGGAGCGGCTGGCGGGGGCGCCGCCTCTGATCGCTATTGGCGGGGCGGTTGTTGCGGGCATTCTCGCCGGAGCCCTGGCCGGCTTCATCCCCGGTTTCCTTAAGGCGTTCACCGGCGCGCATGAGGTGGTGACCACCATCATGCTCAACGCCCTCATCCAGTTGATCATCTCGGGCTCGGTGAACGACGTCTTCCGCGCCGCCGGGCCGACTTTCGCTCGGACGGCTTCGGTGGGGGCGGCGGAGCTGACCGGGCTGGGCGAGACAACCCTTCACCTCGGGGTCCTGCTCGCGTTCGCCTGCGTGCCGTTCAGCTACTGGCTCTTGTGGCGCACGACCTTGGGATTCGAGATTCGGGCCGTCGGGGCCAACCCCACGGCGGCGCGCTATGCCGGCATGAGTCCGCGCCGCATGATTATGCTGACGATGTCGTTGTGCGGCGCGTTCGCAGGCATGGCCGGCGCCATCGAGATCCTTCGCCTGGGTTACTATCCGGCGGTCTTCGGCACCAGCATCGGCTTCGACGGCATCACCGTGGCGCTGCTCGGCCAAGCGCATCCGATCGGGATCCTGTTCTCGGGGCTCCTGCTCGGGGCGATGCGCGCCGGGGCACCCCTGATGCAGATTGAGGCGCACGTTCCGGTTGAAATCATCGACGTGATTCAAGGAGTCATCCTCATCTTCCTGACGGCCGAGGTGGTCGTGCGGCGTGTCTTCCGCCTTAAGGCCGCCCGCGTCGAGGCCGGCGAGCTGCAGACCATCACGCGCACGTACGGGGAAAAGGTGGCTTGATGGAGGCGCTGTTCGACATCCCCGTTCTCGGCTTCATCCTTCAATTCGCAGCCTACCTGGTCCAGATCATCACCAGCGGACACATCGCGCCGATTATTCTGGGGCTCGCCACACCGATTGCCCTGGGCGCCCTCTGCGGCGTGATGAATGAGCGCAGCGGCGTCGTCAACATTGGCATCGAGGGGATGATGCTCTTCTCCGCCTATATCGGTTTCATGACGGCCTTGCTCGTGCACGAGGCCTATCCCATGGAGACGGGTTCGGTCTTCGGGGCGACACCGGCGCTCTTGGCGGGCGTGGCGACGGCCATCGCCGCGGGAGTCTTGATCTCGCTGCTCCACGCCTGGCTGTCGGTCACCGTCCGAGCCGACCAGATCATCAGCGGCACCATCATCAATATCACCGCCCTCGGCCTGACAAGCTACCTCAACCGGCTGATCAAGCCCTTCGGCAGCGCCGGGACCTTCCAGTCGCTCCATCCACCGGCTGCCCTGGTGAACCTGCCGGGCGTCGGATGGGTGTTTGAGATGTTCTTGTCCGTCGGGCCGATCGCCATGTCCGTCATCGTGTTCATCATCGTTTCGCAGGTGCTCCTGTTCCGCTCGCGATGGGGGCTTCGTACCCGGGCGGTCGGGGAGCACCCCAAGGCGGCGGACACCGTCGGCATCAACGTGATTCGGCTCCGCTACCAGAACGTGCTGCTCGGGGGTGTCTTCGCCGGGCTCGCCGGTGCCTACCTGACGCTGGAGGCCACGGGCTCGTTTCAAAACGGGATGACCGCCGGCCGCGGGTTTATCGCTCTGGCGGCCATGATCTTCGGCCGATGGACGCCCCTGGGGGCCTTCGGTGGGGCGCTGCTCTTCATGGGGTCCCAAGCGCTCGGGGTGGCGATCCGGCTGGCGCCACCGCCCGGCGACCTGGGGACGTTCCTTTCCGGTATCCAGCACGCCTATCCGAGTCTCTACAACAATTTCTTCGGCGGTCTGCCGTACTTGATCACGATCGTCGTGCTGGCCGGGGTCGTTGGCCGGAGTGTCGCGCCCGCCGCGGACGGTCGGCCGTACGAAAAGGAGAGCGCCACCTAGAGAAGGGAAAACCGACGGGGGAGTCGGGCCGACAACGCAGCTCCCCGCGAGCTCCAAGCTCGCGGGGAGCTTTATCGCTAGCCGAGGGCCTGCATCAGCACGCCCACGATCGCGCCGCCGACGATCAGCCAGCTGGAATTGACCTTGAATCGAAGCAGCAGAAGCACGGCCGCCGCCGCGATCACGATCGCGGCGGGGTCGATCAACGCCGCCCTCCCCAGCTCCAACGTGACGGCTGCCATCAGCCCCAGCGAGGCCGCCACAACGCCATCCAGAAACGACCTCGTCCACGGTGAGGCCTGCAAGCGCGGGATGAGCGGCCCGGCGAGGGCGACGAATGCGAACGCCGGCAGGAACATCGCCACCGTCGCCAGAAGCGCGCCGGGGATGCCGGCCAATAGGTAGCCGATGAAGGTCGCCGAGGTGAACAGGGGGCCGGGCGTCACCTGACCGATGGCGATGGCGTCGACCAACTGCTGCTGCGTGATCCAGCCCAGCCGATCGACGAAATCGGCGTTGAGGAAGGCGAACAGAACGTAACCGCTCCCGTACAGGACGGCGCCGATCTTGACGAAGGTGAGGAACAGGAGCGGAAGGCTGAATGGGACGACGCCGACGGCCCAGGGAGCAAGGGACGTCAGAGGGAGGAAAAGCGCCGTCGGCGGCGAGGCACGCAGCCGGCGCCCGTTCGCGGCGAGCATCAGAACGGCGCCGCCGACGAGCAGCAGAACGACTTCGTTGACCGGGGTGAAATACGCCGCCAGCGCCGCCAGGCCCACCGCCAGACTCAACGCATTTCGAATCGCTTTCTGCGCCAGCCTGAACAAGGCCTGTACCAGGATGGCGATGACGACCGGCTTCACTCCATAGAGCAGCCGTCCCGCCTCGGCCGTCGAGCCGATGCGAAGGTAGAGGATCGAGAGGGCAAGGACGATCAGGGTCGCCGGCAGGATGAAGGCCAGGCCGCCGGCGAAGAAGCCTGCCCATCCGGCGCGGCGGCGACCCAGGTGGATCGCCATCTCGGTCGAGTTGGGGCCGGGGAGCAGGTTGGTGGCCGCCACCAGATCGAGGAACTCGGCGTCGCCCAGCCAACGGCGGCGCGTCACCACTTCGTCGTGCATCATCGCCGTGTGGGCCGCCGGGCCGCCGAAGGAGGTCAAGCCGAGTCGAAGGAAGACGCCGCCGACCTCGAGCCAGCGCCGCTCGCCAGTCATCCTAAGCGGCCGCGTCCGGCGGAAGGGCAGATTGTTCGGCAGAGGTGGGACACGCGCTACGAGCGAGACCGATGGGTCCCTTGCGGAAAGGCAGCGGAGCGTGACGAACCCCCACCCCAAACCCCTCACCCTGCATGAGCTGGCTCCCGCGGCCGCGAGAAGCCTGCAGGGGGAGGGAGGGTTTTCCTGGGGGAGGGGGGAGCTTCGCTCCCCCATCCCCCAGATCTTCTGCACCCTCTCCGCTGCGGCCGTTCTTTCTCACGATCGCGGTCCGCGGAGAGGCCCAAAGGGCTGATTCGCGAGGGGATAGGGAGTGAGGTGGAGGGGTAGGT
>Ga0209751_10002643_pt1 | contig 17748 bp, 15 predicted proteins | sample RifCSP13_1_FD_184019 | JGI IMG/M metagenome (GOLD analysis project Ga0209751, IMG submission 184019) | Soil microbial communities from Rifle, Colorado - Rifle CSP2_sed 13_1 (SPAdes) (version 2) | ecosystem: Environmental > Terrestrial > Deep subsurface > Rock core/Sediment | place: Rifle... | reverse complement strand
ATTCATATATCCCTATTTCACTTTTATCGACACTTCCGCCTCCTCCAGTCCTTCGGAAGTGGCTGTGAGGGTTATATTTCCACTACTGCCCTTCGACTGCAGAATAACCAGGCATAACCCGTTATAGGCCTTCCTGTAATCGGCTTTAAAAGGCTCGTCACTTGCCTGGAATCCGTTATCAACGCCGGCAATAAAGCCCTCTCCCGAGACGGTAAAGTTCACCAGGTTGTCGGCATGAGGAACCAGATTTCCGGCTTCATCCAGGATTTTTACTGTAACAAACGAGAGATCCTGGCCGTCAGCAAGTATGGTTTGCCTGTCCGCTGCCATCATAATTTTTGATGGCATCCCGGCAGTTCTTGTTTCCCGGGTAAGTACTGTTTTTCCATCCTTTCGGGAAACTGCCGAAATAGTGCCCGGTTCAAACTGCGTTCTCCACATAACATGCATATCATCACCCGATTTCTTTTTTACACCCAGCGACTTTCCGTTCAGAAAAAGCTCAACCTCATCGGCATTGTTATAATATGCCCACACATCCACCGTTTCACCCTGTTTCCAGTTCCAGTGCGGCAGGATGTGCAGCACTGGCTTATCGGTCCATACACTTTGATACAGGTAATATGCGTCCTTGGGAAATCCAGCCAGATCGATGATACCGAAATAAGAGCTCCGTGAAGGCCACCAGTAAGGCGTGGGTTCGCCAAGGTAATCCCAGCCGGTCCACACAAAGGTGCCGGCCATATAATCGAGTCTAAAGAATTCCTTTAAGGATTCTTCGTGGGTTGATGCCCATACTGCTGAAAAATTGTCATAGGATGATGCGGTGTGATCGGGGCTGAGGTTCTGGTTGCCTTGTCCGGCACGCATAATAACGTCCGAGGGCATGGTATAATCACCCCGTGAACCGAAGGCAGATGCTGATTCGGTAGCGATAAATGGTTTTTTGTCCCATTTGGCATGAACTTCCTTCCAGAAGGGATGACGATAATTATATCCGATAATATCGATGGCCCCGGATTGTATTACAGCATTTGACTTACCCTGCACCTGGTCGGCTCCGAAGGTAATAGGCCGGGTGGCATCAACTGACCGTACAATGGCGGCCAGTTCCCTGGCAATGACCAATCCGCTGCTGTCCGTTTGTCCCGATGAACCGCGTGGAGCGAACCACTGTTCCGGCACTTCGTTGCCTATGCTCCATACAAAAACGGAAGGGTGATTCCTGTCGCGCAACACCTGGTCTCTCATGTCCCTTTCATGCCACTCGTCCCAGTTAAGGTGGTAATCGTATTTATTTTTTGGTTTTTTCCACATATCAAATGCTTCATCAATTACGATGAATCCCATCCGGTCGCACAGGTCAAGCAACTCGGGGGCAGGCGGATTATGGGAGGTGCGGATACCATTACAACCCATTTCTTTCAGGATCTCAAGCTGCCTTTCAAGTGCCCTTATATTCACCGCAGCACCAAGAGCTCCCAGATCATGGTGATTACAAACCCCGTATATCTTCATTGATTTGCCATTCAGGGTGAACCCCTTTTCAGCATCAAAACTGAAAGAACGGATACCTACAGAGGCCGTGTATTTGTCGGTCATTTCGTTCTTACTAAAAACCTGCGTTACCAAACGGTAGAGGTAAGGATCACTAACGGACCAGAGCCTGGGATCCGGCACTTTTAATTGCTGATCGGTTTCTCCGAATTCCGTGCCGCCGATGTTTACCCGTGCAGTTGCACTGGCCACCAACATCGATGCCGAATCATACAACATGGTTTTCACTTCAATGTCAGTACTTTCATTCCCGCTGTTTTTGATTTTATTTACAACAGCCACAATGGCCTCGTTACTGGTGATTTCAGGAGTGGTAATATATGTACCCCAGTTGTCGATATATACGTTGCCCGTGGTGACCAGCCATACGTTCCGGTAGATACCTGATCCGGAATACCAGCGGGAGTTAGGCTGCCTGGAATTATCCACTTTTACCGCGATAACATTTTTACTGCTTCCGAAGCGAAGATAGGGTGTTAGTTCATACCGGAACGAAATATACCCGTTCGGGCGGATCCCCAGATATTGTCCGTTTATCCATACCTCGCTGTTGCAATAAACGCCGTCAAAATCGATGAATACTTTTTTGCCTTCAGCCGATGCCGGAAGGGTAAACGATTTGCGATACCAACCTGTGCCTCCGGGAAGGGCTCCGCCTCCCGGTGTTGCCGGATTATCGCCCGAGAATTTTCCCTCAATGCTCCAGTCATGCGGAAGATTCAGAAGCCTCCATCCGGAATCATCAAAATCCGGATCTTCTGCCTTTTCGGGTGTACCTAAAAAGAAGCTCCATTGCTGGTTGAAACTTTCCCTGCCGGGCTCCCCGGGCTGGGAACAAGATGAAAGCAGCATGCCGAAGCAAACCAGATTGAGACAGACAAAGTTTTTCATATTTGTAGTTTGTGGTTTAAGGGTTTTTCCGAAGAGCTACCTTCGGGAAAGTGTATTCAACATTCTTTGTTCTTTAATCTTTGATCTTTGTTCTTTGATCTTTATTTTTTGATCCCCCCATCCCAATCTCCACCGCCATCTCTATCGCCCTGTCAAGCTTATCATTATTTTTACCACCGGCTGTGGCAAAAAACGGTTGTCCGCCTCCGCCACCGTCAAATTCCCGTGCTGCTATCCTTACAATTTCACCTGCATTCATTTTCCGTTCACGGATAAGCTTATCCGATATCATTACGGAAAGATGCGGTTTGCCTCCAACGGTGGCACCGATCACAAGGAACAGATCATCAATTTCGTCCCTGAGCTGAAAAGCAACATCCTTGATGATGCCGGCATTGTCAATCGTTCCATCGGCTTTCCCGGAGATTACCGTGATGTCACCAACCCTCCTGATCTTTTCAAGGAGACTGGCTTTGAATGACAATCCATATTTCTTTGTAAACCTCTCCACCTGCTTCAGGAGCGCCGCTTTCTCATCCAGCAACACAGTTATTGCTTTCACAATATCCTGGGGTTTGTTCAGAAGCTCTTCCAGCGTTCTGAGCATTTTCTCTTTTTCTTCGTAACAGGCAAGCGCTTTCTCACCGGTAATGGCTTCAATGCGACGGATCCCGGCGGCAATCGAGTTTTCGTTTATTATTTTAAACAAGCCGATCTGACTGGTGGTATCAACATGCGTACCACCGCACAACTCCACGGAATCGCCAAATTGAATTACCCGCACCGTTTCTCCGTACTTTTCCCCAAAAAGCGCCATAGCCCCCATTTTCCTGGCGTTTTCCATGGAAGTTCCCCGTAATTCATTTCTTTCAATTCCATCCCTTATTTTCTGATTTACCATGTGTTCAACGGCAGAGAGTTCCTCCTCAGACATTTTCTGAAAATGAGAGAAGTCAAATCGCAGGTAATCAGGGCCTACCAATGATCCTTTCTGTTCCACATGTTTTCCGATTACATCACGCAGCGCCTGGTGAAGCAGGTGGGTTGCTGTATGATTGCTGGCTGTATCCCTGCGGGCTTTTTCCGAAACCACTGCATCGAAAACCAGGGAAGTATCGCGGGGCAGTTTTTCCGTAACGTGGATCACCAGACCATGTTCCTTGAAAGTATTGATAATGCCGGTCTTTTCCTCACCGTCATCCAGGTAGCCGGTATCTCCTGTCTGCCCTCCGCTTTCGGCATAAAATGGCGTCTGATTTAAAACAAGATGATAATACTGTTTGTCCTTCATTTTAACCCTGCGGAACCTGCATATCTTTACTTCGGCGCGGAGCGTGTCGTATCCGATAAATTCACCCGGCTGACCATCGGGACGTAAAATAACCCAGTCGGCCGATTCAACTGTTGCAGCAGATTTGGATCGGTTCCGCTGCCCTGCCATTTCCCGGTCAAATTCCGGGCGGTTTACCGTAAGGTTGTTCTCCTTCAGTATCAGCTCCGTAAGATCAATCGGAAAACCATAGGTATCATAAAGTTCGAAGGCAATTCTACCGTCAAGTTCGTGCTTTCCTTCACCTTTCATGGCGGCAATGCTTTCCTTTAATCTTTTATCACCGGTTTCCAGTGTATGCAGGAATGATTGTTCCTCTTCAAAAATAACTTTCTCAATCAGCTGCCGTTGTGCATGGAGTACAGGAAATGCCTCTCCAATCGAATCAATCAGGGCGGGCAACAATTTATACATTACCGGTCTGTTCTGGTCCAGAAAAGTGAAATTGTACCTGACCGCACGGCGTAAAATACGTCGTATCACATAACCTGCCTTGGCATTTGAAGGAAGCTGTCCGTCAGCTATGGCAAAAGAAATGGCCCTTACATGATCGGCCACCACATGCATGGCAATATCCGTTTTTTCCGATCTGCCATAGGGGATACCTGTTAAAGCAGCTATTTCACGGATAACCGGCTGGAATATGTCCGTTTCGTAATTCGAGATTTTGTTCTGCAATACCATGCAAAGCCGCTCAAAACCCATGCCTGTGTCGACATGCTTTTTGGGCAGCAGCACCAGTTCGCCGGAAACTTTGCGGTTATACTGAATAAATACCAGGTTCCAGATTTCAATTACCAGCGGGTTTCCTGTATTTACCAGTTTGCGGCCGTCGGTCCCACTCCTTTCCTTGTCACTTCGAAGATCCACGTGAATTTCAGAACAGGGTCCGCAAGGACCTGACTCACCCATTTCCCAAAAATTATCCTTTTTACTTCCAGGTAAAATACGATCCTCATCAATATGGGACTTCCAATAATTGTACGATTGCATGTCCCTTTCAAGCAGTTCAGCATCATCCCCTTCAAATATGGTCACATAAATTCTGCCCTTGTCGATCTTAACCTCTTCGGTAAGAAATTCCCATGCCCACCGGATTGCCTCTTCCTTGAAATAATCCCCGAAGGACCAGTTCCCAAGCATTTCGAACATGGTGTGATGATAACCATCATGACCTACTTCCTCGAGATCATTGTGCTTGCCCGAAACACGCAGGCATTTTTGGGTATTAGCCACACGACTGAATCTCACCGGTGCGTTATCCAGGAAAATATCCTTGAACTGGTTCATGCCGGCATTTGTAAACATTAAGGTGGGATCGTTCTTTATAACCATGGGAGCAGACGGCACAATCTCATGTCCCCGGCTGCGAAAAAAATCAAAGAATTTTTGACGAACTAATGCAGAATTCATTTCAGCTATACTAATTTATTGATGAAATACTGTTTTTAATTTAACAAATCTTTTCAAAATTCATTTGTAAAATTAGTTTTTTTCATATAGATTTGTTGTCACCGTACTTAATTAATTAACAATTAGTTGCATTTGCTTGATTCTTAGAAAGAAAAAATATTATTTTAACCAGACATCTCTCACCTTCGAGGAAATCAGGCCCGGCAAAAAACGGCGCTGGTTTGATTTGTTCTCGTATATGTTTGGAATTGTGTTTGTTACCTTTATATCAGGATACCTGCTCAGCAGTACTTTTGGTTCACCGGAAGCCCGTATACTGGAAAAGGAACTCTCTTCCCTGAAGAAGGATATGCACAGCCTGCTCAACAAAGGCAAAAACATTTCATCTTTGCTTCACAACGAAGTTTTTCCAAAGGACAATGCCTACAGGACGATCCTGCAGATCGACACCCTGCCCGTTTCACTCAGGGATGCCGGCACGGGTGGATCAGCTGCGGATCAGGGATTTACAAACATCAATGATCTCAGTTATCAGCTTGACATTTTGGTCAGCAAGCTCAACCGGCAATTGAAAATACAGTCGGTTTCCTACGAGACTGTTTATCAGAAGGCAATGATGCATGCCAGCCATTTGACGCACATGCCTGCCATTCTGCCGGTTGCACAAAACGACCTGATTATGATCAGTTCAGATTTCGGGGTACGCTCCGACCCCTTTAACCATGTTGAGCAATTACACAACGGACTTGACTTTGTCGCCCCCACAGGCAGAAATGTCTATGCCACCGGGGACGGAACTGTAACTTTTATGCAGTTATCTCGTACAGGGTATGGAAACGAGATTGTTATCGACCATGCTTTCGGATTTGGTTCCCGTTACGCCCACCTCGACACGATTTTGGTTACCGGAGGGCAAAAGGTTAAAAGGGGACAGCTGATAGGCAGGGTTGGAGCATCGGGAAGAGCCACGGGGCCGCATTTGCATTATGAAGTACTGTATGAGAACAGACCTGTTAATCCGGCGTATTATTTTGATAACGGTTTATCAACGGATGAATACAGGCAAATTTTGAACCAGGCATCCGGAGAAACCAGATAGGGAGCCATAAACTTTTTCACCATGGGCAAGATAAAATATAAATTCAATCCTGAGTCCCTGAAGTATTACAAGGTTGAATCATCCTTCCGGCAAAAAGCCCTGAAGGGACTGGGTTATTTTTTCATATTTCTGTTAAATGCCTCCATCGGATATGGTCTGTACACCGTTGTCTTTGATTCACCCAAGGAAAAGGGATTAAAAAGACAGATAAGTGAAATGAACCTGAATATTGAAATGTTCAACAAGCAGCTTGATAATATTGAATCGGTGCTGAATGATATGCAACAGCGCGACGATAATATATACCGGACCATTTTTGAGGCTGAACCTCTCAATTATTCCGTGAGGGAAGCAGGATTTGGCGGTACTAACCGGTATAAGGACTTAGAGAAGCTTGAAGATTCAAAAATGGTTATTCAAACAGCAAAGCGATTGGATATCATAACCCGGAAAGTAGTTATCCAGTCGAAATCCTATGATGACCTTGTCAAAATGGCCGTCAGCAAGGAAAAAATGCTTGCTGCCATTCCTGCTATCCAGCCTATTGCCAATAAAGATCTCGAACGTACCGCATCCGGATGGGGATACAGAATCCATCCGATTTATAAGATCCGCAAGTTCCATTTTGGAATTGATTTCACGGCACCTACCGGGACCGATATTTATGTGACAGGTGATGGCGTGGTTGAAAAGACCGAATCATCAAAGCGCGGATACGGCAACTCGATCATTGTAAATCACGGATTTGGCATCAAAACACTTTATGCTCATATGAACGGATTCAATGTAAAACAGGGACAAAAGGTTAAACGGGGTGATGTTATTGGTTTTGTTGGTAACTCCGGTCTCTCTACTGCCCCCCACCTCCATTATGAAGTTCTCCGGAGCGGCGAAAAGGTAAATCCTGTAAATTACTTCTTCAACGATCTCACTGCCGACGAATACGACCGTATGATAGAACTCTCGATGCGGCCCGGACAGTCATTTGACTAAATCACAACAATCACAACCATCACAACCATCACAACCATCACAACCATCACAACAACCACAACAACCACAACCTTTCTTATAAAGTATTCCGCATAAACTATTTCTTCAACTGGAATTATTTTTCTATCTTAGGGAGTTCATTTTAACCCCATGCTATGCCCTACAAAGAAAAGAAAGTTGAAAAGCTTTATTATTCCATAGGTGAAGTGGCTGAGATGTTTAAGGTGAATGCTTCCCTTATTCGTTTCTGGGAAAAAGAGTTTGATGTAATTAAGCCTAAAAAGAACAAGAAGGGGAATCGCTTTTTCACCAGGCAGGACATTGATAATTTTCAGCTCATTTATCATCTGGTAAAAGAAAAGGGACTCACGTTGAACGGAGCCCGGAAGAAATTAAAGGAAAACAAGGAAGATACAAACAATAATTTTGAAGTAATAAAAACACTTACGGAGATCAAGACCATGCTTCTTGAGATCAAGGATTCGATATAATTCCTTTCCCGTTCCTGATTCACTTCATCTGTTTTTACACACGAACTAAGTATGAAACTTGCTGAAGTCATAGCTGCCTTTGAATCGGTTGTCCCCCTTGCTTACCAGGAAAATTATGATAACGCCGGCCTTACTGTCGGCGATCCTGAAATGGAAATCCATGCCGCCCTGTTGTGCATTGACGTAACCGAGGCGGTTATCCGGGAGGCCCTGGAAACAGGTTCTGATCTGATCATCTCGCATCATCCGGTGATTTTTAGTCCCCTGAAGAAAATTACCGGATCAAATTTAACAGAAAGAATTGTTGCCCTGTCTATCAGCCATAATATAGCGCTTTACTGCGCCCATACTAATATCGACAACCTGGGCGAAGGTGTCAACCTGGGTATCTGCAGGAAGCTGGGACTGACAAAGGTTAAAGTGCTCATGCCCCTTGAAGGTCAGTTAAGAAAACTGGTGACATTTGTACCCCGATCTTATGAAGAACAGGTGCGATCTGCACTTTTTGCCGCCGGAGCGGGTCATATCGGCAACTATGATTCCTGCAGCTTTAGCGTAGCCGGGGAGGGCAGTTTCAGGGCCGGCGAGGGAACAGATCCATTTGTCGGTGAACCGGGCAAATTGCATCATGAGAAAGAGACCAGGATCGAAACGGTGTTCCCCAGGCTGCTTCAGCAGGAAATAATAGATGCACTGGTAAAAGCTCATCCTTATGAGGAAGTAGCATATGACATCTATCCCCTTGATAATACCTATGAAAAGGCCGGAGCGGGCATGATCGGTGAACTCACGGAACCACAGGATGAAACTGCCTTGTTGAACCGGGTGAAAAATATATTTGGTTGCCGTATCATCAGGCACAGTCCCCTGTTGAACAAACCTTTGCGTAAAGTGGCTGTATGTGGTGGCAGCGGATCCTTTCTCATCCGCAGGGCAATAAATGCAGGGGCAGAGCTATTTATCACGGGTGACATTAAATACCACCAGTTCTTTGATGCAGATGGAAAAATAGTAGTTGCGGATATTGGCCATTATGAAAGTGAGCAGTTCACAATTGAAATATTTTATGAGATTCTTACAAAAAAATTACCTAATTTTGCAATCCGTTTTTCTAGCATAAACACCAGTCCCATTAATTATTTATAAGGTATGGCAGAAGTAAAAAAACCAGCAGCCGAAGTAGCAGAGCTAACCATAGAGGAAAAGCTCAGGGCGATGTACAAGTTGCAGATGATCAATTCTGAGATTGATAAGATACGCACCCTTCGCGGGGAACTGCCGCTTGAAGTGCAGGACCTTGAGGATGAAATTGCCGGGCTTGAGACCCGCATTGAGAAGTTGCAGGAGGAGATCAAAAGCTTCGATTCGGCTATTGGCAACAAAAAGAATGATATGGTGAATTCCAAGGCGCTCATAAAGAAATACGAGGAGCAGCAAAATAATGTCAGGAATAACCGGGAATTTGATTCGCTTTCGAAAGAAATTGAATTTCAAACGCTTGAAATCGAGTTAAGTGAAAAGCGCATTAAGGAATTTACAATACAAGCCAAAGAAAAAAGCGATATTATTGAAGACGCACACAAGATCCTTGAAGAACGAAAGAGTGATCTTAATCTGAAAAAGGCAGAGCTGGAAGATATTACCTCCGACACCCAAAAGGAAGAGGAACAGTTGCTGAAAAAACGGATGGAATATGAGCAAATAATCGAAGAAAGGTTACTTACCGCATACAGGAAGATCAGAAAAAATGCAAGGAACGGACTTGCCGTAGTTTCTGTGGAACGCGATGCCTGCGGAGGTTGTTTCAACCAGATACCCCCGCAACGTCAGCTTGATATCCGTTCGCGCAAAAAGATCATTGTTTGTGAATACTGTGGCCGGATCCTGGTTGATGTTGACCTTGTTGAGGAAGAAAAGTAGCACGGGCTTCTTATTCTGATTCATATTTTACTATCTTTGTTAGTACCTACAGGTAAAATATGGCTAAATGTTTTCTGGTAACGGTTTTTACTGTTTGCATTACTTTTTCGGGACAGGCGCAACAGTGGAAACTGAAAAGGATTGAGGGTATCCTTGGTATAGGTACCACCAACGTTTATAGTGACCTTGGCGGCGCACCCAATGCAACAAACCTCCTGTTCATAAAAGATATAACTTTCCGTACCACCCGCCCTTCGGTATATGCAGGACTCAGGTACAGGATTAATCCTTACAGTACAATCAAAACCTCATTCATTTACGGTTACAGCAGAACAGAAGATTATTCCGGGTCCCGCAACGAAAATCGGGGATTCACCTCGGTCACGCAGCTTTTTGAGTTTTCGGGCAACTATGAGTATTATTTTTTCCCCGAGCAGCGGCGTTTGCGTTCTGCAGCCATGTTCAACAGGAGAGGCATGATCAATGACTATTCATCCTTTGGTGCCTATGTTTTTGCAGGTATTGGCGGAACGTTGTTCTGGCCTCACCTGGAACTTTCCGAAACCCGTGAAGGTGACAAATACAAGGACAATATGGGTATTACTGCCTGTATTCCCCTGGGTATAGGCTTTAAATATATCATTAGTGACAAATGGATCTTCGGCTATGAGATTGGTTACCGCCAGACCTTCTCTGACTTTCTCGATGGATTTCAGTCACCCTTCTCCAGGCGCTGGGATGTTTACTGGATTTCTTCCTTTAATTTCAGTTACCGCATACCTACCTCCCGCAGGGGACTTCCCATTTTCCTCGACAACCAATGGCGAAGGGCCCGGTTCTGACCTGTTGCCTTTTCCTGTCTTGTGAATATTTCAGTTTTTTTAAGATTATTTGTGATTTCAAGCGCTAAAATTCTATTACTTTGCGTTTATTTCCAATATACCTGATAAATCATGAACAAGTACCTGCTGCTTTGCTTATCGGGTTTATTCATACTAAACTGCGGTAAAGCCATGTCACAGCGGAATGCCAATATTGGTATATTTGGAGGCGTTTCCTATTACATGGGTGATATCAATCCTAACCGCCATTTATACCGGCCTGCACCTTCCTTTGGAGCACTTTACCGTTATAACCTCAATACGCGGTTTGCCCTGCGGGGCAGCATGTATTACGCGGATCTTTCGGGAAGTGATCTCGATTTTCCGGAGCTCTCTCATCCCGACCGCCCGGCAAGTCCGGCTGCTTTCAATACTTCTCTGCTGGATATGGCACTGCTCGTTGAGTTTAATTTTCTGCCGTTCACTCCCAATGTGGGGAACTGGTCATACACACCCTATATATCCACCGGAATTGCCGGTGCACTAATTATGGGCACTGATGCCGCATCGGAAAATCTGATGAGTTTCCCGTTTGGTTTGGGTTTAAAGCTAAATCTTACCAGAAGGATAAGTACCGGAGTAGAATGGTCATTCCGCAAAACCTTCAGCGACAGGGTTGATGGCCTGGAAAATCCTTCCGGTTCCGTTACGCTTTTGCATAATAATGACTGGTATTCCTTGCTGGGTGTTTTTATTACCTTTAAGTTTTTTAATTTTGCAGCGGAATGTCCGGCTTATAATTAGTGAAATGACCTCTGCACTGAAAGACAGGATCAACAAAGATAAACTGCCCAGGCATATTGCAATTATTATGGATGGGAATGGCAGGTGGGCGCAGAAACGTGGCAATCAGCGCATTTTCGGTCACAGGAATGCTGTAGCCGCTGTACGGGATACTGTTGAAGCTGCAGCCGAGCTGGGCGTTGGTTTCCTTACGCTCTATGCCTTCTCTACCGAAAACTGGCGGAGGCCAAAGGTCGAGATCGATGCCCTGATGTCGTTGCTGGTATCAACCATTCATGCGGAAACCAAAACTTTGATGGATAACAACATCCGGTTGCTGGCCATCGGAAACCTCGCCAGTCTGCCGCAGGGAGTCCTTGATCAGTTGGATAACGCCATCAGCTCCACAAGCAATAACACGGGTCTCCGGCTTGTGCTTGCGCTCAGCTATGGTTCGCGCTGGGAGATCATGAATGCAGTCAGAAAAATGGCTGCTGATATCGAAGCAGGCAAGCTGAGTTCGGGCAATCTTGACAATGCTTTATTTGAAAAATACCTCGATACTTCCGGATTCCCTGATCCGGAACTGTTGATAAGAACAAGCGGAGAATTCAGACTAAGTAATTTTCTGTTATGGCAGATTGCCTATGCGGAACTTTACTTTACGCCTACCTTGTGGCCTGATTTTCGCAGGGAACATTTATATGAAGCTATACTTGACTTTCAATGTCGCGAAAGACGTTTTGGGAAAACAGCTGACCAGATAAAAGAAAACATCAAAGTAAACAGTTAACCACGGATGAAAAACACCTTACTTGTTCTTACTCTGTTCTTACTCACCGCACCTGCAATCGGACAACAATCTGATTCTCTGGTCCCGGGTTATTTAGACTATGAACGGCCCAGAGATCTTACCATAGTTGACATTACCATTACCGGCGTTAAATTCCTGCAACCCACCTACCTTGTAAATATTTCCGGCCTGGCTGTCGGACAAAAAATTACTATTCCCGGTGAAAAAGTAACCACGGCGATTGATAAGTTCTGGTCTCTTGGCCTTTTCTCCGATGTTAAAATAATTGCCAACAAAATCCAGAACAATGCAGTTTACCTCGAGATTCAGCTTACTGAACGACAGCGGCTTTCACGTTTGAGAATTCATGGTTTGAATAAAAACGATACCAAGGATGTGGAAGAAAAGATCAAACTCAGACCGGGTAATCAGATTACCGAAAACGTGCTGAACAATACCGTTACCATCATTAAAAAGCATTTTGTTGACAAGGGTTTTTTCAACTGTAACATCGACATAGTCCAAAAGGCAGATACCTCACCCGGGAACAAGGTTTTCCTGGACCTGACCATCGATAAGGGAAACAGGGTGAAGATTTCAGATATCAGCTTTGACGGCAATGAGGCATTCACGGATGGCCGGCTGCAAAAAACAATGAAAAAGACCAAAAAGAAAAATCTTAACATTTTCAAGCCCTCCAAATACATTGACGCTGAATATAAGGCAGATAAGAAGAAACTGATTGAATTCTACAATAAGAATGGCTATCGTGATGCGCAAATTCTGGATGAAAAGCTGGTAGAAGTTAATAATAAACGGATTGGACTTGAACTCAAGGTGGAGGAAGGTATTAAATATTACGTCAGGAATATTACCTGGGTGGGTAATACCAAGTATCCTTCCGAATCACTTGCCCGAGTATTGGGAATGAAAAAGGGAGACGTATACGATCAGGAGCATATTATGAAGCGGTTAATGGCCGATGACGATGCCGTTACTTCCCAGTATATGGACGAAGGTTACCTGTTTTTTACCATCGATCCTGTGGAGACCAATATCGATGGCGATTCTATTGATCTGGAAATGCGGATCATCGAAAATACACAGGCTACAATTAACCGGGTAATCATCAAGGGGAATACAAAAACGAATGAACACGTTGTGAGGCGTGAACTCCGTACTGTCCCGGGTGAGCTGTTCAGCAGATCGGATATTATCCGGTCCGTCAGAGAGCTTGCTGCCATGGGCCACTTCAATCCCGAAAATATAACGCCCAATCCGCTGCCGAATCCTTCCGACGGCACGGTGGATATCGAATATTCCCTGGAAGAACGTTCCAACGACCAGCTCGAAGTGTCAGGCGGATGGGGTGGTTATGGTTTTGTAGGTACTATCGGGCTACGCTTTTCAAATTTTTCTGCCCGTAAGTTTCTGGATATGAAAGCATGGAGACCTGTCCCCACCGGTGACGGTCAGACCTTGTCCGTTCGGGCGCAATCCAATGGCAGGTACTACCAGGCTTATAACGTTTCCTTTGTGGAACCCTGGTTCGGCGGGAAAAAACCCAATAGTTTTTCTACTTCGTTTTATCATACCATTACCAAGAGTTTCAGGCAAACCGGTGCCGATACCGACGATGACTTCTTTAAGGTGCTTGGAGCATCCATTGGTTTGGGACGCAGGCTGTCTTGGCCCGATGACTATTTTGTCCTTTACACCGAATTGGGATACCAGCGGTATCATTTGAACGATTGGGGATCCAACTTTGTGATCAATGATGGCTATTCCAATGTAATTGATGTGAACATTTCCCTCTCACGCAGTTCACAGGACCAGATGATCTATCCAAGGAGGGGTTCTGCATTCACCCTCTCATTGCAGGCAACGCCTCCCTATTCCGCTCTTAAACGGGAAAATTTCTGGAGTATCTCAGATGCGGAAAAACTTGCCATCCGCGGTAATATCGCAGATGATTATTCTTCTCTGACCCAGGAACAGATTGACCAGTTTGCCGCCACGGAAATCGACAACCGCGAGAACTCTGAAAAATACAAATTCATTGAATATCATAAATGGACTTTTAACGGAACCTGGTATACCAGCCTGATCGGAAACCTGGTTGTGGCCGCTAAATCCGAATTCGGCTTTCTCGGTTATTATAACCCGGCAATCGGTGCCTCACCTTTTGAGAAATTCAACCTGGGTAGCGGTATGATGGGCTATAACCTGTATGGTACCGATATTGTTGCTCTCAGAGGATATCCCGATGGCTCACTAACACCCCAGACCACCGTGGTACGCAACGGACAAAGGGTCCAGATCGACAATGGAAATTTATATGTAAAATATTCACTTGAAATGCGATATCCTTTTTCACTGAATCCTTCGGCGACCATATTCGGGTTGGCTTTCGTTGAAGGTGGAAATTCATGGCAGCGTTTCAATGATTTTAATCCTTTCATGATCAAGCGGTCAGCCGGAATAGGTATTCGTGCTTTCCTTCCAATGTTTGGCATGCTGGGTATCGATTATGGATTTGGATTCGATTTGCCGAACAGTGGCAGTATATCGAATGATGAGATCAGACGTGGATACCATGGAGGGGAATTCCATTTTGTAATGGGACAGCAATTCTAAGCGGCTATTTTTTTTTGGTACTGATTTTGATACATACTTTATTAATTATCCCATAAAAAAATAAATACAATTTCTATGAAAAGAATATTAGTTGTGCTCTCCGGATTGATACTTTCATTCGGAATGGCCATTGCCCAAAAGTATGCTTTTGTGGATACCGAATACATACTGAATAACATTCCCCCCTATAAGGCATCACAGGAGCAGCTGGATAAAACTTCCGAAGAATGGCAGAAGGAAGTTGAAGTTAAATATTCTGAGATCGAAAAGATGTATACGGATTATCAGGTTGAACGGGTGCTGTTATCAGAGGATATGAGAAGGCAGCGGGAAGAAGCCATTGTAAACAGGGAAAAGGAAGTGAAGGAGCTTCAGAAAAGTTACTTCGGACAGGAGGGTGCTCTTTTCAAAAAGCGGCAGGAACTTATCCAGCCCATCCAGGATGATATTTATAAAGCCATAAAAGACCTGGCTACGGAAAATGGCTATGCAGTGATATTTGACACGTCCAGCGGACCTACCATGATCTACTCAAATCCAAGGTATGACATTAGCGATGAAGTACTTCAGAAATTAGGATATAAGAATTAAATGTTTACATTTGTGCAGTTTTAAAAAAAAAGTATATGAGAAAAATAATATCAGTTCTGGCTTTAACCGGCTTATTCTTGATAGGTGGAAACCTGTTCGCACAAAGTCCCATTAAACTCGGCCATATTAACAGCCAGATGCTTTTTGCTTCCATGCCTGAAAGTGACAGTGCCCAGAAAAAGCTTGAAAGGTCTGCCCAGCAGATGCAGGCAACTATTGAACAATTACAGGTTGAGTTCAACAAGAAATATGAGGACTATATTAAGCTGACCAACGAAGGAACAACCGGCGACCTAATCCTCAGGACCAAGGAAGAAGAGCTCCAGTCGCTTCAGCAACGCGCCCAGAATTTCCAGCAACAAGCAGAGCAGGATATGGCAAATCAACGGTCTGAACTTTTCAAGCCCATTCAGGACAAAGCCATTAAAGCGGTTAATGATGTTGCCGTGGAAAACGGTTTTACATACGTTTTTGATACTGCCGGCGGTGCTATTGTTTATTCTGCAGCTGATTCACAGGATATCTTACAATTGGTCAAAACCAAACTTGGTGTAAAATAATTTCACGAAAACATACATAAGAGTTCCGGAGTCGATATGATTTCGGAACTTTTTTTTTCGACCTTCCCGTTTTTCTGTTTACATTTGAGGTATTATGAACAACATGAACCATAACGCAAACCGGCCAATCGGGGTTTTTGATTCCGGCGTAGGAGGATTGACTGTTGCCAATGCCATCAGGCAGGTATTACCCAACGAACAACTGATCTATTTTGGGGATACGGCTCATTTGCCTTATGGCGATAAATCAAGGGAAACTATTATTGGATATTCTTCCCGGATTACACGTTTCCTCCTGGAACAACAGTGCAAAGTTATTGTAATTGCCTGTAATACAGCCTCTGCCAATGCCTATGACGCCATAGTTGCCGAAGCAGGGAACAAAGCGCTCGTAGTTGACGTGATAAACCCGGTAGTTGAATATATTGCCGGAAGTTCAACCTACAAGCGTGTTGGTGTAATAGGTACCAAGGGTACCATCAACAGCGGAACCTATGTGAGCAAGATCATTGCAAAAAATCCGCACCTCACCGTATCGAGCCTTGCTACACCCATGCTGGTGCCGATGATCGAGGAAGGTTTCATTTTCGATGACATCAGCAATGCCATTATCCGTAGCTATCTGTCAAAATCTGAACTCAGCAATATCGATGCCCTCATTCTGGGTTGCACCCATTACCCGATCATCAGGAACCAGATCAGTAAATTTTTTGATTTTGGGGTCGATGTTATTGATTCATCCCGTATTGTGGCCAATCATCTGCGCAACTTACTGGTGACCAGCAACCAGCTGAATCAGGATCAGAACCATCATCAGGAGCATAAATTCCTTGTATCCGACTTTACCGACTATTTCCAGGTGATCTCCAAGCTGTTTTTCGAAGAAAACATTACGCTTGAGAAAATCAATCTCTGGAAATAACTATCCTAGTCACCTCTTCCCTCTTTGCTCTTAGATCTTTGCTCTTAGATCTTTGATCTTTGATCTTTCTTCTTTGATCCTCACCAATCACTCTTTAAACCATCCCGCGTACATGATATAATCATCTGCAATCCGGTTAATCATCTCTGCAGTCTGCTCCGGATCCACATCCTTGATCCTTCGGGCAGGCACACCCCCGTAAATGCTGCCCGGTTCAACCTGAGTACCTGTTAATACAACTGAGCCGGCTGCAATAATTGAATTTTCACCGATCACGGCATTGTCCAGGATAACTGAACCGATGCCGATCAACACATTATCCATGATTTTAGACCCGTGGATCACTACATTGTGGCCGATGGACACATTATTGCCAATTTCAATTACCGATCGCTTGTACAGGCAGTGCAACACGGTGCCATCCTGTATATTGACTTTGTTGCCGATCCGGATTGAGTTCACATCTCCCCGTATCACCACATTAAACCAAAAACTGCATAGGTCACCTGCAACTACATCACCAATAATAACTGCAGTCTCAGCCAGATAGCAATCTTTCCCCAATTGCGGGGTAAAGCCGCGAACCGATTTTATCAGCGCCATTTTTTTATTTGCAAAGTTAATATAGTAGCGCTAAACACACACATTGCACTACCTTCATTCCTGCACATCCGGTAACCGGCGTCCGGCATCAATCCGAAATGACTTTTATCACCTTTAATTGTAACTATTAATCATGGATTGTTATTATAGAATATGCTAACATTGCTTAAGAAAAATCAAGTACACAATCATGAAGAAACGAATTCAGGTTATAGAACGGGATGAAGTAGTTGTAAAATTTGCCGGAGATTCCGGTGACGGTATTCAGCTTACTGGTGCTCAGTTTTCAGACACTTCTGCTTTTATTGGCAATGACCTTGCCACCTTCCCCGATTATCCTGCCG
>Ga0209751_10002642_pt1 | contig 17749 bp, 22 predicted proteins | sample RifCSP13_1_FD_184019 | JGI IMG/M metagenome (GOLD analysis project Ga0209751, IMG submission 184019) | Soil microbial communities from Rifle, Colorado - Rifle CSP2_sed 13_1 (SPAdes) (version 2) | ecosystem: Environmental > Terrestrial > Deep subsurface > Rock core/Sediment | place: Rifle... | reverse complement strand
AAGATATGATTCCACAATATCATGGATTGCGCAAAAAAATCATGCAATAATTAGCAATGGCCCGTTTTATCTTGAGAATTATTCGCCTGAAGCAAGAACTATTACGATTCATGCTTTTGATGATCCAACATATCCATTTGAGGCAGGATACTGGAAAGATTTTGCAAACGTAAAACTTTCTAAAATAAATCATGTTGAAATACCCGACGTTATATCAATAGGAAAAGAAATAACAATTCCTGTTTTTGTTAATGACGAATCTACAATTTACTATTATTTTATTAATGCTGACAACAAAGTTGTTGCGTCAGGAACAAAAAAATCTGAGAATAACAAAATCGATATTATATTATCAAAGGATAAGACCGCACTTTTTAGCGTAGGCGCAAACGACTTGAAGATATTTTCCGTATCGGATTCTGCATTGAGACCTGACATATTTCGCACTAGCTTTTTGGGGATAAAAGGCGAATACACTGCACCTCCTGAAAGATTGAATATTGAATCAGAAATTTTGTCTGTGGAGCAGGACTATGTTATGCCAGTAATTGTAATTATTGCAATAATCATAGGAATTTTCATTGTACTAAAAAGAAAAAGGAGACAACAATAGCTATGTTATTAACTATGGGTAGTAAATGATGGCAAAATGAGCTTCAAACGATATCTTCTGACCAGGGCAGTAACGATGTTTGGAGTTCTAATGGCTACGCTTCTAGTTACAATAGCGCTTGTTGGCTCTAACATGGATGCCATTTTAAAACAAAGCGTGACCTTTGAAGTAAGACAGCAAGTCACTGACAATAAACAATTGGTTGCTAGCTTTGCAAGTCCAGACGAACTTGATTCTTTTATAACCGCCCAGATTGAACAGAGAATCAAGGTACTTGGTCTGGATGAACCTTGGTATTCGCCACCAAGACTAGGTCTAACAATGTACAAAATTTTACTCCTTGATTTTGGCCATGCAACATTTCTTACAAGCGATTCTGGTTCCTCTGATGTCAAAGACATTTTGCTTGAAAAACTTCCACGAACGATTTTACTTTTTACTACTGCAACCATAATTGTTTCTTTGATTGGAATATTTCTTGGTGCACTTTCTGCGAGTAAGATAAATTCAAAGATTGACAGACTGACTTCCACTTTTGCTATCATCAGCAGTAGCTTTCCAGTATGGTGGATAGGAATGCTGATGATCTTTGCTTTTGCGTTTGTATATCAGATATTTCCTGCAAGAGCAACTCCATTGATCCCTGTCACTGATCCAGGATATGTTGTAGCACTGTTGTACCATATGACACTTCCACTTATTTCACTAGTGTTGATTGGATTTGGTGCATGGGCCTATCTTGTACGAAACTTTATGATTGGAGTCTTACAGGAAGATTTTATAACTGCAAAACAAGCTATTGGAATTCCAGAAAAAAAGATACTTTATAGACATGCACTAAAAAATGCAGCACCACCAATTGTTACCGTTCTTGCACTAAGCCTTTCAGGATCTCTTGGAGGTGCAATAATTACAGAAGCAGTATTTGATTGGCCCGGCATGGGGCGACTCTACTTTGAAGCAATTAATGTTTTGGACTTGCCTGTGATAATAGGGGCAACTTATGTGCTTACTGCATTTTTCCTTGGAAGCATTTTTTTGGCTGATATTTTGTATGCCTATTTCGACCCAAGAGTGAGGACAGGATGAATAGAAAAGAAATTTTTCATGAATTTTCAAAAAGTAAGATCGGACTTGCGGGAATAGGTATACTTGGGATGCTTTTTGCCTTGTCAGTAATTGCTGTGATAACTATTCCTGTTGATACTTTTAAAGAATGGAATGATCCTTCAAGTTGGATAAATTATCCAAAAACATCACAGCCCGCTTGGATAAACTACTTCAGCTCAGAAAAAATTCCCGAACACAAGATCCTTACAAATCCACAAACGTCATCGCAAACAACTGGAGAAATTTCAATTATTTCACAATACTATGTAATTGATTATTCTTATGATGGATTTCCAAGTGATTTTATCTTTGAATATTCTGCACAATATTCTGGTGCTCCATTATTAAAAATGTTAGTAACTCGACCGGATGGACTTAAGATAGATCTGATGTCAAGATCACTTCCACAATCTGACAGTTTTATTTACTCGGAACAAATTTTTTCAACAGACGATTCTGTGAAAAAAAATCTTAGAAAAAACTCAAATAATTTTGTATTTCCAATTGACTTACTTTCTGCAGAAGACGTCGTCTTTTCTGAAACTGGTCAAAACAAAATTTTAAAAGGTAAATATGTTTTTCAAGTAAATTTCTATAATGTTGATTCTATAGTTGACATCAAGAGCTCCAAGTTGATTCTTGGGGGAAAAGTGTATGGAATTATAGGTACTGATGAGCTAAGACGTGATCTTGCTGTTGGATTACTTTGGGGAACTCCACTTGCTCTGTTCATTGGAATTGCAGTAGCAATAGGCTCGGTTGTAATTGGATTAATCTATGGAGTATATGCTGGCTACAAGGGCAAAAAAACAGATGAGGCCTTAATGCGCTTTAACGATGTAATTTACGCTCTTCCTGCACTTCCTTTATTGATAATTTTAGCCGTAACCATAGGTAACAGCATATTTTTGATAGTTGGATTCTTGGTGATATTTGGATGGGTTGGTGTGGCAAAGGTTTCAAGAAGCATGGCTATTCAGATCAAAACCTTACAGTATATTGAATCTGCCAAAATAATGGGACAAAAAGATATCAAAATAATATTCAAGCACATATTGCCACAACTATTGCCGTATACCTTTGCAAGTATTGCAATCTCTGTGCCTGCCGCAATAACTACTGAAGCAGGACTAAGTTTTTTGGGACTAGGAGATCCTACCTTTCCTACATGGGGTCAGATACTTCATGATGCAAACTCTTTTGGAGCTGCAGCTCGTGGCCTTTGGTGGTGGATTCTGCCTCCAGGAATAATGATTGCAATTACTGGCCTTGCGTTTGTTTTTATTGGAAGCGCTATGGATAAAATAGCAAATCCAAGACTAAAGCGTTAGGGTTTGAACTGACGAACTAATTTAATAACTTCATCATTTAGCTTCAAAGTATATGCGGCTGCATTAGGATCAGTTTCTTGTGATAGCATTTCTGCAAACTGTGTCTTGTCTTTTCCTCTTTCATACATGCCGCCAGATTCTTTTATGCAGAGAGGAAACTTTTGCATCTTAAGACCGCTCTTAGAAAGATAATCTATGAATTTTTTGTAGTTTTGTGCAGAAAACCACTCTGCATTATTTTCACTGCATGCCATTATCCAAGTATCTATAGTATTTTGAAATAATGCTTTTTTCCTTAATTCTTCAAGAGTCATGTGGTTTGGTGATCTTTTAGAAATCTGCTCTTTTCATCTTGGAGCCACATCGTGGGCAAGCACCGCCTTTGTATTTGTTATTACACGTAAGACAGATGTATTTTACACTCTGGTTTTGACCAAAGAATCCTCCACCTTCGCCATACCCTCCCATCCTTCGCATAGCCCGTCTCCTAATTATGAGTGGAAATAGTATGAAAAGCGCTAGTGATGCTATCAACCCCCATGGAAATCCTAGAACATATTGTAATCCAATACTTATAGCAAGCGAACCGAAAAGGAAAATTAGATATGTCTTATACTGTCTATCCAACAATTAACTTTGTTTCAAAAAGCTTATAAGTTTTTGTCAGAATTTTTACTACCTTACTGCTATTGGAAGACTGTTACCATCTCTGTCATAAGCAAAAATGTCGTTATCCTCGTATGGTGATTTTACAATCATTGATACTAGACCAAAAAAATTGTGCAAATCTGTAACAGATGGCTGGGCAGAACCAGTTGGATGTGAATGAACAGTTCCGATATAGCTTGGATCAAAAGGCAAAAACGAATGAGGAAATCCTGCAAATGTTGGCCCGTGGTGTGAAAATGGAGGTATTACAAGACCATCGATTACAACATTTCCCTTGTTTGATTTTCCACGAAGAATCAAAATTCCCTCGTTTGGATGGTTCATCTTACAAAATGTCAATATTCCATCGCGAGTCTCTTTTGTTACAGTAATGGTGCGTTGAATCTTTGGTTTCTTAAAAATCATAAGGAAAGATTACCTGTCAAGTTAATTAATCTTAAATCAAGTTATAGTAAATTTTGTTCCTAAAATTTCACTTAATTTTGATTCTATGTTTTTTGCAATTTGTGGTTTGAGTTTTGTAGTTTCATTGATTTGATTTTCAAGATTGGCAATTTCTGATTCTAACTGTGCTTTGCGTTCTTTTGTTCTGGTAAAATTCTTTTCCTTTTCTTCTAGGTCTTTGCTGTTAAATTGAATCTTATGTTCTAGTGCGTCTTTGTTATTTGCTAAATCGTTTTTCAATTTTAAAAATTCATCTAATCTGGTAATTGTCTCTTCAATTTGCTCAACTGATTTGTCGGTATCCTTGACAGATACGTTACCTGCAACAACTGATTTTATTACTGCTTGCAATACTTCAATTACTGCATTCTTTGTTTCATTAGTAATGACATCGTAGGGATTTTCATTCATCTTTTCCATGACTAATTTGAGCGGTTTTTCAAGTGAGGAGACATAACTATACTTTCCAAGTGGTCTTGAAATTTTTGAAAACTGGAAATCCATTTCGTGTTTTATTCTGTCTTTTTCTACTTCAAGTGATTCTAGTTCTTTTTTGATATTAAGAAATTCAATATAGATATTACTTGATTTTAGATTCTTGATATCCTCTTCCAAACTTTGAATTGTTCTATTGCTATTTTGAATCTCTACTTTTGTATTTACTATGATATTATTTTTTACTTCGTTGTCTTTCTTTGAATCAATTATCTTTTTTGACCACTCTGAAATGTTTGAAATACCAAAATCAAGTTTGTCATATTCATTAACAAGTTTTTGCAGTTCTGCTTTGGTTTTGGTAATATCTGCTAGAATTTCTTTAAGTTTGTCTGCATATTTTCTTGCAAAAACATGCATTACTCTTGAATTTGGACCTAATATATCGCCAATTCTTTTAAGCAGCTGTGCAACCTCAGAATTCAGATTCACTACATCCTGATATTTTTTTATCTCGTCTAATTTTTTGGTGGTTTCTTTTCTTACTCCAGAAATTACGGCATTCTTTCCTCTCTCAATAATTATTTTCAAATGTTTGTCGACATCATGTGTTCCGAGATCGTCTGATTCAAACTGTGAAAATAACTGTATGATCTTCTTTCGGTCGGTCTCTATTTTATCCCTAATTGATTTTGATTTTTCAATAATCTCGTTACTCATGTTGTCCTTTTTTTCTTGTAAAATGCCCTCTATTTTATCTAAAGAAATTTGTTTTGCTAATTGAGTGGATTCTATAGCATCTGTAGATCTTTTTTTGCCCCATCCAAAAACCATCTGATATTTTACCTATGGAGATGATATCATTACAACATTAAATATTACACGATACAAATTACGTTATGAGTGATACTCGCTTTATTATGCTGGGAATATCACTCGTATTTGCTGGCTTTCTTATCTTAGGAATACTTGGAGGACCTTTTTTTGAATTTACGGTTCAGGTAAACGAGTTTGGAAACTGTATTGACTTTACCGAAACTGGAACAATATCAACTGATTGTGGTGTTATAATGCAGAACAAGATAATTTTCTTTATAGTTGTAATGGGATTGATTAGCTCCGGGATTGTTGGACTAGTCAAAGGATATCGTGGACGATGGGATCAAGATGTCAAAAGCGATGAAATGGTAGGACCAAAAAAGGACTAGACATTAGAGGCTCAGAAAATCCCATCCAATGAAAATATTCGACGTTTACTGATTTTGTAAATACGATGTTTTATGCACCTTATTCATATTCAGAAAGATTTACCTCAACTAGTTAAAACCACTAAATTTTATTCTGGTTTCATCAAGATCTTGCCAAAAACGTTTCCTTTAAGCATCTTTGTGTGGGCTTCTACTGCATTTTCAAACTTGTAGACAGAATCAATTATTGATCTTATCTTTCCTTTTGACATCCAGTACATTGATTCTTCCAATTCTGCTTTTGTTCCTTGCGTGGAACCCAGGATATTGATTCCTTTGAAAAAAACATGTCTTAGATCTGTCTTGACATCATAACCAGTTGTTGCACCAGTTGTAACAAGTGTTGCGCCATATTTTAACAAAGTTAATTCCTTATTCCAATGTGAACCTCCAATGTGCTCAAAGATTACGTCAACACCAGGATGTTGATTCTTCTTTTTGGCTAACTCTTTTGTAATGGAAAGAACTTCTTTATTCCAATCTTCTTTTCTATGATCTACTGCAAAATCTGCGCCAATCTCAAGGCATTTTCCAAGCTTGTCCGAACTTGCAGTTGTAATGACATCACAATCATACAACTTGGCAATTTGAATTCCAAAAGTACCCATGCCAGAACCGCCTCCCATTATTAGAACGGTTTGACCTGGTTTGATCTTGGCTCTACCAACTAACATGTGCCATGATGTCATCAGCGTCATAGAAGCAGCTGCAGCATCTTCGTAGCTGATATTGTCTGGTATTTTTACAGTGTTTACTTCTGGGAGGTGAGTAATTTCACAATATCCTCCCCACATTGGTCCAGTCTGAAAACCCCAAACCTTTCTATCTCTACAATCATATTCTCTTCCTTCAGTACAAGCTGAACAAATTCGACATGAGATATTTCCATGGGAAACAACTCTGTCTCCAATTTTGATGTTTTTTACTTCGTCACCCACTGCAATTACTTCTCCTGCAGCATCGGTTCCGGAAATGTGAGGCATTGGTATCTGGATTGGTTTTCCTCGCATTCCCCAAATGTCATCATAGTTTAGACCAGCAGCTTTTACTTTGAAAACAACTTCTTTAGGTTTTGGCTTAGGCTCTGGAATTTCTTTTAATTTTAAAATTCGTTTGTAATTGTCATCAGGAGCATATTCTTCATAGACTAGAGCCTTCATGCAAAAAAATTACTGCCAACTTATTATATAGATTGGCTGACGTGTTATTGTTTGAACACTCGTAAATAAATAGAATTAGAAAGAAAAATTTGGAAAAAAATTAGTTTTTTGGATTGATCAGACTGCTTATTCAGCTGCTGATTCTGCTGCAGGTTGTGAAGAACTTTCTACGATTTCACCAGAAGCAAATCGTCCACCCACTTGGGTAATCTTTATTTTTGCGTTCTGACCAGCCTTGCCGTTTTTGACAAATATTACAAAACCTTCTACTCTTGCGATACCGTCTCCTTTTCTGCTAATTTCCGTTATGGAAACATCGTATTCTTTTCCTGTTTCTACTGGTTTTGGTCCGTCGTCAAAGCGTCTATTACCGCCATATCCTCTATCTCGGCCATATCCTCTATTAGATCTTCCAAAACCGCCGTCGTTATAACTCATCGTTGCACCTCCTTTCTGATATACCGATGAATTGTATCCCAATAAAAATGGATGTAAATTGTAATTATGATACAAAAATTGACATTACGACTAAATTGAATCATCTCAGCACGCTTAATAGCAATGCAAAAACTTGATGTGCATGGCAAAAGCCAAATCAAAAGCTAAATCAAAAAGCGCAAAAAAGACAAAAAGATAAAAAACCTGACCTGAAAAAGGTCTTTTCCTTTTTCCTGTGTGCATAATGAGTGATTATTATAGAAAATTACGGAATACTCTGGTTTTTATGGAGTGATAATCCACCAATATCTGACATTATATGGTTTTACAAACTTTCAACACAGGTATGCGCTGTGCACGCTGTGGAAAAAATTCCATGGTAACTGATAATACGACTGGTGAAAGATTTTGTGGAGGATGTGGTTTTGTAATCGCTGAACGCGTTGATGATTCTGGTCCAGAATGGCGTTCGTTTTCAAAGGATGAATATGATGATAAAAGCAGGACAGGTTCACCCACCTCGCTTGCAATGCATGACATGGGACTTGCTACAATAATTGGTCATGCAAACAAGGATGTAACTGGAAAACCATTGTCTGCATCCATGAAAAGTACGATAGAACGTCTTAGAACATGGGACAGTAGAAGTCAGGCCCATGAATCTTCAGACAGAAACTTTAGACAAGCATTTAGTGATCTTGGAAGACTAAAAGACAAGCTTGCACTTTCAGACGCAGTGATAGAAAAAACAGCTTATATTTACAGAAAGGCACTTGACAAGGGGCTTGTCAGAGGAAGATCCATTCCAGGTCTTCTTGCAGCTGCGTTATATGCGGCATGTAGGGATAGTGGAACACCAAGAACATTAAACGATGTCTCTAGTGAAATAAATATCAAAAGAAAAGATGTTTCACGATGTTATAGGCTCCTTTTACGAGAACTCGATCTAAAGATGCCGGTAGTGGATCCAGTAAAATGTATGTCTAGAATAGCAAGCGAAGCTGGACTTACTGAAAAGGTAAAACGACGAGCTCTCATAATCCTAAATGATGCAAACAAGCTAGAAATTACTGCAGGAAAAGATCCTATGGGACTTGCAGCGGCAGCATTGTATCTTTCATGTGTGCTAAACGGAGAAGATACCACACAAAAAGTTATTGCAATGGCAGCTGGAGTGACCGAAGTTACAATACGAAACAGGTACAAGGGATTAAAAGAATCACTAAACATCTGATCCTCTATCTATCCTTGCTCGTTGTACTAGATCTGTAGATAATTACTTCATGTTGCAAAATAGCAAAGCTATAAGGGTTAGAACAAGGAATGTAATACATAAGCCAAAATTCTATTTCACTCAAAGTACTTGAAGCATATTCTCGTGATGTTGGCAGAGGAATAGCACGCCTTGATTACGATTCTACGAATTCACTTAGCGCCGCAACTGGCGATGTCATTGAAATTAAGGGAAAGAAAAGAACTGTTGCAAAATGCATGCCACTTTATCCATCCGATGAAGGAAAGGGAATTATTCGAGTTGATGGTCTTGTACGAAACAATTTGGGAGTGGCAGTGGGTGATAAGATTGAAGTTAGAAAAATAAAGGCAGTTGCTGCAGAAAAAATCATCGTCGCACCACTTGAGGCAATTCCTCCAATAGATGAAAGATATCTTACCGATTCTTTAGAAAACACCCCTTTGATAAAAGGTGATAACATTATGGTTCCATATTTTGGTGGCAAGCTAACTTTTCAGGTAATTGGAGTCACACCAGCAGCTGATGCCGTAATTGTGACCCACTGGTATCCTATGAGGATATTGGTGGTCTAACTGATGAGATAAGAAAAGTTAGAGAAATGATTGAGCTTCCAATGAGACATCCAGAGATTTTTGAAAAGCTTGGCGTTGAAGCTCCAAAAGGCGTGTTGCTTTTTGGAGTGCCAGGAACAGGCAAGACACTTTTGGCAAAAGCGGTCGCAAATGAAAGCAACGCTCACTTTATCAGCATTTCAGGCCCTGAAATCATGAGCAAGTTCTATGGAGAAAGCGAAGCAAGAGTTCGAGAAATTTTCAAAGAAGCAAGAGAAAAGGCGCCTTCCATTGTTTTTATTGATGAAATTGATTCCATTGCACCAAAAAGAGAAGAAGTAACAGGAGAAGTTGAAAGAAGAGTTGTATCACAACTACTTTCACTCATGGATGGTTTGGAAGCAAGAGGAAAAGTAATTGTCATTGCAGCAACAAACAGACCAAACGCATTAGATCCTGCTCTTAGACGACCTGGAAGATTTGACCGAGAAATTGAGATTAGAGTGCCAGACAAAAAGGGAAGACTCGACATACTCTTGATACATACAAGAAACATGCCTCTGACTGAAGATGTAAACTTGGAAAAAATTGCGGCAGTAAGCCATGGATATGTAGGAGCTGATTTGGAATATCTGTGCAAAGAAGCTGCAATGAAATGTTTGAGAAGATTATTGCCAGAAATTAATTTAGCAGATGAAAAGATTCCAGTTGAAACTCTGGACAAACTTATTGTAAATGCTGGAGATTACCAGAATGCATTACGCGAAGTCACACCAGCTGGAATGCGTGAAGTCTTTATAGAAAGCCCAGATGTCTCTTGGGATCAAATAGGAGGATTGCAAAATGTCAAGCGTGAGCTGCAAGAAGCAGTAGAGTGGCCAATGAAATATCCTGTCCTTTACGCTAATATGGGTCACAGAATGCCACGAGGAATTTTACTTCATGGACCAAGTGGAACTGGAAAGACACTTTTGGCAAAAGCAGTAGCAACAGAAAGTGAAGCTAACTTTATCTCAGTAAAAGGACCCGAGCTGTTGTCAAAATGGGTTGGGGAGTCAGAACGTGGTATAAGAGAAGTTTTCAGAAGGGCAAGACAATCTTCACCATGTGTTATATTTTTTGATGAAATAGATTCCATTGCTCCAGTTAGAGGTCTTGGTGGAGAAACTGCAGCTACTGAAAAAGTTGTCAGCCAGCTTCTGACAGAGCTTGATGGTATAGAAAGCCTTCATGATGTAGTAGTACTTGCTGCAACAAATAGAGCAGACATGCTTGATACGGCTCTTCTAAGACCTGGAAGATTTGATAAAATAATACTTGTACCCATGCCAGACAAGGACGGCAGAAAGAAAATACTAGAGATAAGCACAAAGGAAATTCCTATTGATAAAGAACAAAAAAATGAACTAGGACCGAATCCAAATTATGTGGATTTAGAAAAGATTGCAGATGCTGCAGACGGCCTAAGTGGGGCAGATGTTGCAGCAATTGCAAATACTGCAGTATCTCTTGTCATACATGAGTTTCTTGCTAAATATAAAGATCAGAAAGAGGCAGAAAAAGAGGTAGATAATACCAAAGTAACAATGAGACATTTTGAAGAGGCTGTAAAAAAAGTCAGGATACAAAAAGAGCTCAAGGTTGGGGAAAAGTTAGCCGTACCATATTATAGGTAACTTTCAAAAAATCACTGATTAGGACCATTTAATAAGAGAGGACATCAGCTGCTGCGATGAATACAAAACAATCCTGTCTACAAGGATTAAGAAAGATTCTTGGATTAAGAAAAAAAGACAAGGACTCAACCGTATAAAAAATACAAAATAGTGATTTTTAAAATATTTTTTAGATGCTTAGATGTTTCTGTACAAAATTATTCTAGCTTGTATCGACATTAACGGTGCCTGATGATCTGACAGGACAAGCAAGACGCTCATCCTCTTTACAGAAATTATTTTTCCAATGTAGGGGACGTAGATTTGATAGATCGTCTAAATCTCCATCCAATTGTGGTTTTATCTGATCAATCTCCCATCCATATGCAGAGTCATGATTCCCATACTGTGTTCTTTCAATCCATGCTCCACACTGATCCTTTCTAAAATCATTTGGTACGTTATACTCATCAATCTCAGCTTTTTGCCAAACTTTTAAAATAGTTTCATTAGTAAAGTTCATCCTTTTTCCTACATGGATTCTTCTGAGATAATTGGAGTTTCAGTTTTTAATACCATAGTTGACCATCTTTTCTGTCCGGACGAATGTTTATTCTCTTCACATCTGGCACAAACTTGAGATTCGTTATACGTATAGATGCCACATTCACAAGAAGGACATTTACATTCTACTGGTGATTTTGACATACTCTGTTTAGTTTTCTAACTATAATAGCCTTCGTTAACCAAAACCTCTGTTAGGTCTTAATGACCTCACAATTTTTTCTTTTATTAATTATAATCAATTCTCAGATACTAATTGTAATTTAATTATTTTAGGAAATCTTTATCAATTACCATCGAATGAATACCTCATGGAAGTTCAAAGAGCTGCCGAAAGATTGATTCGTCTTAGTCCTTCAGTGAGAGTTGTAACTGTTTGTGACATGAATGGCAAAGTTCTTTTTAGTGCACGTTCAAAGAGAGCAAAAATTCTCCTCTCCAAAAAGGAAAGTCTATTGTCCTTGCAAGTTGCAGCACGAGGTTGGAAAGTAAGAAGGATGCTAGAACGAAAACTAGGAGCATGCAAATATGTACTCGCTGAATATGGCAATGTAAAAAGAATTACAATGCCAGCTGGAAGAAATCACCTACTCTACATTACTACTTCAGGATCATTTGATCACAATAAAGTCGTTCGTAAGGTAAGATCTTTCAGATAAAACTCCCTATTTTCTCAAAATATTATTTACTTAACTATTTACTTAATGTGTTTTGGATTTAATGTATTACTATAGCCTTCTTTTGCCAGTGCCTCTTCCGGTGCTGACCCACATTCCTTTTGAAGACGTACTTCCAGCAGTATCAGGAATGTCACCAAATTTTATCTTTGTAGTGCCTCTGCCGGTCGTAATGTAGTTATCTTTTGCAGCATCCTTTTGTTGTTTTTGGAATTCTCGAAATGGTGCACCAGCCCAGTTATCCTCTTCCTTTTCTGACATTCTTCTAGTAGTTCCTCTCCCTCCAATTCGTATGTGACCCATTATCTATCTCATTTGATCTATAACTAATCGCATTAATAAGATTATTCTACAGTTACATTCCTATTATGATTTGGGCAGATCTTTTCATCGTCTCTTTACTATTGCTACAAAAAATAATACTAGAATTGCAAATGTCATTAATTTCAATATAATGCCAGTAACATGTTCATCCAAAAACTCTAGGTAATCCTCTATGGAATCAACAAAAAGTTGTATAGCAAATAAAGCAAAAGCGGCCGCTGCAAATAGAATTTTCTTAATCCTAGTATTTCGATAAGCTGTGATAGATAATGCAAATAAAACCAAAGCGAAAGCGACAATTCCAAGCTCAATTCCATTTTCTATTCCAAATGGTTCAGTCTCTAGGAATAATTTTGAGAGGAACATTATTCTTTATCCTCCTTTGATAGAGACAAGAACATCTCTGCAAGTCTGTTGCTCCATCTGTTCCAAATGTTTGGATGATAGTTTTTCATTAAAGAAATGATATGTTTGGGATCTATTTCAAATGTGTATCTTCTGAACTTGCCATCTTTTAGTTCTAAAATCAAGCCAAGTTCAACTAATCGCTTGATATGCCAATTGACCGAAGCTGAAGATATCCCTATCATGTTTGCAATATCAGTTTGAGTTGGATTCTTTTTTTCTAAGATCATCATCAGAATCTCCCTTGCTGTTTCCTGATTCAAAATTTTAAGAATGTCTCTTTCATTTTTCTCAAAAAGACCCACTGGGAAGTAGTATTTGTGAAGATTTTGTTTTTCTGAAGAAATTTTACCTTGATTTTCAAGTAGATTAAGGTGATATTGAGTTGTTCCCATAGACATGATTAGTTCCCTCTTGATTTGACGCAAGTGACATCCCGGATTTTCCTCAATGTATTGTAATACTCGAATGGTGTTAGCATTTGATTCGTCATTCACAATACACCAACTTCTTATCCATAGCAAAAATTATGATACTGTCAATTTTTTTCATCCTTTTATCAAAATTAGGATTAGAAGGATATATTGATTATAGTACATTCATCTAAAGGTGTCCGTTATAATTACTAAATCACCGGAGGATGACCATTTCCACTAATTTTTGAATCAGACAAATGTATCTCAATCGTTAATACCCTGTAGACAATTTTAGTGTCAATGAATACAAAATTATCAAAAACGATGATAATGATTCTGCTTGCGGTTTCAACAGCTACAATATCTGCAGCTGGTGTAGATGAATCAATAACATATCTGCCTCCTCCACAAAAACAAATGGTAAATGGAACTGCTGCTGAGGATGTTATATGTAATTCAGGTTTAACTTTGATGCTTAAATCGTCCTCAGGTTCTCCTGCATGTGTACAACCTCAAACGGCTATGAAATTAGAAGAGAATGGTTGGGGAACAGTATTCAAAGAATCATCAATGATGGAAGAAGATCATGAAAAAATGATTGCAGAAATAATGATGGCTAATGAATCAATCTATGATCCAAAAATAACTCCAAGTGATTTTATTTCAGAAATAAATAACAAATTTTTTGCACTTACCCCAGGCACTACACTAGTTTATGAATCACAAACACATGAAGGTGTAGAACGAATTGAAGTCACAGTTACTTATGAAAAAAGAAATGTGATGGGAGTGGACACAATAGTTGTTTGGGACAGAGTATGGCTAAATGATGAGTTAATTGAAGACACCAAGGATTGGTTTGCTCAAGATTTGGAAGGAAATGTTTGGTATTTTGGTGAAGACTCCAAAGAATTTGAAGGAGGACAGTTAGTTGGCACAAAAGGATCCTGGGAAGCAGGAATTGATAACGCAAAACCTGGAATTATCATGAAGGCATCGCCTCAGGTAGGAGATTCTTACAGACAGGAATATTACTCCGGCGAAGCTGAAGATATGGGAGAAGTTGTAGCGCTTGGTGAAACTGTTTCAGTTCCATACGGCACATTTTCTGATTGCATCAAAACAAAGGATTGGAATGTTCTTGAACCTGGTGTGATTGAGTTCAAGTATTATTGTCCTGGAATTGGAGGTGTGGTTTTAGAGACAAACCCAGACTATGATGAAATTGTTGAATTAATTGATGTCAGGACTTCTTTCGTTACTGAGGAACCAGCAGAAAAACCAATAGAAGAACCCACAAAAGTAGAAGAAGCAACAGAAAAAGTGAAGGAGTTAACCATGGATGAAGCTATGGAAATAGCCCTCAAAGCAGTTCCTGGTATAGTAACAGAAAAACAAAAAAGTACGTATGGGTTCAAAACTGTATACGAATTTGAAATAATGGCTGAAAACGGAATCGAGACAGATGTATTTATTGACATAGAAACTGGGAATATTTTAGCTATTGAAACATAGTTAGCCTCAAAATACTTTTTCTGATTAAACCCAAATTTTTTCATTATTTTTATCAGAAAAATCAAAGCGCCAGGTAAGGGATTCGAACCCATGTGTGCAGAAGCACAACCGCTACCTTGTTTTGATCTCGAGGCGGTCGCCGTACCACTTGGCTAACCTGGCAACTGCAAGACTTCATACTTTGATCAATAAATACACTAAGAATGAAAGTGATCAAGTATATAATAAAGGATATAAAGTAGACTATTTATTACAAAGATCAGTTGGAGACCATTTCCAAAAAAGTCGTCTCAATTGAGTTTGGGGGCAAAAAATACGTGCTTTCAGACGAGATGACCATTGAGGGCTTTTTGTCAAGTCTGGGATTTGATGACAACGAACATGTACTACTAAGGCCAACAAGGGACGGCTTTGCCCTGACTTTAAAATAGTGTAAGAATTGATAGTGGATAGTTTATTATTGATATCATACTTACTAATATCGCAGACAGGGTGCTAAAAATAGATGCCAAAGTTTCGTGTTTCCATAACAATTGACAGTCGCATAGCAAAAGAGATTGAAGACTATTATAGAGAAAAAGTCAAGACCGCAGCTGAAAAAGGCGAGGACATTCCAAAGCTTTCAAACATATATGAAGAGATCATAGAGCGTGGGTGGGAAACAAAATCCGGCCTTCGCAAGAAATAGGAAAGCAAAAATTCACTGATTATTACAATATTTTGTGGGTCTAGATCTAAAGCCGCTTGTTGTACGCGAAAAAACAAATCTTGAATCGTTTGCATCCAAGGTCATAGCAATCGATACGTACAATGCAATCTATCAATTCTTGGCAATAATTCGCGGCCCTGATGGGATGCCGTTAAATGATTCCAGGGGGAGAATAACGAGTCATATCAGCGGGCTATTTTATAGAAACATAAACTTTCTCTCACTTGGGATAAAACCTGTTTATGTTTTTGATGGAAAGCCTCCATCACTAAAGTCTGCAGAAATATCACGACGCAAGCAGATAAAAAAAGATGCTACAATAAAATATGAAAAGGCATTAACAGAAGGAAAGTATGAAGATGCAAGAAAATTTGCACAACAAACTTCAATTCTACGCGATGACATGGTTGAAGACTCTAAACATCTGTTGAGTCTTTTTGGAATTCCGTTCATTCAAGCTCCATCAGAAGGCGAAGCTACTGCAGCAAATCTTACTATCACAGGACAAGCATATGCTTCTGCAAGTCAGGATTTTGACTCGTTGTTATTTGGCGCAAAAAAACTGATACGAAATTTTACAAATAGCGGCAGAAGAAAACTTCCAAACAGAAATACTACAATAGAGATTGAACCTGAAATAATTGATCTTGAAAAAACTCTATCAGAGCTTGGGATTTCACGTGAGCAATTAGTAGATGTTGGGATTCTAATTGGTACTGACTTTAATCCCAATGGTTTTGAGAGAATTGGCCCAAAGACTGCACTTAAAGCAATAAAAGAATACGGCAAGCTTGAATCTGTTCCTCAAATTCAAGAAAAGCTAGAAAAGATAGATTACAAACAGATCAGACAGATATTTTTAGAGCCCAAAGTCGCTGATGTCTCATCTATTGAATTTGGTGAGATTGATTTTCAGGCAATTACAAACTATCTCTCATCTGAGCGAAGTTTTTCGCTTGACAGGGTTGAAACTTCACTTAATAGACTAAAGAAAGCCAAAGAAAGAAAAAGTCATACCCTTGAACAGTGGATGAATTAATTTGATGGTCTACGGTAACTTCAGAATCTAGATACATGTTTGCCTGAAATTCGACTTACCATCTATGGAACTGTATAATCCCAAGGGGTAACAAAATACTTGTATGTTCCACCATGTCTTGGGGCCTCTTCTATTATATACCAGATATGAAGTCTTGATTTCTCGTCATCAACTATTTCACATGGAAGAACAATAGTGTTATTCTTTACATCGTAGTTTACTGCTTTAGCAAATTCTTTTCCACGAACAAAATACTGATGTTCAATTACATTATCTAGATTTTCTGCAGACATTTTGCAGTTGTTGTCTATCTTTTCTATCAAAGTAATGGGGATTACATTTTTGACAACATCATGGGGATTTAGCTCATCCCAGTTTGGTCCTGTAAACGTGTTAAGCAACAAACCAAAATAACTGTTTGACCACGGTGCAAAAATAAAAATAACAATGACAATGACAGCAGCAACAAGAACAAAAATTTTTTCTTGTTTCTTATTCATTTCTCTCTGATTGGTATAATATTGTGTATTACAAAAACATCTAGTCTAGAGTTAATTCGTATGTTATATCAACTGACTCGCCAGCGCTAACAGTGACATTCGCAGTATCAATTACTGCAAGAAGTGGAGCTTGATTGGCAGCTATTTTACAGTCAAGGAAGGGACCAGCACCAAAGGTATCGTTACCGCAAATGCCAATGCCTGTTACTACCGTACCGGCAGGAAAGTGAGTGGTTTCTGAAAAAGTTTGTGCCCCTGAGTTTGCGGTGGTATCTGTTCTAGAGAATACAATATCTCCTATACAGTTGAGGCTAGGGATAGTGAGAGTATTATCAATGTTGAAACTTGCGGCAGTCGCTGTGTTCGATGTATCGACTGCTACAGCATTTGTCACACACATCGTGTCAACTTGATTTCCATCGCTAGTATCTGTACTGGTATCTCTAAACGCTTGATCTAACATGAAGTCTGTGCCCGTATTAACAACTTCATTATGAATTACATTTTCAAAGAGAATGTTTCCTGTAGAATCTTTTAAGACCACTGTAGCAATTCCATACATTTTTGGTAAATCTGATTGTGTATTGGAATTAGTAGCTGGAATAATCATTATAAATGCTAGAAAAATTAAACCAAATCCGATAAATTTTAACATTATCTCTGGTTTTTAATGTGCATATAAAAATCTTTTT
>Ga0209751_10002641_pt1 | contig 17761 bp, 19 predicted proteins | sample RifCSP13_1_FD_184019 | JGI IMG/M metagenome (GOLD analysis project Ga0209751, IMG submission 184019) | Soil microbial communities from Rifle, Colorado - Rifle CSP2_sed 13_1 (SPAdes) (version 2) | ecosystem: Environmental > Terrestrial > Deep subsurface > Rock core/Sediment | place: Rifle... | reverse complement strand
ACGGCAACTCCAGTACTGGAATATGTCAGGCCTTATAAATCCAACCCACAAGACTCACGGGGGGCATGGAAGATACACCTTTCAGGACTTGATCGCATTGAAGGCAGTCAGGAAATTGATTGATGCGGGTGTTTCCGTTCAAAGGATAAGAAGGAATATCGGTGCATTAATGAAGATCCTTCCCACGATAAAAAGGCCTCTCGAGGAACTTACTTTAGTCGCTACCGGAGATGTCATCCTGGTCTTCTATGAGGAGACGGCCTTCGAGGCTGTTTCAGGCCAGGAGTGGATTTTAGACATTGCGGATGTCTATCGTGATGTGGAAAAATGGCAGAAGAGAAAGAGGGTTATTAAAAAATACAGGAGGACTAAGAAAGTTTATTTGCAGCAGAGAAGTTGGGGATCTGGGCAATAACCTTATGCCGTAGTTTTAAGGCGAGGAGGGAGAAATGCGCATTATAGCAATTGCCAACCAGAAGGGTGGCTGTGGAAAGACAACCACAGCGATTAATCTTTCAGCCTCTTTGGCAAAACGGAACCGGACAGTGTTGTTGATAGACATGGACCCGCAGGGACATTCAACATTGGGGTATAACGTAAGATTGGAAGAGATTGGGCTATCCCTTTATCATGTGCTTAAAGAAGGCATCTCATTAGACAACATTGTCTTGAATACAGGGGTCGATAATGTCAGACTTGCCCCCTCAAATATTATCCTTTCCACCATTGAGCAGGATATAGCCAGCGTTCCAGAGAAGGAAAAGCGGTTGCATCATGCGATTGCCATGTCAAAAAGAAATTATGATTACATCCTTATCGATTGTCCGCCGAATCTTGGCCTGTTAAGTATCAATGCCCTGCGTGCGGCCGGGGAGGTCATTATTCCTCTGGATGCCAGTTTCTTTTCTCTCCATGGTCTGGGTAAACTCCTTGAGACGATTGAGGTGCTGAACAGACGCAGCGGCCACAAGGTAGAAACCTACATCCTGCCAACGATGTACAACAGGAGAAGCCGTTTTGCCCGGGAGATCATCGAGGAGGTCAAAAGTCATTTTAAAGGGGTTATATTTTCCACCCCAATCCGAATGTGTACAAAACTCCGGGAATCTGTCAGCTTTGGCTGTCCTGTCAGTGAATATGAGACAAATTCTATAGGTCATTGGGACTACTCCGCCATTGCCGATGAAGTGCTTCTCCAGGAAGACCCTTCTATGGAGACCAGGCCAATCGCAGTATTGAGTTCTTCCATCAGCAAAGCGCCTGAGACAGACATAGAATCCGGTTATACAGATAACGGTTTTATTTTTATATATAAAAACCCAAAAGCCACCGAGGTCAAGATTGCCGGAGATTTTAACAACTGGGTGCCGGATAAGGGCGTAAACACTGTACGGGATGAAGATGGCACATGGAAAAAGATTATTAATATCTCTCCAGGCGCCTATCAATATAAATTCTATATCGATGGAGAGTGGATGGAAGACCCGGGTAATCCCAACATTGTGGATAATAAAATGGGGTCATATAACTCCTTAATAGTTATTGACTGAGGAAGGGTCGGTGGAAAAGAGAAGGAGGTTGGGGAGAGGTCTTGAAGACATCTCTCATTACTTTATTTCCCCCCAACAGACGATTGATCAGAAGAAAGAGGATTTCACTTGCCTTCGGAAAGATGAGGCAACCAGGTGCCAGGCGCTCTCTATTGTCGATATGTTGGAACCCCACAGGAGCGCGCACCTAACTTCAAGAATCGGTGCAGAACTTTGTAAAAATGGTATCAGGACATTAATAATAGATGCCGATAGCCGGTTCCCAAGTGTTGCCTTTATGTTAGGGCTCTCTATTCCGGGATACTCCTTTACACACTATTTGCAGGATCAATATCAACCCATGGACATGGTGTATACAGGCCCTTTCGGACTGAAACTCCTTGCCCCGCGCCTTAGCATGCAAGATGTTTATAAAATGAAAGTGTCTGATGTGGCCTTGATGTTTGCGGCCTTTGAAGCTATAGAGAGAGAAACAGATATTGTAATTTTGAGACAACATGAAAACAGACTTCAACCTCTTATAGAAGAGGCTGTCTTTATTATTCCTGCATTTTATACAGGGATGATCAGAGTATACAGAGAAGTAAAATCATTTGTCTCAGGGGCAGATGGAAAGAGGATAGGGATAGTGATTGCAGATGCAGTTGATGAACTTTCTGCCCGCGAGGTTTATGGAAAGATCTCTAAATGTATGGAGATGTCCTGTGGGATAAGACCATATTTTTGCGGGTATCTGTCCGATATGGCGACTTTCTCTGTTTCTAAGATTGTCGGGCACATATCGGAGATAGCGCTTGGCAATAGAGGGATAGGGAAGGGGAGGAAATTATTTTTTGAAAGATTGCGGTATTTGATAGAAAATGATAAGTTGACCGCTAAGGAAATGGCCAGTCTGCAAGGTTGAGGGCCCAATATTCATTTCCGGCATCTGTACCTGCTTCAGGAGAGTTGTAAAACCATGCACCGTACACTGCCGCCGGATTTCATAAATTCAGAGAGGTCCAGGGTTATGATATTAAGTCCATATTCTCTGAGATTAGCTGACAGACTGTCAGGGCATTTGTATGACAGGAGATTGCATCCTGCCCAGATTGAATTGCAGACAAATGATTTAGCGTCATCTTCAGATAGCCTCAATATCTTTGAGGGCAGATCTTCTATCTCTTTTACGCTCTCCGGGTGAAAGGCCCCTGGATAATATATTAAGAGATCTATAGGTTCAATAAACAGCAGACAGGTATCTAAATGATAGAAGTGTGGATCAATAAGTTTAAGAGATTTGTACTCTCTTTCTAAGGTGCTTCCTATGCAGGGATGAGAGGCCCTGTCTGTACGAAATCCATGTGCGAGCAGCAGGATGTCTTTATAGAAGACAGTATCCCCCTCCCCTTCAAAGGAGATCCCGTCAGGCAGGGTATAACACTTGTAGCCCTGATGAGAAAACCAATCAAAGAAATATCTCTCCTCTCCCTGGCGTTCGCTATGTCTAAATCGGGACAGGATGACCTTGTCCTCATGTACCAACGCTGCATTGGCAGTGAACACCATATCCGGCAGACCTTCCGCAGGTTCTATAAGGGATATTTCTGAACCTGAATTCTGTATGTATTGGTAGAGCCCGTTCCACTGTCTCCCGGCCTCAGCAGGGTCGGCCGGATTATTCATATTCATCCAGGGATTTATTTCATAGGCTATCGTGTAATGGTCTGGCCGGCACATTAAAAAACGGTGTTTTTTTCTCATAACTTTATGCTACCAGATTGGGGGGACGGTGGCAAATATGGGGGAAGTATGCTATGATGAACACCCATGAACAATAAGTTGATGAGAGAGGGACTCACCAAGTTTATCGAGTCGATAGAGCTTCAGATTAGCGAGGAGTCCAAAGAGAAGATACTCGATAATCTTGAGAAGCTGTGGTCAGATGTCCTTCTGTCAGGATATGCCCAGGACCCATGGAGCGCGTTAGGCACTCGCCAGACAGCGGCATCGAGTGACCCTGTCATTATTAGCAATATACCGTTTGTATCCATATGCCAGGATCACTTTCTCCCGTTTTCTGGTTTTGTGTCTATAGGATATATTCCGGGGAACGAGATTGTTGGGCTGTCTAATATAGGCAAGTTGGTCCATATCTTGTGCGCACGCCTCCACCTTCAGGAAAGCCTTACGTCGGAGATAGCGGATGTCATATACAAATCCATAAACCCGGCTGCCGTAGGCGTGTATATGGTTGCTCAGCATTATTGCATGAAGGCGCGATTTCCTGCCCAGAATGTCACGGAAGTTATCACCACAAGTTTCAGGGGAGATTGCAAGAGCGGCAACTTTAGAGAGGAGTTCCTGAAAATTGTCAGGAAGGTTGGAGATGAGCATGTATGAGATCAAGATTGTAACTACCTTCTCAGCCGCGCATAGTCTTAGAAATTATCCCGGGAATTGCAAGAACATCCATGGCCACAACTGGAAGATCGAAGTCGTGATGCAGAGTGAGCACCTTGATGACTTAGGGATGTCGATAGACTTTAGAATGCTTAAGCAGGAGACAGAGGGTCTGCTTAACACCCTCGATCATACTTTTCTGAATGATCATTCACCATTCAACACCATAAACCCTACCGCAGAGAATATGGCCCGGTGGCTATATGAAGCCCTTTCCAAGAGGGTAAACGGTCCCCGTGCAAAGGTGAGCCGCCTTTCTGTGTGGGAGAATGAAAACTCATCAGCATCCTATTTTGAGTAGAAGTCTTCCATCCCCGCTCTGTTTTCTTGTTAGGGGGCCCGGAGAGTTGACAATAATATAATACACCTGTTATCATAATTTTAAATTTACGATTGATAATTCCACTAGGGGGGCCTTTTAGGCTGAGAACCCTCGGTCTGGTGCCGTTGCAAACAAGCCAATGGTTAGTTGGTGAGAAGAGCGTGTTGATCGATTAACCAGTGGTTTGGTTCTTTGGTAATAGAGTCGAGGGTAACCCTTTGAACCTGAACTGGATAATGCCAGCGTAGGGAAGTGGGAGAAAAAAGCCGTGCTTCCCTGTGAGGTGCGGCTTTTTTTGTCTGTGGATATTAACGTTACTATAAATGGAAAGACCGAGAGTGTTGCTGCAGGGATCTCGCTGAAATCTCTGTTAATACTGTTAGGCATTAAGTCGGAACGGGTTGCTATTGAATATAACAGAGAAATTATTGACAGGGATCAATTTGATGTCCTACACTTAAAAGAGGGAGACAGATTGGAAATCATCACGTTCGTGGGAGGCGGAAATGGATGAGATACTAAAGATAAGCGGAGTGGAGATAAGGTCGCGTCTGTGGGTAGGCACCGGGAAGTATAAAGACTTCAAAGAGACTAAAGAGGCCATAGAGGCCTCTGGTGCGCACGTTGTCACAGTGGCTGTCAGAAGGGTCAACATCACTGATCATTCGAGAGAAAATCTCCTGGATTATATAGATCCGAAAAAATATATCATCCTTCCCAATACCGCCGGGTGTTATACATCCGAAGATGCTGTCCGTACGGCCAGATTGGCCCGTACGGCAGGGATATCTGATATGGTCAAGCTGGAGGTGATCGGAGATGAGAGAACCCTGTTGCCGGATAATGAGGCATTGATAGAGGCCGCAAAGATACTTGTGAAGGAGGGCTTTGTGGTGTTGCCTTACACGAGCGATGATCCAGTGGTGGCCAGGAAGCTGGAGGATATAGGATGCAGTGCCATAATGCCCCTTGCGGCACCGATAGGATCAGGATTAGGGATAAGAAATCCTTACAACATCAGAATAATCAAAGAGAGCGCCTCTGTCCCGGTTGTCGTGGATGCCGGTGTAGGGACTGCATCTGATGCGGCGATTGCCATGGAGCTGGGGGCTGACGCCGTCCTGATGAACACGGCAATCGCAGGCGCAAAATACCCGGTGAAGATGGCCCATGCTATGAGGATGGCTGTCGAGGCTGGCAGATTGGCCTATTTGGCAGGCAGGATACCCAGAAAGCTATATGCTTCTGCGAGCAGTCCCCTGGAGGGGCTGATTGAATAACATAGATTTTACTCTGTATCTGATTGCAGATACAGGGAATATTCAGAAAAACCTGATCCCTTCCGTGCGGAAGGCAATTGACGGTGGGGTAAAGGCTGTGCAACTCAGAGGAAAGAACCTGTCTGCCAGGGAGCTTCTTAGAATAGGGGAGAAACTCAGGAGATTAACGGATGAAAGGTCTGTAAAATTATTTGTGAATGATAGGATAGATGTTGCAATGACTTTAGATGCTGATGGGATACATTTAGGACAGACCAGTCTTCCTGTGACGATTGTCCGTAAGATATCAGGAGGCAGATTTATGATAGGGGTTTCTACACATAACCTCAGAGAGGCAAGGGAGGCAGAGGCAGGAGGCGCTGACTTTATTACATTCGGTCCGGTCTTTGAGACATCCAGTAAATTGGCCTTTGGACCGCCTGTTGGATTAAGGAAACTGGCAAACGTGACCAGAGAGATAAAAATTCCTGTGTTTGCGATTGGAGGTATAAAGATAGAAGACGTCAAAAGAGTCGTGGAGAATGGGGGGAGAGGGGTAGCAGTCATATCTGCGATACTATGTTCCGAGTCTGTGCATGCGGCTGCAGCAGGTATGGTTGAGGAGCTCAGATTGGTGGGCAGCGGGATTTGACCATGCACTATTTAGATGGTAGAATTCAATTACCTAACTCATTGAAGAATAAGAATTCTTCAGCCTGCAGCGAAAGGAGAGACCATGTCAGAGTCAAAGAAAAGCTATAGATTAAATTCTATGAGAAATCCTTTGAAGAATTCTCCTGTAAAAAAGTCGTTAGAGATGTCTAACGAAGAGAAAATCGCAGAGTATGAAAAGGAGATTGAAAATCTCTGTGATTATGTGAAAAATTTGGAAGAAGAGGTGCAGCATCTCTCAGAGTCAAAATATAAATTAGACAGCGCCTTCAAGCAGAATGAAAAGCTGATATCCGCACTTCAGGAGGCCAGGGATCAGATCCAGGCGTTAAGAAATGAGATTGAGAAACTTACTTCTCCCCCCGCAAGCTATGGGGTCTTTTCCAATGTCAATGAGGATGAAACAGTGACCGTATATGTGTCCGGCCGGAAATTAAAAGTGAATGTTCGCCCGGGAATTGACGCCCACACTCTGCGCAGAGGGCAGGAGGTGATACTCAATGAGGCCTTGAATATTATAGAGATAAAGGGCTATGAAGTTCAGGGAGAGGTGGTGCGACTGAAAGACAGGTTAGCGAAGGATAGGGCTATTGTCTCTCTGCATGGAGATGAAGAAAGGGTTGCCGAGATAGCCGAGCCCCTTCATGGAATAAAGTTAAGTGTGGGTGATGTGCTCCTCTTTGATCATCGCTCTGGTCTGTTGTTGGAGAAATTGCCCAAGTCAGAAGTGGAAGAGGTCGTTCTGGAAGAGGTTCCGGATGTCTCTTACTCAGATATAGGCGGGTTAAAGAAGCCGATAGAGACCATTATGGATGCCATTGAGCTTCCCCTTGTTTACCCTGATTTGTTCAAAGAGTACAGGCTTCGCCCCCCAAAAGGGGTCTTGTTATATGGGCCCCCAGGATGCGGGAAGACCTTAATTGCAAAGGCGGTTGCCAACTCTATTGCCAAGCGATTGGAATCTAAAAAGGGAAAGGACGTGCGGAGTTATTTTTTGCATGTCAAAGGCCCTGAGTTATTAAATAAATATGTAGGGGAGAGTGAGCGTCAGATCCGCGAAGTCTTCAGCAAGGCGAAGGAGAAGGCAGAAGAGGGGATGCCTGTGGTTGTGTTTTTTGATGAGATGGATGCATTGTTCAGGACCCGGGGAACCGGGATATCTTCGGATGTGGAATCTACGATTGTTCCACAGTTCTTATCCGAGATTGACGGGGTTGAGAGCTTGAGGAACGTCATCGTGATCGGGGCAAGTAACAGGCAGGATCTTATTGATCCAGCGATCCTCAGGCCAGGCCGTTTAGATATCAAGATCAGGATCGATCGCCCTGATAAAGAGGCAGCAAAAGATATATTCGGTAAGTACCTTGTGAAGGACCTGCCTTTCCACAAATCTGAACTTGAGATTGATGGAATGGATCCGAAGAAGGCCGCCGACAGATTGATCAATATAACCGTTGAACATATGTACAGTCTTGAAGAGGAAAATAAATTTTTAGAAGTCACGTATGCCAATGGGGAAAAAGAGATTCTTTATTTTAAGGATTTTGCCAGTGGCGCTATGATCGAAGGTATTGTCTCCAGAGGCAAGAAATATGCTATAAAGCGGATGATCACGACGGGGGAAGGTGGTATTAAAGGAGAAGATCTGTTGATGGCCATCAAAGATGAATTTAAAGAGAATGAAGATCTCCCGAATACGACAAATCCGGACGATTGGGCTAAGATTTCGGGAAGGAAAAATGAAAGGATAGTAAATGTCCGAACGATCAGCGGGAAGACCAAAGAATCAAGACGGGTTGAAACAGTTGCAACAGGACATTACTTGTAACAATAGGGTTCAAAGGGTTAAGTGACTTGGAGTAATACTTAAATGTCAGTCAGATTACTAATGGGTACAGAAACAGAATTTGGGATTACTTCGAAAAAGGTAGAAGGGTATGATCCTGTATCCTCTTCACTATTTATCATCAATCATCTGCGGCCATTTTCATCACTCAGGATATTATGGGATTATGAAAGTGAAGACCCGCTGGTTGACGCAAGGGGATTTACAGTAGAGGGGGAGAAGGATCAGCCGGCTCAGGATCAAAACTTAAACTTGAATAAACCCCTGGAGAATGGCGGGCGTCTATACGTGGACGGGGCACACCCTGAGTATTCTACACCTGAATGTACGAACCCCAAAGATGTTGTGATTTATGAAAAGGCAGGTGAGAGATTGATGCACCTCTGTTTAGAGAACGCGAATCGGCTCAAAAAGGAAGATAATAAACTTTTTATATATAAGAATAACACAGATGGTAAAGGGAATAGTTACGGCTATCATGAAAACTATTTAATGTTACGCAGAACCCAATTTGATAGGATTGTTCGATACTTAATACCCTTCCTGGTCACAAGGCAGATTTTTGCGGGATCGGGAAAGGTGGGAACGGATAATAAGGCAGACCCCGCTACCTATCAGATCTCCCAGCGGGCCGATTTTTTTGAAACCTTAATTGATCTCAACACCATGGCCAAACGTCCTATCATAAATACCCGCGATGAACCCCACGCAGACCCTGTGCAGTATCGCAGGCTGCATATCATTGTTGGCGATGCAAACATGTCAGAGTTTACAACCTATCTCAAGATTGGGACCATAGCCCTGGTATTGCAGATGATAGATAACAACCAGGAGATTGCAGGGCTGGAACTTGAGAACCCCTTGCAGGCGATAAAGGCCATTTCGAGAGACTTGAGTCTGAAAAAGACGGTCAAGCTTTCAAATGGAAAGGAATATACACCGGTTGAGATACAAAAGGCTTATTTGGAACAGGCCTATAAATACTTCGGTAATACTCAGGAAGACCCTGTTGTATACGAAGTGATGAAATACTGGGAGGATACGTTAGAAAAGCTTGAGAAGAACCCCTCTGAATTGAGCCGAAAAATTGATTGGTTGATAAAATATGAATTGATAAACTCCTATCGTGAGAGAAGGGGGCATGAGTGGGACAATCCAAAACTTGCCATGATGGACCTCCAGTATCATGATCTGAATCAGGACAAGGGACTTTATTATAACCTGGTGAATGATGGTTATATAGACACCTTTGTCTCTGAAGGAGCAATCTTATTGGCGAAGGATTCTCCTCCCCGTGATACACGAGCCTTTTTCAGGGGGATGTGCATCAAAAGATTCCCAAAGGAGGTATATGCAACCAGTTGGACTTCGGTATTGTTTGATATCGGAAACTTCACGATTAAGAGGGTTCCTTTACTCTATCCATTAAAGGGGACAGAGGCCCTTGTGGGTGATGTGCTCACAAGATCAGAAACTGCGGAGGATCTCCTACGGAATCTCGCCGCTTGAGGGAGGATTAACCATGGGCTATCAGGAAAAAGAAAAGAAAAAATCGAAAGATAAGGCCGAAAAACCGGCAGAGGCTAATCCTGAAGTTGTCGAAAAGGGGAAAAAGATCAAGGAAGACATAGATGATTTATTGGACAAGATTGATGATGTCCTCGAAGAGAACGCAGAAGAGTTTGTAAAAAACTATGTACAAAAGGGTGGAGAATAGACATGTGGAATCCCAGCTTCTACGATTATCTAATGTCCCAATATTCCAGCATGCTTCCGCAAGGTGGTCTTAGCAGCAATTTAAATCAGACGTCAAGCAACCTGGGTGAGAAAGAGGCATTGAAGGGTGTTCCCTTTGGGACTACTGTCCTGGCCATCAAATATCGGGATGGGGTGCTCATCGCAGGGGACAGAATGGCCACAGAGGGCTATCAGGTCGCAGCAAGGCGTGTAGAGAAGGTTTACAAATGCGATGATTATTCGGCAATAGCGATATCCGGTGCAGCAGGCGCATGCATAGAGATGGCTAAACTCTTCCAGGTAGAACTGGAACATTATGAAAAGTTAGAAGGGGTTCCACTGACAACGGAGGGAAAGGCCAATAAGTTATCGCAGATGATAAAGGGGAATTTACCTTTTGCCATGCAGGGTTTGATAGTTATCCCTATCTTTGCAGGATATGATGTTAATAAAGGAGAAGGGCGGATATATAAGTATGATGTTACAGGCGGGAGGTATGAGGAGACAGAGTATTATTCAACAGGCTCTGGAGGAAAAGATGCAAGGAATACCCTGAAGAAACTATACTCTTCTGACATGCCGGAAGACAAGGCAATCCTGTTGTCTTTAGAGGCACTCTACGATGCCGCAGAAGAAGATGTTGGCACAGGAGGGCCGGACATGATTAGAGGGATATATCCTACTGTAAAGGTAATCAGAAAAAGCGGAATTGAAGATGTAGACATGCAAACCATCGAGGCCATGTATAAACGGTTAATATCCACTAAACAGAAGACAGGGAAAAAGGAGAAATCATAGATGCCTTTACCTTATTATGTGTCACCTGAACAGATAATGCAGGATAAGGCAGAATATGCCCAGAAGGGGATAGCCAAGGGGAGATCTATCATTGTCTTAGAGTATCAGGATGGGATAGTCTTTTTTGCAGATAACCCAAGCGCTTCCCTAAACAAGATATCAGAGGTCTATGATCGTATCGCCTTTGCAGGAGCGGGAAAATATAGTGAGTTTGAGAGCTTGCGGAAGGCGGGAATCAGGCATGCGGATTTAAAGGGTTATGCCTACAGCCGGGAAGATGTGACCGCCAAATCCTTAGCGAATGCCTACTCCCAGACACTGGGCACCATCTTTAGCCAGGAGATCAAACCCTTCGAAGTGGAGATCCTTGTTGCTGAAATAAATAATAACCCGGAGACGAACGAGATTTACAGGATATTGTATGATGGAAACATCAGTGATGAACAGGGTTATACGGTCATCGGCGGGAGAGCGGATGCTATAAAAATTTTCCTGAAAGAAAGATACAAATCTAAAATGACCCTTAAGGATGCCTTAACCCTTTCTATTGAGGCGCTGGAATCAGCGGTTAACATGAAACTTCCCAGGGAGAATATGGAAGTTGCTGTTTTGGACAGAAACCGGAATGGGAGGAAATTTAAACGGATAAAAATAGACGAACTCTCTGAACTTTTAAATAGCTGACAATTTGAGTAGCAGAATCAATGGAAAACAGGATCTATGGTTTAGAAAATGAGTATGGATTGATCTTCTCTGCAAAGGAGAAGAACTCTGTCCCCCTGGAACGGATATTGGGCTATCTGTTTGAGGGGATCATATCGAACAGTTGGTCCTCGAATGCCTTTTTGGCAAATGGTGCAAGATTTTATCAAGATACAGGTTGCCATCCTGAGTATGCCACCCCGGAATGTGATAATATTGTTGATCTGGTGGTCTATGATAAGGCCGGAGAACGAATCTTAGAGGCATCCCTTCATCTTGCAGAGAAGAGGATGAAGGAAGACGGTATTGATGGCGACATCTTTATCTACAAGAACAATACAGACTCTGCGGGTAATACCTACGGATGCCATGAAAATTATCTTGTTGCAAGGCATATAGACTTCTGGAGATTTTCCGAGCGGCTTATACCATTCTTTGTAACAAGGCAAATCTACTCCGGGGCTGGCAAGATACTTCGGGAATCGGGTAAAACCTTTTTCTCAATATCCCAGAGAGCCCAGCATATCAATCAGAAGATCTCCTGTTCTACCACCTCTTCAAGGAGCATTATCAATACAAGGGACGAACCCCATGCCGATGCCGAGAAGTACCGCCGGTTACATATCATCGTCGGAGATGCCAATATGTCCGAGTATACTACCTACCTCAAGGTTGGCATTACGGCCCTTATCCTCCAGATGATCGAGGAGGGCTATCCCGTGAAGGGATTAGATCTGGATGACCCAGTTCGTGCGATCAAGGAGATAGCCAGGGATTTAACACTCAGGAAAACCGTTAAATTAGAGAATGGTATGGCGCTTACGGCTATTGAGATACAAAGGAGTTATTTAGAACTGGTGCAAAATTATCTTGCTCACAGGAAGCGGGATGCAGTGACAGCAGATTTATTAGAAAAGTGGGAGTTTGTACTGGATAAATTAGAAAACAATCCGGCTGAATTATCCAGATATGTAGACTGGGTGACAAAGTTTGAGATGATGAATTCATACAAGGGTAAAAAAGGTTGTGACTGGGATGACCCGAGAATTGCCATGATGGACTTGCAATATCACGATATTAAGAGGAACAGAGGACTTTATTATCTTCTCGAGAGGGAAGGATTGGTAGAGAAGGTGGTGGAAGATAAGGACATTCAGCGTGCCATGGAATATCCGCCGCAAAATACCAGAGCCAAACTCCGCGGGGATTTTATTCGCATTGCAAATATGAAAAACCGATCGTACAGTGTCGACTGGACTTACCTCAAGTTAGATGGGTATGGAGAAGAGACTGTTCTCTGTATGGACCCTTTTGCCTCTTCTGACAGGCGTATAGAAAAGATGATCATGCACCTTTCCTATACACGATGAAATCTCTCCTTAAAATTTCCCCGGATGAAAGATAGCGAAATCCACAGGGTAATAAAGATCCTGAAAGAGGATGTTAAAAAGTGGAAAATACCTGCCGTTGGAGTGGTTGCAGAGAAGACAAGAGACCCGTTTAAGATACTCATTTCCTGCATATTAAGTCTCAGGACAAAGGATGAGACAACCGCTGCGGCATCAGACAGGCTGTTTTCTTTGGCAGAAAATCCGGCAGATATATCAAAATTATCAGTAGAGTCTATTGAGCGTGCCATCTTCCCTGTTGGTTTTTACAGAAGAAAGGCCGGGAATATTAAAGAAATATGCCGAGCCCTTATCAAAGATCATCATTCAAGGGTCCCGGATGAGATAGAGGATCTCCTGAAGTTGAAGGGAGTGGGGCGTAAGACCGCCAATCTTGTGGTGACCATTGGGTACAATAAGGACGGGATATGCGTTGATACCCATGTCCACCGCATCTCTAACCGCTGGGGCTATATCCATGCGCGGACACCTGAAAAATCTGAAGAGGCCCTTAGGGAAAAACTCCCCAGGAGATACTGGAAGGTCTACAATGACCTCCTTGTTACTTTCGGACAGAATCTGTGTAAACCCGTTTCCCCCCTGTGCAGCCAGTGCAATATCGCTATCTACTGTGACCGGAGAGGGGTTGGAAAGAGCCGGTAGGATGATTTTCCGTTGCCGCGCAGACGCGGTCTATTCCTGAGCGCTTCCCCATATTTCTTGACTATAACTGTCAATATATGTTAGCTTTTTAAGCTATCATGTATTACCCAACCTTTGATGAATTCTGTAAAAAGGCAGAAGGTGGAAATCTTATCCCTGTCTATAAAGAGATATTCGCTGATCTTGAGACCCCCCTCTCAGCCTTTATGAAGATAGACAAGGGGGACTACTCATTTCTCCTTGAGAGTGTCGAGGGGAGAGAAAAGTGGGCGAGGTACAGCTTTCTCGGGAGTAACCCTAAGGTTGTTATACGCGGAGAGAAAGATGGCGTTACCCTGATAAAAGACGGGGTTATAACAACAAAGGCATACAGGAACCCGCTTCATGCCATCAGGGACGTGATATCAGAGTACAGACCCGTTGTCGATGAAAACCTTCCAAGGTTTTTTGGCGGCGCTGTGGGTTATATAAGCTATGATGCGGTCAGGTTCTTTGAAGATATCGATATCAAGAAGAGGGAATTCCCTGAGTTCCCTGACCTCTATTTTATCATTACGGACACTATCCTGATATTCGATAACCTGCAGCACACGATAAAGGTGGTCTACAATGCCCACATCACGGATGGCGATATCAAATCCCATTATGAGAATGCCCTGAAAAGAATCGATGAGATTGTGGAGTTGCTCTGGGGCAGACTCAGGCGTAAAAAGTCCAGAAAGGGGAGGGAGAGAAAACTCAAATGGCATTCAAACTTTACCCAAAAGGGATTTATTGAAAAGGTAAAAAAGGCCAAAGAATATATAGCCGCAGGGGATATATTTCAGGTACAGGTATCACAGCGGTTCAGTCTGGATGTACGGTCCAATCCTTTTGATGTCTACAGGGCCCTGCGAAGGGTTAATCCATCTCCCTATATGTTTTATCTGCGTTTTGGGGATCTCCATGTCGTGGGAAGCTCACCTGAGGTCTTGGTGAGATTGGAGGGGAGCCTTGTAGAGACCAGGCCTATTGCCGGCACCCGGAGACGTGGCCGGGACCCTGAGGATGATCTGCGCATGGAGCGGGAACTTATCTCAGACCCCAAGGAGCGGGCAGAGCACATCATGTTGGTAGACCTTGGCCGTAACGATATAGGGAGGGTCTGCAAGACCGGGAGTGTTCATGTCAACGAGCTGATGGTCATAGAGAGGTACTCTCATGTGATGCATATCGTCTCCAACGTCGTTGGGGAGCTTAATCCTGAATATGACCAGTTTGATCTCCTCCAGGTATGTTTCCCGGCAGGGACCGTTACCGGCGCCCCCAAGATCCGTTCCATGGGGATTATTGAAGAGCTTGAGCCGTCAAACAGGGGACTCTATGCCGGGGCGGTCGGCTATTTCAGCTTTCAGGGGAATATGGACACCTGTATCACCATCCGGACGATCATCATGAAGGATAAAAAGGCCTATCTCCAGGCCGCCGCAGGGATTGTGGCGGACTCAGAGCCGGAAAAGGAATATCTGGAGACGACGAACAAGGTAAAGGGGATGGTTAAGGCGATTGAGGTGGCGGAGATGGGGTTGGATTAGAAGTCAGAAGTCAGAGGCAAGAAGCAAGAATTGGGAAGAGCTGATGTTGCTGGTGATTGATAATTACGATTCCTTTACCTATAACCTGGTCCAGTATTTAGGGGAGCTGGGCCAGGATATCCGTGTCTTTCGAAATGACAAGATCGGCCTCTCTGAGATAGAAGGGCTTGCACCTGAGAGGATCGTCATCTCTCCGGGGCCCTGTACCCCGAAAGAGGCGGGCATTTCTGTCGATCTGGTGCGCCGCTTCGCAGGGAAGATCCCAATCTTAGGGGTCTGTCTGGGTCATCAGGCCATTGCCGAGGCCTTTGGCGGAGATGTGGTAAGGAACTACAGACTGATGCACGGTAAGACATCCATGATCCGCCATGATGGGAGGACTATCTTTCATGGGCTTCCCAATCCATTTGAAGCAACGCGCTATCACTCCCTGATTGTCAGGAGAGAAACACTGCCGGCATCTCTTGAAATCAGTGCGCAGACAGAGGAGGGGGAGATCATGGGGATCAGGCATAAGGAATACAGTGTCGAGGGGGTACAGTTTCACCCGGAGTCTATATTAACTGCAGCCGGGAAGGATCTGCTGAAAAATTTTACAGCGTTATGATCAGAGAAACCATAACCAAGCTTGCAGACAAAACAGACCTGACCGAGGGAGAGACCGAGGAGGTTATGGAAGAGATCATGAGTGGTCAGGCCACTCCGGCTCAGATCGCTGCTTTTCTTATCGCCCTCAGAATGAAGGGGGAGACGGTAGCGGAGATTACCGGCGCGGCAAGGGTGATGCGGAACAAGGCGACCCGGATTAACGTGAAGGACCCCAATGTGGTAGATACCTGCGGCACAGGCGGAGACCGTTCACACACCTTCAATATCTCGACGGCAGCGGCTTTTGTCGTGGCAGGTGCAGGTATAACCGTGGCAAAGCATGGCAACCGTTCTGTTTCAAGCCTGTGCGGGAGCGCGGATGTGCTGAAGGCGCTCGGTGTCAATATTGATATACCGCCGGCCCGGGTAGAGAAGTGCGTGAATGAGACAGGCATAGGATTTCTGTTTGCGCCGATGCATCACCCTGCGATGCGGCACGCAGTAGGACCAAGGCAGGAGATTGGGATAAGAACGATATTTAATATCCTTGGCCCCCTTACGAATCCTGCCGGCGCATCCTGTCAGGTGGTCGGGGTATACTCATCGCACCTGACAGAGACATTAGCACAGGTATTGCTGAACCTCGGGGCCTCTCACTGTTTCGTAGTGCATGGGGGCGATGGACTGGATGAGATAACCATTACCGGCGAGACAATGGTTAGTGAGGGGCAAAAGGGAAAGGTAAAGACCTATAAAATCCGGCCGGGGGATTTCGGGATAAAGACCGGGACCCTTGAAGATATCCGGGGAGGCAGCGCAGAGGATAATGCCCGGATTGTCCTGAAAATCCTGGAGGGGGAGAGGGGACCGAGGCGGGATATCGTCCTCCTGAACGCAGCTGCAGGGATTATGGCAGGCGGGAGGGCCTCTGATTTTCCGGCGGCTATCAAGGCGGCAGAGGAATCTATAGATTCCGGAAAGGCATTGGCAAAGTTAGAGGCATTGAAACGGGAGACGACCCAGTGGGTATAAAGAGACCAGGATAAGGGGAGCGTGAAGTTGGCCGCGGGAGGAATTTTATCGAAGATCATTGAGGGCAAAAGAGAAGATCTGATTGAATGCCGGAAGAGGCTTCCGCTGAAGGAGATCAAGTCGCACATCCGTGGTGTTGCCCCCCCGCGGGACTTTTGTGCAGCGATATCCTCAAACACAGACGACAGGCCTATCCGCCTGATTGCGGAGATCAAGAAGAGTTCTCCGTCAAAGGGCCTTCTGATTGCAGACCTGAAGGTTGATGACCTTGCCAAAAGGTATGAAGAGGCCGGGGCATCGGCGATATCCGTCCTGACCGAAAGGCGGTTTTTCTCAGGAGGGTCTGAGAATATCGGCATTGCGAAGAAGAATACGGCGCTCCCGGTACTGAGAAAGGACTTCCTCTTTGAGGAGTACCAGATATACGAATCAAGATATATAGGAGCTGACGCACTCCTCCTGATCGCCGCCGTATTAGAGCCATCAGCCCTCTCTGATTTTATTTTACTCTCAAGAGAACTGGGGATGTCCAGTCTGGTGGAGGTCCATGATGAGAGAGAGCTTGAAAAGGCGCTGAGGGCCGATGCACGGATCATTGGCATCAATAACAGGGACCTGACCACTTTTAAGGTAGATATAGAGACCACCTTCAGGGTTATCAGAGAGATTCCCAAAGGAAAGGTGATCGTCAGTGAGAGCGGGATAACCAGCAGGGAGGATGTTGAGAAGTTGAGAAACATCGGCGTCCACGCCATCCTGGTGGGTGAGGCGATCGTGACATCCAAGGACGCGGGTGAGAAGATAAGGGAACTGGTAGGATAGCATCTCTAAAGAAAGGGGTCAGATGGTCAAGGTCAAGATCTGTGGGATAACAAACTTGGAAGATGCCATGGCCGCGGCAGAGGCGGGTGCGGATGCAGTGGGATTTGTGTTTTATCCGGAAAGCCCCCGTTTCATTGAACCGGGGAATGCCCGCAACATCATAGCAAAACTGCCGGCCTTTATTACGGCGGTAGGTGTTATTGTGGATGAGAGTGAAGATATGATCCGGCGTATCCTGCGGGAAAGCGGCGTGCAGGTATTGCAATTCCATGGTTCAGAGTCCCCCCTCCTTTGCACACGGTTCAGAGAAAAGATCATCAAGGCCATCAGGATAAAAGATGTGGAGAGCGTCAACAGTATGAAGAT
>Ga0209751_10002639_pt1 | contig 17771 bp, 13 predicted proteins | sample RifCSP13_1_FD_184019 | JGI IMG/M metagenome (GOLD analysis project Ga0209751, IMG submission 184019) | Soil microbial communities from Rifle, Colorado - Rifle CSP2_sed 13_1 (SPAdes) (version 2) | ecosystem: Environmental > Terrestrial > Deep subsurface > Rock core/Sediment | place: Rifle... | reverse complement strand
TGGATGAAAAGTTCGGGTTTACGGCAGAAAATGTGGTTAAACAGGTAACAGCAATGCTCAGCGGGTTAGAATAGAAGGGAAATTCAGAACAAAACTGGTTTCTCCGGGTACGGAATGCACCGCTATGCTGATCTCATTAGCCGTTGCCTGCATTACGATAGCCTGGCAGACCTACAGGGCAGCCATACGAAATCCTGTAGAGGCATTGCGTTACGAATAGGGTTAACAGGCATTCATGTTAATAAAAACATATAAAAAATGACAAAGCTTAATTTCAACCTGGCCCTCCGGCAACCGGGCCACAACTTTATGGGCATGAAACGGGCATTTATACAACTATTTCCGTAATTTTAGTGCCCGTATCAATACTAATCAGATTTATCATGATAAAACGATTCCTGTTCCTGATAGCTGTTTTGATGGTGCCTTGTATGCATGCCGCCCTCGCGCAGGATCGTACCTCGGGCAAATTGTTTGTCAGCCGGTCGGAAGTACTTGCCCGCAACGGTATGGCTGCTACCAGTCATCCATTGGCTACCCAGATAGCCCTCGATGTTCTGAAAAAAGGTGGAACAGCTGCGGATGCTGCCATTGCCGCGAATGCATTCCTGGGTTTTGCTGATCCGGGGATGAACGGAATCGGTGGCGATCTGTTTGCCATCGTATGGGACGCAAAAACGGGTAAATTGTATGGGTTAAACAGCAGTGGCCGGTCTCCGGAAACCCTTTCCCCGGATTACTTCAGGAATAAAGGGCTAACCAAAATCCCGGGCAAAGGACCTCTGGCTGTATCTGTACCGGGATGTGTTGAAGGCTGGTTCGAGTTGCACAACCGATTCGGTAAGCTGGGTATGGACCAGTTGCTGGCGCCTGCCATATCCTATGCCATGGAGGGAGTTCCTGTAACGCAGGAGTTTTCCGACCTGGGTGAATTTTTTCAACCTGTTATGGATACCCTCAGGAACCCGAATTTTAAAGCCCTGTATTGTCGTAATAACCAATTACCCCGAAAGGGAGAGATATTTAAAAATCCCGAGCTGGCAAAAACGCTGGAAATTATCTCCCTGAAGGGCAGAGACGGATTTTACAAGGGACCCGTTGCGGAAGCCATTACGCAACACATGAAATCCTCAGGAGGCTTTCTGACTGCCAAAGACCTCGCCGGTCATCACGCGGACTGGGTGGAACCTGTATCCACAAACTACCGCGGATATGATGTCTGGGAGCTTCCCCCCAACGGACAAGGCATTGCGGCACTACAAATACTGAATATCCTGGAAGGATTTGAGATGGCCAAATACGGATATGGAAGTGCCGAGCACATTCATTATTTTGTAGAGGCAAAGCGACTGGCCTTTGAAGATATGGCACGTTATTACGGCGATCCGGCTTTCACTGATATACCTGTGCAACAGCTGATTTCCAAGGAATATGCTGCTGAAAGACGAAAACTTATCCACCCTCATCGAGTGGGAACCTATCAGCCAGGTCCGGTAAATGAGAGCAATACAATTTACCTTACGGTTGCAGATGACGCAGGTAATATGGTTTCGTTTATTCAGAGCAATTTTTCCTTCTTTGGCTCCATGGAAGTACCTGAGGGGATTGGATTTTGCCTGCAGAACCGCGGATCGGGATTTGAGCTTACCACGGGCATGGCGAATAGCTATGCTCCCGGAAAACGTCCTTTTCATACCATCATCCCTGCATTTGTCACCAAAGACGGCAAACCATACCTGAGTTTTGGGGTAATGGGAGGAGATATGCAGTCACAGGGGCATGTGCAGATCATCATGAACCTGATCGATTTCGGTATGAACCTCCAGGAAGCCGGTGATGCGCCCCGCATCAAACATGACGGCACCTTCCCGACCCGGGGACGAATAAACCCCGGGGAGATCAGGCTCGAATCGGGATTTTCATACGCCACCATCCGTGACCTGTTGATAATGGGTCACATAGTAGGATTTGATTATGGTAATTTTGGCGGTTACCAGGCAATCATGGTAAAGGACGGTGTGTATTACGGCGCTTCGGATTCGAGGAAAGACGGGCAAGCGGCAGGGTATTAGAATTGAAAGCCAGTGACTTTTAACATGCCGGGCACAAAAAAATTAACAAATTTTCATTTGTAACGTTAAAGATATTTATTACGTTTAACCACGTAATTAATGCACATCGGAGGTCACCTTTATTCCGTAGTATTAAGTTTATTTTCAAGGTTTTACCATTTTTCATATCCCATCGGTATGAGGCAGATTGCTATTAAAGTTTTCGTTTCCCTTCTTTCGGTTGTTTGTCTGCCGATTGTGAATGCCCAGGAAAAGGGAGTATCCACGGTTGATTCATTGAATAAACAATTCCTGAACTGGTATAATCTCGATCCCGTAAAGGACAAAATCCAGGGAGCATCGGTAAACCGTGCCTACACGGATATATTGATGCACAAGTCTCCCCTCAAAAAAATTGTGGTTGCTGTAATTGATGGTGGTGTGGACATTTCACACAAGGATCTTCAGGGTAAAATCTGGATCAATACAGATGAAATCTCTGATAATGGTATTGATGATGATAACAACGGGTATGTCGACGATATCCACGGTTGGAATTTCATCGGAAATGCAAAAGGGGAAAATATTCATTATGAAAATCTTGAGCTTGTCAGGATTGTAAAAAAGTTCAATTCCAAATTCACCGATGTTCAGGTTTCCGATCAGCTGAGCAAGTCGGATCAGGAAGAATATGCCCTGTATATGACCTGTAAAGAAATATATGAACAGGAACTGAAAGAATATCAGGATACGGAGAAATTGCTTTCCTCATTTGAAACAGGCTACAATGCTGCTGAAAATACGCTTAAAAGCTTTCTGAAAAAGGAACAATACTGCATATCCGATTTAAAGGGCATTAAGTCCGCTCCCGATGATGTGAAAAAAGCAAGGACTTATATGCTGTACCTGGATAAAAACGGATTTACCTCACAGACTCTCAAGGAGATGAAGGCTCATACGCGATCTTACCTCGATTATCGCCTGAATCTGGGATTTGATCCAAGGACAATCATTTCGGATAACCCGGAAGATATTACCGACGACCAATACGGGAATAATGACGTCAAAGGGCCTTCTCCGGAACACGGCACTTTCGTGGCAGGCATAATTGCTGCCAACCGGGGTAACCATATCGGTACCGATGGCATAGCGGAAAATGTGGAAATAATGGTCCTCAGAGCTGTTCCCGATGGTGATGAAAGGGATAAGGATATCGCCCTGGCCATTCGCTACGCTGTGGACAATGGTGCACAGGTAATTAATATGAGTTTCGGAAAGGATTATTCACCCCAGAAATTTTTCGTGGATGAGGCCATCCGGTATGCCGGAGAAAACAATGTACTGGTTGTTCATGCTGCGGGCAATGAAGCTGAAAATCTCGACGAGAATGAACGGTATCCCACCAGCAATCTTCACGACGGTGTTGTGATAAGCAGCTGGCTTGATGTAGGTGCATCCACCCACAAGCTCAACAAGGAGTTTTGTGGCAGTTTTTCCAATTACGGCCAACATTCGGTTGATCTTTTTGCACCGGGCGTAAACATGATCTCGCTGTTTCCGAAAAATACATACAAGATGAGTGACGGGACAAGCTTCTCCAGTCCTGTTGTTTCCGGTGTTGCAGCCTTGGTATGGTCATATTTTCCCGGGCTCACAGCTCCGCAGTTAAAGGACATTCTATTGAATTCAGCTGTAAAGTATCCCCGGCAAATGGTATATCTTCCTGGTCAGCATGCAGATGACAAAACCAGGATCAGGTTTTCATCACTATCAAAGACCGGTGGCATCGTAAATGCCTATGAGGCATTGAAAATAGCAGAGACGATTACCGGAAATTAACTTTTATCCATCAGGCTTTTGACAAGCCGGTTTAACCGGATAAATTTTTATGTTGAAATATTTACTATATTTATAGTTTTTAATACATATATATAGTATATTTACTATACTTTTTTGAGGTAAATCCAACCGACATGAAAGAAATTACAAAGGCACAGGAAGAACTGTTAAAAGCACTTTGGGAGATAAATGAGGGTGCCGTGAGCAACGTACTGGAGATATTACCGGATCCCAAACCCGCCTACAACACAGTGGCTACGGTCATTAAGGTCCTGGAAAAGAAAGGATATCTTTCCCATAAGACCTTTGGCAAAACAAATGTTTATTATCCGCTGATCTCAAAAAAGGAGTATGCGCAGCATGTACTGAAAGATACATACATGGGACTGTTCAATGGTTCCCTTGATCAAATGGTTTCATCTTTTGTAAAAAACAAAGAAGTAAGCATTTACGAGTTGGAAGAACTGAAGAATATGCTGAAAAAGGAGATAAAATCAAAAAAGAGATAAAATAGTTGCTGATATCTTCCGAAACCACCATGAACAACAATTGGGATTTCATGTTGTGAATTCTGCATATTATGCGAGATCTGCCAGAACGTAATACGAATCCTACAAAACCTTAACTTATCTGGGATTAAATTATCTTTGTCGGAACCTGTGAAAACAACATCATAATGGAAAAAAGAAAATTAGGGGCCTCTCCTGTTGAAGCATCTGTCATCACTTTCGGAGCATGGGCCATCGGTGGCTGGATGTGGGGTGGCGCTGACCGTATGGATGCCATTGATGCAATCCGGGCTTCTTATGACCACGGGGTAACCTCCATTGATACTGCTCCGGCATATGGACAGGGACTGAGCGAAGAGATTGTGGCTGAGGCCATACAAGGCATAAGCAGGGACAAGATTCAGCTGTTCACCAAATTTGGTTTACGATGGGATACAACCCGGGGTGAATTCTTTTTTGACAGCAGGGACAATTCCGGCCGTGATATCCGCATGCATAAACTGGCTTCAAGGGAAAGCATAATAAAAGAATGTGAATCCAGCCTGAAACGGCTAAAAACTGACTATATCGATCTGTACCAGATCCACTGGCCCGATGCAACAACTCCTGTTGCCGAAACCATGGAAGCCATGCAACTCCTTCTCAAACAAGGCAAAATAAAAGCTGCCGGTGTTTGCAACTATTCTGCCGCACAAATGGAAGAGGCAGAAAGGACGGTTCGGGTTACATCAAACCAGGTACCCTACAGCATGGTGTTCCGTGACATTGAAAAGGAAATTGTCCCCTACGCCATGAAACACAACAATGCCATTATTGCCTACAGTCCGTTGCAAAGAGGATTGCTGACCGGAAAGATCAAACCGGGACATCAATTCAATGAAGGTGACACGCGTGAGGGTAACCTGTATTATAAAGATGAAAACATTTCCAGGGTCAATAACTTCCTTGACAAACTCAGGCCGCTGGCAGAAAAGAAAGGAGCCACACCGGCACAACTGGTTATCCGGTGGACCATTGAACAACAAGGCATTACGATTGCCTTGGTGGGTGCAAGAAACAGGCAGCAGGCCGTTGAAAATGCCGGGGCGGATGCAATCAGGCTGTCAGCGGAGGAAATGACATTTATAGACCAGGAATTGCGTAAATTGAAACTTGTTAAATAGTGTCGGGAGACGTGTAAAATAATAGAAAAAACCAATTTAAAAAAAATGAAATCAACAACGTTCCGGAAAAGTGCAGGTATTGTCCTGTTTGTTATTGTATGTATGGCCCTGCTTGCTTCATGTGCCAACAACGAAGTGGTGGACCCCTGTCTTACCGGTCACAAGTATGGATTCTGGGGAGGATTGTTGCATGGTATCATAGCCCCCATTGATTTTGTGCTGATGCTGTTCAGGGACAACATTACACTTTACGCCCAGAACAACAACGGCGCATGGTATGCATTTGGATTTCTGATCGGCAGCGGTGGATGGGGCTTCATGGGAGGCAAAGGTGTTGCAAGAAGAAGAGACAGATCGTGATCAAATCAAAATTTATGCGCCGCAAGGACAAAGAAATCACCGACAAAAAAACCATAGAGGAAATCCTCGCCGGTTCAGAGATCTGCAGGATCGCCATCTCCGATAAAGAGGCTCCATATATAGTACCATTTAATTATGGCTACCGCGACAATTGCCTCTATTTTCATTCCGCTCCCGCAGGCAAAAAGATCGACCTGCTCCGGTTGAACAACAGGGTATGTTTTGAGATTGAATATTCCCATAAGATCATCAGGCAGGAATTGTCCTGCGGGTGGACATCAAAATACCGTTCGGTCATCGGATATGGCACTGTTGATATCATTGAGGATGCCGGGCGTATAAAAGACGGCCTCGATATTATCATGTCGCATTATGGCAGTGAAGTGAACCTGTATGATGAAAAAAACCTGAGCAGGATGGTATTGTTGCAACTCAGGATCGACAGTATTTCCGGAAAGCAATCGGGGGATTGGGAACTGCCCCGGATTGCCATTGTATCATCAAGTGTGAGGACCGGAAGGAACAGTCACAGGGTGGCCCTCTTTTTCAGGCACTTTTTGAAGGAAAGAAAATTGGCAATTGCGGAAATTCTGGATTTACAATCTTACAACTTCCCTTTGTTTGAGGAAAGGCTGCCCTATCAGGAATCGCCTTCCGAAGCTGTACTTGACTTTGCAGGCAGGATAAAGTCAGCCGACGGCGTTATTATTGTTACCCCGGAATACAACGGCGGTTATCCCGCCAGCCTGAAGAATGCAATTGATCTGCTCACCGAAGAATGGCGCAGGAAACCGGTTGCCATTTCCACTGTTTCCGACGGTGCTTTTGGCGGAACACAGGTCATAACATCATTGCAGTTCTCCCTGTGGAAAATGAAAGCCTGGACAGTCCCTGCCATGTTTCCGGTGTTAAATGCACACGAGTCATTCGATGCCGAAGGAATTCCCGCTGATAAACATTCGACTGAAAAACGCGCAGCCGGTTTTGTACAGGAATTGCTTTGGAGCATTGAAGCAACCGGCAAGGTACCCCGTTAAATTCCGGAATCCTGACCCTGATCCTTTAATTCCTCAACTGCCCTGAAAACCCGCAGGAAATTTCCACCCCAGATCCTGGTGATATCTTTGCGGGAATAACCACGTTTTACCAGTTCAGCGGTAATCTTCGGGAAATCAGCCACATCTACACAATCCTCCAACCCCCCGCCACCATCGAAATCACTGCCGATACCAACATAGTCAATCCCCACCAGTTTTACCACATGATCAATATGGTCCATTGCCTGGGCAATAGTTGGCAATACAGGCGGGTAGTATTTGTTTATTGAATCCCATGCACTCCAGGCGGCTTTTCGCTCAATATCATTCTTATATTGCCAGTTGTTATATTTTACACGAAGCTCTTCCATTTTCCGGTAGTTTTCAGAGGTTGTATCTTCCGGAACGATATAAGCGCCCAGGATACATATTTGTATAACACCTCCGTTCACGGCAAGTGCCTTGATCAGGTCATCGCTCAGGTTGCGGGGATGATCACACAATGACCGGACACTGGAATGCGAGGCTATTACAGGTGTCTTCGACACCTCCAGAACATCCAGTAACGCTTTGTCGGAGATGTGCGAAACATCGATGATCATACCCAGCCGGTTCATTTCAGCCACAACCTCCCGGCCGAAACCGCTCAGCCCGTTGTTTTCCGCACCAAGGGGATCAGTGGATGAATCGCACACATCATTGTTGGATGTGTGGCAAAGGGTGATGTATCTTACACCCTTATCATAAAATTCCTTTACCCTCGAAATTTCCCTGGCCAGCGGGAATCCGTTCTCCATACCCAGGCAGACAGCCGTTTTGTTTTGTTTCGAAAGCCTTGCAATTTCATGTGTGCCGGTGGCTATCCCTACTGTCTCCCTGTTCCTGCCTGCTGCAGCCAGCGTTGAATCAAGCATGCAATTGGCAAGTTGATAAGCCTGCTCATAGTTTTCAGGTGTCCGCTCACGTTGTCCGGTATACAATGCGAAAAAAACTGCATCCACATCACCCTCGCGCAACCGTGGAAAATCAACCCTGGAGTCGGGCGCTTCATGCCTGACGGCCAGGTTAAACTGTCCGTTAATAAGATTCATCGGCGTATCGGTATGGGTATCAATTACAATCGCCCGGTGATGGATTTTTTGAATGTTCGCAGATCTATCCTGCGTGCAGGCTGACACAAGGCATCCTGCAACCATCATGCAGCGTAATACATTTTCAGTAAAGCGGTCAATTTTCATAATGTTGTGGTCATTGGGTTACGTGTGTTAAAGTAAAGTAAAAAAACGGAGGTGTCAAAATGTTCGTTTTCGTACATCACTATACGAAGCCGTTCATAATGGCTGCAGGGAATTCTCCATTCATTTTTATTGCAATAACCTGTTTATCATAACTTTATAAATTTTGGTCTGATTTATGATAAATCGGTTCCGGGTCCCAACAAAAAACAAATTTCCAATAACAAAAACCTTTATGAAAAAAATTTTACACAACATCTTACTGGCAGGAATATGGCTGACAAGCTTTGCAGTACTGCCCGGCTTTGCCGATAATGCAGAAACCGATAACGGAACAATATTGGGACAGGTAGTGGATGACAGTACATCATCTCCTGTTTCATTCGCCACAGTTGCACTTTTGAATGCATCAGATTCAAGTCTGATTACAGGTGTCATAACCAATGACCAGGGCGAGTATTTGTTTGAAAAAATCCCTTACGGAAAATATCACCTGAAGATCACTTTCGTGGGATATAAACCGATAACTCTTAAAAATCTGGAAGTCAACAGACAAAACAAAACTTTGGACCTTAGGGAGACCAAGCTGGTGGAGGACTACAAAACCTTGCAGGAAGCTGTGATCGTAGGTCAGCGGCTCAAAGGCGAAGAAAAAGTAGACCGCACGGTATTCACCCTGAACGACGACATACGGAAAGCATCCAACTCGGCACTCGATGCCCTTAAACACATCCCTTCCGTTTCTGTTGATTTTCAGAAAAACGTGTCACTCGAAGGACAGTCGAACATACAGTTTTATGTGGATGGCGTATTGCGTAATAAGGAATATGTGGCACAGATCAATCCTGAAATGATCGATAAGATCGAGCTGATCACCAATCCCGGCGTTAAATACGATGCCGATGTTTCCGGTGTGATCAACATTATTCTTATAAAAGAAAAGCGCAATGGCGTCAGCGGGTCAATAAAGATACCCATTCCCCATCCTACCGAAATTGTGGCTGAACCCAGTGCCAATATTGAATATGGCAACCAGCGGTTCAGGATATATGTTGGTGACCGGATGCATTTTGAACGCTTTGAAGGCAGTGAATTACTCACCACCCGTTTGGATGACCTTTATGGCAACCCTTATCGTTATGAAAAATCAGGAAAGGGTATTAACAACTGGCAGAATAACTATATGAACTATGGCATCGACTGGTTCATCAATGACAAAACCTCGCTGAATTTTTTGGGTGAATGGCGGACCTGGAAGGGTGTCTCCGACAACTACCTCTCCAACAGTAAGGTATATACCGATGAAACGCTCACCGAATTTCTGAAAACTGAAAGAAATACGCTGGATAAAAGCGACAATTACTACTTCTCCCTGTATTTCATAAGGAAATTCAACAAGGAAGGAAACGAGATGAGAGCCGAAGCATATTACAACAGGCAGACCGGACAAGCGGAGAATGATTACTCGGAACATTATATTGACCCTGTTGATATGTCAACCGTGCTTGGAGAAATTGACCGGTTAGATCTGACTAAAAACCTGAGAAACAATGGTGAGTTAAAGCTTGATCTTACTTATATGATCAAAAATGTAAAAAATGAAGCCGGAATGAGAACTTATGCTTCCTGGATGGATAACGGATTCACCAACAGGTATTCCATTGAGGAAATCACAAATGGACAGGAAGAAGACTTCAGTTATCGTGAAACACGACAGACGGCATATTATAACCTTTCGGGCAAGATAAAGAAATTTTCCTGGCAGGCAGGGCTCAGGGGAGAATACTCCTGGCTTGACATTAACTCGGTAAGCAACACCGATTACACCGTACTGCTGCCCCAGGTAAGCTTCAACCAGAGTCTTCCCAAAGAACAGTCCTTAAAATTCTCTTACCGGAAACAGGTTTTCAGACCTTCCGTCAACAACCTGAACCCGTTTGATATATGGACCGATTCGTTGCACCTGCGCCGTGGAAATCCGGATCTTGATCCGGCATTGGAAAACCGGTTTGAACTTTCGTATGCCAAGAATATCAAGTCAAATTATATCTCACCCAAGGTATATTTCCGCTACACCAGCAATGGCATACAGGATGTTACCACAGTTACTGAAGATGGCGTAACGCTCATAACCCAGGACAATGTTGGAAAAAACATGGAATATGGAGTAAGCCTAACCACCGCGATACAGGTTATGAAACGTTGGAGGTTTAATGCCAATGTCTCCTTATTTGACCGTCTCTATCGTACCGATGAAGCCATAACAGGCCACAGCAAGGAAGAAATGCTGAGCTACCGGTTCAACTTCAGCAATATTGTAACACTGCCCAAGGAGTATACCCTTTTCATGTTCGCCAACTATGGCAGTCCAAACATCAGCTACCAGCGTGAATTTACCAGGGACTTTCTGATGCTTGTGGGTGCTGAAAAGAAATTCTCCGAAAAACTCAGTGTGGATGTATTTTACAATCCTTTCATTAAGAAGTTTATGTATACAAAGGTGGTCACCACCACACCGGGCTATCGTGAATCATGGGAAGGTCATGTAAATGTAAGTCATCTGTTCTGCTTCTCCGTATCCTATAATTTCAATCGTGGTACCAAAATCAGCAAGATTGACCGTGCAGTAGAATATGAAAGAAATGAAGGCAAAGGCGGATTATAGGTTAGTGTAATTTGATTAACTTTAGTTGTCAGACATTTATCATGTGTCTGGCAGCTTTTTTTTTAACTTGCTTTCAAATGCTCATCGAACCCGTTATAAATGATGATCTGGATGATGTAAGTGTATTACAGCCCCGTGACTATTGCCGCCACCTACGAGGCAGGAATGGAACTCATGTGGATGCTGATATTTTCTGGAAACCTGAGTGCTTATATAGTCGTATAGGAGGTAATTTCGGATAACCAAAAATGATTAATTTCGCCTGCCTAACTAACCCATATGCAAAGTATAACCATCAACGACAAACTGCAGGTCATCCAGGGCGATGACCAGATTTACAGGTATATAGCTATTAATAACTGCACCCTGGATATGGACACGCTGGAAAAGATGACAAAAACCGGGGATGCCTGGAACGGGGACAGGTTATGCGGCAACCTGATCGATATCCGCCAAATGCTGTTCATCGATTCAAAAACCCGTGCTTATGCTGCAGCCCAGTACCGGCCGCATGTAGCTGGCACCGCTGTGCTCATTGATTCGAAAATTTCAAGCTATTTTGCCAACATCTACCTGAAGTTCAGTCAGCCCAAAGTGCCAACCCGCATATTTACCGGCGAGGAAGAAGCAGTTAAATGGCTAACAGATCAAATGGAAAAACGCAGGAAAGTAAGCCCCGGCCTGAAGTGGACTATGAAAACGATGATCACCTTTACCTTATGTTTATTTCTCCTGGGAGCATGCACAAAGGAGACCAACTGGAAATCCCTGTTGGATAAAAACTTGACTCAATGGGAAATGTACCTGAGCTACGCGCACAAACCCGGCTATGCAGGTGAAATTCCTACCGACGGGCAGGGCGATACCATTCAGCCGGTTGGTTACAATATCAACAGGAACCAGGTTTTTACAGTTGTTGAAGAAAGCGGTGAACCCGTATTGAGAATCTCAGGAGAAATCTACGGATGTGTTTTTACCCGCCAGGAATTTGAAAATTATCACCTTACATTACAGGTGAGGTGGGGCACCAAAAAATGGGATCCCCGGCTGGATGATCCTATGGATTCCGGCATTCTTTATCATTCGCAGGGCGAGTGCGGGCACGATTACTGGCGTTCCTGGATGCTTTCCCAGGAGTTGCAGATCATGGAAAAGAGTTTCGGAGATTACTGGTCGCAAATGACCTCACAGATGGATATCCGGGCCACGAAACCTGAGGGATTGGATAATTACCGCTTTGATCCCGAATCCAGTCTGCTTTCATTTGGATCAGGTACAGTCAACACAGGTTATTGCCAGCGGAGTGAGGATGTGGAGAAAGCCATGAGAGAATGGAATACTGTTGAATTGATCAGTTTTGGTGATAAAAGCCTGCACATGGTGAACGGACAGGTGGTTATGGCATTATCAGGTTCACGCTACTTTGATGGGGGTGAAAGTAAACCCTTGATTAAAGGTAAAATACAACTGCAAAGTGAAGCCGCTGAGGTTTTTTATAAGGATATCAGGATAAGGAATATTACTGCACTTCCAAAGCAATATACTGTTTACTTTGATTAATTAATAATGCGAATTAAGAGTTGAAATGTTACAATGAATATGCAAATAATAGAATATACCATAAAGCCACGAAGTGGCTAAATCTTAATAACCGTGGGTAAAACCCACGGAAAGCAATATACATGGAAACTCAATCCTGAAAGAGTTGAATATAATATAGACTTTTACTTAATAAATTCAACCCTTCCAGGGTTGCAATAAGCGTCAGTCATTATCTCCGTGGGTTGCACCCACGGTTATTGAGATTAAACCCCTTCGGGGTTATTCATCAGTTGAGGAACAACTAAAAAAATAAGTCAGAGATTTTTTTGGATTTCAGAGATTTTGTTCCTGATCTGAAGGATCTTTTCCAGCCTGTCGGCAGAATAGGTTTTGTTGGCTTTGTCTACAAATTCCAGCAGGGTAATTGATTTTTCATAATACGTTATGGCATCTCCCTGATTGCCTTGAGCAACCCTTAATTCCGCCTCGGTAAAAAAAAGCTCAGCCAGAATTTCAAGGTGGTCATTGGTATAATTATGGTCCTGCAACAGGGTGGTGGTTAGCTTATTTAACGGGATACGCTGAAAAAAGCCCGAATCCTTTCTGAGCATAAAGTAATATGCATCGCTCAGCTTTTCATTAGCCTGACTGAAATCACCACGGGTAATCATTCCGGCAATGGCCCGGAGCAGATCACCAAGCATCTCAATCATTCTCAGTATGTAATCCCTTTGATACATAGGCCTGTTCAATACCCCTTCAAAAATACCGAAGAAATTGACAGCAATAGCAAAGAATGCTTATTTTTGAATGCAAAAAGTGAACTACGAATAAAATCCTGCTTGTGACAATGATAGCCTTATTGAATTTTCTGTTGATAACTTCGATTACGAGCAATCTTCCACCACGGGAATTATAAAAGTAATGATAGAATAAACTCATCCATGGAAACATTGGTATTAAATGAAAAAACGGTTGTTCCAACCGATGAACTGATCTTTTCGATCATTGGTGAAAACAGCAGGCACTGGCAAAGGCTGATGCAATATGTTCATGACCATTTTCCCGGTGCCGAGGGCCGGTGGAAATACTATAACGATGGTAAGAACTGGCTCTTCAGCATGATCAGGAAGAAAAAAACATTATTTTGGATCGGCGTTCATAAAGACACCTTCCGGATCACATTCTACTTCGGTGACAAAGCGGAACCAATCATAGAAAAAAGCATCCTTCCGGAGGATATGAAAGAGGGTTTCAAAACATCGAAACGGTATGGAAAGATCCGGGCTGTTTCAATGCGGGCAGAAAAGGAGGAAGATATTGACAATGCCCTCATCCTTGTTGAAATTAAAGATAAGATGTAACATGAATTAAGGCACAATGTAATATATTTAAAACCTGATTTTATAATAAGGATTTATTCTGGTATGAAAATGGACAAATGGTGGCTTGCAGATGTGGAAACGGTAGTCCGGGATTTTGGCTCCGACCTCGAAAAAGGACTTACCCCAACACAGGTGAAAGACAGGCAGGAAAAGTACGGTCCTAACCAACTGGTTGAAAAAAAAGGCCGTTCAGCAATATCTTTGTTTCTGGACCAGTTCAGGGATTTTATGATTTGGGTGCTGATTGGGGCAGCACTTGTTTCAGGATTTCTAAAGGAATGGGTGGATGCTGTCGCCATCATCTGCATAGTTATCCTCAATGCCATCATGGGGTTTATTCAGGAATACCGTGCGGAAAAATCATTGGCCGCACTTAAAAAATTATCTTCACCCAACTCCAAGGTGATTCGTAACGGAAATCACCAGGTGATCCCTTCGAACGAAATCGTACCGGGTGACCTCGTTGAAATGGAAGCAGGTGATTATGTGCCGGCCGACAGCCGGATTGTTTACAGCACCGGAAATCTCACAACACATGAGGCCAGTCTCACCGGTGAATCCACTTCGGTCTCCAAGTCTTCCGACACATTGGTTCAGGAGGAAGCCGGGCTGGCTGACAGGGTCAACATGTTATATCTGGGAACTTCTGTAGTATCAGGAAAAACCCGTGCCCTTATAACCGGTACGGGAATGAATACCGAATTGGGCAAAATCGCAGGTATGATCCAGAAAATTGAGGAGAGTACCACACCCCTTCAAAAAAGACTTAAAGAATTCGGTAAGATTATTATTGTCATCGTTTTTTTGTTGGTTGGTCTGATATTCCTTATTGGATACCTGCGTGGGGAACCACTATTGGAATTATTTCTTACAGCTGTGAGCCTGGCTGTTGCGGCCATCCCCGAAGGCCTCCCGGCTGTAGTTACCATTGCACTGGCTTTGGGCGTGCAACGCATGGTAAAACGGAATTGCGTAATCCGAAAACTTCCTTCTGTTGAAACCCTGGGATGCACTTCCGTTATCTGTTCGGACAAAACCGGAACCCTTACCAAAAATGAAATGACAGTCCAGGCCGTTTATCAGGCAGGTTCCTATTTCAACATTTCAGGTATTGGTTATGAACCCACCGGAGAATTCACCCGTGATGGCCTTAAGGTTGAACCGGCAGCACATCCCGGATTAGTGAACCTTCTTTCGGGAACTGTATTATGTAACGGAGCCCAGCTCGTGCTTGAGGAAGGAGTCTATAAGATCGTGGGTGATCCCACCGAAGGAGCATTGCTTACCCTGGCAGCGAAAGCAGGTCTGCATAAAAAAGATCTCGAGGAACAATACCCTTTTCAGGAAGAGTTACCCTTTGATTCCGACCGGAAAAAAATGACAATCATACGACGGGAAAATGGGCATTACGTAGCTTTCGTAAAAGGAGCCCCTGATATTTTGCTTTCCGGCTGCACCCATTCCGAAGAAAACGGCGAATCCCGTATGCTCGATCAATACACCCGGGAAGAGACACTGAAAGCAAACAGCAATCTGGCCGACAAGGCTATGCGTGTACTGGCCGTCGCCTATCGTAAATTTGAAGTTTTACCAGACAACCTCGATGAACACGAGGTGGAAAATGAGCTCACATTTCTGGGTCTAGTAGCAATGATTGATCCGCCCCGGCCCGAAGTGAAGCTTGCTATGCAGGCATGCCGTTCCGCAGGTATCCGGTCGGTTATGATTACCGGCGACCATATTAACACAGCAGTTGCAATAGCCCGTGATCTGGGTTTCTACCATAATGACTCCCTGGCTTTTACCGGCGAAGAACTCGACCGTCTCAGCGAGGAAGATTTAAACAGGAATGTAGAAAGAACCGCTGTATATGCCCGTGTCTCACCGGAACATAAGTTGAGGATAGTTAAAGCCTGGCGTACCCGGGGAGAGATCGTGGCTATGACAGGAGATGGTGTAAATGATGCCCCGGCTGTTAAAGAGGCAGATATCGGGGTAGCTATGGGCATTACCGGTACCGATGTTACCAAGGAAGTCTCGGATATGGTGATCACCGATGATAATTTTGCTTCCATAGTGGCCGCAGTAGAAGAAGGCAGGGGTATCTACGATAACATTAAGAAATTTATCCATTACCTGCTGTCCTGTAACATCGGTGAAATCATGGTCATGTTCTCAGCCTCGCTGTTATTGCTGCCCGTACCCCTGTTACCCATACATATCCTTTGGGTTAACCTGGTTACTGATGGACTTCCGGCACTTGCCCTCGGTGTTGACCCCATTGATAAAAAAATTATGAAACGCCCTCCCAGGCTGAAAGATGAGCCGGTAATCACGCGACAAATGGGGGGACTTATCTTTTTACAGGGCGCTTTTATTGCCATGTGCAGCTTACTGGCATTCATCCTTGTATATTTTGTTGAAAAAGAGGGCATTGAAAGGGCCAGGACTGCCAGTTTTATTGTTCTGGCATGCAGCCAGCTGTTCCACGCTTTCAATTGCAGGAGCAACCATGAATCCATTTTTTCACTCGGATTCATGACCAATTCAAAGCTCGTGTATGCCACCCTGATCTCTTTCTCCCTGCAAATGGCGGTAGTGTATGTTCCTTTTCTTCAGACTGTTTTTAAAACACAACCGCTGGGAATGTTCGACTGGATAATGGTATTGGTGATATCTTCGTTTCCGCTGCTGGCTATGGAACTGGTAAAGCTGATCGGTCGAATAGTCCGAAAAAGAAAGGAATTGAGCTGAAAAATACTTTTATGGGATACCTATCGTTACTTCATCAGCGTGAATAAAAAAACCTGCCGAATAATGAAGCGAAATTTTATTATCAGGGGATGCATAGTTTGCTTCACCACCGGTATTTTCTCTTTTGTATTTGTTCTATCCGCTCAGGGTCAGAAATACCCTCCAAATTACCAGCCTCCGGAAACACGAATACTTTTTATTTTTGATGCCTCACAAAGTATGGCGGGTGCCTGGCAGAAAGAAACAAAGGTAGCCATAGCCAAAAGGGTACTCATTGGGATAATTGACAGTCTTGAACAGCTGCCCAATGTTCAGATGGGTCTCCGCATATATGGACATCAGAGCCCTGTACCCCCGCAGGATTGCAATGACACCAAACTTGAAGTGCCTTTTGCCATGGGAAATACATCAAGGATCAGGCAGGAACTCCGGTTTGTAGTACCAAAGGGAACAACGCCGATAGCCCGTTCCCTCGAACTCGGCGGGAGTGATTTTCCGCCCGGTTGTGAGAACTGCAGGAATATCATCATCCTGATCACCGATGGTGTAGAAGCCTGCAACGGCGATGCCTGTGCCGTGTCACTCGAACTGCAGCGGAAAGGTATTGTGCTCAAACCCTTTGTTATTGGAATCGGGATCGATGAGAATTTCCAGCAAACTTTCAATTGTATAGGCCATTATTATAACGCATCCGGTGAGCAAAAACTGGGCGAAATAATGGATGTGGTGATTTCCCAGGCTCTGAACGCCACTACAGCCCAGGTTAACCTCCTAGACGAAAAGGGAAATCCTTCAGAAACCAATGTTAATATGACTTTTTATGAGAGTTTATCCGGCAAAATAAGATACAATTACATACATACCCTGAACCACCGGGGACTACCGGATACCCTGATCCTTGACCATATGCCGGTTTACCGCATGCAGGTGCATACGCTGCCACCGGTTGATGTCGATAATATAACGCTTATCCCGGGCAAGCATACCATTATTGCTGCTGACGTACCTCAGGGCTCGCTTGTATTGCGTGTTTCCGATCCGCTACAGTACCGGGGTGTTGAGTTTATTGTACGAAAAGCCGGTGATATGACCACATTGAATATGCAAAAAATGTACTCCGAGGAAAAATACCTGGTTGGCAGGTATGATATCGAGATCCCGGTTTTACCAAAAGTGCTTCTGAAAAATGTGGATATTAAACAAAGCCATACCACTACCGTGGAAATCGCTC
>Ga0209751_10002638_pt1 | contig 17772 bp, 18 predicted proteins | sample RifCSP13_1_FD_184019 | JGI IMG/M metagenome (GOLD analysis project Ga0209751, IMG submission 184019) | Soil microbial communities from Rifle, Colorado - Rifle CSP2_sed 13_1 (SPAdes) (version 2) | ecosystem: Environmental > Terrestrial > Deep subsurface > Rock core/Sediment | place: Rifle... | reverse complement strand
TGGGGATCGGTTGCGCATCGGTTCGGCGGAAGTGATGGTCACGGAGCCGCGCCTGCCCTGCTACAAGCTCGGCATCACATTCGGCCGGGACGACATCATCAAGCGTTTCTTGCGGAGCGGCCGGACGGGCTTTTATTTCGCCGTGGTGCGAGAGGGCGAGGTCGAGGCGGGAGACACCATCGAGCAGATCAGTCGAGACGGAGGCAACGTCACCGTGGCCGACATCACGCGGGCGTACGGTGCGGAGAAGAACAACCTGGACCTCCTGCATCGCGCCCTGCAGGTCGAGGCCCTCCCCAAAGACTGGCGAGACTACTTCCAGCGGCAGATCGAGAAACGTGAGCGTTCCTCGAAGACACGGGCAGCGGGGAAAGCGCCGATGTCGCCCTGCTGTACGTGAGTGGGCGCACTGCGGCTGGCGTGGCTGTGCCATCAGGCGGCGGGGGCCGGGGAAGCGGGACGGCTGTGGGTCTCAAGGGCGAAGCCGCGCGCGCGCCATTCGTCGAGGCCGCCGGCGAGCGGTCGGACGCGGGTGATCCCCCGCCGCCGCAGTAGCAGCGCCACCCGGGCGCTGGAGGCCTCATTGGGTCAGGTACAGTACAGGATCACATCGCGGTCGCGGGGGATTTCGTTGTGCCGTGCCTCCAGCTGTTCCGGGGCGAGGAGGAGGGCCCCGGGGATCATCTCCGGCTCCGCCTCGAAATCGAGCGAGTGGCGGAGATCGACGATAACGATGTTTTCTCCGGCATCCAACTTGGTCTTGAGCTCGTCCGCGGTGATGCGGGCGACGCGCAGCCGGCGGATGAAGCGCTGGCGCTGCAGGTATTTCCAGCCGACATACGCCGCCAACCCGGCCACGAGGAGGCCCACCAGTCGGGTGCCGAGGCCGGCCGCCGCCGCGCCGATGCGCTCGAGCTCACCGCTGAAGACAAAGCCGAGCCCCGCATAGGACCCGACCCAGATCAATGATCCCAGCGCGTCAAAGAACACGAAGCGTGGGAGGCGCATCCGGAAGATCCCGGCCAGGGGCGGGGCCACCGTGCTGAGCCCGGGGATGAACTTGGCCACGATCAGTGATCGGGCCCCGTGGCGTGCAAAGACATCCTCCGTGCGGCGGACACACGAGTCGGGTTCGAGAGCGATCCGGCAGAGGAACCGCAAAACCTGACTGCCGCGGCGCCGCCCCAGCTCGTACCAAAAGGAGTCGCTGAGCAGCGATGCGGAGGCGGCGAGGCCGATGGCCACCGCGAGGTTGAGCTGGCCGGCGCCGGCCAAAGCTCCGGCGGCGAGCAGCAATGGCGCGGCCGGCACCGGCAACCCGAGTTGCTCGGCGAGGACCCCCACGAAGAGCACGGAGTATCCATGATGCACGAGAAACGGCAGGGCGTCGCTCATTCCTCTCCCCCGGATGACTGCCTCAGTTCGCCGAAAGCGCGGCGGGTGCCAGGCGACCGGCCACACGGAACGCGCCGTTGCCTTGCGGGGTCAGAATGATCATCTCTCCCGGAGCAGGGAAGAGCCCGGTCAGCGCCCGGATGTTCACCTGGTGGGTCACGAGGATCAGGTTGCCCGTCCCCGGGCGCTCGCCGACCAATTGGTGTACGGCTTTCGTTTGCTCCGGCTCGCGGCTCCGGTCGCCGAAGAAGGAGTCCAGCGGCGGCCAGGACTCCGCAGTGCCGAACGCGAGCCGTGCCGTCTCGAGACATCGGCACCACCGGCTCGACAACACCCGTCGGATCGGGACACGCCGGACCCGGAAGGCACCGCCGACGCGCCGTGCTTCCTCGCGGCCGGATTCCGAAAGGTTGCGCTGCGTCGCGCAGTCGTCGATGCGGAAACCGGGCGGGTCGCCCACCCCGGGATCCGTCGTTGCGTGCCGCATGACCACCACCTGCCCCCCGCCACGGAGCAGCCCCCAGAGCGCTTCAGGTTGATCGGTCGTCGCGGGACTCGCAAAGGCGAGGAGCAGCAGCGTCGGGAGCGCGCTAATCTTCCACCACCGCGCCATCCCATTCGATGGCGATGCCGCGCTGGACCGACTGCGAGGCGGGGCAGCCTTTCTCGTGGATCTCGATCGCACGCAGGGCCTCCTCGCGCTTCCCCTTGGGGACCTTGACGTGGTAGTGGACCTTGATCCGCGTGATGAAAGGTTTACCCTCCACGTTCTCGATGTAGCCCTCGACTTCCGAGGACAACTTGTCCGGTTGCGTCGGGATCTTCCGTGCCGCTAGCGCCCCGGCTAGCGTCCCGGTCATTCACCCGGCCACCGCGGCGATGATATGGTCGAGGGTGGTTGGAAGGTCCTCCGGCGGTTCCACGCCGTAGAATTTCTTGATCCCGCCGTGGACGCCGTAGCGGACCGGCTCGGGAAAGTCTTCGATGTAGGCCCGGCGGAGGGGACCCTTGTCCTTGAAGATTCTTACCTTGGAGACGTGGATCAGCTCGGCCATGTTGCATCCTCCTCACAAGGGATGACAGATTCCCTATGTTAGATGGCCGGTGCCGCGTCTGGGATTCAGGGATCGGATCCGTGCTCGCCCAGTCCCGGCCGGCACCGCCCCGTGGTGTTCCCGGCTATGCAACCCCGTGCTTCTTGAACCACTGTTGCAGGCGTTTCCAGCCGTCCTCGGCCGGTTCGCGACGGTAGCTTTGGCGGTAGTCGGCATGGAATGCGTGAGGCGCGTCGGGGTAGACGATGATCTCGGACGGCCTCCCGGCCGCCTTCAGGGCTTTCCGCATCTCTTCCACGGTGCCGAGGGGGATCCCTTGATCTGCGCCGCCGTACAACCCGAGGACAGGCGCCTTGAGGGCCGCGGTCACGTCGATCGGGTACTTGGGTTGCAGTTCCGTGCGGTCGCCGGTCAGGCGCCCGTACCACGCCACGCCCGCCTTGAGCTGTACGCTATGGGCTGCGTACAACCAGACGATCCGTCCCCCCCAGCAGAAGCCTGTGATGCCGAGCCGTGCGACGTTCCCTTCGCCGGATGCTTTGGCCCAGCCGACGGTCGCGTCCAGGTCCGCCAACACCTGGGCATCGGAAACCTTCGAGACCACCTTCGCGATAATCTCCTTGGGGTCCCCGATCGCCGACACATCTCCTTGTCGGGCGAAGAGCTCCGGCGCGACGCCGAAATAGCCCAGCTTCGCGAAGCGGCGGCAAACGTCCTTGATGTGTTCGTGCACGCCGAAGATTTCCGGGACGACCAGCACGACGGGAGAAGGACCTCCCGTGGCCGGCATGGCCCGGTATGCCGGAATCTGACCGTCACCCGTCGGGATCTTGACCTCTCCGACCGTCAATCCTTTCGTATCGGTGGTGACGGTCTGGGCCGAGACGGGCTGCACGGCCAGGGCGAACCCTGCGGCCAGCGTGGTCACGACAAACTCGCGCCGGGTCATTGCAGTCGTCGTTAACCTGCCCAACAGATCCCCGTCCATGGGCGAAGCCTCCTTTCGCTGTGGGGTGCCGGTTTCCCGATGGAACTCCTCGCGCGCATCGAAAGGGCGGATCCACTGGGCTCCTCACGGATTGCCCCAGGGCACCTAGGAATAGCATTGTCCCGCCCGGTCCGCAACTCACCATGCCTGCTGCTCACCGCCCTCCCACGTCAAGCGGCGGGGCATGATTCTGCCGTTCACCGATTCACGAGATCCATCATCGCCTCTGGATACCGGGCACCCGCGGCGACCCCTTTGGGCGCGAGGGCGTCGATCTGGCACAGGTCTTCGGCGGTCAACTCCACGTTCAGTGCGGCGACATTTTCCTCGAGATACTTTCGCCGTTTGGTGCCCGGGATCGGGACGACGTCCTCGCCCTGGGCGAGGACCCAGGCCAAGGCAAGCTGGGCAGGCCGGCAACCCTTTTCTGCCGCCATCTCCTCAATCCGTCGAACCAGTGCCAGGTTTGTTTGAAAGTTCTCGCCCTGGAATCGCGGAGACTGGCGCCGGTAATCGTCCTTGGAGAGGTCTGCAAATCGCTTGATCTGGCCCGTGAGAAAGCCGCGACCGAGTGGGCTGTAGGCGACGAAGCCGGTGCCGAGCTCTCGGCAGGTGGCGAGAGTCTCGTCCTCCGGATCCCGAGTCCAGAGTGAGTATTCCGACTGCAGCGCGGCGATCGGGTGGACCCGGTGAGCGCGACGTAAAGTCCGAGGTCCCGCCTCGGAGAGCCCCAGGCACCGGACTTTGCCCTCCTGGACCAGTTGAGCCATCGCACCGACGGTCTCTTCGATCGGGATATTCGGGTCCACCCGGTGCTGGTAGTAGAGGTCGATGGTGTCCACTCCAAGTCGGCGGAGACTCTCGTCGCATGCCGAGCGGACGTACTCGGGTCGACCGTTCACGCCTCGCTTTGTTGGATCGGTGGGATCGCGTATGATCCCGAACTTCGTCGCGATCACGACCTGGTCGCGCCGCCCCCGGAGGGCTCTCCCGACCAGCTCCTCGTTCGTGTACGGGCCGTACATGTCGGCGGTATCCAGGAAGTTGATCTCGAGGTCGAGCGCCCGATGAATAGTCGCGACGGATTCGCGATCATCGCCCCTGCCGTAAAACTCCGACATCCCCATGCATCCCAGGCCGAAGGCCGAGACGACGAGGTCGCTCCGTCCTAACCGACGGGTCTGCATCGGACTCCTCCAATTCCCCGCATCATGCCGTCTGCCTCATTGAAGGGTAATCACGGCGCGGAATCGCACCTGTCCCTTTTCCACCCGCTCGTAGGCCTTCTGAACCTCGTCGAGGCGGTAGGTTTCGGCGATCACCTTCACCTTGCCCTTGGCCGCATAGTCGAGGGCTTCGTAGAGGAACTCGGTTCCGTTCTGCTGCGAGCCGATGATGCGAAGGCGCTTCAGGATGGCGTCGGCCGGCGGGACCGGGAACGGTTTGGCCTCGTAGCCCATCAGGACAAACCGGCCGTCGGGGCGCAGGCCCTCGAGGCTGTCGCTCATGGCGTCGTTGGAGTTGCTGGTGCCGAGGATCACGTCGGCACCGCCTGCGGCGGCCAAGCCCGCGCCGTCGCGGACGATTGCATCGGCGCCCAGCGTGCGGATAAACGCATCCTTGTCCGGCGAACGGGAGACCGCGATGGTCACGAATCCCGCCGCCTTCGCGTACTGTACGGCGAGGTGGCCGAGCCCGCCGATGCCGACCACGGCGATCCGCTCATGCGGCTTGGGCTCGGCAATCCGCAGTCCGGACCACACCGTATACCCGGCGCAGAAAATCGGCGCCGCCTGTTCGTCAGCGAGACCCGTGGGCAAGAGCACGGTAGCACCCGCATAGGCCAGCATGTACTCGGCGTGGCCGCCTGGCATCTGCCCGCTCGTCCCCAGTTGCTCGGCGCAGAACATCGGCTTGCCCCGTGCACACCATTCACAGCGGCCGCACGAGGCTTGGAACCACGGGACACCTACTCGGTCTCCGATCCGGCGCGTGGTGACACCGGGACCCACGGCGACAACCTCCCCGACCGGCTCGTGTCCCAGGATGCGGGGGAAATCGCCCGGGAGCTCGCCCCTGGTCTGGTGGACGTCGGTGTAACAGATGCCGCTGGCGCGGATCTTGATCAGGACCTGATTTGGACCGGGTTCCGGTTTCGGGATCTCCCGGAGTTCCCATGTGCCATGAACCGAGGGGACCACTGCGGCTCGCATGTGTCTATCCCTTTCTATCGTCGTGACGCCGGGCCGAAGCTCCGCGATTAGCTGCTGCCTCTCGGCGGCGATTCCTGTGGGACGATCTCGAGGGCCAGCCTTTCGGCGCGCCGGAGGATAGTCAGTGGTGACCGCAGGCCGACATGCTCCTCGGTCAGGAGCCGATGGAGGTCGTCAATGCCGGCAATCGGGTGCTCGGCATATCCGGTGATGACATCCCCTTCACGCAGGCCGGCGCGCTCGGCCGGACTGCTCTCCTCGACGGCAACGACGAGGACACCCGTGGTCGTCGGCAGATGGTGCAGGCGCGCCAGGTCCTTCGGGAGACTGACGTTCTGTCCGGCCACGCCGATGGTGCTCCGCCTGATGAAACCGTCCCGGATGAGCCGCCCCGCCACGTACTTCGCCGTGTTGATGGCGATGGCAAAGCAGAGGCCCTGGGCCGGCAGAATCATTGCGGTGTTCACGCCGACCACCTCTCCCCGCGATGTGACGAGGGGACCGCCCGAGTTGCCGGGATTGAGCGCGGCATCCGTTTGGATGATGTCGTCGATGAGGCGGCCCGAGCGGGCACGGAGGGACCGCCCCAGGGCGCTCACCACGCCCGCCGTCACCGTACACTGGAAGCCGTATGGATTGCCGATCGCGATCACCAACTGGCCGACCCGGAGCGACTGGGAATCGCCCAACGGGGTCCCCACCAGGTCCCGCGCACCGATCCGGATGACGGCCAGGTCCGTCCCCGGGTCGTCACCGACTATCTCGGCCTGCAGCCGTCGGCCATCCGTCAGGGTCACTGCGATTTCGGCGGCGCCGTGCACGACGTGGCTGTTGGTGAGGATGAACCCATCCGGGGTAAAGAGAAAACCCGACCCGTTGCCGCCGATCCCCGGAAGCTCGCGCCCGCGCTGGCGCACCTCGATGTTGACCACCGCGGGGCTGACCCGTTCCGCCGCGCTGATCACGGCCTGTGAATAGGCGTCGAGGAGCTCGGCGTCGCTTGGGTGAGGGTCGTCACGCGGCGGCGGCGTGATGATCCCGCTCCCGTTCTGCGAAATCAGTGTGCATGCTGAATGCGTCATGTGTGCTCCTGTTCACCCTGAGTGGCGGGTCAAGGGTGCGGACTGGCCCCACTGCCCGCTGAAGACGAAGGAATCCAGGGACTTGCGTGTGCGCGGGGCCAACTCCCGTTCGCGCAGGTCCTCAGGCAACCCCTCGGGATCACCTGGATAGCCGATGGCCATGGCTGCCACGGGCTCGTAGCCCTCGGGGATGGCGTACATCTCTCTTGCCTTGTCCACGTGGAATCCGGCCATTTGATGCACGGAGAGGCCGAGCGCCGTCCCCTGAATGACCATGTTCTCGACCGCGAGTCCGACATCGTGGTAGGCGTGCCGGTTCGGCTTCTTGTTCCGGTCAAAAACCATCTTGGCCACGGAGATCATCAGGACCGGCGCCTGCTGCGCCCAGCGGATGTTGCCCTCGACCAGACACGTCAGCAGGCGGTTGAATTCGGTCGGATTCTCCCTGGTCGCGACAATGAAGCTCCACGGCTGCTCGTTGTAGGACGAGGGCGCCCACCGCGCGGCTTCCAGGAGACTCCGGAGCTTTTCCGGCTCGATCAGACGGTCGGCGAAGGCGCGCGGGCTCCAGCGCTGTCGCAACAGGTCGTGAATCGGAGAGCCGGTTTCAGCGAGTTTCTGCATCATGTAACTCCTTCGTTCCCTGGCGGGTCGGAGACACCTTCGGACCCTCGGTGTATCATGCGGCCTTTCGGGCAGGCGATTACGAGGTCGTCTCGCGCGCCCTCTCCAACAGCGCGATCAAGGACCGCAGCCGCTTTGCTCCGAGAGGGCCTAACTGTCGGATGTGGAAGTGCGTGATGGACTCGTCGAGTTTCTTGAGCAGGTCCTGCCCTGCCTTCGTGATCCGGACCGTGACGACGCGCCGGTCCTTCCGGTTCCGTTCTCGGGCGATGAATCCGCGCACCGCGAGCCGATCGAGCAGGCGCGTGAGATCCGGATCGCGCGCGATCATCCGGTCGCACACTTCCCGGCAGGCCAGCCCCGCCGGAGCGGCCCCCCGGAGAATCCGAAGGACGTTATACTGCGTGTCCGAAAGTCCGGCGGGCTTGAGCACCTCCGCCAATCGTCGAGTGAGGGCGTCCGTCGTTCGGAGCAGGTTGAGGAACGCCTCCTGTTCAAGCCCCCTGAAGGGCTTCCGCTGCTTGATTTCCTTCTTGAGCCGTCCCGGCATCGTGCCAGAAATATACTCGTTTCAACGATTATTGTCAAGAGGAGTGTGTGCATCCGCTCCCTGGAAGAGCGCGGCCGGGGGCCCATGGGGGGGCGCGCTTGACGCGGAGAGACGTCCCCGGTATCGTACCGGTGTCGCGAAGCCGAGGGCCCTCCAGCCAGGAGCCATTCGTGATCTCCGGAAAGGACCTGCACGCGAAGGACCATCGCTATCTCTGGCATCCCTTCACCCAGATGCAGGAGTGGTGTGCCGAGGAGCCGCTCATCATCGAGCGCGGCGAGGGCAATTACCTCATCGACAGCGAGGGGAAGCGATACCTGGACGGCGTCTCCTCGCTCTGGTGCAACGTCCACGGCCACAACCGGCAGGAGATCACCGAGGCCATCCTCGCACAACTTGGACGGATCGCCCACTCGACGCTCCTGGGGCTGACGCATCGGCCGGCCATTCTCCTTGCGGAGCGATTGGTCGAGATCGCCCCGCCCGGGCTCACCAAGGTCTTCTACTCCGACGATGGCGCGACGGCCGTCGAGGCGGCGCTGAAGATCGCCTTTCAATACTGGCAGCAGAAGGGCCCGGAGGAGTATCGGGGGAAGACCACGTTCCTCTACTTTCAGGGCGCCTACCACGGGGATACCCTGGGCGCGGTCAGCGTGGGCGGGGTCGATCTCTTCCGCCACCTCTACAAGCCCTTGCTGTTCGAGGCCATCCCCCTGCCGGCGCCCTATACCGCGGCGGAGCAGGATGGGGCGCTCAAAGAAGTCGAGCGGACGATCGAGGCGCGCCATCGCGGGGTGGCCGGCCTCATTATGGAGCCACTGATCCAGGGGGCCGCAGGGATGCGGGCCTACCCCCCGGGCTTCACGCGGCGGGTGTGGGAGCTGTGTCGGGCGCGCGAGGTGCTGTTCATCGCCGACGAGGTGGCCACCGGATTCGGTCGGACGGGGACGATGTTTGCCTGCGAGCGCGAAGGGGTGTTGCCGGATCTGCTCGCCGTCGCCAAGGGGCTCACCGGCGGGTACCTGCCTCTGGCTGCGACGCTGGCCACACAGGAGATCTTTGACGCCTTCCTGGGTCCCGTGGAGGACAAGAAGGCCTTTTTTCACGGCCATACCTTTACGGGCAATCCGTTGGGCTGCGCCGCGGCGTTGGCATCGTTAGCGCTGTTCGAGACGGACCAGGTCCTGGAGAGGCTCCAGCCCAAGGTGGCGCATCTGTGCGAGGGGCTGAAAAAGTTCGAGGACCTGGTGCACGTGGGAGAAGTGCGGCAGCTCGGCGTCATGGTGGGGATCGAGCTGTTCGAAGACGTGAACGGCCGGCGACCCTATCCGTATGGACGGCGGATGGGACATCGGGTGATCACGGAGGCCCGGCGCCACGGCGTCGTCATCCGGCCCCTGGGGGACGTCATCATCCTGATGCCGCCCCTCTCCATCAGCCTGGACGAAATCGACGCGCTGCTGGAGGCCGTGTCCCGCGCGATCAGGAGGGTGACCGAATCCGATGCGACCGGGTAAACCGCTGAAGCTCTCGGGGAATCCCGCCGAGGTCTTTGCCAGCTGCTGGGAGGAACCCGGAGCCGTTCTCCTCGAGACGCAGAGGCCCACCGTCCGGGAACGGTACTCCTTCATCGCCAGGGCACCCCGGCGCGTCCTGGTGCTGGATCGGGCCCACCACGGCTCCGCCTTCTTCGAGGCCCTCGAGTCTGCATCCCGTCACGGCTTCTGTCTGGGCTATCTCGGATACGACCTCCGGCTCCTCATCGAAGAGCTGCCGGATGCCAACCCCGGCCTGATCCCGCTACCCGCTGCCTGGATGGGGCTCTACGATTCCCTCCTCTGCTACGACCATTTCACGCACCGCTGGCATGCGATGGGGACTGGATTCCTCCCCTTCCGGACACGCGCCGCAACACGCCGCGCCCCCTCGGTGCGGCTGAAACTCACCCGCCCGAAGGAGGCGTATCTGCAATCGGTCAAGCGGGCCCAAGCCTACATTGCTGCCGGCGACATCTATCAAGTGAATCTCACCCAGCCTATTTTCTGCGAGGGGGACCTCCGCCCGTGGGATCTTTACCTCCGCCTTCGCGATGTCCAGCCGGTTCCCTATGGCGCCTTCCTGAATCTCGGTGAGGGGCGATTTCTTCTCTCCGGCTCCCCCGAGCTCTTCCTCCGGGTGAAGGGGCGCGAGGTGGTGAGCAAACCGATGAAGGGCACCCGCCCCCGGGGGAAGAGCCGTCGCGAGGATCGGCGCCTGCGCCGGGAACTCGGAGAGAGCGGCAAGGATCGGGCGGAGAACGTGATGATCGTTGATCTCATGCGCCACGACATCGGCAAGCTGGCCGAAGTAGGCACGGTGCGGGTGCCCCATCTGTTCCAGGTCGAAGGATACCGAACGGTATATCAGATGGTCTCGGAGGTCAGGGGGCGGCTGCGGGCGGGGGTCGGGCCTGTGGAGGTCCTGCGCGCCTGCTTCCCTCCCGGTTCGGTGACCGGCGCTCCGAAGAAACGGGCCTGTGAGATCATCGACGAACTGGAAGGATACCGGCGCGGGGTCTACACCGGCGCCATCGGGATGATTACCCCCCACGGGGACATGACCTGGAACGTCGCCATCCGGACTTTGGCCGTGGTCGGTCGCAGAGGCGTGTTCGGCGTCGGAGGAGCCATCCTCGGCGATTCCGATCCGAACGAGGAATACCGGGAGTGTCTGGCGAAGGCCGCCGCCTTTCTGCGGGCCCTCGGCGTCGGGGATCGCGCCTTGTCTTTCGAGGTCTAGCTCCACGGCCTGCATCTGTGCGCAGCGAACTGTCGGCGGTCAGCAGTGGGGCCAGCATGTTCAACGTGCAACGCGGTTCGACTCAGCCCCTCGGCCTGAGCTCGGGTCGAAAGCTCACCGCCCTGAGCGTGCCGAAGGGTTCAACGTTGAACCTTGAACTGTGAACCCTGAACGGTGGACCATGGACGCTGAACGCATCAATCGGACCCTCCTGTATGGGGAGGGACTCTTCGAAACCCTCCGCGTCTACCCGGGGCAGCAGGTTCCCCTCCTGCCGTTCCACTGTCGCCGGATGCGCAAGGGGGCAGAGGCCCTCGGGTTCCCTTTTTCCCCACAGGCATTTGAGGAGGCCGTGGAGACGACCCTCAAGGCAATTCCCCAGGAGCAGGAGGCGCGGCTGCGCATCACGCTGGAGGTGTTCGGCGAGGAAAGGGCCGAGGAGTCCCATCTCCTGACCCACTGGTCCTCCTTGCCAGCGGTCGACCCACGCCTGGGCGAAGGCGTCCGGGTCCTTCTCGCTCCCTTTCGCCGGTCCTCCTCCTCGCCCCTCCTCCCCTTCAAGACGACGAATTATTTTGAGAACAGCCACGCGAGGCGATGGGCGAGGGACCAGGGCTGTGACGATGCCCTCTTCCTCAACGAACGGGGAGAGGTCACCGAGACCACCACCGCCAATCTCCTCCTGATCCACCGGAGGACGTTGATCACGCCCCCCGTCTCTGCAGGGTTGCTCCCGGGGATTGCCCGCCACATCCTCTTGATGAGCGCGGACCAGATCGGGCTTCACCCGGAGGAGCGGCCGGTGACGCCGCGCGATCTCCAGGAGGCGGACGAGGCCGTCCTGTCGAATGCCGTCGTCGAAGTATTGCCGGTCCGGGAAGTCGTCGGGCTGCTGATTCGCCGCCCGCCCTTCGGGTGGGCCACCTCCCTTCGGGCCGCCTATCGGCAGAACATCTTCCTCTGGGCGAAGAGGTGAATGCGCGGCGGATGCCCCGGTCGCAACGCATGGGCAGGGGACTCTTCATCACCGGGACGGACACGGGCGTCGGGAAGACCGTCGTCGCCGGCGCCTTGGCCGGCCTCCTGCGCGCCCGTGGGATCGATGTGGGGGTGATGAAACCCGTCGAGACGGGATGCCCGAGGCGGAATGGGGTCCTCCTCCCTCAGGATGCGCTGTATCTAAGAGAACGCGCCGGCGTCGCCGATCCTCTGGACGACATCTGTCCCTACCCGTTGGAGCTGCCGGCGGCTCCGGCGGTGGCCGCGAAAGCGGCCGGGATTCTTCTCGACCTGGACCGCATTGCGGCCCGCTACCAGGATCTGGCCGCGCGGCATCACGTGATGCTGGTGGAAGGGGCGGGAGGGCTGCTCGTCCCCCTCACCGACACCGCCGACGCCACGCATCTGATCCGACACCTCGAGGTGCCGGCCCTCCTCGTCGCGCGGACCTCCCTCGGGACGATCAACCACACGCTGCTCTCGTGTCACTGGGCCCGACATCTCGCGCTGCCCCTCGTGGGGGTCGTGCTGAACAGTCCCGCCGGGCCCCCGAGCCTCTCCGAGGAGGCAAACCTCGCGGCGCTCGTTACGCGCCTTCCGGTGCCCCTGCTCGGTCGCGTCCCCTTTCTGCCGGACGCCGGTGCCGACGCCGCCCGGGTCGAAGGATCGCTCGACGTGGACCGGCTCCTGGCGCTGCTCGAGCTACCGTGATGCGATCGGAGCTCAGGGACAAGGTGGCCGGGCTCTTGATGGAGGCCATCGAGCACCGGGAGCGGGCGATTCTGCTTTTCTGGCTCACGGCCTACTGCCGGATCGCGGTGGGTAGTGATTCGCCGGCCGTCCCTTTCGCGCGGTGGGCTCGATCCGTCGAGCGGCAGGCGCGGCGGACGCGGTGGTGCGGTGCTTCGGGGGCGACATGGGGCCGGTCACTCGTCGCCGAATCCGGGCTCTTTCAGGCTCACGAGGCGGGGCGGGTGGCCATCGCGCCGGCCTACCGGGCCGCGCTTCCGCTCGTCTGTAGGAAAGCGGCGGCCTATTGGGAATGCCTGAAAGAGCTGCACGGGCGGTCGTATCCGGAGGGGCTCGTCGGCGTTCTCCAGCAGGCGGGGCTCCTGTGGCATCACCGCCTCTTCTTCGAGTTCCACGAGCTGCTGGAGGGGGTCTGGATGGACTGGCGCGGACCGGAGCGCCGGTTTCTCCAGGGCCTCATCCAGCTCGGTGTCGCCTTCTATCAGATTCAGCGGAATAATTACCGGGGCGCCATGAGCATGTTCCGCAACGGATGGTCCAAGGTGGCCCCCCACGCGCCGCGGTACTGCGGGGTCGAGCTCGAAAGGTTCCTCGCGCGGGTGGCCCGGTGCCGTGCGCTCGTCGAGCGCCTGGGTCCGGGTCGGTGTGCCGCATTCGACTGGTCCCTGGTGCCTCGGCTCGCCGCGGAGGGCGTGGTACAGAGGAAGGGATCAAGGGATGAAGGGATAAAGGGTTCAAGGGGCGGAGGGATAAAGGGATAAAGGGATCAAGGGGTCAAGGGATGAAGGGAGGGAGGTCGGAGATGAAGAAACGCCGGGGAAGTGCGTATTGACCCGCTGTCGGGAGGAGGTATACTAGCGCCGTTCTCGTTCGGAACCGGGAGTGGAGGCGGCAGGGGAGAGCAGGGGACGCGGGGAGGGATACGCTATGGCCGTCGATCCGAAAAAGCGGAGCCGGGTAATCACCGAGGGGCCCGACCGCGCGCCGGCGCGGGCCATGCTCAAGGCGATCGGGTTCAAAGATCAGGACCTTGCGCGTCCCCTGGTCGGGGTCGCCAACACGTGGATCGAGATCGGCCCCTGTAACTACCATCTGCGCCGCCTGAGTGCGAAGGTGAAGGAGGGGATCCGCGCCGCCGGCGGAACGCCGCTCGAGTTCAACACGGTCTCGATCTCCGACGGGATCACCATGGGAAGTGAGGGAATGAAGACGTCCCTCATCAGTCGCGAGGTCATCGCCGACTCCATCGAGCTGGTTGCCCGGGGGAACATGTTCGATGCCGTGGTGGCGCTGTCCGGCTGCGACAAGACGATCCCGGGAACGGTAATGGCGCTGCTGCGCGTGAACGTTCCCGGCCTGATGCTGTACGGCGGCTCCATCATGTACGGCGAGCACGGGGGGCGTCGCCTGACCATTCAGGATGTCTTTGAGGCGGTCGGCGCCTTCAATGCCGGGAAGATTTCGGCCGAGGAGTTCCGCAGTGTCGAGGACTCCGCCTGCCCCGGCCCCGGCGCGTGCGGCGGCCAATTTACCGCGAACACGATGGCGACCGCCTTCGAGATGCTCGGGATATCGCCGATGGGCTTGGGTGACGTCCCGGCCATGGATCCGCGCAAGGACGAAGTCGCCTTCGAGTGCGGCCGGATGGTGATGGACCTCTTGCGGCGGGGCATCACCCCGCGGCACATCGTCACCCGGAAGGCGATCGAGAACGCCATTGCGGGCGTCATGGCCACCGGGGGTTCGACGAACGCGGTCCTGCACCTGCTGGCGGTGGCCCGCGAAGCCGGCGTGCGCCTCGCGATCGACGACTTTGACCGGGTTTCGCGCCGCATCCCGGTCTTGGCCGACCTGAAGCCGTGGGGCCGGTTCACCGCCCCGGAGATGTATCGCGCAGGCGGAATGGCGGTTGTCGCCCGGCGGTTGCTGGAGGGCGGGCTGCTCCACGCGGACGCGATGACGGTCACGGGACGGCCCATGGGCGAGGAAGTGCGGGCGGCGCGTGAGGCACCGGGGCAGGAGGTCATTCGTCCCCTGCGCAGCCCCTTGAAGCCGACGGGCGGCATGGCCGTCCTTCGCGGAAACCTCGCTCCGGAGGGGTGTGTGATCAAGTTGGCCGGGCACGAGCGCATGATCCACCGGGGCCCGGCGCGGGTCTTTGACCGCGAGGAGGACGCCTTTGCGGCGGTGAAGCGGGGGCGGATCAAGGCGGGCGATGTGGTCGTGATTCGATATGAGGGACCGAAAGGGGGGCCCGGGATGCGGGAGATGCTCGGCGTCACCGGGGCGATCGTCGGTGCCGGCCTGGGGGCGTCCGTGGCGCTCATGACCGATGGCCGGTTCTCAGGCGCGACCCACGGTTTCATGGTGGGGCATGTGGCTCCCGAGGCGGTCGTCGGCGGCCCCATCGCGGTCATCAAGAATGGCGACACGATTGTCATCGACGCGAAGAAGCGGCGGATTGATGTCGAGATCTCCGCAGCCGAGATGAAGCGGCGGCTGGCCAAATGGAAACCGCCCAAGGCCCGGTACACCTCGGGAGTGATGGCGAAATACGCCCGTCTTGTCTCCTCGGCCTCCGAGGGGGCCGTGACCGGCTAAGCAGCGCATCTCTGCCCCGGTCCTGCCGTTAGAGACTGGAGTCTCGGAAACAGACGCCGTGGCGAAGGGCCGACGTGTGAAGTCGCAGGCAGTCGGGGAGAAGGCGCGGATCGGCGCGGCGCGCATGCCGGTCCGGCAGCACGTCTCTTCCGGGGGCGTGCTGTTCCGTCACGGCGCCGACGGGGTCGAGATCGCCCTCATCGGCCTCAGGGGAGGGAAGGTATGGGCCCTGCCGAAGGGGACCGTGGAGCCCGGCGAAGAGCCGGTCGACACCGCCCTGCGTGAAGTGGGGGAGGAGACGGGGCTCACCGGTCGATGTGTGGGAAAGATTGGGGAGATCGAGTACTGGTTCGTGGATCGGGAGTCCCGGCACCGCATCCATAAGCGGGTCCATTTCTATCTCTTCGAGCACACGGGGGGCGATTCGACGCAGCACGACTTCGAGGTGGAGGAAGTTCGCTGGGTCCCCCTCCATGAAGCGTTGACACGACTCACCTACCCGAGCGAGCGCGAAACGGTGGAAAAAGCCGCTCACCTCTTGGGGCAGAACGGGTGACCGCGCTCCCGTTCTCTCGCCATCCTAGGTCGACCTCGCCCCCTTCAACGCCTCGAGGAGATCGGCGCTGAGGGTCCCGTCGTACACCTCGCTGACCGGTCCGTGGAGGGTGATCCCCCAGTGGGGTTGGAGCGTGATCGTGAGCTCCCCTCCCGGCATCTGGATCGTCACACGCTCGTCCACGAGGCCCAGCCGGCGGCAGACCGCGGCCACGGCACAGGCGCTTGAGCCGGAGGCCAGCGTATAGCCGGCCCCGCGCTCCCAGATCAGAATCGCCACCCGATCCCGCGCGCTCGCCCGGGCGAATTGCACGTTGACCCGTTGGGGAAAGAGGGGGTGGTGCTCGATCTTGGGACCGAGGCGCCGCACCTCCTCGGGGTCGAGCTCGTCCACGAGGATGACACAGTGGGGATTGCCCACCGAAACCGCGGAGAAGCGAACCCGTTCCCCGCTGATGCGTAGCTCCTCGTTGATCACCTCGCGCTCCGCGCCGGTGACCGGGATATCGGCGCTGCGAAAACTGGCCTTGCCCATCTCGACCGTGACCAGGCGCACCCGATCCCCGTCCTTTTCCAGCTCGACCCGTACCAGTCCTCCCTTGGTCTTGATGTGAAAGGTCGTGTCACGGGTGTAGCCGTGTTCGAAGAGGTACTTGGCAAAGATGCGGATGCCGTTGCCGCTCTTCTCGGCCTCGCTGCCGTCGGGGTTGAAGATCCGGAGGACGAAGGGGGCGGACTGCGGCGCGGCGAGGAGCAAGATGCCGTCCGCGCCGACGCCGTAGTGTCGGTGGCACAGGAGGCGAATGGCTTCCGGAGTCAGCCGAAAACCAAGATCGGCCTCGTTGAGGACGATATAGTCGTTCCCGAGGCCGTGGGACTTGACAAATGCCGTCACGGGCGCCTCCCGGGCCTTCACGCTACCCGTCCGGGAGATCGGAGTCAAGGCGAAAGGGCGGGCCACCCGGGCCGGTGTGGGGAGAAAGCCATAGGGCCTCACCCGGGCCCCCGGGTGAATGGGGGCGGTGATGCGGTCGCAGCTGCGACGGGCGCGGGGAACACTGCGGAAAGGAGCGAGCCGATGGCCACCTATGTGATTCTGGGCAAGTATACGGAGCAGGGGATCCGGAAGATCAAGGGCACCACGAAGCGGGCCGAGGCGTTTCGGGCCCTGGCGAAGAGGAAAGGGGCGACCGTCAAGGAGATCTACTGGACGATGGGGCGGTACGATGTCGTGACCATCATCGAAGTCCCCGACGATGACACGGCGAGCGCGCTGCTCTTGGCGGCCGGCTCTCTCGGCAACGTCCGGACCGAGACGCTCCGGGCCTACACGGCGCGAGAGATCGCCAGTATCCTCAAGCGCGTGTAGATGATTCCTCGGCCGGGGTCGGGCCCGCGAGGGGCTCAAGGGCCGGTTGCTCCGCCCGCGACGATGCCGGGCGCCGGAGCCTCACCATCCGGAGGATCCAGTACAGCACCAGCGCGCCAGGCAGGGCGGGGGTTTCTCCACGGGCCGTTTGGAGCTATACTGATCGTACGATTGCGTTCCACGGCTGCGTCATCGTCCCGCATCAGGAGACGCGATGGGCACAAAACCTCCCGCCACCGCGAAACGAGTCCGGGCGAGATCCGGGGGCGCCCCGCTCCTCCAGGAGATGCTCGCCCATCTGCGGAGAGGCGAGGGGTCGTTGCGCCGTCGATGGATGAAAGAGATGGAGGCCCGGCGCTATCTTCGCGGGGGCAGCGCGGAGGAGCTGGAGGCCGATTCGGTCGCGATCTACGATGCCCACCTCACCTGCCTCGAGACGGGACATTACCACCGGGCGCAGGCCCTGGCGAAGGCGATGGCGGCCCGGGGAGTGCTTCGCCGCCTCACTCCGAAGCACATCTTCGGGGCGCTGCTCACACTTCAGGGGGTATGCGAGGAATCGCTGGCCCAACGCTACCGGGAGCGGCCCGACCGGTTGAACCAGTCCCTGGCGATGTTCAAATCAGTGGCCAACCGGATCCTGGTCATTGTGGCGTTGGCGTTTCTTCAGGAACGCGAGGGAGTCGTCCGCCGAGGCGTCGAGCAATTCCGGGCCCTCGTGGAGGCCGGCATGGTGTTGGCCAAGGAGCTGTCGCTGGAATCGGTCCTGCGGAAGATTGCGGAGCTGGCCTGCAAGGTGGTGGGCGCGAAGTA
>Ga0209751_10002637_pt1 | contig 17779 bp, 15 predicted proteins | sample RifCSP13_1_FD_184019 | JGI IMG/M metagenome (GOLD analysis project Ga0209751, IMG submission 184019) | Soil microbial communities from Rifle, Colorado - Rifle CSP2_sed 13_1 (SPAdes) (version 2) | ecosystem: Environmental > Terrestrial > Deep subsurface > Rock core/Sediment | place: Rifle... | reverse complement strand
AAGAGCTGGCGATCACAGCAGTCAGCGTTGGAGAACTGGTGCATGGGGCGACCAGGTCGCAGCGCGCCTCGCATAACCTGGCGCGGCTGGATGTGCTGCTGGCAGCCCTGACCATCCTGCCCTACGACGAGTGGTCCGCCCGGCGTTTCGGCCAGCTCAAAGCACAGCTCGAGCAGGCCGGCGTCGCCAGCGAAGCTGGCGCAGTGATCAGCGATCTGGACTTGCAAATCGCCAGCATTGCCCTGGATCGAGAGGCCGCGCTCGTCACCCACAACCAGAAACATTTCTTCCGGCTGGTTCAACTGGCAGGGTTGATGCTCGAAGATTGGCTGGCGTAGGGCTTTTCCTGACCTGCCCCTATCTCATGCTATAATCCTTGAATAGCAGTGAGGTAAGTTGGAGGAACTATATGGAACACCCGGTTGAGGCTCAAGTAATTGACTCTCGCCACCTGAAGCTAAAAAAGCCAATTCAAAATCCACCTGGTTCAAAGGTTATGATCACGATTGAACCAGCGGAAGCAATTGCCGAAGATCAGTCGTGGTACACACTTTCAGCTGGAGGACTACAAGCCGCCTATGGCGAGGATGAGCCTGATTATTCCCTGGAAAGGATCAAGATACCCAATCCTGAATTTCAGCCATGAAAGAGGGGGATATCATCCTGACGCCGATTCCGCAAGCCGATGGCATGGTTAAAAACCGTCCAGCCATCTACCTCCGCGAGATGCCGCCCTTCCGAGACGCATTGGTATGCGGAGTCAGCACTCAGATTCACCAGCTTGCGCCTGATTTTGACGAGTTGATTACCAGCCAGGATAATGACTTTTCCAGCAGCGGGTTGGTCAGCGACTCGCTCATCCGGCTGGGCTTTCTAGCGGTGGTGCCGCGCCGGAACATTATTGGCAGCATCGGATCGATCTCGCCTGAAAGACACAAACGATTGCTCCATCGGTTGAGCGAATATCTGGTCAAGGCTCCCTGACAGGCTCGCACTTTCAACCTAGCGGTGCTATCAATTAAGTGTTTCCTTTCTCCCCCATCTGATATATAATTAACCCGCGCCATGATCCTCGCCGTAGCCATCTACAACCCAATGAGCTAAAATCGTGGTCTCACCCCTCTTTTCTATCAGAACCTTATCCCTGAACCGATCACCAACCATTTCCGGTTGGTGGACTTGTCTAGCTCCGAGTTCAATCAAAAAATATACATAATTAGGAGAAAAATAACATGAGACTCGATCCCCCTGTGAAAGTAACACACGAACAGATCACGATTGACGTAGCCGAGATCGAACCGATCCTGCAAGGACCGGCAATGGAACTAAAGCCCTGGCCGCCGGCAACCGTCGTCCTGGGCGATGGGCGCACCATGTTCGTGCGCGCTGCCCGATTAGATGAAGTACCAACGCTGCTGGAGTATGTCAGGAAAGTCATGCAATTCGAACACGACTTTTACGACATCGTCGGGGCGCGGGTGTACGCCGAGATTTTGGGCTGGTATCGCAAAAGACTCAAAGATCCCTACGTCATGGTGGGCATGATCGACGGCCAACTGGCTGGTATTATCAATGGCCGCGTGAGGGATAAAGACATCAACATCAGCCACCACACCCTGACCCTCATGCGCGGCGGACGTGTTGGCGCGGTCTTATTCTACTGCAAGGCTTATTACGCTTTCGAAATTCTGGGTAATACCGAGTTCTGGTCCACCTACGAGAGTTACAACGGCTGGCGAATTGGCAGCCTGGCCATGGCCCAACCCAGCTACCCCTGGCCCGAGTTCCAACACGAACTCGGTGGTGCGCGGGTGTATTATGTCACCCGGGAATACTGGGATTCGACCATCAAGTATTATTCCCGGCAGATGGTGGGTTCCGATCTCAACTTCGTCGTCCCGGAAGAAATCATCAAGGCCAACCATACCATCCCACCCCCTGGTGAGATAACGGTTTAGACTGGCATTACAGGATCAGGAAAACCTATGGCATACATTAAGGTAGAAATCCGCTCAGGCGCTTACTACGACTCTGTGATCCTCATGCAGCTGCAACGCTCTCTTGCCGCACAGCCTGGTGTCCTGGATGCCGGGGTAGTCATGGGCACAGATGCCAATAAGGACGTTTTAGCTCAGAGCAATTTATTAGCACCCGAAGCCCAGGCCGCCGGCGCGGACGACATGGTCATTGTGGTGAGGAGTGAAGCCGAGGCAGCCGCTCGCGCCGCCCTGGATCAGGTCGATCAACTTCTCGCCGCCCGCCGCAGCGGGGGTGTAGAAGCAGATTACCTTCCCAAGACCCTGGACTCAGCAGCCCAAATGCTGCCTGAAGCCCAATGGGTACTGATCTCAGTGCCGGGGCGCTACGCCGCCAGCGTAGCCCGCCAGGCTCTGGATTTGGGCAAGCATGTTTTCCTGTACAGCGATAACGTTTCTCTTGAGGATGAGATTAAGTTGAAAAGGATCGCCGCAGATAAGGGCCGGCTGGTTATGGGCCCGGACTGTGGCACTGCCATCGTCAACGGCGTCGGCCTGGGTTTTGCCAATAAGGTACGCCGTGGTCCGATCGGCATGGTTGCCGCTTCGGGGACCGGGTTACAGCAAGTCAGTGTCCGGATTCATCAGATGGGCTCCGGTTTAACCCATGCTCTCGGCACTGGAGGGCGCGATCTCTCGCAGGAAGTAAACGCAGTCACTGCCCGCCAGGGACTTGACCTGCTAAGCAGGGACCCCGAGACGCGCGTCATCGTGCTGGTGTCCAAACCCCCCTCTCCTAAGGTGGCGGGCGAGTTGGTAGAAACTGCCCGTTTGACTGGAAAACCGGTCGTGGTTGATTTTATTGGTTATTCCACCCGGATCCGCCAAGTGGATAACGTGTTTTTTGCGACCACCTTCGATGAGACTGCCGAGACGGCCGTTCACCTGGCGAGTCTATCCCAGGTTGCGGGACCCGTATCGGACTTGAAGCTCGATCGATTTAAACCCCCTCAGCGGTACCTGAGAGGCCTTTTCTCAGGAGGTACCCTGGCGTATGAGGCTCTGCTGGTATTGCAGAACTACACCCCGGTGGTCTACTCGAATGCTCCCCTGGACAAGAAATACCGCCTGACCGACTCACTGGTCAGCCAACAGAATACAATCATCGACCTGGGGGAGGATGAGTTTACCGTAGGCCGTCTACACCCGATGCTGGACAACGATCTCCGCATTCGGCGACTGGAGGCAGAAGCCCACGATCCAGAAGTGGCAGTGATCCTGTTGGACGTTGTGCTGGGATACGGCGCTCATCCCGATCCAGCCAGCGAATTGGCCCCAGCCATACAAAAGGCGCGTGATACCGCCGAAAAAGCCGGACGTTACCTGGAGGTCGTGGCTGTCGTATCCGGTACCGACGAGGATCCGCAGGACATGAATGCCCAGGTAAAGCAGCTGAGAGAGGTGGGGGTGCGGGTTGAGACCAGCAACGATGCTGCAGTCCGCTACGTAGGCCGTTTGGTACGAGCTCTGGATCCGGAAAACCACCGGGCGAGTAGTGGCAATATCAGGAGCATTGACTTATCTGTGCTGGGCCGACCCCTGGCGGCCTTAAATGTTGGCCTGGAATCGTTTACACAAAGTCTGACAGCTCAGAATGCTCAAGTCATTCACGTGGATTGGCGACCGGCCGCTGGTGGGAATGAAAAGTTGATGGCCATCCTGGAACGAATGAGAAGCTGAAGGATTTAAAACCAATGGACATAACTAAAGCAAACAATGAAGCCGTAGAGAAGATGATGGAAGCCCGTCCGGTAGTGATCGGCATGGGCAAAGCCCTGGACGTCATCCCCGGCATGCGTCCGGATTTGCTGCTCCATGCCGGCCCGCCGATCACCTGGGAGCGTGCCTCTGGACCGATGCGCGGCGCCATCACCGGCGCCTTGATCTACGAAGGCAAAGCCAAGAACGAAGCACAGGCTCAGGCCCTGGTCGAATCGGGGGCGATCCAGCTTGAGCCCTGCCACCACCACCAGTCTGTCGGCCCGATGGCGGGGGTCATCTGCCCTTCCATGTCCGTTTACATCCTAGAAAACAAGACCCACGGCAACAAATCTTACTCAAATTTGAACGAGGGCTACGGCAAAGTCCTGCGCTACGGCGCTTACAGCGAGGAAGTATTAGCTCGCCTGCGCTGGATGGAAGAGGTGATGGCCCCGGTATTGGGCAAGGCGATCGAAATGTCCGGCGGGATCGATATGCGCGTCCTATTATCCGAAGCTTTGCACATGGGGGACGAAGGGCATAACCGCAACAAAGCCGGTTCGATCCTGTGGACCACCAAACTGGCCCCGTTCATCGCCAGAGCTGCCCCTGATCCCGGCGTCGCCTCCGAGGTTATCCGCACCCTGGGCGATAACGCCCTCAGCGTGCTCAACCCGGTGATGGCGGCCTGCAAGGCGATGGTTGACGCCGGTCACGGGGTGGAGGGCAGTACGGTTGTCAGCGTGATGGCCCGCAACGGCACCGACTTTGGCATCCGCGTCAGCGGGTTGGGCGATCGCTGGTTCACTGCCCCCGTCACAGTGCCCCAGGGTCTCTACTTCCCAGGCTTTACCGCCCAAGATGCCAGCGGCGATATCGGCGACAGCACGATCACCGAGACTGCCGGTATCGGGGGCTTTGCCATGGCGAGCGCGCCGGCCATCGTCACCTTCGTCAGCGGTACTCCTAAAGATGCCCTGAACACCACCCTGGAGATGTACGAGATCTGCTTTACAGAGCACAAATACTTCACCATTCCCCCGCTGGATTTCCGCGGCACCCCGACCGGAATCGACATTCGTAAGGTTGTCGAAACGGGCATCACCCCGCGTGTCAATACCGGGATTGCCCATAAGATGGCCGGGGTCGGGCAGGTCGGTGCCGGATTAGTCCGCCCGCCGATGGCCATGTTTGAACAGGCGTTGATGGCTTACGCCGAGCAGTACGGTTTCTAATTGAATGTGAGGCACCTATGAACCGTGAACAATTCATCCAAATGTTAGCCAACGCGAAACTTTTCGACCTGACTCAGGGGTGCAGCATCTTTACGCCTCCCTGGCCGGGAGAAAAAGCTTTAGAGATCCACTTCTTCAAAAGAGTCACCGGAGCCTACGGTGGTGGCCAGGGCGCGAACGGCCAGATTCTAAACTGGAGCAACACCGTGGGGACACACCTGGTGGGTGAAACTGCCTTCCACTCTGGCGGCCGGGCTATCGCCGATATTCCTTTGACCGACCTGTGCGGGCCTGGCGTAGTGGTCGATATCTCCGATGCCGTCTCCGATTACAGCCTGTATACGCCCCAAATGATCATGGACAGAGCGACCGTAAAGGAGGGCGATATCCTGATCATTAACACCGGCTACCACCGCTACTCCTGGGATCTGCCGGACGTGCTCAATCCGCAGGCTCAAGGCGGCGTCGAGTCCAAGGAATTTGGATTCCTGGTCAGGCACCCTGGCCCTTCCCCTGATTTCTTCAAATGGGCTCTGGAGTTGAAGCTCAAAGTGATTGGGGTGGATTGTGGCTGCGCAGAACATCCCATGAATACCCCCATCCGCACCATGCATGCCAATGAGTTCAAGAAAGCCGAAGCGAAGTTAAAAGCTGAGTACGGAATGTCCTGGGATGAGATGTTCCCCCAAGACGAGTACTACCAGCTGACCCATATCACGATGCCCAAGGCTCACCTGCTCCTGGCCGAAGCGATCGTTGGTGAGATCGACCAGCTGAAGAATAAACGCGCCTGGATCATGATCCATCCGATCCCCTTCATGGAAGTGGAAACAGCCTGGTCGCGGGCCTGCGCCTGGCTGCCCCCGGATGGGATGGATGAGAACGAGTTCTTCCAGGTCATGTCCTCCGCCGAAATGCTGGACTTCACAGTCCCCTTCAGCGTTCAAACGCCTCAATGGGCGAACTATATCCCTTTGACGGTTACCTACACCAAGCGAGTCGGTGGCCAGTACTTCGGCATGGGGAGGAATGGTTCGATCTGCAATGCCAGCATTCACCTGGCCTCCCACATGGATGGAGAGAAGCACTTCTGGCCTAGCGGACGAGCCATCGGCCAGGTGCCCCTGGAGCATTGGGTCGGCCCGGGGGTGATCGCCGATATCTCCCACCTGGTATCTGACACGAGTGTGTATACACCCCAAATGATCGAAAGCGTGGTCGATGTCCGCCAGGGAGACATCCTGATCCTGAAGACCGGCTGGTACAAGTATGGATGGTGCAGCCCGGACTCGGATGAATTTCGTTATATGATTAAACACCCAGGTCCTTCACCGGACTTTTCGCAATGGTGTATTGATAAGAAAATCAAATGGCTGGCTATCGATGCCGTAAGCCAGGACCACCCGATGAACACCATCCAGCGCCTGTGGCATCCCAAGACTTTCGAGGAAGCCAACCGGAAGCTGATCAGGGATTTCGGCAAGGACTGGGATGAAATGTATCCACTGGATAAGTTTTACCAGGACACACACTTGAACCTGTTTCCGAAGAAGATCGTCCACGCCGAAAACCTGGGCAAAGATATCGCTCAGGCTGAGAGTGGCCGCTACTACCTCGGTTGTTTTCTGCAGAAATGCCTGGAAGTCACCTCCATGTGGGCCAGGTTTGTCGCCTTCAAAGAATCAGGCTGATCAATAATGAGTTATGATACTCATCACCGGCGCTGGCGGTAAGACAGGTCGGGCGGTCATGCGAGCACTGATCTCAAAGGGAGAACCTGTGCGCGCATTGGTCCACCGCTCTGACCAGATCCAAAGGGTAGAATCTCTCGGCGTGCGGGAAGTCCTCGCTGGAGATATGAATTCAGCTTCCACGATGGATCGGGCCGTTCGGGGAGTGCGTGCCATCTATCACATCTGTCCTAACGTCAGCCCGGATGAGGTGTCCATCGGCCAGACAGCTATCGCAGCCGCCAGGGCTGCAGGGATTGAGCATTTTGTCTTCCACTCTGTGTTCCACCCACAGACCGAATCCATACCGCACCACTGGCAGAAGCTGCGCATCGAGGAGCAGCTGCTCGAATCCGGGTTGCCATATACCATCCTGCAGCCCACAGTCTATATGCAGAATATCTTAGTCCATTGGAAGAAGATCCTGAATGATGGCGTCTACCCGGTTCCTTACCCGGCAGAAACGCGCTTAAGTTTTGTCGATCTGGAGAATGTGGCGCAGGTGGCTGCGATTGCTCTGACTGAATCTGGGCATGCTTACGCCACTTATGAGCTGGTCGGGACGCCTGGCTTGTCCCAATCCCAGGTGGCAGACGCCCTGAGCCATCAGTTAGGACGCCCGGTGCGAGTCACAACCGTGCCGATTGAGACCTGGGAAAGGCAAGCTCGCCACTCAGGGATGGGAGAGTACCAGGTTGAGGCCTTGATCGAGATGTTCCGCTATTACGCGCGCTTTGGTTTGTGCGGCAACCCACAGGTCTTGAGATGGCTTCTCCTCCGTCCCCCGTCAACTTTAGCAAATTTTATCGAAAATACCGTCCGCCAACAGGTGCAGCAGGAACCCATATGAAACCCGCTCCATTCGACTATTATGCCCCCACCACAATCGAGGAAGCCTTATCCCTCCTGGCCAGGTATGGCTACGATGCCAAAGCCCTGGCCGGTGGGCAAAGCCTGATCCCCATGATGAACTTCCGCTTGGCGCAACCTTCTGTGCTGATCGACTTGAACAATATCCCCGACCTGTTCTTCATCCGTGTCGCGCAGGAAGGTGGCCTGCGGCTGGGAGCCATGACTCGCCATGCCCAGGTGGAACGTGACCCGTTGATCGCTGAACGAGTCCCCTTGATCTTTGAGACCATGCCCAAGATCGCTACCCCGCAGATTCGCTCCCGGGGAACCTTTGGTGGCAGCATCTCCCATGCAGATCCATCGGCTGAATTGGTGACGGTGAGTGTGATTTTGGATGGGAGCTTTCGCCTGCGCAGCCAGGCTGGGGATCGCTGGGTTCCAGCCAGGGAATTCTTCATCGGCATGTTCACCACCCAGTTGGAGCCGGACGAGTTGCTGACCGAGATCGCTTTTCCCCCTCTGCAACCGCGTTCGGGTTGGGCATTGTTGGAAATATCCCGCCGCCCGCATGATTTCGCCCTGGTGGGTGTTGCTGTCGTAGTTAACCTGGACGAGGATCATCGCTGCCATAACGCCCGCATCGGGTTGCTCAGCGTCGGGGATGGGCCTGTGGAAGCTCACCGGGCTGCTGAAGCGCTGATCGGTCAAGCGCCAACCTCCGCAGCGATCCAGGCCGCAGCCGAGATCGCGGCTGCTGAAGATATCGACCCGAGCAGCGATATTCACGCCTCGGCAGGCTATCGCCGACAGCTGGTCAAAGTTCTGACTCGCCGGGCTTTGAGTTTGGCTTTCGAGCGAGCCAGCACCAAACCATACTGAAATGCGATTCTCTCACCCGCCCATGATCCCGATCAGGAGAACGTTATGAGCGATCTTTATGAGGTAGCCGTCACCATCAATGGGAAAAAATACCAGCGCTCGGTCGATCCACGGCTCTTGCTAAGCGACTTCCTGCGGCATGAGATAAATTTGACCGGAACGCACGTTGGTTGTGAGCACGGCGTATGTGGAGCATGCACGGTTTTATTCGATCGGCAGCCAGTCCGTTCCTGTTTGATGTTTGCGGTGCAGGCCAATGGACACGAAATCATTACCGTCGAAGGGTTAGGCACTCAAGAGAAACTGCATCCACTGCAAGAGGCTTTTATGGAGGCACATGGTTTGCAATGTGGATTCTGCACGCCAGGTATTTTAATGACGCTGGTGCCTTTCCTGGAAAGCAATCCTGAACCCGATGAAAGCGAAATTAGGCATGCCATCTCCGGAAATCTCTGCCGTTGTACCGGTTACCAAAACATCGTTGAGGCGGTCAAACTCGCTTCAGAGAAGCTGAGAACCTGACCATCAAAACCAGATGACCAACTTCACCTTTCCGATTCAAACCCTAGGGAATCATCTTACAGGATACGATCTATGCCGAAGATAATTGGTGAGCGGATTAAACGCAACGAAGACCCACGACTGTTGACCGGGGAAGCTTTGTTTGTAGATGATGTCTCCATTCCAGGCATGCTGCATGCGGCTTTCTTGCGCAGTGACTACGCCCACGCCTATTTGCGGAGCATCGATACCTCTGCAGCCCGGGAGCGGCCGGGCGTAGTTGCGGTCATCACCGCGCAGGATATGGGCGACGAATGGCAGCCTGGCCCGCCTCTCGTTTCACCACCCCCCACGGTGAAAGGCGTTGTCTTCCACTCCCGTCCCCAGGTGCCCCTGGTCAAAGATAAGGTGCGGCATGCGGGTGAAGCAATTGCGCTCGTCGTCGCTGAAAGCCGTTATATTGCCGAAGACGCTGTGGAAGACATCCTGGTTGACCTTGATCCCATCGATGCCGTTGTGGACATAGAGAAAGCTCTGCATCCTGATGCACCCCTTGTCCACGAGGATCTCGAATCGAACCTGGCTGCCCACCTCATCCAACAAAGAGGCGACTATGCGGCTGCCCGAGCCAGGGCTGATGTGGTGATTAAAAGAAAGATCGTCATCGATCGGGGAGCCGCGGGAGCCATGGAAAACCGGGGCATCGTCGCCGATTGGGATGCAAAAAGCCAGCATCTGACGGTGTGGGACACCACTCAGGCACCGATTCCAATTCGCAATGGGATCGCTACCAGGCTAGGACTGTCTGAAAGCCAGGTCAGGGTGATCGCGCCCTTTATCGGGGGTGGATTTGGCCCTAAAATGATGATGCACTATCCGGAAGAGATTCTGATCCCCTGGATAGCAGTGAAACTAGGCCGGCCTGTCAAGTGGATCGAAGACCGGCACGAAAACTTTTTCGCGACTACCCAGGAACGGACGCAGGTACATGAAGCCGAAATAGCTCTAACGAAAGATGGACGCGTGCTTGGGGTCAGTCACAATTTCCTGCATGATTCCGGTGCCTATGATCCCTATGGGTTAACCATCCCGCTCAACACGCAATCCCACGTGATGGGAGCCTATGATGTCCCCAATTACTACAGTGATCTCAAGGTAGTATTCACCAACAAGACCCTTACCACTCCGATCCGGGGGGCAGGTCGCCCTCAAGGGATATTTGTCATCGAACGATTATTGGACATAGCTGCCAAAGAGCTGGGTATCGACCCGGTTGAGATCCGGATGCGAAATTTCATCCATCCGGATGCTTTTCCCTACCAACGCGAGATCATTGACCAGGCTTTTGCACCGCTCATTTTGGACAGCGGAAACTACAAGCCCGTACTCGAGAAAGCCGCGACCATGATTGGCTACGATCGCTTTGTAAAAGAGGAAGGCCCGCGCCTGCGGGCCGAAGGCCGGCACGTGGGAATCGGCCTCGTCTCTTTCATTGAGACAACCGGCGTTGGGCCCTATGAGGGCGCCAGAATCACCGTTGAGGCGAGTGGCAAGATTCGCGTGGCGACCGGGGTCGGCACGCAGGGACAGGGACACTTCACCTCCTTTGCCCAGATCGTCGCCGAGCAGTTGGGGGTAGGTGTCGAGGATGTGCATGTGTCAACTGGGGATACCTCTGAATTCCATTGGGGGACGGGCACCTTTGCCAGCCGCGGGGCGGTCGTCGCCGGGAATGCCATCCACGCTTCGGCCCTGGCGGTTCGCTACAAGATCCTCAAGTTGGCCAGCAAGGTGCTCGAAGCCCCTGAAGAGGAGCTGGAACTCGAAGATGGCCAGGTGAGGGTGGCCGATATCCCCAACATGTCGATCAGTCTGGGCGAGCTGGCTTTGCTGGCGAACCCCTTGCGGGGAGCCGTTGAGCCTGGCACAGAACCCGGCCTTGAAGCAACCGCCTACTTCGGCCCCCAGTATGGAGCCGCGGCTTTTGGCGTCCACGCCATGATTCTAGAAGTAGACCCCGAAACAATGATGGTTGAGATCAAGCGCTACGTTGTCGTCGAAGACTGCGGCACGATCTTAAACCCAATGATCCTGGAGGGGCAGATCCACGGGGGTGTGGCGATGGGCATTGGCAATGCTTTTTATGAGCGGCTTGTATTCGATGAGAATGGGCAGCTGCTGAATGCCTCCCTGGCGGATTATTTGATCCCTACCGCCTCCGAGGTGCCGCGCATAGAAGTAGGGCATGAGGAAACGCGCAGCCCGCTTAACCCGCTGGGCACGAAGGGCGCCGGCGAAGCTGGGACTATCCCGGTCCCGGCTCTCTTTGCCCAAGCGTTGGAGAATGCCTTACCCGATCTCAATCTAGAAATTCTTGAAATGCCTCTCAGCCCCAACCGGTTGTTTGAGCTGGTGCAGGAAAAGGAGAGAGATAAATGAAACTGGTCGGAGAATACACCTTTGATGGTCCCCGGGAAGAAGTTTGGAAACTCATCCGGGACCCGGAAGTCCTTTCTACTGCTCTACCCGGTACCCAGAGTCTGGAACAGGTCAGTGAAAATGAATACCAGGGGGAGATGAACGTGCGCGTAGGACCGGTCGGAGGCGTTTTTATGGGCAGGCTCACAGTTTCGGACGAGGTGCCTCCCGAAAGCTTAACCATGACTGTGGAGGGGAAGGGCAAACCCGGTTTCCTCAATGGGAGCGGCCATGTCCAATTGATCGCTCAAGAGGATGGCAGGACTCTCATGAAGTATGACGGCGAAGTGCAGATCGGAGGTCGACTGGCCAGCGTAGGCCAACGTTTGATAGATACAGCCAGCAAGAGCATCATCGGCCAGGCACTGGATACGCTGAACCAGGCCTTAAAGGCGCGCCTGTCTGCTCAGGTTACGGGACAGGCGGTCGAGTATAAACCCCCCTCGGAGACTGAGTTTGCGGCTTCGGTCGCCAAGGATATGGCCGGGGAGGTCTTCTCATCCTCGCGGTTGATTTGGATTGGAGTAGCCGTTTTAATCATCATTATCATTTTGGCTATATTCTTAATCAGTAGCGGGGGGAGTTAACCACCAATCGATAAGAAACTTACTGATGGATTGACCGATTTGATCATTGCCTGGCAGCGAAAGGAGAGTGATGATGGACTCTAGGTAAAAAAAGCATGATTGACAAGCAACCGGGATTTCAATACAATGAGACCTAGATCAGAGATGAGATCGCGGGTGTCATAAGCCTAGTGGCTCAGTTTGCCAATTGTTTATTTGGCTGAGCCGCTCCCAATAAACAACAAGGAGGATCGAGATGAAAAGCAAGCTCATCGGAAAGAAGGGAATCTCAATATTCAGAGCGCTAGTAATCTCTGCAATATTGATCGCCGTGGTTCTTGGAACCACGATGTGTGCTCCAGCACAACCCACCGAACCGCCCCCAGCCCAACCTACACAACCACCTGCGGCCCCACCAACAGAAGAACCCGTAGTGCAACCGACCGAACCGCCCACTGCCCAGCCAACGGAACTTCCTCCTGCGCCGGCAACAGAAGAACCCGCACAGGAGGTAACCCTGGCGATCTTGCATTTCAGTGTCATCGAAGGCACAACCTGGTCCGGAGCCCAAGATCGGGCCGCGAAGCGCATCGTTGAAAAATATCCAAACGTAAAATATATCTACAGAGAGGATCTCGGACCTGATCTCGTCGTCCCGTATGCGGAAGAGATGATCGCCGAGGGGGCGAACATCGTCGTTGGAAACGCGGAACATGTCGGGATGCCATTGCTGGAGATCACCGATAAGTACCCGGATGTTAATTTTATGGCTGTCATTGCCAGCGATCCGACCACAAAGGCGAACTTCATCCGCTACTTCCCCAGGCAATACCAGGTGTTATACCTGGAAGGCCTCATCGCCGGGGCGTTGACCGAGACGGGCAATATCGGGATTGTCTCGGCATTCCCCAATGTCCAGGTCATCCGGCGCACGGCCGGCTTCTACCTGGGGGTGCAGGACGCCGCCAAGTTGCTTAACAAAGAGATCAACGTGTATGTGAAGTACGTCGGCGGCTGGTTTATGCCCCCGGAAGAGCGCGATATCGCCAGCACCCTGGTTGACCAGTATCAGGTTGATGTCATAACCCAGCAAACCGATTCCGGGTCCCCCCTGGATGTCGCCACAGAGAAAGGCATCTGGTACGTGGGCAAGGATATGGATATCGTCGGGGAGTACGGCTGGTCGACCACGGATACCGTGGCCGTGTCTTTCGATACTCGCTGGGAGGTCCTCTTCGAGGAGGTATTGAATAGCACGATGGCCGGCGTTCCGGAACCAGAACCAATATTGTTCTGGGGCATGGACCACACAATGGAACTGGCAGATGGCACAGTTGAAGCAGCCGTTGACATCATGAACGACGGCAAGGTCGGCGTGGAAGCCATCAGTCCGAAAGCGCTGCCTTTGATTCCGCAAGAGATCGTGGATCTCGTCGCGCAAAGACGAGAGCAAATGATGGCCGGTGAGTGGGATCCGTTCAAGCCCGCGGGTGAAACACCGACAGACGTGTGGCTGCTCTCACAATTCAACTTCGACCTGCAAGGCATGCAGATCCTGGACTGATACAGGTTCCTGCATTGATCCTCTATTGGGTCGATGCGTAACATTCTCACCTAACCAAGAAGCATGAGGCTCCCTTTCGCGAGGAGATTCTCCCCAAAAGGGAGCCTTATGCCAGGCTTGGGTTGGGAATTATTTGGGTTTATTTATGGTTGAAATACTGACCCTGGCTTGAATAATGGCCCAATTTCCATTCAGATAATCTCCATAAGAGAGGCAAGCCCTAAATTGCTCATTAAAGATATCAAACGCGGCGAAACGGTTTTAGAGGCAAGAGGGATTACCAAGCGCTTCCCCGGGGTTCTCGCCAATGACCAGATCGATTTCGAGATTAAAGTGGGTGAAATTCACGCCATCCTTGGGGAGAATGGCGCCGGGAAAACCACCTTGATGAAAATCCTCTTCGGGCAATACCAACCGGATGAGGGTGAGATATTGATCGCCGGTAAGCCAGTCAAGTTCCGATCGCCTTTGGACGCCATCGATCAGGGGATAGGGATGGTTCATCAAAACCGTAAACTGGTATCCGCGCATACCGTCATCGAAAATATCATCCTGGGACACCCCCATGCCGGGAAGATCCTGAACCTGAAGAAGGCGGAAGCGGAAATCGACGAACTCTGCGGAAAATATGGATTTAAGGTCGATCTGAATGCCAAGGTCTGGCAGCTTTCGGAAGGGGAAAAACAGGTGGTGGAAATCCTGAAAGCCCTTTATCGCGGGGCTGAAGTGCTCATCCTGGACGAGCCGACTTCGGCATTGGCGCCTGTCGAAACGGAGAAACTCATCGCCTCGGTCGAAGCCATGGCGAAAAATGACCTCGCCATCGTCCCGTTCATCACCCATAAACTGCCCATCGTGCTGGCGATCAGCCACCGGGTGACGGTCCTGAGGCGAGGCAAAGTCGTCAGCTGTACAAAAACAGAGCATGCCACCGAGCGGAGCCTGGCAATGGAAATGGTGGGAAGAGAGGTCATCTTCAGGATTGAAAGGACGAAGGTCGAGAGGGGGAAGACCATCCTCCAGGTAGAAAATCTTTCTGCCTTCAGTGATAAAGGTTTCCTGGCTTTGAAAGATGTATCTTTTTCGATCCGTGAAGGCGAGATCTTCGGCATTGCTGGAATCTCAGGCAACGGGCAACAGGAGTTGGTTGAAAATCTGGCTGGGCTACGTCAGGCCCAGAGCGGTAAGGTGTTTCTGGATGGCAAAGAAATCACCCATGCTTCCAGCTTAGAGCGATGGCGATTGGGGATGGGATACATCCCCTCCGATCGCAATGAAGTGGGTTCAATCGCTGAATTCTCACTTGTGGAAAATACCTGCATGAACTATTACTTCGATGATGACTTTTACCAACGTGGGACTTTAGATTACAAGAAGCTAAAAGAGCTGACGGAAGAAATCATCTCCGAGTACAACGTGATGACTCCCAGCGCGGATATTAAGGCCAAAAGTCTCTCCGGAGGAAATCTCCAAAAGCTCATCCTGGCGCGTGTGCTCTCGCGCAATCCTCGGCTGGTGATCGCAGATTTACCCACCCAGGGACTCGACGTGGGCGCGACAGAGTTCGTTCGCAACAAGCTGATCGAGGCGAAGAAGAATAAAGCCGGCGTTCTGCTCATTTCAGAGGATCTTGATGAGGTTTTGGAGTTGAGCGATTGGGTGGCGCCCATTTATGAAGGAAAGATCATGGCTATCCTCCCCGGCGAGGCAGCTAAGAGGGAAGTCGTGGGTGGGATGATGGCTGGCATCGATCTGGAGGGGGAAAAGAAATGAGAATCGGCAGCCACGCGTTAAAGCTCGAAAAGAGGTTTACCTTAACTGGTTGGCAGGCAGTGATGAGTTCGATCCTGGCAATTTTTATCGCCCTGGCGCTTTTCAGCATCATCTTCCTTATTGCCGGGATTAACCCCCTATTCGCTTATCAAGAAATCTTCTCTTACGCTTTCGCAAATCCGTTTGGGTCGCCGCTGACTATTAACCGCTTCATCTTCCTGTTGCTCTGCACCTATGCATTCATCATCCCATATCGAGCCGGGTTGTGGAATATTGGGATGACCGGGCAGCTTTACGCCGGGGCGATGGGTGTTTTCGCAATTGTCGTCGCCTTTGGTGGGAGGGAGTTTAACGCCACTCTTTCCCCTGGATTGCTTATCCCATTGATGTTAATCTCTTCGCTTATAGCCGGCGCACTGCTTGGTTCGATTGCCGGCTACATGAAGGGGAGATTCAACGTCAATGAAATTGTGGTGACGATGATGTTAAACTTTATCACCTTCTGGCTGGTATCCTTCCTGATCAAAGAGGGGGGTCCTTTCATGAGGTCTGGAGGAGAGGGCGATGGCTTTGAACTACCCTCTTCTATATTCGCGCCCATGATCATTGGCGTTCCCTTCACGATCTTCATCGCCTTGGGTTTAGCATTATTGCTGTACTATATGTTCGCTAAGACTAGAATTGGATACCAAATCAGGGCCTACGGCCTGAAACCGGCGGCGGCTAGATATGCCGGCATCAGTACAGTCATGATCCCGCTCCTCGTGTTTATGATGGGGGGCGCTCTGGCGGGCCTGGCTGGTTACCATTATTTCGCGGCAGTTCCCGGCCTCTATAAAATTCCGGTGAACTACGGCTATTTCGGCGACCTGGCTTTTTATGGGATCATCTGCGGGTTGATTTCCCTGGGAAATCCGTTGATGGCCATCCCGGTGACGCTGCTCTTCGGAGGCCTGTCGGTAGGAGGCAGATTCGTCCAGGGAAAACTCCATATGAGCTATGGCGTGGATTATGCCCTGCTGGGAGTATTGATGATCACGCTCGTCGCTTTCCAATTCTTCTACCGGTATAAAATCCTTTGGGTAAAGACCAAGAAGGAGAGCCTGGATGTGGGAATTCCTGGTTAGGAGTCTCGACGCTTCGACGATCTTCACCATCGCTGCCCTCGGTGAGCTGATCGGGCAACGGTCAGGCGTTCTAAACGTAGGGGTCGAGGGGGTGATGCTGTTTGGCGCCACCCTGGGTTTCATCGTTGCTCAAACCACCGGGAGCTATTTGCTCGGTTTCCTGGTGGGAATTGCTGTCGGAGGGCTGCTTGGCCTGCTACATGCTTTCTTTTCTATCACGCTGGGGGTCGACCAGGTCGTGAGCGGGATGGGGATCTGGATCCTTGGTTTTGGCTTGACGGCCTATATCGGCAGCCCCTATACCGGGCCTTTAGGGATGGAGCGGATCCCCTCCAGCTTAGGTTTTTCCCCATTCTTTATTCCCGGAATCGTGCTGGTCGTGATTACCTGGTTTTTGCTCTCCAAGACCAGCCTGGGGCTGCGCATCAGGTCGGTGGGAGAAAATCCCTCGGTGGCCGAGGTCTCGGGAATTAACGTCGCCAATACTCGCTACCTGTGTGTTGTTGTCAGTGGGATGCTCATGGGATTTGCGGGTGCGATTTACTCCCTGGATTACAACCCGGTCTGGAACTATAACTTCACCTCGGGCTGGGGTTTCATCGCCCTGGCGCTCGTCTTTTTCTCGATGTGGAATCCTTTAACCCTGCTGGCAGGTTCCGTGCTTTTTGGAATCTTGTGGCAGTTCTCGCTCAATCCCCAGCTGGTGTTGCCTGGCGTTTTGTCCAGGTACATCTGGCGGACGCTTCCCTTTGCCATCACCCTGGGCGCCTTACTGCTCATGTCAACCAGGTGGTTCAGGGCCCGGTGGGGGGCAGCCAAGCCTGAAGCGCTCGGACTCCCTTACGAAAAAGAATGAAGTGCTAACCCTATTGTATATAATAGGCAGGGTGGGCGGCTGGCAGAGTTAGCCACCATCATGGATTCCCGCCAGCTTGCTGGCGCGCCAGCGTGCTGGCGATCAGGATGCCGTTCGCCCAGTAGAAGCCGGTCTCCCCGGCAGGCAGCAGGTCGTAGGTGGCGTGGCCTGCGTACGTGACCCGTTCGGCAGAGAGCAGCCCCGCGCCATCCAGAGAGCTGCCAACTTGTAATTGGCCCACGCGGCGGCCATCGGCGGTGGGATGACCGGGGGAGACCCACAGCTGGCGGCTATCGTCCAGCACCAGGTGCAACACCTGGTGGGTTGCCGGCACGGGCGTGCTCCCGGTGAGGACCAGGGGCTGCGCCACTCGCACCCCGGCCCGGTCCACCGTCCATACCAGCATCCCCGGGCGCAGGCTCTCCACGGGCAGGGGGCCGGAGGGGGTGTCGATCAGCGTACCGGCGGCGAGACAGATCGG
>Ga0209751_10002636_pt1 | contig 17781 bp, 17 predicted proteins | sample RifCSP13_1_FD_184019 | JGI IMG/M metagenome (GOLD analysis project Ga0209751, IMG submission 184019) | Soil microbial communities from Rifle, Colorado - Rifle CSP2_sed 13_1 (SPAdes) (version 2) | ecosystem: Environmental > Terrestrial > Deep subsurface > Rock core/Sediment | place: Rifle... | reverse complement strand
GCGGCACGCAATCTCAGGTAGTGTGGCGGGCCCAGAATCCGCCTAATCCACGCGGAAGGCAGCATCAGCGGCGGCAAGAAGATGGCAAGGGCGCTCAGTGCCTGCGCATCTCCTTGCCAGCCGGCTTCGCGCCACGGCCACGCGTGGCCGAAGGAAAAGCCCAGGACGGCGAGAGCGCTGAACAGGACGAGACGCGCAGCCAGCGCCGGCTCTTGCGCCGACCGAACGTCAGCGGGCCGCCCGGGCGGGCAGCCCGAGTAGAAGCCATTGCTCTTGAGGCTTCACGCGCTGGAACCTTTCAAAGCATAGTCCTTCGCCTCGATGATATGGGCCGCAGGGACCGCTTTGTAACGCGGGTTTCGCAGAAGGGCGGGCTGCCCTTGGCTTTCGACGATGTAGTAGGCGAACCCGCGCATCCGCTTTACCGCATCGTAGTCCGCGTGTCCCGGCAAGGAAACTGGATCCACCTCCGCAAAGTTGACAGGGCTGTCATCCGCCGTCACCAAGAACCGGCGACCGATGTTGACAACCAAATGCCCCCACCCACTGGGCATATACAGTGCATCGCCGGCCTTGACGTTGACCACGTAGATGCCTTCGATCTCGTCGTCGATGGGGCCCTGAGCACCCTCGACCCTTTTTTGTATCACTGCGATGCCTTCTCCATAAAGGACCCAATACGTCTCGTCCAGATCGCCCACGTGGTAGTGGCCGTAGGTCTTGATGTACTCGCCACCCACCTTGCCGGGCTCCCAAACGGTGATGTTCCGCTGCTCCGACCCGCCCCGCACCATGTGGTAGTGGACCGCCGGCCCCGCCGCCTCGGGCACCATCAAGACGTCCTGCATCTGGCCATGAGTCCTGGCCGCGTAGTGCTTCGCGGTGAAGTCAATCATCACTTCTCACGCCGCAGAAGCGTCATCCTTGGCGAGCGTAGTCATCTTCAAGCCGGTACGTGGTGCCGCTCTCCGGTGTGGACACCTCCACGATATCGCAATCGGTGATGCCGGCGAGCCGGTGTCTCTGGTCCACGTAACAGCTGTAGCCCTTGCCGACTTCAAGCTCCGTCTCCAGGAGCTCCCCGTTCTCTTCTGACTCCCATATGACCTTGGCCCGCCCGCTGATCAGGAACCAGCTCTCGAGCTTCTGGTCATGCTTTTGCAGCGAAAGCCTGGCGCCGGCTTTGATATGAATGATTTTCCCCATGTACGGCTTGCCATCGGGGACCCAGTGGACCTCCCAACCCCACGGCTTCTCAATCCGTCGAACGTAGGGCGAAGTGTCGAAACTTGCGGTGCCCTCGGGCATGTCACACGCCGGCCAGCGTTCGGCCCTCCGAAAGCAGTCGCTGGCAGCGCGCCTCGCTGTTTGTCTCCGTATAGATGCGCAGCAACGGCTCCGTGCCGGAGAAGCGCAGCAGCAGCCAGGAGCCGTCCGCGAGGCGATAGCGAACGCCGTCAATCGTGTCTACCCCTTCTACCGGCGCGCCATCAAGCTCCTCCGGCCGCGAGGCCTCGAGCCGCTGCAGGATGGCGCCGCGCTCCTCGGCGTCAAAGCGCACGTCGAGGCGGTCGTAGTGGTGGGGCCCGACCAGCGTGTACAGGTCCGCGATGAGCTGGGAGGGCGTGCGGCCCGTGCGCACCATCAGGTCCAGGAAGTAGAGCCCAGCCAGGATCCCGTCTCGCTCCGGGATATGGCCGCGAAAGCCGTAGCCGCCACTCTCCTCCCCTCCAACAAGCGCCTCGTGTTGCAGCATGAGCGGGCCGATGTACTTGAAGCCGACCGCGGTCTCGTAGACGGGCACGTTGTAGCGCTCGCCGAGACGGTCGGCCATGCTGGTCGTGGTGATGCTCCGCACCACCGCTCCACGCTCGCCGCGCACTTCAAGGAGGTAGTAGACCAAGAGCGCGAAGGTCTGGAGCTGCGTCACGAAGCCGCCGCGCTCGTCCATGACGCCGAGGCGGTCAGCATCGCCATCCGTGGCCAGGCCGACGGCCATCCCCTCCTCCTGTATAACCTGCGCCAGGGCATTCAGGTTAGGGGCGATGGGCTCCGGCTGAGCAAAGCCGGGGAAGTTGGGGTTGCGCTCGGCGTGCAGCTCGGTGAGCGTCATCCGACCGCCACCCAGCAACTGGCGCAGGTAACCTATGCCGGCCCCATACATGGAGTCGATGGCCACGGCGAGACCAGCGGACCGCAGCCGCTCAAGATCCACGAGTGTTGCCAGGTGGGAAAGGTAGGGCGGCGAAGGATCGAAGCGATGCAGCAGGCCCTGCCGTACCCCCTCATTGAGCGGCAGGCGCGGCACCGGCCCATCGCCGTGCTGGGCGATGCGCTCTTCGAGCTCCGACACGATCTCGGGCGAAGCGCTGCCCGCGTAGGCGGGCTTGTACTTGAAGCCGTTGTACTCAGGCGCGTTGTGGCTCGCCGTGATGACGATGCCGCCGCCAGCGCGCTGGTTGAGAATACTATACGAGACGACGGGCGTCGGCGTGGGCGCAGCAGCTAGATAGACGGGTATATCGAGGGCGGTGGCCACTTCGGCGGCCGCCGCAGCGAAGCGGTCCGAGGCAAAGCGCGTGTCGAAGCCGATAACCAGACCTCGCTCAGCGAGGCCCGTATCGCGGAGGTGCTCGGCCACCGCCAGCGCGCAGCGGCGAACGTTAGCGAACGTGAAGTCCTCGGCTATGATGGCGCGCCAGCCGTCGGTGCCGAAGCGGATGTCGGTCATCCCCGTCCTCCAGGAATACCCACTGCCGCCTCCGTCCCACGACCGGCAGCAGAGATGGCCTATTATACCCGTTCCCGCCAGTAGTCCAAGAGGTCGCTCAGCGTCTCAGAGAAGGGGATGAGCGGCTCCCAGCCGGTGAGTGAGCGGAACTTCGCCGCATCCGCCTGCAGCACCTCCAGGTCGCTTGGGCGCAGGCGCGCCTGGTCCTCGACGACCTGCACGGGCACCTCGCTGAAGGAGAGCAGCGTCTGCAGCATATCTCGCACGGAGTGGGGCACGCCGGTGCCGATGTTGTAGACCTCGCCCGGCTCCCCTTTCTCGAGGGCCAGCCAGTAGGCCCGCACAGTGTCGCGCACATCCGTCCAGTCCCGCTGGGCATTGAGATTGCCGACCATGATTTTGGGAGGATGCAAGCCTCGCTCGATTTGAGCGATCTGCTTCGCGAAGTTGGAGGTGACGAAGCTGTCGCCGCGGCGCGGACCCGTGTGGTTGAAAGCGCGGGTGACCACGGTGCGCAGGCCATAGGAGTAGCGATACTGAAAGGCGAGCATCTCCTGCGCCACCTTGCTCACCGCGTAAGGACTCATCGGGCGCAGGGGCGTCGTCTCTTTCAGAGGCATCTCCTCTGGGCGAGCGGCGCCGTACTCCTCCGAGGAGCCGGCGATGTGAATGAGCGGGTCGATCTCCGCTGCCCGCACCGCCTCCAGCAGGTGCACTTGACCAATGACGTTCACCTGCAACGTCTCTACGGGATACGTCCACGAGCTGGCAACGAAGGACTGCGCCGCAAGGTGGAAGATGCGCTCCGGCCGCACCCCGCCGACCAGCGTCTGCATCGAGTAGGGATCGGTCAGTTCAGCTTCGATAAGGTGAAGAGCGCCGGGGCGCTGCTGCTGTGCGATCACGTCGGCCAACTGCGCGGGACTCTTGATCGCGGCATTCTCCCCAACGAGCACAAGCCGGTTCGCCCTGCGGAGGTCCTCGAGGTTGTCCATGGTCGTGAAGCGCCGGTACATGCCGAACACCTCAACGCCAGCCATGGCTACGAGGAATTCGGCAAGATGGCTGCCCGCCATTCCGTTCACGCCGGTGATCAGCACGCGCATCAGCTCATCCTCGGTGGTGTCTCAGCTTCGGGTAGAAGGACCCATGGCAAATGTTGGGGCAACTCGCGGCTCGCCTCCGTCAGGTCTTTGATCGTGTCCACCGCGCGCCAGTAGCGTGTCGCCCGATACCCGTTGAGAAGCCCACGACGCGCGAGGTCTGGGAAGGTCGAGTCTTCGTGATCCCCCAGATCGGGTAGCATGGCGGCGCAGGCGCGGTCCAGCACGTACACGCCGGCATTGATCCAGTACGGCAATACGGGCTTCTCGCGAAAGCCGCGAATTCTGTCCTGCTCATCAAGGTCGGCGACCCCGTAGGGGCTGACGAGGGGCGCCAGCAGCACCGAGGCCAGCGCGCCAGACGCGCGATGGGCGGCGAAAAACGGCGCGAGAGGCTCCGCCGTTAGCACGTCCCCGTTGGTGGCGACAACCAACTGCTCATCGGCGGGGACTTGCGCAAAACCCTGCTTCAAGGCGCCGCCGCGGCCAAGCGGCGTCTCTTCGACCGCGTAGTCGATCTCGATCCCCCATCGGCTCCCGTCGCCAAAATGCTCCACGAGCGCTTCGTGCAGGTAACCGCAGAGAAACACCACGCGTGCGATGCCGTTCTCTTTGAGCCACCGCACCTGGTACTCCACCAGCGGCCTGCCGAGCACCGGTACCATCGCCTTGGGACGGTCCTCCGTGTACGGTCGCAGGCGTTCCCCTTTCCCCCCAGCCAGCACCAGCGCTTGCATCAGGCCTGCCTGCTCACGCGGGTCAAAGCGGCATCCTCCGCGGCAACGCGTGCTCGCCAGTCGTCCAACGTGTCGTGCAGGCTCTGTTCGAGAGGGATTTGGGGTGCCCACCCGGTGAGCCGCTGGAACTTGGAGACGTCCGCCGCAACGATCGAGGGGTCGCTGGGGCGCAGCGTTGTTGGGTCCAACTGCACGGCAACCTGAACCTTGGCCAGCGAACGGTACGTGTCGAGCACCGCTTGCACGCTCACCACGCGGCCCGAGCCGACATTGTAGAGGTCGCCCGGCTCGCCGAGGCGCAGCGCAAGCTCATAGGCCACGGCCATATCACGCACGTCGGTGAAGTCGCGCTCCGCTTGGAGATTTCCAACCAGTATGGTCTCGCGCCGACCTGCCTCCGCTTCGGCCATGTAGCGGGCGAAGTCGGCGGCCACAAAGCCGGGAGCCTGGCGCGGACCCACCTGATTGCCGGGGCGCACGCGAACGCAGAATAGGCCATAGCCAGCGAAGTACTGATAGCCCATAAGGTCCTGCACTGCCTTCGTGAGGGCGTAAGGGCTCTGTGGATGAAGCGGCGACTCCTCCGTCCACGGCGCTCCCCCGTGTGGCAACGGCCCGTACTCGTCCCAGGAGCCAACGATCAGCACGCGCGGGCGCGGTTCGAGACGCAGCAGTGCCCTCAGCAGACGCTCCTGACCCACGACGTTGGCCTGCCAGGTGCCATCGGGGTCATCCCAGGAGGCGCGCACAGAAGGCTGCCCAGCGAGATGGTAGACCCACTCAGGTCGCGCCTCAGCCACGACACCGGCGAGCCACGACGCATCGAGCAGATCGCCCTTGCGGAATGTGCCAAGGAAACGATACGTGCTCGCCTCATGGCGAGCGACGCCCCACACGTCATGGCCCAGGCCCAGCAGGTATTCCGCTAAATGCCCGCCGACGAAGCCGGTGACGCCGGTGATCAGCACCCGCATGTTGGCTTTCTGTCAGTGCCTTACAGGCCGGCCGCCTGTCGGATCGCCGACGCTCTATCGGTGTGCTCCCAAGGCGCATCGATATCGTCGCGGCCGAAGTGACCGTACGCGGCCGTCGGGCGGTAGATGGGGCGGCGGAGGGCTAAATCGCGGATGATCGCTCCCGGACGCAGGTCGAAGTGCTGCCTGATGAGCTTGAGGATCATCTCCTTGGGCACGTGCTCGGTGCCAAAGGTCTCCACAGCGATGGAGAGCGGCTGCGCCACGCCGATAGCGTAGGCCAGCTCCACCTCGAGGCGATCGGCAAGACCGGCCGCGACGATGTTCTTGGCGACGTAGCGGGCCGCGTAAGAGCCGGAGCGGTCCACCTTGGTGGGGTCCTTGCCTGAATAGGAGCCGCCCCCGTGACGCGCGTTGGAGCCATAGGTGTCCACGATGTTCTTGCGCCCGGTGAGGCCGGAATCGCCCGCGGGACCGCCGATGACGAATCGCCCCGAGGGATTGATATGCACCGCCGTCATCTCGTCCAGGAGGTTCGCGGGGATCATCGGGCGGATCACCTGCTCCAGGATCCCCTGGCGGAGCTTTTCGTCCGCCACGTCCGGATCGTGCTGGGCGGAGATGACGATGGCCGCGATGCGGCGCGCGGTGCCGTTCGTGTACTCGATGGTGACCTGCGACTTGCCGTCGGGTCGAAGGAAAGGAAGGATGCCCTCCTTGCGCGCCCGAGCCAACTGCCGCGTGAGGCGATGGGCCAGGTGAATCGGCAGCGGCATGAAGGTCGGCGTCTCGATGCAGGCGAAGCCGATCATGTGACCCTGATCGCCGGCGCCGATCTCCAGGCCCTCTGCTTCCTCCTGACCCCGCCGCACCTCCAGGGAGACATCGACCGCGCTGGCGATATCCGAGGACTGCTCCTTCACCGAGACGATGATCCCACAGCTGTCAGCGTCAAAGGCGTACTCCGGCCTGGTGTATCCGATCTCGCGGATTGTGCGTCGAGCGATGCCCTCGTAGTCCACCCGCCGCGTGGTCGTGATCTCGCCGAAGATGAAGACCAGCCCGGTCGTGGCGACCACCTCGCAGGCCACCCGACCATAGGGATCGACGGCCAGAATGTCGTCCAGGATAGCGTCCGCTATCTGGTCGCAGATCTTGTCTGGGTGACCCTCAGTGACCGACTCGGACGTATGGAAGTGCACTGCATCGCTCAGGGACGTACGTGCCAGCATATTATCTCTCCTCCCTATGGGTAGTGTTGGTGCCCGCTAGGGCAGAGCTGTTGGAAGGCCATTATGTGCCACCCTCCCACGAGGAGAGATAGCGCTGCTGTTCCTCGGTCAGGGCATCGATGGAGATACCCATCGAGGCAAGCTTCAGCCGGCTGACGGTACTGTCCAGCTCCTCAGGCACAGGGTACACTTTGGCCGATAGCTGTCGGCCGTTCTGCGCCAGGTGCTCGGTGCTCAGGGCCTGGAGGGCGAAACTCATGTCCATCACGCTGGCCGGGTGGCCTTCTCCCGCGGCAAGATTGACCAGACGGCCCTCGGCGAGCACCAATAGACGGCGCCCGTCGGCCAGCCGGTACTCGTCGACGTTAGCGCGGACGCTCCGCGGTTCGCCGTTCATCGCCCGAAGCGCTGCCAGATTGATCTCTATATCGAAGTGGCCGCTGTTCGCCAGCATGGCGCCGTCCTTCATAACGGCAAAGTGCGCGGCGTCGATAACGTGCGTGTCGCCCGTGGCAGTGATGAACAGGTCGCCGATGGCGGCGGCCTCCGCCAGCGGCATGACCCAATGGCCGTCCATGACCGCCTCGAGCGCGCGGACAGGGTCCACCTCCGTCACGATGGTGTGACCCCCAAGCCCGCTAGCACGCAGGGCGATGCCTCGCCCGCACCAGCCATAGCCGCAGACGACCACCTTCTTGCCGGCGATCAGTACGTTCGTGGCGCGGATGATGCCGTCGAGGGTGCTCTGGCCGGTGCCATAACGATTGTCGAAAAGATGCTTGGCGTTCGCCTCGTTCACGGCGATCACTGGAAAGCGCAGGCGACCGCCCTCTGCGAGTGAGCGGATCCGGAAGACGCCGGTGGTCGTCTCTTCGGTACCTCCATAGAGCGCCGCGATCCGGTCCGGATCGGCACGGTGGGCCGCGGCCGTCAAGTCCGCGCCGTCATCGAGGATCAGGTGCGGCCTGTGGTCCAACGCCGCCTGGATGTGCCGGTAATAAGTCTCCGTGTCCTCGCCCCGACGCGCGTAGACGGCGATGCCGTGTTGGAGGGCCAGCGCGGCGGTGACGTCGTCTTGCGTGCTGAGGGGGTTCGAAGCGCACAGGAGGACCTCAGCACCACCCGCCTGCAGCGCGAGCATCAGGTTTGCCGTCTCGGTCGTCGCGTGCAGGCAGGCCGACACACGCAGACCGGCCAACGGCCGTTCCCTGGCGAACCGCTCCTGAATCAGACGCAGCACGGGCATCTCGCGCGCTGCCCACTCGATACGCCGCTGTCCTTCAGCGGCCAGCGCCGGATTCGCGATGTCGGAGGGATGACCAGTCGTCGTCATCGGTGGAAGAAGTATGGCAGCTCGGCCAGCACCTGTTCAACGAGGGCGCCCGGAGCCTCGGCAGTGTTGACGCGGATATGCTGAAAGGACGGGATGTCGTCGAATGGCTCGAAGGACGCCTGAAACCTCGGCAGGTCACGGGCCAGGGCATCCGAGACGGAGACCTCGGACTCGCGGCGCCGCATCCGTTCGCGCGTCGTCTCTTCGTCCAGGACACACTCGATGACCCAGGCATCGACGCCAAGCTCCTCAGCGACGGCCAGGGCGCGAGCGCGGTCTTCTTTGCCCCGGAACGTCGCGTCGAGGACTACCGAGCGAGCGAGCCCGAGCTGGCCTCGAGCCCGCTCGGCCAGGCCCTCATAGGTGCGGTGTGTGAGCTCAGGCCGGTAGATCCCCTCCCCAAACTCGCTGTAGCGATGCTCGGTGGCGGCGATCCCCGCCAGCTCCTTCCGTACGACGTCCGAGTTGAAGACCTCGGCGTCTAGGGGCCCGGCCAGGGCTTGGGCCAGAGTGGACTTGCCGGTGCCTGGCAGCCCCACCACCAGATAGAGGGCAGGCTGCCCCGGGGTCGCTGTATACGCGTAGGCGAGGCGGAAGTAGCGCTGGGCGCGCCGCTGCGCCTCCTCTCGCTGCTCCTGGGGGACCTGAGGGTCGTCCAGGCGGAACGACTCGACCTTGCCGCGTACATAAGCCCTATAGCATTGGTAGTACCGCATGACCTGTCCCAGCCCAGCGTCGCCGGACAGATCGCCGTACGTCGCGATGAGCCGACTAGCCAGGTCCGGCCTGTCATGATAATCGAGGTCCATGGCCAGAAAGGCGATCTCCGCCGCCACATCGCAGTAGCGGAACCGTTCGTTGAACTCGATGCAGTCGTAGATGTAGAGGCCATTGGCGAAGCACACGTGCTGCGAATGGACATCCCCGTGACAGTCGCGAATACGCCCTCCCGCCACCCGCTCCCAGAGCAGGTCTTGATGGTCCGAGAGGAACTTGTAGCTGTAGGAGCGGATGCGCTCCCACTGGCGTCGGGTGATCGAGCGACCGATGTACGGCTCGCACTGAGTGAAGTTCTCCTCGGTGTTGGCAGCGACCGCTTTCGGCTCGCCATAGGCGGAGATGGCGGGCCTGGTCTCGGCTTGAGCGTGAAACTCTGACAGCCGCCGCGCGACCCGATCGGTCATCTCAGGCGTCACCTGGCTCCGATCGAGGAGGATGTCGAGCATACGGTCATGGGGCATCCGCACCATCTTGACGGCGTACTCCACGGGCGTGCCCGCTCCCTCGACCACGAGCCCACCGGGGCCAGCCGTTATCCCGACCACGCCCAAGTACAGGTCGGGGCACAGCCGTCGGTTGAGGACCACTTCCTGTTCACAGTAGAAGCGGCGTTTCTCCAGCGTCGAGTAGTCCACGAAGCCGAAATTCACGGGCTTCTTCACCTTGTAGACGTGCGGCCCCACAAAAAATAGGGCCGAGAGGTGTGTTTGTACCACCTCGACGGCCGATGGCCTTTCCGTGTATGCCTCAGGCTGGCTGAGCCCGTGTATAATCTCCGCCACTGTTGGTGCCGCGATCATCCCCTCTCCGTCTTCTCATCCGCGCGCGAGATGAGCCCAGGCTGCAGCCTATTATCGGCGACCCGATGGCTTTGCACAAGCGCCAGCAAGAGCGGCCACTCACCCCAGGTACTTGCGCACCAGCGGTGCGAGGTCTTGGCGCACGCCCTCCGGGATGGCTTCGCGGTTGGTAATGATGGCGTCCGCCAAGGCGTTCCGGCACGCACAGGAGCGTTCGGCAGGGATACTAGGCGCCACGCTGCGGATCACCTCCTTGGCCACCGCCACATTGCTCAAGAGGTTGGCGACGACCATGGCCACGTTGACGGCCTCCTCCGTCTCGTGCCAAACGTCGTAGTCGGTCACGCAGGCGAGGGTGGCATAGCAGATCTCCGCCTCACGGGCCAGCTTCGCCTCGGGCAACGCGGTCATGCCGATGATGTCGGCCCCCCACGAGCGGTACAGAAGCGACTCAGCCTTCGTGGAGAAGGCCGGCCCCTCGATCACCACGCAGGTGCTCCCGAGATGGACCGTGCGGTCGGTCTCCGCCGCGGCCTGATGGAGCAGGCCACTCAGCTCACTGCAAAAAGGGTCGGCGAAGCCAACATGCGCTACGAGCCCCCGACCGAAGAAGGTGCTCGGCCGGCCCGCAGTCCGGTCGACGAGCTGGTCGGGCACGACGAGGTCGAGCGGGCGGATATCGGCGCGCAGGCTCCCCACGGCGCTGACCGAGATGATGCGCTCCACCCCGAGCGTTTTGAGGGCGTAGATGTTGGCGCGAGAGGGGACCTCGGCCGGCGTGAGGCGATGGCCCCGCCCATGGCGGGGCAAGAAGGCGATGCGGACACCCTCCAGTGAGCCCACGACGATGGTGTCGCTGGGCTCGCCGAACGGCGTCGGCAGGCGCACTTCGTCGACGTCAGTCAGGCCCTCCATTTCGTAGAGGCCGCTGCCGCCAATAACGGCGATCGTGGAGTTGGTCACGCATCCTCCTCGATAGCGCGCAGGAGTTCCTCGGCAATGAACACTCTGTTTCTTTTGTGGCCAGTCACCTCACGAATGACCCTCTGCGCCTCGAGGTCGCCGAGGGCCCGATTAGCTGACACACGAGATACTCGCAGTCTAGCTGCGGCCAAGGGCATCGAGACCACGGGCATCTCGAACAGCAGGTCAATAAGGCGGAGTCTGAGAGAAGAAGCGCGCATTCCAAGAAACCGATCTCTGTATGCCTCGCGGAGGCCAAGCAAGCGCTGGGACCGTACAACCGCATCGTGCGCTTGCTCGGCCACGCCACGAAGGAAAAACGTTATCCACTCGGCCCACTCGCCTCTTTGGCTTATTGCGAGAAGGCGCCCGTAATAGTCGCTTCGGTTCGCTTCAAAATAGGCGCTCAAGTAGAGCAACGGCTTGGAAACCAATCCCTTTTCGGCGAGATAGAGGGGTATAAGTAGTCTCCCTACCCGGCCATTGCCGTCCACAAAAGGATGAATAGCCTCGAATTGGTAATGCATCAGAGCACACTGAACCAGCAGCGGCAAGTCACTCTCCGCGTGAAGGTAGCGCTCCCACGCATCGAGAGCTTCGTGCATCTCTGGAACCGCGGGCGGCACGTAGGTCGCTTCTCCCACAGGAGCGGCTGGCGGGCCGATCCAGTTTTGTTCGCTGCGGAACTCCCCGGGATGTTTTTCTCTACCTCTCACTTCCCGCATGAGTATCCCATGCAGCTCGCGCGTGAGACGCAGACTCAGCTCCAATTCAGCCAGCCTCTCCAATCCATACTGCAGCGCAACACGATAGTTGCGCACCTCCCGAACCTCTGACCTTGGCTCCGAAGACTCAGCGCCTAACACGGCAAGCTGCGCCCCTTCATACTGAAACAACTCAGTCACCGACGTCTGTGTGCCCTCTATACGGGAGGAAAGCACTGCTTCGCGGCCAGTGAATGGCCCTATCAGCAGCTGTGGGTTGGGCAACGTGTCACCCACACCAACCAGTTTGCCCAGGGCGCGCTCGGCCTCAGAAAGCAGGGTGATATCCCTGTTGCCAAACTGTAGTTGCGGCGGCAATGGGTGCGGCACAAAGGCCCAGTGACCCTGAAGTGTCTTCATGACCTTGCCTGCAGGACTATTCGCAAACTGCTGTGGGTCCACTAGCCTCAGCCTCACCAAGCATCTCTGCCTATAGTTAACTTCAGGTTACTAAGCCATTCTATAATAAAGCAAAGAGCCATTCAGTTTAACAAGGAATGCGCATCCTGAACAATCCCGTGTTTTGGCTACCTCCGAGCCCGGCAACTTCTTCTGAGTCTTCTGGTTCTATCAGACTTCTTAGTAAACTCAATGTTGCTATGGATTGCCATGATTAACCATTCGCATCAAGACTTTACTAAACATCTGCGGTTCGCATCATCCCCGCCATCCACACGCCATACTCCGGCCCGCGCACGACGCCCCGCTCCGTGATGATCGCGGTGATGAGCTCGTGTGGCGTCACGTCAAAGGCGGGGTTTAGCGCCTCTACTCCTTCGGGCGCTATGCGTCGCCCCAGCACGGTGCGCACCTCCTCAGGGTCTCGCTCCTCAATGGGGATCGCCTCTCCAGTTGCCAGCGACGCATCGATGGTCGATGTCGGCGCCGCGACATAGAAGGGAACGCCGTGCTGCCACGCCATCACCGCCAGCGTGTACGTGCCGATCTTGTTCGCCGTGTCACCGTTGGCAGCGATCCGGTCCGCGCCGACGATCACTGCGTCCACAGCGCCTCGCTTCAGCAAATGGCCGGCGGCGCCATCAACGACGAGGGAACACGGGATGCCGAGGTGCTGCAGCTCCCAGGTAGTGAGGCGCGCACCCTGGAGCAGCGGCCGCGTCTCATCGACCAGCACGTGCAACCGCTTCCCCTGCTCCCACGCCGCCTGGATGACGCCAAGCGCCGTTCCGTACGGCGCCCCCGTGGCCAGAGCGCCGGTGTTACAGTGCGTCAACACGCGCTGGCCGGCGGCGAGCAACGTGGCGCCGTGTTGCGCGAGCTGCCGGTTTGCCTCCTGGTTCTCCCCGTCGATGCGCAGCGCCTCGTCTGATAGCGCCTCTTTGACAGCTGCGACATCGGAGCCCTCCAGCGCGACGCGCCAGAGCCGGGCCACCGCCCAGCCAAGGTTGACCGCCGTGGGTCGGGCGGTGCTCAGCCGCTGACAGGCCGCCTTCAAGGCCTGCATGAACACCGCCTTATCGGTTGTGTCCAAGTGACGCGCCGCAAGTGCCACGCCGTAGGCGGCCGCGACGCCGATGGCCGGTGCACCGCGCACCCGCATCTCCCGGATGGCCGCCGCAACCGCTTCCTCAGTGAACAGGTCGAGGTAGACCTCCTCAAAGGGCAGGCGCGTTTGGTCGAGCAGGCGCAGGCTGTCGCCGAGGAACTGAATGGGCCGGAGCGGCTTCGCGGACATGAGCGACTTGTAGCGCCACCTCGTTGGCGTGTCAAGGAAGGCGGCACGCTCCCAGGCGCGATGCTACAATGGGCCACGGAGCATGGGCATGGCGGAGCGTATCACGGACCCGGGTCGCGTCGAGGAAGAAGTCGCCCTCGAGCAGACCCTGCGGCCACGCCGCTTGGCCGAGTTCTCCGGGCAGCAAAAGGTCGTCGAGCAGCTGCGAATCGCCATCGCCGCCGCGCAGCAGCGTCACGAACCCCTCGATCACGTTCTTCTGTACGGTCCGCCAGGCCTGGGCAAGACGACCCTGGCCATGCTCCTTGCCACCGAGATGGGCGTCAGCGCGCGCATCACCTCCGGGCCGGCCATCGAGCGGCCGGGGGACCTCGCCGCCCTTTTGACCAACCTCGCTCAGGGAGACGTCCTCTTCATCGACGAGGTTCACCGGCTACACCACTCCGTCGAGGAGGTTCTTTACCCGGCTATGGAGGACTACGCCCTCGACCTGGTCATCGGCCGGGGACCTGGCGCCCGCAGCGTGCGTCTGAAGCTGCCGCCATTCACGCTCGTCGGCGCTACGACCCGCTACAGCATGATCAGCGCCCCGCTCCGCGATCGGTTCACGCTCACGCATAGACTCGACTTCTACACCCCGGAGGACCTGACCACGATCCTGCGCCGCGACGCGCGCATCCTCGGCATCGCCGCGGAGCCGTCCGCCATCGCCGAGCTGGCCCGCCGGGCGCGGGGCACGGTCCGCATCGGCATCCGCCTGCTCAAACGCGCTCGGGACTACGCCCAGGTGCGCGGTGACGGCGAGATCACTCTGACCGTGGTGCGCGAGTGTCTCGACCAACTGGAAGTCGACGAGCTCGGCCTGGACTCCATGGACCGGACACTGCTCGGCGCCCTCATCGAGAAATTCGACGGCCGGGCAGTGGGCCTGGGAACCCTGGCTGCGGCCATCAGCGAGGAGCCCGACACCGTGGAGAATGTGTACGAGCCCTATCTTCTCCAGCTTGGCTTCCTGGAGCGCACGCCGCGCGGCCGCAAAGCGACGCGCCTCGCCTACGTGCACCTTGGCCACGCCGAGCCCGAGCCGCAGTCCGCCACCCAGCAGGGACGGCTGCTCTAGGCATGACGCCTCCAGATCGACGGTCGATGCTTGCCCGCTCCCTCGCCTGGGGCGTCGCCGCCGCCTTCTGGCTCGACGGGTTGCTCACCTGGGCAGCGCTTTCGACCGTGCCGGGTCTGCGCGAGGCAAACCCACTGGGGGCCATCTTCTTGGGACACGGCGTGATCGGTATGATCGCCCTAAAGGCCTGGGCCTCTCTCTACGCGGTGGCTGTGGGCTACTTGGTGCGGCCCCGACGCGCTGTGCCCGCGCTCACCGCCACCTTGATCGCCTATCTGGCGATCATAGTCTGGAACCTCAGGCAGATGCTGCCGTTGGGTTGAGGCCATCGCCTCTGCCAAGGCGCAATGCTTAGGGGCGGTCTGAACCGCCCCTTGTGTCATCCGGCAGAGCCTTTCGCTGGCTCAGGGCTTGTAGACGCAGGGCTCCAGGACACACACGGTCATCCAGGCCAGGCCGAGGACCGCGCCGATGGTGACGGCGGATAACGCGCCGCAGACAGTCAACGTAAGCCACATCGGCCAGCGGTTCCAGCCGCCCAGGAAGCCGACGAAGGTGGCGCCCCCGCCGAGGACAAGGGGGACGAGAACGTAGTAGGGCGAGTGCAGCAGCATGGCCACACTATAGCCGATCCATCCAGCCTCGCCAACATGACTCGTCGCTGGCGAGGCGCCGTACAGCAATGTAGGGGCGGTTCGCGAACCGCCCCTACGCTCCGTTGAGAACCCCCGAGCTACGTGGCCGTTGCGGCAGCGGCGCCGGTGCTGCGCGCCTCGCGGCCGTCCGCGCCCTGCTGCGCCTCGCCGACAGCGAGGTAGCTCTTGGCGTGGATGTCGGCGTAGAGGCCGCCCAGGGCCAGCAGCTCCTCGTGCTTGCCCATCTCCACGATCCGCCCCTTCTCCAGCACCACGATCCGGTCCGCATCGCGGATCGTCGAGAGCCGGTGGGCGATGACGAACGAGGTGCGGCCCCGCAGCAGCTCCTTCAGCGCCCGCTGGATCAGCATCTCCGAGTAGCTGTCGATGTTGGCCGTCGCCTCGTCCAGGATCAGGATGCGCGGGTCGGCCAGAATGGCCCGGGCGAAGCAGACCAACTGCCGCTGCCCCATGCTCATCCCCTGGCCCCGCTCGTGTACCACCGTGTCGTAGCCGTGCTCCAGGTGGGCGATGAAGTCGTGCACGCCCACTGCCCGCGCCGCGGCGATGACCTCCTCGTCCGAGGCCTCGGGCCGGCCGTAGCGGATGTTGTCCCGGATGGTGCCGGAGAACAGGATGGGGTCCTGCAGCACCATGCCCATCTGCCGCGCCAGCGAGGCCCGCCGCACCCCCTTGATGTCGTGTCCATCGATCAGCAGTCGGCCGCTCTTCACCTCGTAGGAGCGGCTGACCAGCGCCACCAGGCTCGTCTTGCCCGCGCCCGTGGGCCCGACCAGGGCCACCGTCTCGCCGGGGGCGATATCGAGGGTGATGTCCTCCAGCACCGGCATCTCCTCGAAGTAGTGGAAGCCCACGTGCTCGAGCTGGACGCGGCCCTGGATGGGCGGCATCTCGTAGGCGTCGGGGGCGTCCTGGATCTCCGGCACCTGGTCCAGCACCTCGAAGATGCGCGCCCCCGCCACCATCGCCCGCTGGAGCTGCGTGTATTCCATAATCAGCATGCGGATGGGCTCGAAGAAGCGGCCGATGTAGAGGGCGAAGGCCAGCAGGCTGCCCACCGAGAGCGTGCCCGCCAGCACCTTGTTGCCGCCGTAGATGAGCACGATGACCGTCGAGATCGCCATCATGATCTCCACCATCGGCATGATGATGGCCGAAAGACGGGCGGAGGCGATGTTGGCCGCCAGGTTCTGCTCGTTGACGGCGTCGAAGCGCCGCAGGTTCTCGTCCTCGCGGCTCAGGCTCTGGATGACCCGCACGCCGGAGATGTTCTCCTGCAGGTTGGCGTTCACCACCGCGATCGCCTGGCGCACCCGCAGGAAGGCCGCCCTAGCGTACCGCTGCCAGAAGAGGATGATAGCCACCAGGATCGGGGCCGTGACAAAGGTCGCGAGCGTGAGCTGCGGGTCGATCTGGATAAGGATTGCAAGGATAAGGACGAGGTCGAGGATGTCAGCGATGAAGGAGACAGCGCCACGGCTCAGGAACTCCTGGATGGCCTGGACGTCGTTCTGGACGCGGGACATGATGCGGCCGACCTCGTTCTGGTCGAAGAACGGCAGCGACAGCTTCATCAAGTGGGCGAACATCTCGGTCCGGAAGGTGTAGAGGATGCGCTGGCCCACCTGCATCTGGAAGACCAGCTCCACCCACTGGGCTGCCCAACTCAGGAGCAGGTTGCCGGCGAACAGGGGCGCCACCGTGAACAGGAGCCGGTCGATATTGCCAGTGCTAATGGCATCGGTGCCTAGACCGATAAAGCGTGGGATGAGCTGGTTGGTTACGCGGAAGACCATCATGCTCACAAGGATGAGCAAGACCTTCGTCCGCTGAGGCGCTATGTATCGCCGAAAAAGGCGGGTGACGACCGTGTGGTCGTAGACCTTGCCGATGACGTCGTCGTCAAGATCAGAAGCGCGCAGGGTGCCGCCCCATGAGCGATCGGCTCGCCCGCCGAGGCCGGCCAGACCGCGCATGCCGCCACCCCAACCTCTCATGGCCGGGGCCCCACTCGCGCGCCGAGCCAGGCGGGAGACCCTGCCCTCCCGCCGACCGTGGCGGCCTCAAGGTCCTCGAGGGAAGCCTGGAGCTTGCCCAGCAGGCGCCGGAGCGTCTGGGAATCCTCGACCCCCAGTGCCTCCTCGATAAGCCTCTCGGAGGCGTGACGCGCAGGCTCCAGCCTCTCCGCGAGCGATATCGCCCGCTCAGTTGGATATAGGTGAACCCGCCGGCGGTCAACCGGATCGGCGACGCGGGTGAAAAGCTGCGCCGCGATAAGCCGGTCGACCAGAACGGAGGCGGTGGCCTGGTCTGAACCGAGCGTCTCCGCCAACCGGCGCAGCGTCATGCCGGGCTCCTCGCACAGAGCGAGTATCGCCGCAGCCTGCCGGGTCGTCAGCCCAAGCTGCTGCAGCTCCTGCCGGTACAGCCGGTTCGCGAGTCGCGAGACCCGACGGAGAAGCGCGCCGATGGGTTGGGGTCGGGATGGATTGCGCACGAATAGATTGTATGCTATGTTTCTTGCGCTTTCAAGGCGGGCGCGCTGATGTTGGTCGCCGTGCCGGTGTCTTACACACCGAGCTCAAGGAGTACCAGCCCACATTGGACACACAAACACGCAGGCCACCGCTGGAGACCTCCCTGCCAAGCGTCGAGGCGCGCGACATCCTGCTCGATGGGCAAGGATGGCCGTCAGGCCGAAACGGCTCCCGGCGCGGTCGGCGATCTACGTACGTCACGCGGAATCTGACCGAGGGAAGCATCCCGAGGAACCTGTGGTTCCTGGCCTGGCCCCAGGTGGTGGAAGGGGCGATGCGGGTCGTGGACCAGCTGGCGGACCTAGTGTGGGCCGGCCACGGCATCGGGACGCGGGCGATCGCCGGCATGGGCGTG
>Ga0209751_10002634_pt1 | contig 17789 bp, 11 predicted proteins | sample RifCSP13_1_FD_184019 | JGI IMG/M metagenome (GOLD analysis project Ga0209751, IMG submission 184019) | Soil microbial communities from Rifle, Colorado - Rifle CSP2_sed 13_1 (SPAdes) (version 2) | ecosystem: Environmental > Terrestrial > Deep subsurface > Rock core/Sediment | place: Rifle... | reverse complement strand
TTCCATCTACGGCAGCGTCGGCAGGGTCGGCGAGGCTGGGCCGCAATCCATCGTCAGCATCAACCGCGGCAAGGCCGACGGCGTGGAGGTCGGGCACGTGCTCGCGCTGTACGCGAAGGGCGGCAGCGTGCGCGACACGACCAAGGGCAAGAACGAAAAGGACGCGATGATTGCGCTGCCCAACGAACGCGCGGGGCTGGTATTTGTTTTCCGCGTGTTCGAGCGCATATCCTATGCGCTGGTGATGAATATCACGAGGCCCATCGGCCCGCTGGATGTGGTGCAGACACCGTAGCGGCAACTCCAGGAGGCGGCACTCTCGGTCCCGCAGTTCGCCGCCTGCATGACGCACGATTCCGCGCTGGCGGGCTGGCTGCAACTCACGCTCACCCCCGGGCTCGGTGCCTCCACCGTCCGCGGCCTGCTGCGGAAATTCGGCCTACCGGAAGCCGTTCTCGCAAAAAGCAGCTCAGAGCTCGCAGCTCACGCCTCGCTGGCCGCGATCGAATCGCTGCACTCGGATGCGGTCAGGGAATCGGTCGAGCGGGCGCTGGAATGGCTCGCCGGACCCGGCCGCGCGCTGGTAACGCTCGCGGATGACGCTTACCCTCGGGCGCTGCTGGAAATTGCCGATCCGCCGCCGGTGCTCTACGCTCAGGGCCGCCTCGGACTTCTGCAGCACCCGTCTCTCGCCATCGTCGGCAGCCGCAACGCCACCGCCCAAGGCGCGGCCAACGCCGAACGCTTCGCCCGGGCGCTAAGCGACGCCGGGCTAACCATCGTTTCGGGGCTAGCGCTCGGTATTGACGCCGCCGCCCACCGCGGCGGCCTCGCCGGCGCGAGTTCGACCATCGCGGTGCTCGGCACCGGAATGGATATCGTCTACCCGCGGCGCAACGCGCAGCTTGCCGCGGAGATCGGCGCGCGCGGCCTGCTGCTGTCCGAGTTTCCGCTCGGCACCAGCGCAGTAACGCACAACTTTCCGCGCCGCAATCGGTTGATCAGCGGCCTTTCGCGCGGCTGCCTGGTGGTCGAGGCGGCGCTCGCGTCCGGATCGCTGATCACCGCGCGCGCCGCCGCCGAGCAGGGCCGCGAAGTGTTCGCGGTCCCGGGTTCGATCCACTCGCCGCTTTCCAAAGGTTGCCATGCGCTCCTCAAGTCGGGGGCCAAGCTCGTCGAATCCGCCGAGGACGTGCTGTCGGAACTCTCCGGCTACCGCCAGAGCGGTTATGCCTCGACCACCGCCGCGGCTGCGTCGGACGCCACAGGCCTGCTCGCGCACATGGGGCACGATCCGGTGGATATCGACGCGCTTTGCACGCGCGCCGGCCTGTCGGCGGAGCAAGTGTCCTCGGAGCTGCTGCGCCTGGAGCTCGAGGGGAGCGTCGCTGCGCTTCCCGGCGGGCTGTATCAACGGCTGGAGCAGGGCGGGCCTGGAAAAACCATGGAGTAAACCGGATGCCGTTTGATACGTTATACGAACAGGAACCGCTCATGTACGACATCCTTGTCTACGTCTTCGAGAACTGTCAGCAGGCCGAGCTCGCCTATGACCGCGAACGGGTCGCGAAAAAGCTCTCGGCGGCCGGATTCGGGGACTCCGACATCAGCGAGGCGCTGCACTGGCTTGCCGGCATGCGGCGCGCGCCGCAAGGCGTCGAACCCGCGTTGCCCGATTCGCGCACCACGTTCCGCGCCTTCGCGCCACGCGAACTGGCCAAGCTCGATGCCGCATGCCGCGGTTTCCTGCTCACGCTCGAACGCTCCGCCATCCTCACCTCGCAGACGCGCGAACTGGTCCTCGACCGTGCGCTCGCCGCGTCCGGCGACGCCCTGACCCTCGAGCAGTTGAAACTGATCGTGCTGATGGTGTTGTGGAACCGTCAGATCGCGACCAGCCGCCTGCTCGCGGAAGATCTCTTCAGCGCGTCGAATCCCCGCCTGCCGAGCTAGCGTCCGGCGAGGCTTCGCGCGGCCGCGCGGCGCGCCAGAGGTTGAACCGGCGCGGCGTTTGCACTTATCATCTGCCGCCTTTCGCGCCGCATGGCCAAAAAACTCATCATCGCCGAGAAACCGTCAGTTGCCGCCGACATTGCGCGCGCACTTGGCGGATTCACGCGCAAGGGCGAATATTTCGAAAGCGACAAGCATGTGCTGTCGTCCGCGGTGGGACATCTGCTGGAACTCACGCTGCCGCCCGAGCACGACGTCAAGAAAGGCAAATGGTCTTTCGCCAACCTGCCGGTCGTGCCGCCGCACTTCGATCTGGCACCGATCGAGAAGAGCGCGCCCCGGCTCAACGTATTGCTGAAACTCCTCAAGCGCAAAGACATAACCGGCATCATCAATGCCTGCGACGCGGGGCGGGAAGGCGAGCTGATTTTCCGCTACATCGTGCAATACTCGAAGGCGAAAAAACCGATCGAACGCCTTTGGTTGCAGTCCATGACGCAATCGGCGATCCGCGATGGTTTCGCGGCCCTGCGGCAGGACCGCGAGCTGCTGCCCCTCGCCGACGCCGCGAAATCGCGTTCCGAGGCCGACTGGCTGGTCGGGATCAACGGCACGCGTGCGATGACCGCGTTCAATTCCAAGGAGGGCGGTTTCTATCTCACCACGGTGGGCCGCGTGCAAACGCCGACGCTCGCGATCCTCGTCGAGCGCGAGGAGAAGATCCGCGCCTTCCAGCCGCGCAATTACTGGGAAGTGCATGCGCGCTTCGCCGCCAAGGCCGGCGAGTATTCGGGCCGCTGGTTCGACCCTGATTTCAAGAAGGACGACGATGCCGAGCGCAAGGCCGAACGCCTCTGGAAGGCGGAGCGCGCCGAGGCGATCGCTGCCGCCTGCGCCGGCAGGCCGGGCACGGCCACCGAGGAAACCAAGCCCTCGACCCAGGCTTCGCCGCTGCTTTACGACCTGACCAGCCTGCAGCGCGAGGCGAACGGCCGCTTCGGATTTTCCGCCAAGGGCACGCTTTCACTCGCGCAATCGCTCTACGAACGGCACAAGGTGCTGACCTATCCGCGCACCGACGCGCGCGCGCTGCCCGAGGACTACGTCGCCACCGTCAAGAAAACGATGGACGCGCTCGCGGGCATCAAGGAGTTCGCGCCGTTCGCCAGGCAGGTGCTGAAGGCTGGCTGGATCAAGCCGAACAAGAGGATTTTCGACAACAGCAAGATTTCCGACCACTTCGCGATCATTCCGACGCTGCAGGCCCCCGGCCACCTGAGCGAAGCGGAAGCCAAGCTCTACGACCTGGTGGTGCGCCGCTTTCTCGCCGTGTTTTTCCCGGCGGCGGAGTACCTGCAGACCACCCGCATCACCACCGTGCTCGAGGAGCGGTTCAAGACCGAGGGCCGCGTCCTGCAGAGCCCCGGCTGGCTCGCCGTCTACGGCAAAAGCGTGCGGGAGGAGGCTGAGAACCTGCCGGCGATCGGCCAGGGCGAGAAGGTGAAAACGCTGGAGGTGAAAGCGACGGCCAGCCAGACGCGCCCGCCAGCGCGGTTCAACGAAGCCACGCTGCTTTCCGCGATGGAAGGCGCCGGCAAGCTGCTCGAAGACGACGAGTTGCGCGAGGCGATGGGGGCAAAGGGCCTGGGCACGCCGGCCACGCGCGCCGCGGTCATCGAAGGCTTGATCTACGAGAAATACGTCGAGCGGCTCGGCCGCGAACTGAAACCGACCTGGAAGGCTTTCCGTCTGTTCTTCGCACTGAGGCATTTCGGCGTTGACGAGATCACTTCGCCCGAACTCACCGGGGACTGGGAGTTCAAGCTGAAGCAGATGGAGCAGGCCAGGCTGCCGCGCGAGAAGTTCATGAAGCACATCGAGCAGGTCACGCGCGACCTGGTGAAAAGGGTCAAGGCCGGGAGCATTCCGGAGGAGGCGTTCGCCACGGTGGCGGCGCCCTGCCCGAAGTGCGCCGGCGTGATCCAGGAAACCTACCGCAAGTTCCAGTGTCAATCGTGCGATTTCTATATCTGGCCGGTGCTGCTCGGGCGCGACTGGTCGCCTGAAGAAGTCGCGGAACTCGTCACCAAGAAGTTCATCGGCCCGCTGACTGGCTTTCGTAGCAAGCAGGGCAGGCCGTTCTCGGCCGGCTTGAAACTGACCGACGACTTCAGGATCGAGTTCGATTTCGGTCAGGGGGCCGGTTCCGACAGCGACGCACCGGTCGATTTCAGCGGCCAGGAAGCGCTGGGCGCCTGCCCGAAGTGCGGCTCCCGAGTGTTCGAGCACGGCGTGTCGTACGTTTGCGAGAAGTCCGTCGGACCGCAGCGCAGCTGCGACTTCCGCTCCGGCCGCTTGATCCTGCAGCAGCCGGTGGAGCGCGCCCAGATGGAAAAGCTGCTCGCCACCGGACGCACCGATCTGCTGACCGGATTCATGTCCAGGAAGAACCGGAAGTTCAAGGCCTTCCTGGTGAAGCAGCCCGACGGCAAGATCGGCTTCGAGTTCCAGGCCAAGCCGCCCAAGGACAAGGCAGCCGATGAAAAACCTACACGTCGAGGTTCCGCACGCCGAGTGCGTTCGACTCGATAAACGCGCGCCGCGGTTCGACCTCGTCGCCCATCAGCATGGTGAAGATCTCGTCGGCGGCGATGCCGTCGTCGATCTGCACCTTCAGGAGCCTGCGAACCGAGGGATCCATGGTGGTCTCCCACAGTTGAGCGGGATTCATCTCGCCGAGACCTTTGTAGCGCTGCAGGCTCATCGACTTCTCGACTTCGCCGAGCAGCCATTTCATCGCCTCGGAAAAATCACGCACCGGCTGCTTCTTCTCGCCGCGCTGCACATAGGCGCCTTCGCCAATCAGGCCGCGCAGCATCGCCGCGGTCTGCCGGATCTGGCGGTAATCACCGGAATGCACGAACTCGGTGTCGATGGTGCTCATGCGCACGTTGCCGTGCCGCGTGCGCTCGATCTTTACCTGGTAGCGCTCGGTCTTCTGGTCAAAATGCGGCGCGACGGCGATGCCGTTTCCGCCGATCGCCGTCTCCAGCGCTTCTGCCGAAGCTTCGGCGGTATCGCGCCGCGTCAGGTCCACCTCCACCCCTCGCAGGATCGCCTGCAGCGCCTCCTGGTCGATCAGCCGCGATACGCGGTCGATCACCGCTTCGGCGAGCAGATAGGACTTGGCGAGTTCCGCTAGCACTTCGCCCACCAGCGGCTCACGCCCTGACCCCGGGTGGAGCACCGCTTCCACCAGCGCCTGTCGCAGCATGAAGGCGTTGAGCTCATGCTCGTCCTTGAGATAGCGCTCTTCCTTGCCGAGCTTCGCCTTGAAGAGCGGCGGCTGCGCGATGTAGATATAACCGCGCTCGACCAGCTCTGGCATCTGGCGGTAGAAAAAGGTCAGGAGCAGCGTGCGGATGTGCGAGCCGTCGACGTCGGCGTCGGTCATGATGATGATGCGGTGGTAGCGCAGCTTGTCGGCGTTGTACTCCTCCTTGCCAATGCCGCAGCCCAGCGCCGTGATCAGCGTCGCGATCTCCGTCGACGACAATAGCTTGTCGAAGCGCGCGCGCTCGACATTGAGAATCTTGCCCTTGAGCGGCAGGATCGCCTGGAATTTCCGGTCGCGGCCCTGCTTGGCGGAGCCGCCCGCGGAATCGCCTTCGACGAGATACAGCTCGCATTTCGCCGGGTCGCGCTCCTGGCAGTCGGCGAGCTTGCCGGGCAGGCCCATTCCGTCCAACACGCCCTTTCTGCGCGTCATCTCGCGCGCCTTGCGCGCGGCTTCGCGTGCCCGCGCCGCATCCACTATCTTGGCGGTGATCAGGCGCGCGTCCGCCGGGCGCTCGGCGAGGTATTCACGCAGCCGCTCGGCGACGATTTCCTCGACCACCGGGCGCACCTCAGAGGAAACCAGTTTTTCCTTGGTCTGCGAGGAAAACTTCGGCTCCGGCACCTTCACCGACAGTACGCAGGCAAGGCCCTCGCGCATGTCATCGCCGGTGGTTTCGACCTTGGCCTTCTTGGCGAGATCGATTTCCTCGATGTACTTGTTCAGCACCCGCGTCATCGCCGCGCGCAAGCCCGTGAGGTGCGTGCCGCCGTCCTTCTGCGGGATGTTGTTGGTGAAGCATAGAACGCTCTCCTGGTAGGAGTCGTTCCACTGCATCGACACCTCGACGCTGATGCCGTCCTTCTCACCGTTGCCGAGGAACACATTCGGATGCAGCACGTTCTTCGCGCGATTCATGTACTCCACGAACCCCTTCACGCCGCCTGAGAAGGCGAAGTTCTCCTCCTTGCCGGTGCGCTGGTCGATCAGAATGACCTTGACGCCGTTGTTGAGGAAGGAAAGCTCGCGCAGGCGGCGCGCCAGGATGTCGTAGTGATAATCGACGTTGCCGAAAACTTCCTTCGATGCGAGGAAGTGCACTTCGGTGCCGCGCCGCTCGGTCGCGCCAGCCGCCTTCAGCGGCCCGATCGCAACGCCGTTGCGGAACTCCATCTGGTGCACCTGGCCGTCGCGCCAGATCGTCAGCCTGAGCCACTCCGAGAGCGCGTTCACCACCGACACCCCGACGCCGTGCAGCCCGCCGGACACCTTGTAGGAGTTGGAGTCGAACTTGCCGCCGGCGTGCAGCTCGGTCATGACGATCTCCGCGGCCGAGCGCTTGAGCCCGTCATCCTCCTTGATGCCGGTCGGGATGCCCCGTCCATTGTCGATCACCGAGATCGAGTTGTCGGTATGGATCCTGAGCACGATCTCGTCGCAGTACCCGGCCAGAGCCTCGTCGACTGAGTTGTCCACGACTTCGAACACCATGTGGTGCAGACCGGTGCCGTCGGAGGTGTCACCGATGTACATCCCGGGGCGCTTACGCACCGCATCGAGGCCCTTCAGGACCTTGATGGCATCAGAGCCATAGTCCTTGGCGTCGGGAAGCTGTCTTTCGGGCTCTCCCACCTCAAATCCTCATCGGCATGACGACGTATTTGAAGTCCTTCTCGGACTCGTAGCTGATCAAGGCGCTCGATGCCGAATCGCCGAAGGCGCATTCGACCTGCGCGCCACCGACGTTGTTCAGCACATCGAGCAGGTAGTTGACGTTGAAGCCGATGTCGAGCGCGTCGCCGGAGTATTTCACTTCGACTTCCTCCTGGGCTTCCTCCTGCTCCGCGTTGGACGACACGATCTTCAGGTTGCCTTCGGTCAGCACCCAACGCACTCCGCGAAATTTCTCGTTCGACAGGATTGCCGCCCGCTGCAGGGCCTGGCGCAAGGGCTCGCGCTGCACCTGCAGGCGGTTCTTGTGCCCGGTCGGGATCACCCGGGTGTAGTCGGGAAACTTGCCGTCGATGAGCTTCGAGACCAGTTCTATCGAACCGAAGCTGAACGAAGCCTGCGTGGAGGAGATCTCGATCTTTACCTCATCGTCGGTATCGCCGAGGAGCTTGGCGAGTTCAAGCACCGTTTTTCTCGGCACGATGACCTCCTGCCGCGGCAGCTTGCCGTCGATCTCCAAGGAAGCGAATGCCAGGCGGTGGCCGTCGGTCGCCACCAGCTTGAGTTGATTACCTTCGGTCACCACCAGCAGGCCATTGAGGTAGTAGCGGATGTCCTGCTGGGCCATCGCATACTGCACCAGGCCGAGGAGTCGTCGGAACGCCTTCTGGCTGAGCGCGAACTTCGCGGCCTCCCCGGCGGGCTTCGCCAGGCGCGGAAAATCCTCCGCCGGCAGGGTCTGCAGCGTGAAGCGGCTCTTGCCAGCCTTGACCACCAGCCGCTTATCCTGTGGCAGCAGGCTGACTTCCACGCCGTCGGGCAGCGCGCGCAGGATATCGAGCAGTTTGCGCGCACCGACGGTCAGGGCGCGCGGCTCGCCGCTGCCATGAAGCGCGCTGCGCGCGGTGATCTGGATCTCGATATCGGTGGCAAGAAACGAGAGGGAATCCGTTGTGCTGTCGATCAGGACGTTGGACAGAATCGGCAGCGTGTGGCGGCGCTCGATGATGCCGCCGACTGCGGAAAGTGGCCCGAGGATCTCATCTCGCTTTGCTTTAATCATTATTATTTACCTACTCATTAATAACTAATAACAACTAATAAAGGGAGCCGCGCGCCGGGATAACCGGGAAATGACTGCCGCGCCCGCGCCTTGCGCGATATGCTGGCGCGGGGAAAACTGTGGAGCGCGCATGTACCAGTGTGGATAGATTTCTCCGATTCCCTGAAACGCGCTGTTACCCACAATCCGTCCCAGCCTGGCGCACAGCTTGTTCATCCCTTGAGAACCTGCTCCAGCACCAGGTAGTCGCGGTTGAGGCCGTTGTCGTGCTTGCGCAGGCTGGCGATGGTGCGGCAGGCATGCAGCACGGTGGTGTGATCCCGGTTGCCGAAGGCTTCGCCTATCTCCGGCAGGCTCATTTGGGTAAGGTCTTTGGCGAGCGCCATGGCCACCTGGCGCGGGCGGGCGAGATTGCGGCTGCGCTTCTTGGAATGCATGTCCGCCATCTTGATCTTGAAGTACTCGGCGACGGTCTTCTGGATGCCCTCGACGCTTACTTGGCGGCTGTTGAGGTTGAGGATGTCGCTCAGCGCCTCCTTGGCGAGGTCCAGCGACAACTCGCGCTCGGTGAAGCGCGAGAAGGCCAGCACCTTCTTCAGCGCCCCTTCCAGCTCGCGCACGTTGGAGCGGATGTGCTTGGCGATGAAGAACGCGATCTCCTCGGACAGCGCGGCTGTCTCGAGCTCGGCTTTCTTAAGCACGATCGCCACCCGCATTTCGAGCTCGGGCGGCTCGATCGCCACGGTGAGGCCCCAGCCGAAGCGCGAGATCAGGCGCTCCTCCATTCCGGCGATCTCCTTCGGGTAGGTATCGCAGGTGATGACGATCTGCTTGTGAGCCTCCACCAGGGCGTTGAAGGCGTAGAAGAACTCCTCCTGCGTGCGGCCCTTGTTGGAGAAGAACTGGATATCGTCGATCAGCAAGAGATCCAACGAGTGGTAGTAGCGCTTGAACTCGTCGAAGGATTTCTGCTGGTAGGCGCGCACCACGTCGGTGACGTATTGCTCGGCGTGAATATAGCGGATGCGCGCCTGGGGCCGATGCTCCGCCACCTGGTTGCCGATCGCCTGCACCAGGTGCGTCTTGCCAAGGCCCACGCCGCCGTAGACGAACAGGGGGTTGTAGGAAATTCCCGGGTTTTCCGACACCTGGAGCGCCGCGGCACGGGCGAGTTGGTTTGCCTTCCCGGTGACGAAGCTGTCGAAGGTGTGGCCACGGTTCAGGCGCGAGCGCTCGGCGAGCGTAGGCACTTCGCCCGCCGGCCTTTGCGGCGCATGCGTCGCGCGCGGCGCGGTGTCGGCCCCGCGGGCGAGCACCAGGCGCAGACCGAGTTCGCGTCCGCTCGCTTCGGCGGCGAGCCGCGCGATGCGCGCCGCAAAGCGCTCGCGTACCAGCTCGAGGACGAAGCGGTTCGGGGCGGCGAGGACCAGCGTGTCGCCGGTGGCGCCCGCCTCGGGCGCGAGCGGACGGATCCACGTATTGAATTGTTGCGCGGGGAGCTCCTGCTCAAGCCGGCGCAGGCAGGCGTCCCAGAGGGTTTGCATCTTTTGGATTGGCCTAAACGAGCTTGAATTTTACCTGCTTCATCCCGCCTTATCCACAGACGTGAACGCGTCCGCGCCACGCCGCGCGGACATTTGACAACGTATTGATGCGCAGGCTCTAATACCGCCCTTTTTCGGATCGGGCGGCAATGGCAACGAGACGAACCTATCAACCCTCCAAGACGCGGCGCGCTCGACGCCACGGATTTCTCGTGCGCAGCCGCACGCCCGGCGGACGCAAGGTGCTGCGCCGCAGGCGCGCCGGCGGCCGGCGGCGCCTCGGGCTGTAGCCGCGGCGGAAAAACGGAAAAGCGCTTCGGCCTGGATGGCGCGCGCCGGCTGGGGCGCAAAGCCGAGTTCGAGCGGCTTCTGCGCCAGGGCGCGAGGCGCAGCATGGCTGGCTATACCTTCTATATGGAAAAGCGAGACGCGGGCCGACCCCGGCTGGGCATGCTGGTGACGCGCAAACATGCTGCCGCCGCGACCGTGCGCAACCGCATCAAGCGCTGCATCCGGGAGGCCTTCCGGCTCGAGCAGGAAAAGCTCGGCGCCCTCGACCTGCTGGTGCGCCCCCCCTACGGCGTGCGGCCTTCGTCCGGCATGATCCGCCGCCTGCGCGACCTGCTCGGCAAGCTCTCGCCGTGATTTCGGCCTCGCTCGGCGCCGCGCTGCGCCTGATGGTGCGCGCCTACCGTTGGATCCTCAGCCCACTGCTTGCACCCGCCTGCCGCTTCCACCCCAGCTGCTCCGAGTACGCCGAGGAAGCGCTCGAGCGGCACGGCCCCTGGCGCGGCGGCTGGCTTGCCGTGCGCCGCCTTTGCCGCTGCGGACCCTGGCATCCCGGCGGCTGCGACCCGGTACCCTGAACGCCGCGCATGGATACGCAACGCCTGATTCTTCTCTTTATATTCAGCTTCTCGCTGCTGATGCTGTGGGAAGCCTGGGAGAAGGAGAGCCGCCCCAAGCCGCCGCCGCCTGCGCTGCAGCAAGGCGTGCCAACTCCGGAAAAGCCCACGGCGGCAAAGCCCGTGCCGACCGCACCTGCGGCGGGAATTCCGGCCGCAGAGACAGCGGCAAAGGGCGAGACGCTGCGCATCACCACCGATTTCATCGTTGCCGACATTGACACGCTCGGCGGCACGCTGAAGCGCGTCGAGCTCACCCGCCACAAGGATTCCAACGATCCGGCCAAGAACTACACGCTGCTCGGCGAGCGCCACCGCTACGAGGCGCAGAGCGGCATCACCGGGGAGGCGGGGCCCAACCACCGGACGCTGTGGCGCGCCGAGCCGGGCGTACGCTCGCTGGCGCCGGGTCAGGACGCGGTTGAACTGCGCCTGACTGCCGCCGGCAAGGATGGGCTGCTGGTGCAGAAGATCTACACCTTCAGGCGCTCGAGCTACGTGGTGGATGTCGTGCTGCAGATCCGTAACGCCGGCGCAGCGCCGGTCTCCACTTTTGCCTATTTCCAGCTCACGCACGACGGCAAGCCGGAGTCGAACAGCAATACCGTCGCCGAGACCTTCGGCGCGCAGAGCTTCAGCGGATTCGCCGTCTACACCGACGAGCGCAAGTTCGAGAAGATCCACCTCACGGATCTCGACAAGGGCAAGGTCGACCACGTCAAACAGGCCAATAACGGCTGGCTCGCGTTCGTGCAGCACTATTTCGTGTCCGCCTGGCTGCCGCCGCAGGGGCTCGCGCGCGACTACTTCGCCGAGAAGCGGCAGGACGGCACTTATGCCGCGCGCGTGCTGGTTCCCGCGACCGTGGCGTCCGGCGCGGAGTCCAGGATCGAAGTGCCGATCTACACCGGGCCCCAGGAGCAGCGGCGGCTGCAGGCCGCCGCGCCGGGCCTGGACCTGGTGGTCGACTACGGCTGGCTCACGATCATCGCCTGGCCGCTATTCTGGCTGCTGGAGAAGTTTCACGCGCTATCGGGCAACTGGGGCGTCGCCATCATCCTGCTCACCGTAACCATCAAGATCATCTTCTTCCCGCTGTCGGCGGCGAGCTACAAGTCGATGGCCAAGATGAAGCTGATCACGCCGCGGCTCACCAAGATCCGCGAAATGTACGGGCAAGACCGGGCGAAGATGAATCAGGCGATGATGGAGCTCTACAAGACCGAAAAGATCAACCCGCTAGGCGGCTGCTTCCCGATCCTGGTGCAGATCCCGGTGTTCATTGCGCTCTACTGGGTGCTGCTTGCGGCGATCGAGCTGCGCCACGCGCCGTTCATGCTCTGGATCCAGGACCTCTCGGCGCTCGATCCCTACTACGTGCTGCCGATCCTGATGACCGGCACCATGATCCTGCAGACCAAGATGAACCCGGTGCCGCCCGATCCGGTGCAGGCGCAGGTGATGAAGTTCATGCCCTACGTGTTCAGCATCTTCTTCTTCTTTTTCCCGGCTGGCCTGGTGCTGTACTGGCTGGTCAACAACATCCTGTCCATCGCCCAGCAGTGGCAAATCCAGCGCATGTTCGATCGCGACAAACCTGCGCATGCCAAGCGATGAGATAGCGCGCGACACCATCGCCGCGATCGCCACCCCGGCGGGGCGCGGCGGCATCGGCGTGGTCCGCCTGTCGGGCCCGAAAGTTCCCGAAATTGCTGCGAGGATTCTGGGTTTCGTTCCAGAACCGCGTCGCGCGGTATTCGGTAGATTCCTGGATGCCGATGGCGCCCTGGTGGATGAAGGCATCGCCCTTTATTTCCCGGCGCCGCATTCCTACACCGGCGAGCCGGTCCTGGAGTTGCAGGGGCACGGCGGACCGGTGGTGATGCAGTCGCTGCTTGGCGTCTGCCTGGACGCCGGGGCGCGTATCGCGGAACCGGGGGAGTTCACGCGGCGCGCCTTTCTCGAGGGCAAGCTCGACCTGGCACAGGCCGAGGCCGTGGCGGACCTTATCGACGCGGCGAGCCGGCAGGCGGCACGCTCGGCGCTGCGCTCGCTCGGAGGCGAGTTCTCGGCGGCAATTGACGGACTGGTCGCGCGGCTGATCGAGCTGCGCGCGCTGATCGAGGCGACGCTCGACTTCCCGGAGGAGGAAGTCGACGGCCTGCATCGCGACGACGCGGCCACGCGCCTCGTCGCGGTGCGCGCCGCGCTCGACGAGGTGCTGCGCAAGAGTCGGCAGGGCAGCCTGCTGCGCAGCGGCATCCACGTGGTGCTCGCCGGCCGGCCGAATGTCGGCAAGTCGAGCCTGCTCAACCGCCTCGCCGGTGAGGAGCGCGCCATCGTCACGGCCGTTCCAGGGACCACGCGCGACGCGCTGCGCGAGCCGATCCAGATCGAGGGCGTGCCGCTTGTTGTCGTCGATACCGCAGGACTGCGACCGTCGTCGGACGTAGTGGAGCGTCTCGGCATCGAACGCACGCAGCAGGAGCTTGGGCGCGCCGACTTGGTACTGGCCGTATTCGAGGCGGGGAAAAAGGCAGCGCCGCTCGACGAACTTCCGCAAGTGGAACGAATTGACGTCTACAACAAAATAGACCTGGTGCCTGCATTCCGCGCGCCACCGGGTGCGCTCGCGGTGTCGGCGAAAACCGGGCAAGGCATCGACACGCTGCGCAAACGCCTGCTCGAAGCGGCGGGGTGGTCTGCCACTGGCGAGTCGACGTTCCTCGCGCGCGAGCGGCACTTGCGCGCGCTCGAAGCGGCGCGGGGGCATCTCGAAACGGCAGCGGGACAACTCGATCGCCCGGAGCTGTTTGCCGAGGAGTTGCGCCTCGCGCAGGAGGCACTCGGCGCAATTACCGGTGCGTTCACCGCCGACGATCTGCTCGGAGAGATTTTCGCGAGATTCTGCATCGGCAAGTGATGCCGGCGCGCTGCGTGCCGCGCCGGGGGGTATCGCCGAGATGTGCATCACCGCGAAGGTGCTGCAGTTGGGGGTGCCGCTGGTGACCACCGCGCATGTGGTCCGCGTGCTGATTAAGTTACTAATTAATAAAGATTTTATTTGAAATCTAGCAACCCGGGCCCGCACCCTCTAGCCCCCCCGGTGATAGAATCCCTCCTCGAGATTTCCTGCCTGCAATTTGACCGGCCCAGCACCACTGGGCCGTTTGCCTTTCTGGAGTCAGATCGAATGAACGCACCCGCAGCCGCTCCCGCCGACCAGACCAACGCGCCAGCTTGGGTCCGTCACCAAGGTTTGCGGCAATGGGTCGCCGAGGTCGCGCGGCTTGCCAAGCCGCAGCGCGTGCTCTGGTGCGACGGCTCGCAGGCGGAGTACGAGCGGATGTGCGCGGAACTGGTGACGGCCGGCACTTTCATCCGCCTGAACGACAAGCTGCGCCCCGCTTCGTATCTTGCGCGCTCCAATCCGGGCGACGTCGCGCGCATGGAAGAGCGCACCTTTATTTGCAGCGCCTCGAAAGAGGATGCGGGCCCGACCAACCACTGGATCGAACCGCGCGAAATGCGCGCCACGCTGAACCGCCTGTTCGACGGCTGCATGCGCGGCCGTACCCTGTACGTGATCCCGTTCTCGATGGGGCCCATCGGCTCGCATATCGCGCAAGTCGGGGTCGAGATCTCGGATTCCGCCTATGTCGCCGTGAGCATGCGCCTCATGACCCGCATGGGACGCGCGGTCGTCGAGTGGCTGGGCGAGACCGGCAAGTTCGTGCCCTGCGTGCACTCGGTGGGCGCGCCCTTAGTTGACAACTCCGGCCCCCGCAGAGAGGACGTCGCCTGGCCCTGCAACGAGAAGGAAAAGTGGATCGTGCATTTCCCCGAGACACGGGAGATCTGGTCCTACGGCTCGGGTTACGGCGGCAACGCGCTGCTCGGCAAAAAATGCCTCGCGCTGCGCATCGCCTCGGTGATGGCGCGCGACGACGGCTGGCTTGCCGAGCACATGCTGATCCTCGGCATGGAATCGCCCGCCGGAAAGAAGACCTATGTCGCCGCGGCCTTCCCCTCGGCCTGCGGCAAAACCAACCTCGCGATGCTGATCCCGCCGGCCGCGTTCAAGGGCTGGAAGGTCACCACCATCGGCGAGGACATCGCCTGGATCAAGCCCGGACGCGACGGCCGTTTCTACGCCATCAATCCCGAGTACGGCTTTTTCGGCGTCGCGCCGGGGACCTCGGAGAAGACCAACGCCAACGCGATGAAAATGCTGCGGCGGAACGTGATCTTCACCAACGTCGCCCTGACGCCGGAGGGCGACGTATGGTGGGAAGGCATGACGGAGCAGCCTCCCGCACGCCTGACCGACTGGCAGGGCAAGGAGTGGACTCCGGAGGAGGGGAAAAAGTCGGGGCGTCTCGCCGCGCACCCCAATGCGCGCTTTACGGTGCTCGCCTCGCAGTGCGAATCGATGGACCCGAACTGGGAGGATCCGGCGGGAGTGCCGATTTCGGCCTTCATCTTCGGCGGCCGGCGCTCTTCCACCGTGCCGCTGGTCGTCGAGGCGCCGAGCTGGGAAGAAGGCGTCTACCTGGGCGCTACGCTCGGCTCGGAGACCACCGCCGCGATCACCGGCAAGGTCGGCGTGGTGCGGCGCGACCCGATGGCGATGCTTGCGTTCTGCGGCTACCACATGGGCGACTACTTCGACCACTGGCTGAAGATGGGCCGCGTGGTAAAGCACGCGCCGAAGATCTTCCGGGTCAACTGGTTCCGCCGCGACGCGAATGGCAAGTTCATCTGGCCGGGCTTCGGCGAGAACATGCGCGTGCTGCAGTGGATCGTCGAGCGCTGCGAAGGGCGCGGGCGCGGCGTCGAAACGCCGCTCGGCACCATGCCGCGCTATGAAGACCTGAACTGGACCGGGTTCGACAAGCTCTCGAGCGCGCAGTACGCGGAGCTCACGCGCATCGACGCGGCGGCCTGGAAGGAAGAGCTGGCCTCGCATGACGAGCTCTTCGGCAAGCTCGCCGGGCATCTGCCGGCCGCGCTTGAAGCGCGCCGCGGCCATATGCACGAGAAGCTCGCCGCCTAAGCCGCAAACAAAGAGCGTTTGCTGCAACGCAGCAAATGCGTTGTTCCACGTGAAACGGCCGGAGCAAGTGGTTTCACGTGAAACCGTCGCGTAAAATTCGCCCCTCCCATGGTTTTCCCCTCCGAATTCGACGTCATCGTAGTAGGCGGAGGGCATGCCGGCACCGAAGCGGCGTTGGCTGCGGCGCGCATCGGCTGCCGCACCCTGCTGCTGACCCACAGCATCGACACGCTCGGGCAGATGTCCTGCAATCCTTCGATCGGCGGCATCGGCAAAGGACATCTGGTAAAGGAAATCGACGCCTTGGGCGGCGCGATGGCGCTCGCCACCGACGAAGCGGGCATCCAGTTCCGGCGCCTCAACTCCTCGAAAGGCGCCGCCGTGCGCGCGACGCGCGCCCAGGCGGACCGGGTGCTGTACCGGCAGGCCATTCGCGGGCGCCTCGAGCGCCAGCCGAACCTGTCGCTATTCCAGCAGGCGGTCGACGACATCATCGTCGAGGGTGGCTGCGCCGTCGGCGTGGTGACCCAGCTCGGCGTGCGGTTCAAGGCCCGCGCGGTGGTCCTCACCACCGGCACCTTCCTGGGAGGTCTCATCCATGTGGGTCTGCAGAGCACCCAGGCCGGCCGCGCCGGCGACCCGGCCGCGGTGACGCTGGCCGCCCGCCTGCGGGAACTGAAGCTTCCCGTCGGCCGGTTGAAAACCGGCACGCCACCGCGTCTTGACGCGCGCAGCATCGATTTCAGCGGAATGCAGGAGCAGCCGGGTGACAGACCGGAGCCGGTGTTCTCGTTTCTCGGCGAGCGCGCCATGCACCCGCGCCAGCTGTCCTGCTGGATCACCCATACCAACGCACGCACGCACGAAATCATCCGCGGCGGCCTCGACCGCTCGCCGATGTTCACCGGCGTGATCCAGGGCATCGGCCCGCGTTATTGCCCGTCCATCGAAGACAAGGTCCACCGCTTCGCCGGCAAGAGCGGCCATCAGATTTTCCTCGAGCCCGAGGGGCTGGGCACCACCGAGATCTACCCGAACGGCATTTCGACCAGCTTGCCCTTCGACGTGCAGATCGAGCTGGTGCGCTCGATCCGCGGCCTGGAGAACGCCCATCTGGTGCGCCCCGGCTATGCCATCGAGTACGACTACTTCGATCCCCGCAACCTGCGCGCTTCGCTGGAAACAAAGAGCTTCCCTGGTCTGTATTTCGCCGGTCAGATAAACGGTACGACCGGATACGAAGAAGCGGCGGCCCAGGGGCTGCTCGCCGGCATCAACGCCGCGCTCCAGGTGCGCGGCCGCGAAGCCTGGACGCCCGGGCGGGACCAGGCCTACCTCGGCGTGCTGGTCGATGACCTCGTGACGCGGGGGGTATCGGAGCCTTACCGGATGTTCACCAGCCGCGCCGAGTATCGGCTTACCCTGCGTGAGGACAACGCCGACCTGCGGTTGACCGAAGCCGGGCGGAAGCTCGGCTTGGTCGATGACCGGCGCTGGGACGCGTTTAGCCGCAAACGCGATGCAATCGCCGCCGAGCAACAGCGGCTACGGTCTACATATGTAAGCACTGGCTTTCAACAAAAACAATCAATTATTGACACCTTGCGCCGACCTGAGATGACCTACGCAAACCTGGTCACGGATGGCGCGGTGGCTCCAGAAGTCGCCGAGCAAGTCGAGATCCAGGCCAAATACGAGGGCTACATCGAGCGCCAGCGCGAGGAAGTCCTGCGCCGCAAGAAGCTCGAGTCGCAACCGCTTCCCGAGGAGTTCGACTACGCGCAGGTGCGGGGCCTTTCGATCGAAGTGCAGCAAAAGCTCAATCGTCATCGCCCGGAGACCATCGGGCAGGCCTCGCGCATCTCCGGCGTCACTCCGGCGGCGATTTCGCTCCTGCTGGTGCACCTCAAGCGAGGCTTCCAGCCGCCGCGGAAGAAGTCGGCATGACGCCGCAACGAGAAGGACGCGCATGACGCCGCGCGTGGCGCTGGATCGCGGATTGGGCGAACTTGCGCTGGCGCTCCCCGCCGGCGCGCGCGAGCAGCTACTCGAATACCTGGCATTGCTCGGGAAATGGAACCGCACCTACAACCTGACCGCGATACGCGCGCCGCTTTCCATGGTCAGCCACCATCTGCTCGATTCGCTCGCGGTGCTACCGCACCTGCCGCTCGCCTCGGCGCGCACCACGCTCGCCGACGCGGGCTCGGGCGCCGGCCTGCCCGGTATCCCGCTCGCGGTGGCGCGCCCCGACTGGAGC
>Ga0209751_10002633_pt1 | contig 17789 bp, 14 predicted proteins | sample RifCSP13_1_FD_184019 | JGI IMG/M metagenome (GOLD analysis project Ga0209751, IMG submission 184019) | Soil microbial communities from Rifle, Colorado - Rifle CSP2_sed 13_1 (SPAdes) (version 2) | ecosystem: Environmental > Terrestrial > Deep subsurface > Rock core/Sediment | place: Rifle... | reverse complement strand
CCTGGCCGGCCCGCTGGTCCTGGCCCCGCTCTCGCCCGGGGACGCGGTCGAGCTGGTTGCCGAAGCCGGGCTGCTGGTGGCCAGGGTTGGCGGCACCGAGATCGGCCAGGTCGAGCCGCGCGTCGGTGCCCGGCTGGCCAAGCTGATGGCCACCGGCAACCGCTACGAGGCGGCGGTGACCACCATCAGTCCGGACGAGGTGCGCCTCATCATCCACGAAGCCTTCGCCGACCCGACCAACTTCGGCAAGGTCTCCTTCCCGGGCAGCGCCACTGGCCGTGGGGGTGACGTCAGACCGTACATGAAGGGCCCCGCGCTCCGCTACGATGATGACGAAGAGAGCGAGGAGACCGAGGAGGAGCCGGAGGAGGTCGAGGAGCTCGACACCACCCTCCCGGAGTTCTCCGCCGAGCCCGAGCTCGAGGAAGAGCTACTCGAAGAACCGTAGGAGCCGATGAGCGAGGCCGATGGACGGCGACTGGACCACGTCGTCCTCCCCCGACGCCTCCCCGGCCTGGCGCTCCTGGAGCGCTACTTCCCGTCTCCGACCGATGCCCAGCTCGATGCCGAGCTGACCGCCTTCGCCCGTCCGGGCGACACCGTGCTCGACCCGTGGGCGGGCACCGGCTGGACCGCGCGGCGCGGCACCGCCCACGGCATGCGGGTGGTGGCCTCCGACCCCAGCCCGTTCGCCCAGCTCGCGGCCCAGGCATTCCTGCTGGCGCCTGATCCGGCCGTGCTCGACGCGGCCTTTGGGCAGCTGGCCGCCTCGCGCAAGGTGGACGTTCCGCTGCGCCAGCACCTCGAGGAGCTGTATGCCACCCGCTGCGCCGCGTGTCGGCGCCCGGTGGTGGGGGAGCAGTTCATCTGGCCGCGCGATGGGGACGCGCCGGGCCGCAAGATCTATCGCTGCCCCAGCTGCGAGGTCCAGGTTGGCGGTCCCGTGGACCGGGTGGCCCCCATCGACGAGACGGACCTGGCCAAGCTCGGCATTGAGCATCCTCCCGCGCCGGCCGCCGGCCTGCCCGCGATCGATCCGGCGGCCGACGAGGAGGAGCTGCCGCCCGCGCCGGTGGGTCTCACGGGCACGCCCGCCACTGACCCGGAGCCCGACCGTCCGCTGGGTGAGGCGGGCGGCCCGCCGCCGCCGGCCACCGACCCGCCCGCGCGACGCTTCGCGTCCACCGTGCGCCCCGACCCGGCGCCGCCCCAGGCGGTCGCGGATCCCCGTCAGGCGCCCCATTACCAGGCGCTGCGCGACCGCTTCCCGGTCCTCGACGGGCGATCCGAGCTGGTCGAGGAGCTCCTCGACCTGTACACGCCCCGCAACCTGTACGCGCTCCAGACCATCGCGGCCAAGATCGAGATGGAGTTCCGCGAGCCGGCGCTGGCCTCGTTCTTCCGGCTCGCCCTGGCGGCCTGCCTCCTGCCGGCCAGCCGCCTGAACGGCTATCCGGGCCGCGTCGCCTCGCTGCGGATCAGCGCCGGGCAGGTCCGCCAGCCCGCCTCGCGCCACCAGCGCGAGGTCAACGTCTGGCGGCTCTTCGAGGCGTCGGTCGCGGACCTGCGCACCGCGGTCGGGGCGGTCGGCAAGGACCGTCGCCCGGTGCGCTTCGCCGCCGACCTCGACGAGCTCGGCGGGCTGGGGGCGGCCAATGTGCTGTGGATCCGGAGCCGTCCCGCGGTGGTGGGTCAGTACCTGCCATCCCACGGCATCGACCTGGTGCTCGGCTCGGTCGCGCCCGGCGCATCGGTCGACGAGCTGTCGTTCGAGTACCTGGCCACTGCCTGGTTGATGGGGCGGGAGGCGGCCGAGACGCTGCGCCTGGAGCCGCTCTTCTCGTCAGCGGCGTCGCACAGCGACGGGTCCGAGGCCACCGCCCTGCGCCACGCCATGGCCTCCTCCGCCGGCGCGCTGAAGCCCGGCGGCTGGTTCAGCGTGATCGTGGAGGGCGAAGACGTCGACCGCCTGCTGGCGGTCAGCCTGGCCGCGGCCTCGGCTGAGCTGGAGCTGGTCGACGTCATCCCTCGCGAATCGGTCCGTTCGGGAAATGGGGTCACCCTTCATTTCCGCAAGCCCGGGGCCGATGCCCGCCTGCGCGAAGCGGTCGAGCCACGCCCGCTGCGCCTCGGCGTGGAGGGCGGGCGATTGACCTATCCGGAGTTAGCGGAGGCGATCGAACGGGCCGCCATCGGGCTGCTGCGCGGGCGAGGCGAGCCGGCCAGCCAGCTGCGGCTGGCCTGTGCGCTGCTCGTCGAGCTGGAAACCTCCGGGCTGCTGCGCCGCCTGTCGCTGGCCCGCAACGAGTCCGACGGTCACGAACCCGGCGCGTCGCCGGCAGCCGAGGGCAGCGCGGGCGAACCGGCCGAGCGCGCTGAGCGGGTCGGGCCGGCGCTGCTTGGCGGACTGCTGCGCGAGGAGCTGGCGCGCACCGACCATCCGAGCCTGTTGCAGCTGGGTGACGAGGCGCACCCCAGCTGGTGGCTGCGCGAACCAGAGCTGGCGGAGGCGCCCCTCGCCGACCGGGTCGAGTGGGCCACCTTCTCGGTCCTGACCACCGCGGGCAAGCTCGACGAGGACGCCTTCCTGGAGCGCATCTTCGCCCTCTTCCCCGGGCTCGCCTCGCCCGACGAGGAGCTGGTGCGGGCCTGCCTGTCCGCGTACGCGGTGGTCGGGGAGGGCGGCGTGCTGCGCAGCGAGGAGGACCACGTCCGCCGTGGCGACGACCACGCGCGGGCCATCGGGCTGCTGGTGGACTACGCCCACCGAATCGGATTGAAGGCGTGGGTCAGCCGGCGTGAACATGACCGGCCGTACGCGGACGCGACGCTCGGTGCTCGGCTCCGCGACGACGAGCGACGCGCCTACCTGCCCCTGGTGGTGCGTGCCCCGGCCGAGCTGCTCGGCGCGGTGGACGTGATCTGGTATCGACGCGGCCGGCTCGCGTTCCTGTTCGAGGTCGAGTGGACCGCCATGCTGGGTGAGCCGGTGCTGCGACGCGGGGCGGCCATCCCGGTCGGGCCCGAGCAGGCGCGATTCCTGGTCTTCCCGGGCGAACGCACCGAGCTGCTGCGCCTGAAGCTGGACCGCTCGCCGTGGCTCCGCGCCGAGGTCGAGAAGCAGAACTGGCACTTCCTCAAGTGGGAGCACCTGGAGGCGCTGTCACGGCGCGAGTCCGCCAACCTGGCATGGCTCGAGCCGATGCTTGGCCTCGATCCGCTGGTCGAGCGCGGGGGCGAGCAGCTAACCATGTTCGGCGAGTAGCCCTGGGTTCGCTAGACTGCCCCCGGGAGCGCCGCGGTCCCCCCCTGCGGCGCTCCCGCTACCATGCCGCGACATGGACCTGCCCGAGCGCCACCATCTGCTGCCCGACCTGCGGCGCGCGCTGGTGGTGTTTGCCCATCCCGACGACGCAGAGTTCAGCGCTGCCGCCACGATCGCCGCGCTGGTCGCCTCCGGAGTCGCGGTCGACTACCTGGTGACGACCGACGGGGGGAAGGGCACCGAGGATCCGGACATGACCTCCGCGCGGCTGGCCGCCCTGCGGACCGCGGAGCAGCGAGCGGCCGCCGACCGGCTCGGGGTGGGGGAGATCGTGCACCTGGGCTACGCCGACGGTGAGCTGACCCCCAGCCTCGACCTGCGGCGCGATATCGTGCGCCACCTGCGCAGGCTGCGGCCGGACCTGGTCATCACCCTGAACCCCCAGCGACGCAGCGACGGCAACCCGTTCATCGCCCATCCCGACCACCTGGCCACCGGGGAGGCGACCCTGAGCGCGGTCTACCCCGCGGCCCGCGACCGGCTCAACTTCCCCGAGCTGGTGGCGGAGGGGCTTGAGCCGTGGAAGGTGCGCCAGGTGCTGGTCGCCGGCGTGGAGCGGCCCAACCTGTGGGTCGACGTGACCGATACCTTCGAGGCGGGGCTCGCCGCGCTGCGCTGCCACGCCAGCCAGGTCGGCGACTGGGCCGCCACCGAGGAACGCGTCCGCGGACGCGCGGCGGAGGCCGGCGCGGCGGTTGGACTGCCGCTGGCGCAGGCCTTCCTGTCGATCAGCCTGCAATGATGCGCGGTCGCTGGATGCACGGAAGCGAGTCAGAGTCGAACCTGCGAGCGCGCCCTGGCTCGGGGCCGCGCACGCTGCGCCGGATCATCGGCTTCTTCGACCCGTATCGGGGCCGGCTGCTGGCCATCGCCGGGCTGATCCTGGTCACCGTCTCGGTGGGGGTGGTCAACCCGATCCTGCTGAAGCTGATCATCGACAACCTCCTGGGCGCGAAGGACCTGGGGCTGCTCTATCTGCAGGCGGGGCTGATGATCGTGCTGCCGATCGGCTCCAGCCTGTTGGGGGTCTGGCAGTCGTACCTGTCCAACGTGGTCGGTCAGCAGGTCATGAATGACCTGCGCCTGGCCCTGTACGGCCACCTCCAGCGCATGCCGCTGCGCTTCTTCACCGAGACGCGCACCGGCGAGATCCAGAGCCGGATCAGCAACGACGTCGGTGGCGTGCAGTCGGTGGTGACCGATACCGCCTCGTCACTGCTGGCCAACTTCGCCACGGTGGCGACCACCGTGGTGGTGATGCTGGTGCTCGACTGGCGGCTGACCGCACTGAGCCTGGGGATGCTGCCGGCCTTCGCCGTCATCACGTACCGGGTCGGCAAGGTGCGGCGCGAGGTGAGCGGCCTGACCCAGCGCTCCCTGGCCGAGGTGAGCGCCATCACCGAGGAGTCGCTCTCGGTGTCGGGGATCCTGCTCAGCAAGACGTTCGGTCAGCAGCGGGCCAGCGTCGAGCGCTTCCGGCGCGAGTCTCAGCGCCTCCGAGACCTGCAGGTCCGCCAGCAGATGATCGGGCGCTGGTTCTTCGCCATGATCGGCACCTTCTTCAGCATCGCGCCGGCCTTCGTGTACCTGCTGGCGGGCTCGCTGATCATCGGCGGCGACCTCGGCGTGTCGGTGGGCACCATCGTGGCCTTCACCACCCTTCAGAGCCGCCTCTTCTTCCCGCTCGGGCAGCTGCTCAACGTGCAGGTCGAGATCCAGGGGGCGCTGGCGCTCTTCGACCGCATCTTCGAGTACCTCGAGATGGAGTCCGAGATCACCGATGCGCCCGACGCGGTCGGTCTCGATCCCGCCACCCTCCGCGGCGAGGTGCGCTTCCGCGACGTGTCCTTCCGCTACCCGCTGAGCGCGGCGCAGCGCGATGCCCGGTTGGACGGCCCCGCCGAGCCCCCGGACGCCGATGCGCCGCTGCCCGTCGAGCCGTTCGGGCTGGACGGGATCGACTTCGATGCCCTGCCGGGCCAGCTGGTGGCCCTGGTCGGTCCATCGGGCTCGGGCAAGACCACCACCACCTACCTGATCCCGCGGCTGTACGACGCCACGAGCGGTGCGGTCGAGATCGACGGCCTGGACGTGCGGCGCATCCGGCTGGAGTCGCTGGGCGCCTCGATCGGGGTGGTGACCCAGGAGACCTACCTGTTCCACGCCTCGATCGGGGACAACCTGCGGTATGCCAGGCCCGACGCCGAGATGGCCGAGATCGAGACCGCGGCCCGCGCGGCGGCCATCCACCGCCGGGTGATGGAGCTGCCCGAGGGCTACGACACCTTGGTCGGCGAGCGCGGGTACAAGCTGTCCGGTGGTGAGAAGCAGCGGGTCGCCATTGCCCGGGTGCTGCTCAAGGACCCGCGGATCCTGATCCTGGACGAGGCCACCAGCGCGCTCGACACGGTCAGCGAGCGGCTGATCCAGGCCGCCCTGAACCGGCTGCTGGAGGGCCGGACCACGATCGCCATCGCGCACCGCCTCTCGACCGTGCTGCGCGCCGACCTGATCCTGGTCTTCGACCGAGGCCGGATCGTGGAGCGCGGCCGGCACGAACAGCTGCTGGCCCTGGGCGGGCTGTACGCACGGCTGTACCACGAGCAGTTCGAGGCCGAGGTGGCGATTCCGGCATGACCGACGCGACGCGGGTTGAGGCCACCTCGTGCTGTGCCGACGGCGACTACGCCGCCATCACCGACTGGCCATTCGACGTGTCGCGGGTCCTCTACCAGCGGCTAGACCAACTCGGTTTTGAGGGCCGCTCCGTGCTGGAGATCGGCTGTGGCTACGGGCGGCTGCTGGTCGGCTCGTTGCTGGCGGGGGCAACCACCGCGACCGGGGTCGAGCTCGATCCGGAGGCGCTCGAGAGAGCGCGAGAGCGAGCCGACGAAGCGGGAGTCAGTGATCGCTGCGCATTGCTGCCAGGGGACGGCGCCGACCTCAACCTGGTTGCGCACGACCTGGTGGTCCTGGACCGGGTCATCTGCTGCTATGCCGACGGGGATCGCCTCGTCGAGCGCAGCGCGGCAGCCGCCCTGCACGGGTATGCCGTCTCGGTTCCTGAGTCACGGGGGCTGCGCGGGGCCTGGAACCGACTGACCTACCCGATCGGCAACATGCTGGATCGACTGCGCGGGGAGGATCGCGTCTACCTGCACGACGTGCGAGCGATCGAGCGGCGGCTGGTGGCGGCCGGCTTCCGACTCCACAGCGGCGAGTGGCTGGGAAAGTGGTACCTCGGCGTGTTCGTGCGGGACCAATCGCCGGACCGGGCTGCCTGACCGGTGGCCAACCATCTCGTCGGCCAGACCAGCCCGTACCTGCTGCAGCACGCCCACAACCCGGTCGACTGGTATCCGTGGGGCCCCGAGGCGCTGGAGCGGGCCCGCACGGAGGGCCGGCTGATCTTCCTGTCGATCGGTTATTCCGCATGTCACTGGTGCCACGTCATGGAGCGCGAGTCGTTCGAAGATCCGGAGATCGCGGCCCAGATCAACCGCGACTTCGTGGCCATCAAGGTCGATCGCGAGGAGCGCCCCGACCTCGATGACGTGTACATGGCCGCGGTGCAGGCCATGACCGGGTCCGGTGGCTGGCCGATGACCGTCTTCCTCACGCCCGACCTTGAGCCGTTCTTCGGCGGGACCTATTTCCCGCCCGCCGACCGCGGATCGCTGCCCGGGCTGCCGCGGGTCCTGGCCGGCGTGGCCGAGGCCTACCGGGAGCGCCCCGATGAGGTCGCCGCCGCCGCTCGGCAGCTGACGGCCCACCTGCGTGAGCAACTGAGCGTGGATCCGGGCCGCGTCGACCCGACGCGGGCCCAGCTCGATACGGCCGTGGTCCGGTTGGCGGCGACCCACGACGCCACCTGGGGCGGGTTCGGCCAAGCGCCGAAGTTCCCGGCCCCGCTGACGCTGGAGTTCCTGCTGCGGGCATGGCGTCGCAGCCGCGACCCGCAGACCCTGGCCATGGTCACCCGCACCCTGGATGCGATGGCCCACGGCGGCCTGCGCGACCAGCTGGGTGGCGGCTTCGCGCGCTATAGCACCGACGGTCGATGGCTGGTGCCCCACTTCGAGAAGATGCTGTCCGACAACGCGCTGCTGGCCCACGCCTACCTCGAGGCCTTCCGCGCCACGCGACGAGATCGGTACGCCCACATCGCACGCGAGACGCTCGGTTTCATGATCCGCGAGCTGGAGACCGATGCGGGGGGCTTCGCCTCCGCGCTCGACGCCGATTCAGAGGGCGAGGAGGGGCGTTACTACACCTGGGACACCGCCGAGTTCGAGGCCGTCCTGGCCGATGCGAGCCTGTCCGAGGACGAGGTGGCGACCATCGCCGCCTGGTGGGGCGTCGCTGCGGGCGGCGTGTGGGAGGGCCACTCAATCCTGCACTCCTTCGGTCGGCCCGCGCCGTCGGCTGAGCTCGTGGAGCTGGCCAGGGTCGCGTTGCTGGCTGCCCGCGAGCGGCGGGTGCGGCCCGCGCGCGATGACAAGCAGCTGGCCGCCTGGAACGGGATGGCCCTGCGCGCGCTGGCCCACGCGGCGCTGGTGCTCGGCGACGACGCGCTGGCTGACGCGGCGCGGCGGGTGGTGGGCTTCGTGCGGAAGCACCTCCTTCGCGACGGGGATCGGCTGTGGCGGACGGCCCGGGGTGACAGTGCCCATACGCCGGCGTTCGCGGAGGACTACGCCTGCCTGGCCGACGGGCTGCTGGCGGCCCACGCGGCGAGCGGCGATCCGGCTGACCTGCGCCTGGCGGAGCGCCTGATGGCGCGCGCCGTGCGCGACTTCTGGGACGAGGCGTCGGGGACCTTCACCGATACCGGTCCCGAACACGACGGCGGACTGGTCGTTCCCCGCTCCCTGGTGGACGGCGCCACGCCGTCGGCCAACGCGGTGGCGGCCGATGTGCTGCTGCGGCTGGCCGTGCTCCTCGGCGAGCCGGAGCACGACCGGCGTGCGCGGAGGATCCTGCGTGCGGTGGCTCCGACGCTCGATCGGCAACCCGGCGGGTTCGCGCGGATGCTGGCCGCCGCCGATCGGTCCCTGGGCGAGCCGCTCGACGTGGTGATCGCCGGGGAGCCTGCCGACGCGGCCGCGCTGGCGCTGCGCCGCGCGGCCGGGGTGCCGTACGCGCCGGACCTGGTCATCAGCGGCCTGCCCGCGGCCAGCGACCTGGCGGGGCTGCCCCTGTACGTCGGGAAGCTGGCGGTTGGCGGGCGGCCGACGGCCTACCTGTGCCGCGGGTACGCCTGTGATGCCCCGACCGAAGACGGGGTGCGCCTTCGCGAGCAGGTGGCCGCGCTGGTCAGCGCCTGAGGCGCTTGCCCCCGCCGCTCGCAGCTACGCACCGGCGTAGGAGTGCCGTCCCACGAACAGCAGTCCGGCGGCCAGCCAGGTGAACAGGACCAGCGCGAACCCGAGCACCAGCAGCCAGGGTGCAGCGGCACCCCACCGATCGCGGCGCCCCGCGACGTGCAGGTACCCGCCGTACACCAGCCAGGTGGCCGCCGCGGCCAGCTCCTTGGGGTCGTTGCTCCAGTAGGCCCGCCACGCCAGGTTGGCCCACACCGAACCGAGTACGATCGCCGCGGTCAGGACCGGGAAGGCCAGCAGCGCCGCGCGGTGCGCGGCCGTGCGACATGCCTCGGCGCCGGGCAGGAAGCCGAGCCGATCTCCGGCGCGGCGCTGGACGATCTCGGCGGTGGCGGCCAGGAAGGCGAGGCCGCCGATGGCGTACGCGGCGATCGCGGCTCCCACGTGGATGGTGAGCAACAGCGGCGCCTGGAGCGCGGGCACCAGTGGTCGCACGCTGTCGGGCTGGCCGAGCCCGATGCCGAGCAGGCCGGCGGCCAGCAGCGCCACGCCGGGCGCGAGTGCGGTGATCGCCAGCCGTCGGGCGAGGGCCAGGTAGGCGAGCAGCACGCCCAGGGCGAACGCGGCGCTGACCTCGTGCAGGTTGGACCACGGTGCCCGCCCCGCGTCGATGGCTCGCCAGCCGAGCGCCAGCGTGAGGATGGTGGCTGCCGCCAGCACCAGCCAGCCCGCCACCGGGCGGAGGCGCGCCAGTGGGTCGCCGCCGGCGAGTGCGGCGAGTCCCCGGGCGAGGCTGCTGAGCACGGCGGCGCTCAGGGTGACCATCGCGGTCGTGATCAGCAGCGTGGTCGGGCTCATCGGGTCGCTCGGTCGGGGCGGGCCGCCGGACCGATGTCCGGCGGGGGCGCTCAGTGGTCGGCGGCGAGGGTCGTCTGATGCGTCCCGCACCGGTAGCAGGACTCGTCCGCGGCTCGAATGGTTGCGCCGCAGTTTGCGCAGACGACCATCAGATCCGACTCACATCGGGTGCAGACCCGGGCCACCTCGGGGTAGCGCAGCCCGTCGACCGGGCAGTAGGGCACCCCTCGCGGAGGCGCGAGCGTTCCGGCCTCGCCACGAGGCAGCGAGGCGACCGCCAGCGTGGGCGAGGTGTCGCGCACGCCGACCTGCGCCACGCGCAGGTAGCCGATCACCAGCCAGATCAGATACAGGCCCAGCAGGCCGAGCAGGGCGAGCGGGAAGAACGGCGCGAAGTAGGCGACCGAGGAGTTGGCGATCCACTCGATCGCGTCACCGATGAAGTCCATCCGGTGGCGGATTCTAGCATCGGCGCCCGGCTCCGCCGAGCCTGGAGCGTGCGCTACACTCGGTCAAACCTCGCACCGCCGAAAGGGACGATGTCCCGGCCCAGGCTGGCTCCGCGCACCCCGCTCACCGAGCTGCACGTTCACCTGGGCGCGGCCGTGGCCCCGCCGATCATGTGGGGGATCGCCCACTCGCAGGGCATCCGGCTCCCGACCAAGGATTACTGGGCCTTCCGCGACCTGATCACGGCCGGTCGGCGGCGACGTTCGTTCCAGGGCTACCTCGACCTGTTCCACTGGACCGAGCTGATCCAGTCGAGCCCGCTGGCGGTCGAGCGGAGCGTGTACGAGGTCATCGGCGGCGCCTATCGCAAGAGCAACATCACCCAGATCGAGCTGCGCTTCAACCCGATGAAGCGCAACCGGGGCGGCGAGCAGGACCTCGACCACATCATCGCCGCCGCGGTCCGCGGCATGGATCGCGCGGTGCTCGAGTACCCCCAGGTCAGCGCCGGCCTGATCTTCTGCCTGGACCGCGGATTCTCGCGCGAGCTGAACGAGATCATCGCCGCCAAGGCGATCGCCTGGCGCAGCCACGGGGTTGTGGCGGTCGATATCGCCGGACCCGTGGTGGCGACGTTCCGCTTCGCCGATTACCGCGACGTGTTCGCCGCCTGCCGGCGCGCCGGGCTGGGGGTGACCGTGCACGCCGGTGAGACCGGCGGACCCGAGGAGGTGCGCGAGGCGATCGAGGCGCTGGAGCCGACCCGCATCGGGCACGGCGTCAAGAGCGCGTACGACGCGGGCGTGATGGCCCTGCTGCGCGAACGGGGGATCGTGCTCGAAGTCTGCCCCAGCTCGAACCTGAACACCCGGGTGGTGGCCGACCTGGCCGAGCTGCGCCACATCCTGCGTCGCCTGGTCGAGCACCGGGTGCCCTTCACCCTGTCGACCGATGGCCCGGAGATGCTGCAATCGCACCTCCGCGACGAGATCAACCTGCTCCTGCGCCACGGCCTGCTCGACCTCGACGAGATCGAGCAGGCGATCCAGACCGCGCATCGGGCCAGCTTCCTGCCGCCCCGTGACGAGCGCGGCGAACCGGTGCAACCGCCCCCGCGCGAGCTCGAATTGGCTGCACCGATCCTCACCGGTTTCGAGGTCCCGGGCTGATAGACTCGCCGCCGTGTCCTCGATCTGGCGACCCATCCGCGAGCGGAACCCGGCCCGCAGCCTGATGGTGGTGGTCGCCCATCCGGGCGACGAGGCCTTCGGTTTCGGGGGAGCCATCGCCCACGCGGCGGCCGACGGTGCCTACGTGGTGGTGGTATGCGCGACCCGCGGCCACGTTGACACGCGCCTCCTCGAGCGGGCCCCGGCTCCGGGTGGACGGAATCGGTCGTATCGCCAGCCGACCGTGTGGCGCAACCTCGACACCGTTCGCGAGGACGAGATGCGCCGCTCGGTGGCGCTGCTCGGGATCCGGGTGCTGCGGATGCTCGACTATGCCGAGGAGAGCCTGCCCGACGTCGCGTTCGACGAGCTGGTCGGACGGCTGGTGGAGCCGATCCGGATGCATCGGCCCGAGGTCGTCCTGAGCTTCGGCCCCGAAGGCGTGACCGGTGACGCGGACCACGCCGTCGTTGCGCGGGCGGCCGAGGCAGCCTTCGACGCGGCGGGCGAACCGAGTGCCTACGAGGACGACCTGGAGGAGGACCAGGTCGCATGGCGTGCCGCCAAGCTGTACCAGCTGGTGGTGCCCACCTCGCAGGTCGCCCAGCTCGGCGAGATGGCCCCCGACGCGTACGGCTCGCCGGACGGCACCGACACCCTGACCCTGGAGCTCGGCGAGCTGGCCGCCCTGAAGCTGGCCGCTATCGCGCGCCACGTCTCGCAGACCGGGTCGCAGGGACCCTTCCACGGGTGGCCGCCCGAGGCGCGCGATGCCTACCTGGCCACCGAGCACTATCGGTTGGTCCGGTCGCATCTCCCGGTCGCAGCTGGGGCCGCCGCCGCGGAGCGAGAATCCTCGCTGTGGGACGGCCTGGGCAGCTAGCCTCGCCGGACCGCCGCGCGACCCTCAACCCGCGGCTCTGCTACGCTCCGAAGCGCCATCACTCGACGCGACCACAGGAGCTCTGCCTGGATGCCCGACAAGCTGACCGACGAGGCGATCATGACCGCCCTGGGCCGGATCAAGGACCCCGAGATCGGGCGCGACCTGGTCAGCCTGGGGATGGTCAAGGGGATCGAGATCTCCGGCAGCCTGGTGGAGCTGACCATCGAGCTGACCACGCCCGCCTGCCCGTTGAAGGCCAGCATTGAGGCCGACATCGTCGAAGAGCTCGAGGGGTTGGGCGCCACCGGCGTGCGGGTCACCTGGGCCAGCAACGTCAAGCGCTCGTTCAGCGGTCCCGCCGCCGACCTGATCCCCGGGGTGCGGAACACGGTGGCGGTGGCATCCGGCAAGGGCGGAGTGGGCAAGACCACGGTCGCGGTCAACCTGGCCGTCAGCCTGGCGCGTGACGGCGCCCGGGTGGGTCTGCTGGACGCGGACATTACCGGCCCCAACGTGCCACTCATGATGGGCACGTCCGGCTCGCACGTCACCGGTGAGGGCGGCCGGGTCAACCCGGTGGTCAGCCACGGCGTGAAGATGATGAGCATCCAGTACTTCCTGACCGGCGACGCGCCGGTGATCTGGCGCGGACCGTTGATCCACTCGGCCATCCAGCAGTTCCTGCGCGACGTGGAGTGGGGCGAGCTCGATTACCTGGTGGTCGACCTGCCGCCCGGGACCGGCGATGCGGCGCTGTCCATCAGCCAGCTGATCCCGCTCTCGGGCGCGCTGATCGTGACCACGCCCCAGGAGGTGAGCCTGATGGATGCCCGCAAGGCGATCGCGATGTTCACCAAGGTCAACGTGCGCACCCTCGGCGTGGTCGAGAACATGAGCGGCTTCGTGTGCCCTGATTGCGGCCATGAGCACGACATCTTCGGGTCCGGCGGCGGGCAGACCATCGCCCGTGAGCTGAACGTCGACCTGATTGGCCGGATTCCGATTGAGCCCGCGGTCCGCACCGGTGGTGACGCGGGGGTCCCGATCACCTCGGCCCAGCATCCGGCCGGCGAAGCCAGCGCGGCAGCGGCTGCCCTGCGGGACGTGGCGCGCACCGTCGCCGGGCGTCTGAGCGTCCTCGCAGCGCCGCTGGCGAGCGCTCGCTAGCAACCGAAGTCCTGCCCCCGGGGGATAGGCGCGCCGCCTGGTCCCGCCTAGCCTCCCTCGCATGGCCCGAGTCGCCGTGCTTGCCGACCTGCACGCCAACCTGCCTGCCCTGCGGGCGGTGTTCGCGGACCTGACCTCCATCGATTGCCAGGAGGCCTGGTGCCTGGGCGATGTGGTCGGCCGCGGGCCGCACCCCGACGAGGTGGTTGACGAGCTGCGACGGCTGCAGATTCCCACCGTGCAGGGCAACTGGGACGAGGCGGTCGGGATGGACCGCGACGAGACCGGGACCGCGTGGGGATCGGCCGAGCACGAGGCGGCAGGGCTGGCCAGCCTGCGCTGGACGGCGAGCCGGATGCGCGACGAGAACCGCGCCTGGCTTCGACAGCTGCCCACCAGCCTGCGCCTTGCGGTCGAGGGTCGTTCCGCCCTGCTCGTTCACGGCAGTCCGCTCCGATCGAGTGACTACCTGTGGCGGGATCGCCCTACCCGGGATTTCGCCCGGGTCGCGTCCGACGAGGGCGACGACATCATCTGCTTCGGACATACCCACGAGACCTTCCACCGCGTCCTGGGAACCGTCAACTTCGTGTCCGCCGGCAGCGTGGGCTGCGGCGAGACCGGCGACGCGCGGGCTCGGTATGCCGTGCTGGACGTCACCGAGGACGGGGTCGAGGTCAGCTTCCGGGGCGTCGAGTACGACCACGCCCCGGTGATGGCCGACCTGCGCGCCGCGGGCCTGGCAGTGGAGGTTCTGGCCGAGCCGCCGCGTCCGCACTCGCCGGTGGGCGTGGCCAGCTGACCGAGCCCCCGCTCAGGTCGCTCGCTTCTCGCGCTCGTATGGCTGTCCATCGGCAGCCGGCGGGACGCTGCGCCCCACCACCCCGGCCAGCACGATGATGGTGATGAGGTACGGGAGCGCGCCGTAGAACTCGCCGGGGATGGCGGTCAGGAGGGATCCCAGCTCACCCGGGGGCGGGGCGATCCGGATCGACCGCTCGAGGCCGACCGAGGCGGTGAACAGCAGGGCGCCCAGGAACGAGCCGACGGGCGTCCAGCGCCCGAAGATGAGGGCCGCCAAGGCGATGAAACCGCGACCGTTGGTCATCTGGCTCTGGAACGCGTCGCCGAACTCGATGGTCAGGTAGGCGCCGGCCAGCCCGGCGAAGATGCCGCCCAGGATCACGTTCCGGTAGCGGAGCCGGATCACATCGATGCCCACCGTCTCGGCCGCCCGGGGGTGCTCGCCCACCGCGCGCGTCCGCAGCCCCCAGCGGGATCGGTACAGCAGGAACTGGAGGACGAACACGCTGATCAACATGGTCAAAGCGATCGGCCCGACGGTGACGAACGACTCGATGACGATGTCGATGACCGGCAGGTCGGTGATGACACCTGGCAGCTGGAGGCTGCCGAACTGGCCACCCGAGCGCGGCGCATGCTGGCTGACGAGGAGGTTCAGGTAGCCGGTGATGCCAAACGCGAACAGGTTGATGATCGTGCCGCTGATGATCTGGTCGGCCCGCAGGCTGATCGACAGCCAGGCGTGCAGCACCGAGAGCAGGCACGCGGAGCCGATGCCGGCCGCCAGGCCGACCAGCAGGGCCGGGGTGATCCCCAGTGGCCCACCCCGGACGGGGATGACCTGGGCGGTGAGCGAGGCCGCCCACCAGGCGGAGAACGCGGCCACCAGCATCATCCCCTCGATGCCGATATTCACCACCCCGCTCCGCTCGTTCATGAACCCGCACAGGGCGCCGAGGATGATGGGCACCGCGGCGGCCACGATGATGGGCGCGACCAGCGGGAACTGGACGACGATGTAGGCTACGAACTGGAGGAGGAGGCCAAGAAGGGGGATGTCGTACAGGGCATCCATGCTCAGACCGCCCCGCCCCCGTAGGAGCGACTGACCGAGGCCAGCTCCACGATGTCGCCGGCGGATTCGCGGACCCGGAACAGGCGGCGAACCACGATGTCGGCGGTGATGAAGAGCAGGATCACAGCCTGCAGCAGGTCCACCATCTGGACCGGCAGATCGAGGATCTGCATGTTCCCGGCGCCGGCCTGCATCGCCCCGAACAGGATGCCGGCAAACAGCACGCCGACCGGGTGGGCCCGGCCGAGGAGCGCGACGGCGATCGCATCCCACCCGACCCCGGTGGAATACGAGGCGGTCATGTAGCCCACCTCGCCCAGGATCTCGGTGGTGCCGGCCAAACCGGCAAGGAGACCGGAGAGCGTCATGGTCAGGATGATCACGGCCCGCGGTCGCATGCCGGCGTAGCGTGCGGCGTCGGGATTCGCGCCGGTGGTCCGAATCTCGAAGCCGGTGGTGCTGCGGTAGAGGAGCCAGAGCGCGATCGGCACCGCCGCGGCAGCGAACAGGATGCCCAAGTGTCCGTTGCGCCCGATCATGACCGGCAGTGCCGCGGCCACGATGTCATCGGTGCGGGCGAAGGTCACGCCGTCGCCGATGAGCGGCCCGGAGATCGTCCACGAGATGACCGCATAGGCCACGGAGTTCAGCATGATGGTGACGACCACCTCGTGGGCGCCGGTGTAGGCCTTCAGGATGCCGGGGATGAAGCCCCAGGCCGCGCCGCCGATCATCCCGGCGATCATCGCGGCCGGGACGGCCACCAGCGGCGAGGCGCCGTTCATGGACACGGCCACCGCGGTCGCCGACAGGCCACCGATCAGGAACTGCCCCTGGGCTCCGATGTTGAACAGGCCGCCCTTGAAGCCGACGGCGACCGCCAGCCCGGCGAGGACCAGGGGCGTGGCGTTGACCATGGTGTTGACGACGGCATCGACCGACCCGAACGACCCGCTGAGCATGGCGGCGTAGGCCTGGAGGGGGAGGACCAGGCTGAACTCATCGATCACCATCGGGCTGGTGGCGATCATGATCAGCGCCCCCACCACCAGGGCCAGCAGGACCGACAGGGCAGGAACGAGGGCCACCGCCCGGATGCGGGCGATCACGGGGCCACCGCGGATAGCGGCTCCTGGATGCCGCCTCCGCGCCCGCCGGTGGCCATCAGCAGGCCGACCTCCTCGCGGTCGGCGGTGCGGCCGTCCACGACCTCCACGATCCGGCCGCGGTACATGATCGCGATCCGGTCGGAGAGCTCGAGCACCTCGTCCAGCTCGGCCGAGACCAGCAGGATCGCCACGCCGGCGTCGCGGCGCTGGAGGGCCTGGCGATGAATGAACTCGATGCTGCCCACGTCCAGGCCGCGCGTCGGCTGGTCGAGGACGAGGAGTTTGACCTCCCCCTCGAACTCGCGCGCGACGATCAGTTTCTGCTGGTTCCCGCCCGACAGGGTGTCGGCGCTGGCCAGCGCAGATGGGGTGCGGATGTCGTACTTGCTGACCGCTTCTGCGGCATTGGTCCGGATGGCTGCGTCGTCGCGCCGCAGGAAGCGCGCGTATGGCGGGTGGTAGTAGTCATTGAGGACCAGGTTGTCGGCGATCGAGAAGCTCATCACCAGCCCGAATCGGTGTCGATCCCCGGGAACGAAACCGACGCCGAGCCGGTGGAGGCCACGCGGCGTCGCACCCGTGACATCGGCTCCGGCCAGCCGCACCCTCCCGCCCTGCGGCCGGCGCAGCCCGGTGAGGGCCTCGACCAGCTCGTCCTGGCCGTTGCCGGCGACCCCGGCGATGCCCAGGATCTCCCCGGCCCGCACCTCCAGGTTGACCCCGTGCACGACCTCGCGTCCGCGGTCGTCGCGAACGGTCAGGTCGGTCACGGTCAGGGTCGGCGCCCCCGGGTGCGAGGTCCCCCGGTCGACGGTCAACTGCACCTCGCGGCCGACCATCATTTCGGCCAGCTCGTCCTCGTTGGTCTCGGCCGGCCGGCGGCTGCCGACCACCTTGCCGCGCCGGATGACGGTGATCCGGTCGGCGATCTCCAGGACTTCGTACAGCTTGTGGCTGATGAAGACGATGGCGTAGCCGTCCTTGCGCAGGCGGCGCAGGACGCCGAAGATCTCCTTGGTCTCCTGCGGGGTGAGCACCGCGGTCGGCTCGTCGAGGACCAGCACCCGGGCATTGCGGTACAGCGCCTTGAGGATCTCGACTCGCTGCTGCCAGCCGACCGCCAGGTGGCCCACCGGTCGGTCTGGATCGATCTCCCAGCCGAAGCGCTGGCCGAGCTCGTGGATGCGGCGCCGGGATCCCTCGCGGTCCATCAGCACCCGGCCAAGCATCGGCTCCTCGCCGAGCAGGATGTTGTCGGCCACCGACAGGACCGGGACCAGCATGAAGTGCTGGTGGACCATGCTGATGCCGCGCTCGATGGCGTCATGCGGCGAGGTGATCTCGACCGCCTGCCCGTCGAGCAGGATCTCCCCCTCGTCGGGGGCGGTCAGGCCGTACAGGACGTTCATGAGCGTCGACTTGCCGGCCCCGTTCTCGCCCAGCAGGGCGTGGATCTCTCCAGGGTACAGGTCGAGGCTGATCTGGTCGTTGGCGACCACGCCCGGATAGCGCTTGGTGATGCCGCGCATCTCGAGCAGGGGTACCGCCGTGGGTGGGGCCGGTTCAGGCGTCACGTGTGGCTCCCGCGCTGGGCTCCGGGTATGGCGCGAGCGGGCCGATCC
>Ga0209751_10002632_pt1 | contig 17792 bp, 15 predicted proteins | sample RifCSP13_1_FD_184019 | JGI IMG/M metagenome (GOLD analysis project Ga0209751, IMG submission 184019) | Soil microbial communities from Rifle, Colorado - Rifle CSP2_sed 13_1 (SPAdes) (version 2) | ecosystem: Environmental > Terrestrial > Deep subsurface > Rock core/Sediment | place: Rifle... | reverse complement strand
CCTGGCTGTCGATCGTGACGAGGATGAAGTGGAGTGTGCTGGCCGTCTTCGCGAGGTACCACTCCTGGAGGGGTTTTCGGGGCACCACACCCCAGGCACCGCCGCCGAGGTACACGACTCCGCGCGGATCGACCATGTTCTCCCGAATCGGGTGGGTGCGCTTGTAGGTATGGTCGTGGTGCTCAAAGGCGACGTCCAAGCCATACCGCTCGAACACCGGGACCCAGTGCTCTCGGATCTTCCCGCTCACCCCTTGGCTGCGGTCCCGCACCGACGGATAGGCCGGGACGTGGTAGACCGCAAAGACGTGCGGGCGGTCCTGCCGTTCGGCCAAGGCCCGGCTCAACCAATCCGTTTGCGGGCCGTCAACGGGGTGGGTGTGTCCGGAATCGAGCAGGATCAGGCTCATGTACCGGCCAAAGTCCAAGAGGCCGTAGCCGCGCTGGCCCGGCATGGCGAACAGGCTGTAGAAATACGGCGCCTTGTCTGGCGTCTGCCCAAATTGACCCTGGACCTCGTGGTTACCAATGACCACCAAGAGCGGGATCAGCCGCCCGTCTGGTGCGACCATTTCTTTCTTCCATGTCGCCAGCCAGCGATACCACCGCTGCACTTCCTTCGGATGACCGTCGGCGTACGCGATGTCACCGCCGATCACCACGAACATGGGCCCCTGTTTGGCGACCAGGCGAGACATGGTCTCAAACCCTTCGTCGAGCAGGTCGAGCGGCGCCATCGTATCCCCGCCGACAACGAATCGAATCGGCGTACTGGCGTCCCGCGGCATGGTGCGGAAGGTGTAGATTGCGGAGTCCTCGCCAAAACGGAACCGGTAATCGGTTCCAGGCTCCAGCCCGGTCAATTCCACCACATGCACCATCCGATCCGAATAGGATATCGCATGGTGCGAACCAGTGGCCGTGCGCCACCCTCCTCCGTCGAGGCGTTGGTACTGGACCGCGTCGTCCTGTCCGGCCCCGCTATGCCACTGGATCGTTATGGTGGTCGTCGGGTCCCTTTGCCAGGTCAAGTAGACGGCCGGGGGATCGAATGGGGTGGATGTATCGCCCGAGGCCACCGTGGACACCGCCCCGAGCAGGCCGGAAAGGAGCACACCACCGGCCGCCGCTATGGCAATCGACATTCCTCGAGACGGAGGCGGCCGATGGACGCGGGCCCCCGCATTCGACCTTCCCGAGATCACCGGTTCACTTCGATGATGCGGCCAAGAGTGAGCGGCGCTTCGGCCTGACCGCGGCAGGAAAACCAGCAGGCGGTGCAGTCGGTCGGTTGAAAGGTATCGGGCGTGTATTCGATCCAATGCGCTTCGACGGGGAATTCGGAGCAGCGCTTCAAGTAGCCCTCGGGGGTGACCTGCAGCCACTTCAGGCCGGCCTGGCAGCCAGCGACGCGCTCTCTGAAGTACACGGGGATCCTGCGCAGGTAGAAGTCGGAACTTCGGATATTGCGCAGCGAGCCCTTTAACCGCAGGAGTTCTTCGACGACACCCTCGAGTTTTCTCAAGTCATCCCCCGCGGATGTCGTGACGCTCAGAGGCGAACATGCCCCATCTTTTCCTTATAGACGAAAGAGGCTCCGAAGAGGACGATGAGCCCGAGAAGATATATGATGATCCCCACGCTCGCCAGCCACAAAAACCACGCGAGGTGCCCGACGAGAGCCAGGAGCAGTACAAGGTACGTGTAGTCCCTTCGGGCAAGGCTGTCCAACGCACGCGTCAATCCTCGAAAAAACCCGGCACAGGAGCTGTCGTCTGTTGCGAGAGAATACGTGAAGGGAGAGAAGGAGCGAAAAGACTCGGAGAAGCTGCCAGAGCGGCGGGTGAGCAGGAACAAGAGGCCTGTGCAGGCGAGTGTCCCGCCCGCGGCGGTGGTCCCTAACCAGGTGTACAGCGCCTGACCGCTCTGGCTGCTGACGCCGAGGCCCATGCCGAAGAACCCTGCCGCCGTGACGAGGCCGTCACACACAACGTCGAGGATGCCGCCCAAACGCGATTCCTGGAACTTGAGCCGGGCGAGTTCGCCGTCGGTACCGTCCAGGGTGGATTGGACCTGAAACAATAGCGCGCCCAGGATCACGAATAGGTTATCTCCCTGTGCAAAGAACGCGGCAGCAACGATCCCCACCGCAAGCAGGCCCAATGTGACCTGATTGGGTGTGACAGACGTTTCGGCCAGAAATTTTGTCATCCGCAGGGAAATGGGCCGGTTCAGTCTCTTGGCGAGAAATCCATCCTGAGGTTTTGTGAGTCTTTGAAGGAGTAGTCTTTCGCCAAGCCTGAGTGCCTCCGGCGTATCCACATCCAGCCAGAAATCTCCTTCGGAATCTAGAATCCTCACCTGCTCTTGTGTGGCCAGCTTTCTGATCCCATCGGAGAGAGAACAATCATCCCGGACAAGGCACCGGCCCAACGTAGCAAAGAGGGCAGGGGTACACAAAAACAGTCCCGTATCGATGGCGTTGTAATCCGCCAGGTTCTTGCCGATGGCCGCCACATGGTGGCCTCGGACAAGCACTTTTGTCGCATCCTCGAGATCGGGCACGGCGTGGACATCCCGATCCACCACGAGGATCACCTCTCCTTCGGCGATGGGAGCATGGCTCAAGCGCCTGATGGTCTCCGCCGAAAGCAAATGGTCGGACATCGCAAGGAGAAACGGTCCCTCCACGCGGCCTTCTGCCGCGAGGACCGACAAGCCATTTTGCTTTTGCCACTCGGGATTCTCAACCCACTCGATCGACACGGGGAGATTCTTTGCAGTGATCCAGCGTCGGATCTCGGAGCCGCGGTAGCCGATGACGATAAGAAATTCCGCGACGCCAGCCTTTTTCATGGTCAGGATGGCCCGTTCGAGCAGAGACAGTCCGCCCGCCCGCACAAGCGGTTTGGGACTGCTCGCCACTCCCGCCCCTTCCATCCGGCTCCCGCGGCCAGCGGCGATAATGACCGCTTTCGTGATCGCTCGCGGCTTGGCGGACCGTGTCTCGTGCTCGTCCGGGACACCGACCAATGGGGGGACGGTGAAAGATCGTCCTGCGAGGGATGGCTCAGTCATAGTATTCGACACCCAAGTGGGTAATCAAATCCTCCCCGCGCAAATACCGGAGGGTGTTTTTGAGCTTCGTGAGCTGGATAAAGAGATCGTGTTCGGGATAGAGGTTTGGCGCCGTCATGGGGCTTTTAAAATAAAAGGAGAGCCACTCCTGCACGCCGCGCATGCCGGCCCTCTGGGCAAGATCCAAAAAGAGGACGAGGTCGAGGACGATGGGTGCCGCCAGAATGGAATCGCGACAGAGGAAATTGATTTTTATCTGCATCGGATACCCGAGCCATCCGAATATGTCAATATTGTCCCAGCCCTCCTTGTTGTCCCCGCGGGGCGGATAGTAGTGGATATCCACCTTATGCGTGAAGCGGCCGTACAGGGTCGGATAGATCCCCGGTTGAAGGATATACTCGAGGACCGAGAGCTTGGATTCCTCTTTAGTCTTGAAGGATTCCGGATCGTCCAGGACCTCCCCGTCCCTATTGCCCAAGATATTGGTCGAAAACCAGCCGGAGAGTCCGAGGACTCTGGCCTTCAATCCTGGAGCCACGATGGTTTTCATGAGCGTCTGACCGGTCTTGAAATCCTTTCCGGCAATGGGCACTCTCTTTTTCCGCGCCAGCTCCTGCAAAGCCCCGATGTCCACGGTGAGGTTTGGCGCCCCGTTGGCGAATGGAATGCCGAGGGACAGTGCCGCGTACGCATAGATCTGGCTGGGGGCAATGTCGATGTCGTTCTCTTTCAGGCCTCGCTCAAAACTGGCAAGGGCTTTATGGACCGGCTTTTCCTGGAGAAAAATTTCCGTGCTGCCGCACCAGATCATGACACACCGCTTCAGGCCGTGTTCCCCTTTGAAAGCAGTGATGTCATGCATGATTTCCTGGGCCAAGCTCCATTTTGTTTTCCCCGTCTTCACATGCGGGCCACTCAGGCGCTTGACATAGAACTGATCGAAGGCGGCTTTCCACGGCGTGATGCGTTCGAGGGGTTCCCGGACCTCTTCCAGCAAGGCGGGCTCAAGCACGCCGGCTTTGGCGGCCGCCTGATAGGCGTTGTCGGGAAAGATATCCCAGGCCCCGAAGACGAGGTCCTTCAGCTCCGTGAAGGGAAGAAAATCCTTGAGGCGGGGCGAACGGTGTTCGGTGCGCTTGCCCAGACGGATCGTCCCCATTTGCGTGAGCGATCCGATGGGTTCCGCACGCCCTTTCTTGATCGCTTCGACCCCGGCGATGAAGGTGGTCGATACGGCGCCCAGCCCCACAAGCAACACTCCGAGCTTGCCTTCTGGCTCCTGGATTGCCGCGTTCTTTCGAACGAGTGGCATCAGATCCTCGCCTTGGGTCGAAGACCCTGGCTCAGAATTGAAACGGTGTCGGGCATCATCATGGTTAGAAATTCTAACAATTCTCTTCCGGACTTTCCAGGAAATTCAGCGGACCGGCACCGAATATCCCGGCGGTGCACACGTTTTTCCCTGAGGGGTCCTCGGTCCTCCTCAGATTTCCGGAGAAGGCCAGGCGTTCATCTGCCCACCCTCGAGGGCGGAGCGGTAGACGCCGAGGGCCCAGAGGGGAAAGTACACCGGATAGAGATGGTACTTGAGGAAAAAGACGCGGGGAAAGCCGGTCCCGTTCCAGAACGGATCGTCCCACGAGCCGTCGGGCCGCTGTGTGGCAATGAGGTACCGAATCCCTCGGGCCACCGCCGGGTTGTGCACTTCTCCCGCCGCGAGGAGGCCGAGCAGCGCCCACGCGGTCTGGCTCGGCATGCTCTCCCCCTTTCCGGCGAAGGAGGGATCCGAATAGCTCATCAGGGTCTCTCCCCAGCCGCCGTCCGCATTTTGGCATCCTTCCAACCATCGAACGGCTCGCCGGACGTATGGGGCCTTGAGATCCTCCCCTATGGTCCCCAGCCCCCGGAGCACCGACCAGGTCCCGTACAGGTAGTTGGCTCCCCATCGCCCGTACCAGCCGCCATCAGCACATTGCGTCTCTTGAATAAATTTTAACGCGCTCGCCGCGTGGGGATGCAGACAGCTCACGCCGAACGTGCCGAGCGTCTCCAGCCCCCGGCCCGCCAAATCCTCGGTCGGCGGATCGAGGAGGGCCCCATGATCGGCGAAGGGGATATTATTCAGGAGCAGACGGGTGTTGTCTGCGTCGAAAGAGCCCCAGCCCCCATTGGCCGATTGCATCCCGAGTAACCACTCGAACCCGATCTCGAGGGCCTGACGGATATCGGCCCGATCCGGAAGCTGGACCTTCTTCAGGGCCATGAGTACCATGGCCGTATCATCGGTATCGGGATAGAAGTCATTCCGAAACTGGAAGGGCCATCCCCCGGGGCGGAGATTGGGCCGCTTCATCTGCCAGTCCCCACCCCGCAGGACCTGCTCCTGCAGCAACCACGTGGCCGCCTTGAGGAGCGCCGGATGCCCACGGTCGAGCCCCGTCTCGACCAGGGCATTGATCGCGACCGCGGTATCCCAGACGGGCGAGAGACACGGCTGCAGGTGGAAGCGGTCGGTCTCCTCGATCCCCAAGAGCTCGATCTCCTTCCATCCCTCGGCCATCTTGGGGTGGTCGTCCGAGTACCCCATCGTATACAGGGCCATCACCGCATTGGCCATGGCCGGATAGATCCCCCCGAGGCCCCCGGGGCCCATCCGCGCCAGGGTCCATGCCAGGGCCTGCTGGCGCGCCCGCGCCCGCAAGGGGCGTGGGGCCCCCGACCCGAGACCGTGGAGAAGTGCATCCAGCCCGATGAAGAAGTTTTTCCAGGAGAGGAGCTGGTCGCTGAGCGGGAAACGGAGGTCGGCCTCGGCCCGCGAGGGGACGTATAACTCGTCGATGCGGGCGTCGGGCGGCACCGGACAGACCGGCTTCAGATCCATCAGGATGAGGAGCGGGACGATCACCGTTCTTGACCAATACGAGACCTCGTAGAGATTGAAGTAGGACCAGCCCGGCAGGAGCATGATCTCGACCGGCATGGTCGGGACCCCACGCCAGTCGTATTGCCCGAAGAGCGCCAGGGCGACCTTGCTGAAGATGTTGGCCTTGGTCACCCCGCCCCGGGCGAGGATATTCTCCCGAGCCCGGCGCATGAACGGCTCGTCCGGGGCATGGCCCATCAGCTTCAAGGCGAAATACGCCTTCACCGTCGCGCTGATATCGCTCTCGCTCCCGGGGAAGAGGTCCCATCCCCCATCGGCGAGCTGCTTGGCCCGCAGATAATTGGCCGCCTTGCGTTCCCGTTCCTGATCCACGCGGCCGAGGAAGTGGCGGAGCATGATGTACTCCGAGGTGAGCGTGCTGTCCGCCTCGAGTTCCCCGAGCCAGTACCCCTCCGGATGCTGCAGGTTCAGGAGACGCTCCTGCGCCCGGAAAATCGGCTCTTCCAGATTCCGCCTGCCGAGATGATCGTCGCGCATTGGACCGGCCATTCCCCCCTCTCCCGATCCGTGACCGGACCGGGTGATCACTTCAGGAAGGTTGTGACGCCTATCAGGAATAGACTCGAATTGATGCCGCGGTTAGGCTCGTCGATATGGGCATTGGAAATGTGATGCCACCGCCACTCCCCCGTGAAGGCCGTCCGGCCCGAGAAGAAGTAATGAATTCCAACGCCGGCCTGGGGACTGAAGTTGAAGTCGTCCGCGCGCCCCGCGTCCTCCAGATCCAGGTCGAGGAAGAGGATGCCCGCCCCCCCCTGCACGAAGGGAATAAGGCGCCCCGCAGGGAGAAAGTTATACCGCACCATGGCGGTAATCCCTCCCGCGAAGCCGTCATCGGGCTCGACGGCGAAAAGAAGCGCCCCCTCCGCCACCAGCTCGACATTCCCTCGGTACCAGGCGTCCCCTCCCAGCGGGTCGCTGAGGCCGATACTCCACCGGGGGACCACGTAGACATATTCGACGTCAGCCAGCTCTCCGGTGGTTTCGCCGGTCGGAACTGCGAACCCGTACCCGGCCGAGATCCCGAGGGATTGCTTGCCCCATCCGAAGAGCGTCGAGGGGGCAGGGTCCGCACCCCATCCACCCCGCGGAAGAACCAGAGTGCCGAGAATCATAGCGAACAACCCCAGCCGCCGCGGCCGTCGCATGCGTGCCCCCCCCTGTGACTGCACCGGTGAAGAACCCGCTCATCCCTCCTCCCGCTTGAGACGCATTTTCCTGACCAGCTCGTCAAACGATGAAGTCTCGATGATCTTGTTGAACTGCGACTGGTAGTTGCTCACAATGCTGACCCCGTCGATCACGACGTCGAACAGCTCCCAGCGGCCGTTCGGCCGCTTGAGCTGATAATCCACCGGCAGACGGTCGCCCCGTTTGTCCACGAGGATCGTCTTGACCAGGGCGCGCGTGCCGTCCACCGTCTCCCCGGCATAGATGATCTGCTGGTCCGGGAGCGAATTGAGAACCAACCGGCTGTAGGACCGTTCGAAGAGCTCGCCGAAGAGACTCACAAAGGCCTGCCGCTGCTGGCCGCTCAGCTTGGTCCAGTGCGAATCGAGCGAGCGCTCCGCCATCTCACCATAGTTGAAGCGGGAAGCGATCAACTTCTGCACCCGCTGTTTCCGCGCCGCGTCCTTCTCCGGACCGAGGAGCGCCGGGTCCTTGAGAAGCTTGAGGGCGCTCTCGAGGGTCTCGCGCACGTGATCGGTGGGCGTCCCGCCGGCCGCGTCCACCGAGAGGGGCACGAACAGTCCGAACGCCAGGATACCGAGCGGGACCAAACCGACCACCCTCCGGCCCCACAGCTGCGTCGATCGCCTCATGTCGAGGGCCTCCGTTCCTGGGGGCGCTGATCGTCACCCCGTGGCTGTGACAGGTGCCAGGGTCCGGTGGACACCGCCGCCACCGCAGCAGCGTCCGCAGCAGCTTCCCCCGCCGCTTCCCCCCGCCGCACGCGGGCCAGGACCCCCAGGAGGGCCGGGAGCACCACGAGGGAGGCGAGGAGGACACTGCCGACGCCTACGGACAAGAGGAAGCCGAGGCTGAAGATCCCCCGGTGGTTGGCTACCATCAGGCTGCCAAACCCCGCGATGGTGGTCGTGGTGGACAGGAAGACGGCCCGCCCGGTGCTGTTCGCGATGATGGGCCCCGTTCCCCCGTCCTGCTGGTACCGTTTGACGATCTGGAGACCGTTGATAATCCCGTACCCTACGATAAAGGGAAGGATGATCAGGTTGGCCAGATTGAAGTTCACCCTGAAAAGTACCATGAGGCCGAGGGTCCAGGCACCACCCACGACGAGGGGAATCAGGGCCAATACGAGATGCGAGATGCTGCCGAAGGACCAGAGGATGACGACCAGCATGGCCGCCGCCGCGTACGCCCCCCCGCGGAGGTATCCGCGCTCCATGGTGCTGCCGTGGTCCCAGGCGGTGACCGGATTGCCGATCACATCCGGATCCACCGACCGGATCTCCTCCACGAATCGCTGGAGCGGCTCGCGCGCCCACACGTTGCCCTCGGGGAACACCTTGAGGAGATACGTCCCCTGTCGCCCGACGAATCGCTCCTTCAGGTCCCGCGGCAGGTCCGCCACCGTCATGGGATCCGACTGGAGATTCCGCCGCAGGAGGGTGATCTTTTTCTGAAAGTCGGAAAACAGCGCGGTCTGATACCCCGCAAGGGCCTGGCTCAGCTTGCCGGCGTCGCCTTTTCTCAGACGATCCCTGAGAGACTCGAGGAGCCGCCGGGCTTCTTCGATCTCCATGTCGGAGGCCGAGGAAAAGCGTTCACGGTCGCCCAGCTTAAACCGCATCCGTTCCCACGTCGCCTCCAGGTCGGCGAGGGCGATGGGTCCCAGATCGCCGAAGACGGGAGGGAGTTTAGCCAGGGAGGGGCCGAGCGCCCGTATCGCCACAATCTTCCGCCGCGGCTCCTTTGGGAGGAATGAGAAAACGGTCTGGACCCGATCGACCGACGGCAGGGCTTCGAGGCGGACCTTCTTGGCCGCGACCTCCTGCGGCGACCGGGCGAGGCTGACCCCGTACAACGTGGACGATCCGCCCTCGGCGAGGAGTCGGCGTTCCCACGTCACGGACTCCGTCCCCTCCGCCTGCAGCTCCAAGAGATTGAAATCCATTACAATGGTGCCGATCGCAGGGAGCGAGGCGAGGGCCAACAGTCCCGCGAGCGCGATCACGACACGCGGATGATGGCGGCACCGTTCCAAAACCTCCAGGAACACTGCCGGCCGAGGGACGATGCGCACGTCCGCCCGTCCGTCATGCAGAATCAGCAACGCCGGAAAGACGGTGAAGGCCGCGAGCAAACAGAGCAGCAGGCCGCTGCCGGTAATGAATCCGAGCTCGACGAGGCCCTTGAAGTTGGTGAGAATGAGGCTATAAAAGGCCACGACCGTGGTCACAGCCCCCGTGACGGTGGGTGGGCCCGCCCTCCGAAATGCCCTCTCCCACGCGTCGCGGGACCCGCTCCCTGCTCTCCGCTCCTCCCCGTACCGTTCCAACAAGTAGATGTTGTAGTCGATTCCCATTCCGATGAGGATCGGGACAAACATGGCAGAGAGGATGTTGAGGGAGCCGACGGTGAGGGTGGTAAAACCCAAGGTCCAGGAGATGCCTACGGCCAGGCTGAGGATGGCCCGGAGGGGTACAGCCCATCCCCTCCATAAGAGTAAGAAGAGGGCGAGGCTGCCCGTGAAGGCGAGAAGGGTCGCTAACGACGAATCCCGCTGGGCCGTGACGATTTCATCCGATGCTAGCGCGTCAGAACCCGTCACCCCCGCCTGGATGCCCGGGTAGGCTCGGCCGACCTCGGAAATGGCGGTCCGGATCCGCTCGATCGCCGCCTGCTTGGGCACCAACGTCCGCTCAGCGACACCCCGGATCGTCGCCAGGACGATGAGGTACCGCTTGTCGTCCGTCAACAGGTACCCTTCGGAGACGGGCGCCTTGCCGGCCCCTAACCAGTCCCCCCACGGGGAGACAAAGCCGCGCCGGCCGCTCATGGCGTCGCGCGTCTGCCGGAGCAGGGTGTTCAGGAAGCTGAGATCCACCGGGGCCGAGCCCTTCTCCTCCTCCAGGGTGAAGAAGTGTCCGACGATGGCCTCGCCCATTTCCCGATTGATCCCGGCAAAGAGCTTGTTGAGCCCCGGCGACGTGGCCAGGTCTCGGATCAGCCCTTCGTGGTCCGCGACCTTCCGGCGGAGGGTCGTCAGTTCTTCCCGGGACAGGTACTGGAGGGCATGGGCCTCAAAGGGTGCCGGCTCCACACGGTAGAACAGGTCCGCGACGTGCTCCCGGTCCCGCTCGAGTCGGGCGGCGACGGTGCTGACGAACTGCTTGGCCCGAGCCAGATTCGTGGCGTCCACCACGATCACCACGCCGTCCCGGTCGCCGAACTCTTCCCGATACGCCGCTTTCAGCTGGAGAAGCCGGTCCCCGGAAAAGGCCAGCTCCGACCGGCTGGAGCGGATCTCCAAATATCGGGCCGCTCCCCCGAGGGACGCGACGGCCACGAGACCCGCCACAGCCAGGACGAGACGCGGATGCGTGAGGATCACACGAGACCACCACCGAACAATCACCGGTTGAATTCCTCCGTGGACGGACGTCTACCGTTTCGGCGTGGGCACCACGCTCAACGCCTCGGCCTCCTGCTTGACCCGCATCTTGCGGACCAGTTCCGCGTAGGAGGAGGTCTGGATGATGCGGTTGAACTGGCTCCGGTAGTTGCTCACGAGGCTGACCCCTTCGACGACGACATCGTAGACGCGCCACTGACCGTCCTGGCGGACCAGCTTGTAATCGATGGGAATCTCGAGGTTTTCCTTCTGGCTGACGATCTTGGTGGCGACGAGCCCGAACTTGTCCTCGATCTGCTCCTTCGAGTAGATGATCTCCTGATCGGTGTACGACTCGAGCTTCTTGTGGTACGACTGCTCCAAAAGATCGGCAAAAAGGTTCACGAATTCTTCCCGCTCCTTTTGCGACCGGTCGCGCCAGTGCGTGGCCAGGGAGCGCTTCGCCATTTCGGAGAAATCGAAGCGGGGATAAATGGCGTCCTTCAACTTTTTCCGCCGCAGCTCTTCCTTGTCCGGCCCCTTCAAAGCCGGATCCCGCAGGATCGCGAGGACCCTGTCGATGGTCTCCTTCACCTGGGCCGTCGCCCCCTCCTGGGCGAAAGCCCACGCCGCACACACGAGAGCAGCCATCCCGCAGAAGATCAGGGCCTTTCCCCTCTTCCGACCCATGGTGTCCCTCCTGACCCCGTCGCCGATACCGCTGAGCCGCACGCCCGGCTCTAGGGGCGTCCGGAAAACTCCCGGACCGCCTCGCCGCTCGCATAGGCCAAATTGGCCAGCCCCAGCCGTTGATTGTAGATGGCGCGGAAATTATCCGCCCGTTGCCGCGCATAGGTGTCCAGGGCGTCGGCGAGTTCCTTGGCGTCCCCCACGCCCAGGTCAAAATTCGCCACCGCCGTGACCAACCACCGCCGGGCCTCCCGGTACCCCCGCTGGGTGGTCTGGATATCCTGGTCGGCCTTCTGCAGCTCCAGGTAGGCCTTCTGCACCTGGAGGGGAATGCCGTGCTCGGCAAAATCTTGCTTATGGAGCAACTGGGCATACTCCGCCCGGGCCTCGTCGATCTTCCCCCGCGTCAGTCCGAAGTCGAAGTGCCACCGGACCCCCAGGATGATCCCCGCCTGGGAGTGCTGGAGGGGATCCGTGATGATCGGCACATTGCTTTCGTCACGGTTGGTGCTCTGCGCCACATCGCCTATGGCGGCGGCGTAGATTATCGGGTAGAGGTCGGCGACGGCCGCATCCACTAACGCCTCGCGGGCCTTGATCCCCGCCTTGAGCTGCGCGAATTCGGGGCGCATCTCTTTGGCCATCTTCAGGTAGTCCTCGACCTTCTTGGGACCCATCGTGACGGGGGTCAGCATCGTATCCGCCAGCTCGAGCTCGACCCCCTCCTCCACCCTGAGCACGATGCGGAGCGCCCGGTGGGCGAGCGTGAATCCCTCCTCGGCCTCGTCGACGTTCTTATCCACCTGGGCCAGGAAGGCCCGCAGCTTGTAGACATCGCTCAGCGTGGCCGCGGGCGATCCGGCCTCCACCTGGCGCTCGGCCTTTGCCAACGCCTTCTTCAGCTCGTCCCGGATCCCGTCGACGAACTCCCGGAGCTCCTTCGCCAGCAGGTACCCGTAATAGATCTGCTTGATCTGCAGGGCGACCTCCGAGGACTTCGTACCGACGGCCGCCTCACTCACCTCGATGCCGCGCGCGGCCGCTTCGCGGAAGGCGCTGATCTTCCCGAAGGTGTAGAGCGGCTGGATCAGGGCGATCTGGGCTCGCGCGAAAGCCCCGTTGATCACCAGATCGGACGTCGTGGACTTGGAGTCGATGATCCCATGCGAACTTCTCAGCTCCGACTCAGGAGACGGACCCCCAAAAATATTGGCCTCGAGCTGGGCCCACTTGGCCGCCTCGGCCTGCGCCTGCTTGCTCCGGCTGGCATCGATGCCCGCCCGCGCCTCCTTGACCTCCGCGCTGAACTCCAGCCCCCGCCTCACCGCCTCGTCCACGGTTACCACCAGCTTCTTGCGTTCGCCGGGCGCCTGTCCCTGTGCGGCGGCGATACACGGCGCCAAGAGAATCAACACCAGGCAGATGCCGGACACAATCGATGCGGCCATCGCACTCCTCCCCTGAGCTGTGACGGTTCCCCGGGCCCTAAAATTTTCCAAAGATGTAGGTGCCGATGAGGTCCTCAATGTCAATGGGCGGTTCGGTCTCACGGATTCTCCCACCGGGGGGGATCATCTCGTCGGATCCTCCCGGACTCAGCCGCACGTACTTCTCGCCGATGAGCCCCTTCGTCTTGACGGAGGCGATCGTGTCCTCCTGGAGTCTGATTTTCTTGTTGATCCGAAGCGTGAGCCGCGCCTTGTACTCGTTTAATGCGATCTCCTCCACCTGGCCCACCTTCACCCCGGCGATCTCCACGCTCGCCCCGGTCTTCAGCCCGCCCACCGTGGGGAAGTCCGCGAAGACCGCGTATCCCCGGAACCCGAGGACCTCCATCTTGCCCAGCCGCACCGAGAGATACCCCAACGCGACGACCCCCAGGAGCAAGAAGAGCCCCACGACCACCTCGACGTCCATCCGACGCATCGCGCGCTCCCCTCAATTGGGGTGAATCGGCCCCTCCGGATCGCCGGTGATGAACTGGCGTACGACGGGGTTCGCGGACGCCTGGATCGCCTCCGGCGTCCCCGCCGCGACCACTGTCCCCTCATGGAGCATCGCCACTCGGTCGGCGATCCCGAAGATCTCAGGGATCTCATGGCTGACCAGGACCGCGGTAAAGCCGACGCGCCGATGGAGATCGAGGATCAGGTGGTGAATCGCATTCACCATGATCGGGTCGAGACCGGTCGTCGGCTCGTCGAAGAGCACGATCTCGGGCTCCATGGTGAGGGCCCGCGCCAGCGCGACCCGCTTCCGCATCCCCCCGCTCACTTCGGCGGGATACTTGTGTCCCATGTCCGAGAGCCCCACTTGCTTCAAGAGGGTCAGCGTCTTCTCCCGAATCGCCTCCTCGGGCAGGCGGCTTTTCTCCTGCAGCGGAAAGGCGACGTTCTCGAAGACCGTCATGGAATCGAAGAGGGCCCCCCCTTGAAAGACCACGCCGAACCGTTCCCGAAGCTGGTCCAACGCACTGCCCCGCAGTCCCGAGATCTCCACGCCGTCGATCAGGATCTCCCCTTTGTCCTGTCGGACTAACCCCATGAGGTGCCTGAGGAGGACGCTCTTGCCGCCGCCACTCCGGCCGATGATGACGAGGATCTCCCCTTTGGCCACCTGCAGGTCGACCCCCTTGAGGACGTGCTGTCCCCGGAAGGACTTATGCAGATTGCGAATCTCGACCATAAGCCCCGCCCCTAGAGCAGCACCGAACCAAGAAAGTAGTCCCAGACCAGGATCAACACCGAGGAGAGAACCACCGCCTCGGTCGTGGCCCGGCTCACCCCCTCTGCCCCGTAACCGGTGTGAAACCCCTTGTAACAGCAGACCCACGTCACCAGCAGTCCGAAGCTCACCGACTTGAGGAGGCCCTGGGTGATGTCCCGGAGGACGACGTAGGTCTCCATCTCGCCGAAATAGGTCCCCTCCCCGACCCCCAGGAGCTTGACCCCGACGAGATATCCCCCGTAGATACCGACCAGATCGAATATCGCCGTGAGGAGGGGGAATACGATCAGCCCGGCCAGGATCGTCGGGACGATGAGGTAGCGCATGGGGTTCAACGCCATGGCGGTGAGCGCATCAATCTGCTCGGTGATCCGCATGATGCCGATTTCAGCCGTCAGGGCGGAGCCGGCCCGCCCCGTGACCATCAGGGCACACAGGACCGGGCCCAACTCGCGGATCAGGCTCAAGGCGACGGCCGGCCCCAGGAAGGCCTCCGAGCCAAATTTCGCCAACGTATAGAACACCTGCAGCCCGAGGACCATTCCCGTGAACGCGCCCGTGAGGAGGATGATCACTAAGGACTTGGCCCCGATAAAGTGGATTCGGCCGATCATCCGCCGCCACTTCAGGGGGGGGACAAAGGTCCAGAAGAGGGCGGACCCCAGGAAGATGACCATCTGACCCCCGTCCCGGAGGACGCCTATAAACCATTGTCCGAGAAGGCGAAACATCCACATGGTCCATCCTCAAGGGGCTGGCGGCGGATGCCGGCAGACGCCCGGAAGTCCCTGCAAAGATTAGGTATCTTACTCCTGGCGGGATGGAGTGGCAAGCAAGAAAACTGTGCCGGTCTTCGACGGATCCGAATGTGGCCCATGCCTGACGCAGTAGTATACCGGATAGCACACACCCGATGTCAAGGACGATCCGGGACGCTCCCCATGCGCCCGTAATCCCTTGGCCACGTCACCCCCTGCCTCGGGAGCGGTGGGCGCGGGCCGTCTTCCGGGCTGTGGCATCCCGGATGTTTTTTTCGTTGCACAATCCGTCAATACCCATTAGGCTATTGGGCATCATTCCCCCGTACGGCTGCGAGGACGGTGATGGAGACCTTCTTTTCGCTCTTGCTCGGCACGATCGTGCTCAGACCGTACGTATTCGGCTTCCTCCTCGTGTATCTCTTCGCCGCGCTGGCGGACATGGGGTGGCGGCGGACGCTCCTCTTCACGGCCATTGGCTGGGGCGTCGCCTTCACCGCCGAGTCCCTCTCCATCCGCGTCGGGGTCCCCTTTGGCCTCTACCACTACCTCCCGACGACGGCGGACCGCGAGCTGTGGATCGCCGGGGTCCCCTTCATGGATTCCCTGTCGTTCGTCTTCCTCGCGTACGCGAGCTGGACGCTCGCCTGCCTCGCGCTGCTGCCGCTCACCACGGAGGGAAAAGGACAATGGAGCGTCTCCCTCCCCCCGGAGGGGCGGTTCCGCGGCCCGGTCCTCGTGCTCACCGTTCTCTTCTTCGTCCTCATCGACATCGTCGTGGACCCCCTCGCCGTCCGGGGCGATCGGTGGTTCCTCGGGCAAATTTTTTACTATCCCGAGCCGGGGGCGTACTTCGGGGTCCCGGTGTCCAATTTCATCGGCTGGGGGATTGTGGGGACGACGATCATGGGCCTCTTTGCCCTCCTCGAGGGGCGGGTCCCGGGAGGGACCCCCCGCTGGGCATCGCGGCTTCCCCTGCGCCCCCTGTACGGGCCGGCGCTCTATTACGTCGTCCTCGCCTTCACCCTCGCGGTCACGTGGTGGATCGGGGAGCAGACCCTGCTCCTCGCCGGACTCTTCATCCACGCCCCCCTGACCACGCTGCTCGCCATGACGATCAGCGCCCGGTGGCAGCAGGGCCAGGGGGCGCCTAGCGGGCATGTGGAGTCGTGGGCGAGAGTTCTCTCCAGCAGAGAGGTGCCCACGAACGGCCGGGAATCGCGTTCTCTGGAGCCGCTCTGGAAGGACCCGAGCCTCGAATAGGACGCTGAGTATCGTCGACACACTCCCGAGACACTGAATCGGGCTGCAGGAGGCCAGGAACCATGGCAGTGCCCCTCTCGCAATCGTTGGCCGTCGCCTGGTACGTCCTCCGCCAGAAGATCCAGGGGAACACACGGTATCCCCTCGTCCTCATGCTCGAGCCCCTGTTCCGCTGCAACCTTGCCTGTGCCGGCTGCGGCAAGATCCAGTATCCCGATCACGTGCTGAAGCGGCGCCTGACTCCTGAGGAGTGCTGGCGGGCCGCGGAGGAATGCGGGGCGCCCATCGTGAGCATCCCCGGAGGAGAGCCCCTGATCCATCCCGAGATGCCCGAGATCGTCCGGGGCCTCGTTGCGCGCAAGAAGTACGTCTACCTGTGCACCAACGCACTCCTCCTCGAGCGCAAGCTCCACGAGTACACCTCGTCCACGTACCTCACCTTCAGCATCCACATGGACGGCCTCAAAGAAGAGCATGACCTCGCCGTCTGCCGGGAGGGGGTGTACGAGATCGCCGTCCGCGCCATCAAGGCGGCGCTCGCCCGGGGGTTCCGCGTCACGACCAACACGACCCTCTTTGAAGGCGTCAACCCGGAGCGGGTCCGCACTTTCTTCGACACCATGATGGCGCTCGGCGTCGAAGGAATGATGATCTCGCCGGGCTACAGCTACCAGAAGGCCCCCGACCAAGAGCACTTCCTGCGGCGCCACCGGACCACAGAGCTCTTCGCGGCGATCCTCCGCGATCGGAAGAGGCACTGGCGCTTGAACCAGTCCCCCCTCTTCCTCGATTTTCTCATGGGGAAGCGCGAGTACCAGTGCACGCCGTGGGGCAATCCGACGTACAATATCTTCGGGTGGCAGCGGCCCTGCTATCTGCTCCAGGACGGCTATGCTTCCACCTTCGCGGAACTGATCGAGACCACCGACTGGGACCGGTACGGGACCGGCCGGAACGAGAAGTGCGCCGACTGCATGGTCCACTGCGGGTACGAAGCCACAGCGGTGGACGACACCTTCAGTTCCTTGTCCGCCTTTGCCCGAACGGTCAAGTTGACCCTCCTGCCGACCGCGCAATAGGAATCCGAAACTCGATGCCCCAGGAGACGAAGGCGCACGGATTCGAGCCACCGCAGTGGGAAGGCCGCATCATCCGTCCCGCCGACGCGGCGGAACTCCGCGGCCTCCTCGAGGCGGCGTTCGACTATCGCGGCGACGTGACCCTGGAGCTCAGGGACGGCACGCGCATCGAGGGGTTCGTCATCAACCGCGAGGCGCACGGGGCCAACCCGTATCTCGAGATGTTTCCCAAGGATAAGCCCGGCACCCGCGTGATTGCGTACGAGGAGATCGTCACCGTCGCTTTCACGGGGGAGGACACCGCGTTCGGGAAGTCCTGGGAGGGCTGGTCCGAAAAGAGCGAGGAGCTGCGCCGGGCCGAGGCGGAGCGGGTGCGTGCCGAGGCCGAAGCGCGCGGCGACCTGTAGCCACGAGGCGGCGGTGAAGGCGCCTGCCGCACCCCGTTTAGCGATGATGCGGGTACACACCAGCACCGGCACCCTAGGCCGATCGGAGGAGGATGACGTGAGCCCGGCGCGGGTGACAGGCGGTCCGGCTGTCATCGCGGTCGCGCTCCCCTGGGAGGCGGCTCCCCTGGCGAGGCACCTCGGCCTGCGCAGGCGCGGCCCCCAGGCCGGGGTCACGCACTACGAGGACGCGGGCAACCGCGTCCTCCTCGTGCAGGCGGGGATG
>Ga0209751_10002628_pt1 | contig 17803 bp, 16 predicted proteins | sample RifCSP13_1_FD_184019 | JGI IMG/M metagenome (GOLD analysis project Ga0209751, IMG submission 184019) | Soil microbial communities from Rifle, Colorado - Rifle CSP2_sed 13_1 (SPAdes) (version 2) | ecosystem: Environmental > Terrestrial > Deep subsurface > Rock core/Sediment | place: Rifle... | reverse complement strand
TAAAATACTAGTTAATCTTATGTTGAGCATAAAATCACCCGCAAATTTTATTGAATCTATTTTATATCTGTTTAATTTGCTAAATCTGCCGTGAATGTTTTCTATAACTATAAGCAGCACACCCCACTTTTTACCGGGGCCGGACCGCCTTTAAAAAGGAAATTCACCAGATAGGTAATATCCCTAAGTGAAAGTATTCCATCACCATTTGCATCTCCCCGACATTGAGGTTCAAAAGGGCAGTGGTGAGGACCACCCGCTTTGAAAATACATGGTATAAAAAGAAAGATATCAGCCAAAGTAACTTGGTTATCTCCGTTAGTATCTCCGGCTTTAGCGACACAGTGAGTATCTGTGGGAGAGGCAACCTGTGAACTAAAGGAGAGGTTCTCGGCTGGAAGTTCCTGGGAAAATGAATTGGCGTAAATTACTACCAAGAAGATTAGTGTACCCAGTAGAACACAGGCGAATTTCTTGTTAAGCATAAACAAACTCCCAATTTTAAGAAAGGCTAGAGTTTTTACCTCACCAAAAATATAATAGATAAATTAAAAAAGTCAATCTTTTTATCTGTTCAATTTGTTTAATCTGTTGTGAATTTTTTAACACAATTTTGTAACGCCCTATTTTACATAGGGCGTACGCCCAGTATAAAACGGGGCGTTACATTAAAAATAAAAAAAGCCACCCCAATTTGAGGTGGCTTTTTCTTCCAAAAAACTGGTTTAAATCTCTCCCTTACCCTCGATGTCAATCAAAAATCCGTTCACATGCTCCCACTCAAAGTCCTTGCCGTTCCCCTTATAGCGGTGAGTGCCATATCCTACTCTAAAACCGGTATTAGAATTAGCTCCCCAGTAATTCAAATTGTTAATAACCACTTGCTTACCATGTTTGTCTTTAATCAGCTCTAAACTTACTTCCGCTTCTCCGTTTCCTAATGTAGCATGAGGCTTCTCCCCGAACTCCATGGTAATTTTCTTTTTATCAATCTTGAATTCATCCCATTTGGCAGGGTAAATTACCGAGAAAATTTTACCGATGGCCTCAATCTGTTCTTCTGTGGTAGTAGGTTCCACGGTCAGGACCAACCACTCTGCTTGTCCATCCCCAAAATCTCCTCCCAAGTCACCGCTCAGCCAGAGTTTCAACCCATCCAGTTTAGTAGAACCCAAATTTCCTTTCTTAATCGTAATGACGTTGTTGAACTCACACATACCTCTGTCTGGATTAGTGGAAAAATAGCAGGGACAGAACATCCGACAACTGCAAGCTTCGATATAGCTGGCTTTGAGGTTCCAGGGAGTCTTACTGGATTTCTCCCCTCCAGCCCAGACTAGAACCAAAGCCGTTAAAACAAAAGCTGGGATTAACAAAAGTTTTTTCATGGCTTCCTCCTTTTGATAGTTTTTATTTTATAACTTGCTCGACAGTATATAATATAAAATTTATTTTTTGTCAAGGCTTTTATGACATTTTGCTTAAATTCTTAGATTTGAATTGACATTCGGACTTTTTCTTCCAATTATTATTAAGTGCCAAGCCAGTCAAACCAATTTTACCGGGCTTTTAATTTACCGATTTATACTGCGTCTGTAGTTCCGGTTCTGGTGGGAACCTCCATCGCCCATTTTGAACAAAATGTTTTCGACCTGGGGCGGTTTGCTCTGGCTTTAATTGCATTGCTATTCCTGCAAATCGGCGTGAATCTGGCCAACGATTATTTTGACTCCCAAACCGGGGTGGATGAGCAGAAAAACGATTCCTTTGTTCTTTTGGTGAAAAATCCTAAAGCCATTCTTTATTTCTCTCTTTTTTTCTTCTTGTTGGGTGGCGTAATCGGTTTATATCTTGATTTCACTTCCCAGAAGCATGTGATTTTGCTGATTGGTTTTGTCGGGTTTGTGATAGCTTTTTTTTATTCGGCGCCTCCGTTGAGATTGAGCTACCTGGGGATGGGGGAGCCGGTTACCTTTTTATGTTTCGGTCCTCTGGCAGTGATGGCTTCTGAATTTGTGCAGTCACAGCAGATTTCGGAAACTTCTTTCTGGGCTTCGATTCCGGTGGGATTTTTGGTGGCGGCGATTTTATTGATTCATCATTTTCCCCAGTATGAGGAGGATAAGAAATATCAGAAAAATAATCCTCTGGTGAGATGGGGGAAAAAGAGAGCGGCTATGATTTTTATTTATCTGATTCTGGCGGCTTACTTGTGGATTTTCTTGAGCTTGCTCTTAGGCAAACTCCCTTTGGCTTCGGTTTTTTCTTTTATTACTTTTCCCATGGCGGCCCGGATTATCTTTTTTACCTGGAAGAATGCCGAAAACCAGAATATTTTCAAAGCCAAGCCCCTGACTATCAAGCTGCATTTTTTTACCGGATTGGTTTTGGCAATCGGGTTTCTTTTTAGTTAAAGTACTAATCCCTCCCTTCAGTGTGAATCCTTCAGGATGAACCTCTTAGAGGAAAGGGAACAATACTTCATCCTCTTGTAGAGGCGCTCACATATTGGGTAATTTTAAAATTTTTATACCATATATTGTATTTTCTAAGTTAAATTGCATTTTCCAGAAACTAATTCTTGACAAAATCGTTTAATTGTATGATAATTAAACAGCGATAGTTTTTAAAACATGGAGACAAGGAGGTGATGAGTATGAAAGAACTCATCTTAGAGGTCGAGGAATTGGAACAAAGGATTGCCCCGGGGTCTGCTTCCAACGGAGCAATGTAATTTCTCATTCTAAAGCAGCTTAGTACTAAGTACTAAACACCTCTTGTACGAGCCCCCTTTCCGGGGGCTCAATTATTTTCTGGGATATCTGCTTAATCTGTTTAATCTGCTGTGAATTGTTTTATGGCTGACCCCTCCCTAGCCCTCCCCTTATTAGGAGAGGGACAGCATTCCCTCCCATCTAAGGGGCGGGGAAAAGATCCCCGCCTACAAAATTTATTACCAACTTCTGGTATTGACAATTCACCTCCTTTCGTTAAATTTATTCCAGTAAAAATTTAATCGAAAACCATGCAATATACCCCTATCTCCGCCCCTCGCGGCAGCAAGAAATCCTGTCTTTCCTGGCACACCGAAGCCGCCCTGCGAATGCTACAGAACAACTTAGACGAAGCCGTGGGAGAAAATCCCAGAGAGCTAATCGTCTACGGCGGTACCGGCAAAGCCGCCCGCAACTGGGAATCTTATCAGGCCATCGTCGAATCCTTGAAAAAATTAAAAAATGACGAAACCTTGCTCGTCCAATCCGGCAAACCGGTCGGAATTTTCCAAACCCATCCTTATTCCCCGCGGGTCTTGATAGCCAATTCTTTACTTGTTCCGGACTGGGCCACCTGGGAAAAATTTCGAGAACTGGAGAAACTGGGGTTGATAATGTTTGGGCAGATGACCGCCGGCAGCTGGATTTATATCGGGACCCAGGGAATTTTGCAGGGGACTTATGAAACTTTATCAGCCCTGGCGAAGAAACATTTTAACGGCTCTCTGGCTGGAAAATTTGTTTTAAGCGGCGGTATGGGAGGCATGGGCGGAGCCCAGCCCCTGGCGGCAACGATGAATGAAGGGACTATTTTAATTGTGGAAGTGGATGAAGTCAAAATCAAAAGAAGAATCGCCAATAGCTATTGTGATAAAATCTCTTACAGCTTGGATGAAGCTTTGGAATTAATCCAGAAAGCCAAAGAGAAAAGACAGCCACTATCTGTAGGACTGGTAGGCAACTGCGCCGAAGTTTTACCGGAAATTTTTAGAAGAAAAATCATTCCGGATGTAGTGACTGACCAGACTTCTGCTCATGATGAATTGAACGGCTACGTTCCAGCTGGCTTATCTTTGGATAAAGCCCTGGCTATGAGAAAAGAAAATCCCCAGGATTATATCAAACGCTCTTTTGAATCGATGCTGGCTCATGTGCAAGCCATGTTAGATTTTCAAAAAGCCGGTGCCATAGTTTTCGACTACGGAAATAATTTGAGAGGACAGGCCAAAAAAGCCGGTTTAGCCAACGCTTTTGATTATCCCGGATTTGTGCCGGAATATATCAGACCCTTATTCTGCGAAGGAAAAGGGCCATTCAGATGGGTAGCTCTTTCCGGTGACCCTCAAGATATTTATGTCACCGATGAAGTGGTGGTCAAAGAGTTCAAGCATGATGAACCCTTGGTCAGATGGATTAAGCTGGCCCAGGAGAAAGTTAAATTTCAGGGGCTTCCGGCCCGGATTTGCTGGCTGGGTTATGGAGAAAGAGCTCATTTCGGAGAGATTATCAACAATTTAGTCAGAAAGAAAAAAATAAAAGCTCCCATTGTGATAGGGAGAGACCACCTGGATACCGGTTCCGTGGCTTCTCCAAATAGAGAGACCGAGGGAATGAAAGATGGCTCGGATGCTATCGCCGACTGGCCTATTTTGAATGCTTTGCTAAATGCGGTCTCCGGCGCCAGCTGGGTTTCGGTGCATCACGGAGGCGGTGTGGGGATAGGAAAATCGATTCATGCCGGCATGGTGATTGTGGCGGATGGCACCAAAGAGATGCAGAAGCGGCTCAATCGGGTCCTGACCAATGACCCCGGAATCGGGGTTGCCCGGCACACTGACGCCGGATACCCGGAAGCTTTGAAAATGGCTTTGCAAAAAGGAATTAAAATTCCCATGTTGAAAAAAGAAGAGGAAAAAGTTAAATCTTCTCCTGCAAAAGTAACTATCTCCTAAAATTTCTTGAAAACTACCTCTCAGACTTTAGCCATTGTCAACATAAGCCAGCTTTTGACTTTGAGGTCTTCTGTCACAGGACCCAGAGCTGGTAAAAGTCAATCTGACTTAGGAATTATTGAAAACGGAGCGGTTTTAATTTCCGGTGATAAAATTCTGGAAGTCGGAAAAACTGCTACTTTAAAGAAAAAAATCTCCCGCAAGACCAAAGTAATTGACGCCAAAGGAAAGGTGGTTACCCCTGGTTTGGTGGATTCGCACACTCATTTAGTTTTTGCCGGAAGCCGGGCCGATGAATTTGAACTAAGAATTCAGGGTAAATCTTACCAGGAGATTGCGCAAATGGGAGGAGGAATCAATTCCACTGTTCAAGAAACTCGTCAGGCTTCCAAAAAAGAGCTTTTTGATTTGGGCACGCAAAGATTAGACCGAATGTTATATTATGGAACTACCACCGTGGAAGCCAAATCTGGATATGGGCTGTCCACCGAAGCTGAGTTGAAGATTTTAGAAGTAATCAAAAGATTAAACCAAAAACATAAAGTAGACATAGTTCCGACTTTTTTAGGCGCTCATGCCATTCCGGAAGAGTTTAAAATTTATAGAAAAGATTATATCCGAATCTTGACCGAAGAGATGATACCGCAGGTAGCCAAGAGAAAATTAGCGGAATTTTGTGATGTCTTTTGTGAAAACGGATATTTTTCAGTGGAAGAGTCCAGAAAGATTTTAGAAACCGGAAAAAAAATCGGTTTAAAACCGAAAGTGCATGCTGATGAATTGGGGAATACGGGTGGGTCCCAGGTAGCGGCAGACGCCGGAGCAGTTTCAGCCGACCATTTGGTTTATGCCATAGATGATGATATTGAAAAGATGAAAAGAGCCGGTGTCATTGCAGTTTTGTTGCCTTCCACCTCATTTTTTCTTGTCTCCCGCTATGCCCCGGCACGTAAAATGATAGAGAATGACTTGCCAGTGGCTCTGGCAACCGATTTTAATCCCGGTACTTCTATGACCGAATCCATGCAGATGGTGATGAGCTTGGCTTGTGTAAACTTGAAAATGACTCCGGCGGAAGCACTTGTGGCTTCAACCATAAATTCAGCTTACGCTATTAATCGAGGGGAGCAGGTCGGAAGCTTGGAGCCGGGCAAAAAGGCAGACATAGTAATCTGGGAGGTTGCAGGTTTCAAAGAAATTCCTTATCATTATGGAGTTAATTTAGTCCAGACCGTTATCAAGAATGGGAAAATCGCTTTTCAAAATAGGTAAGCTATTTTTTCTGATTTTAATTTCAAGCTGGGGAACAACCTGTGGCCCTTATTCTTTTAAATCCACCTCCGGGGGAACGACTTTTAAGACCATAGCGGTTTCTTTGTTTGACAATCAGACCCAGGAATATGGAATCAGGGAAATTTTAGCCGACTCCATTGCCAACCGCTTAGTGCGGGATAATAGTTTAAAAATAGTGCCGGAAAATCAAGCGGATGTTATATTAAGGGGAAGCATCAACAAATATGAAAGAGCGGTGTATACTTATGACCAAGCCGAGAACGTCAAAGAATATATTGTCCGTATATTTGTCAAAGTGGCTCTGGAAAATACCAAAGCCAAAAAATCGGAGTGGGAAGAACCGAACCTGCAGGGGTGGGGAATTTATAATGTGATTATAGCCCCACCGGAGACTGAGGATGACGGCAAAGCCAAGGCCATCGCCAAACTGTCTGAAGATATTGTGAATAGAACCATCAAAAGTTGGTGAAATTATTACGGTTCGGCTGGCTCACCATACTTCATAAAGGAGAAATTATGTTGAAGAAAATTCTACTTGCTGGAATTCTTTTGGTTTCAATAGGCAATAGCGTTTTAGCCGATATCAATTCCAAAGCCGGGACCACTTCTTATACTTTTCTGAGGGTGGGGCCTTTAGCCCGGGTTCAGGCCATGGGAGGAGCTTATACCGGTCTGGCTGATGACGAAGGCTCTTTGTTTTACAATCCCAGTGGCTTGGCTAAAATTAAGGATAAAACTTATCTGCTCTCATACTCTAATTATATAACCGATGTTCAATCCGGATTTGTGGGGCTGATTTATCCCTTGAAAAACAACCGCTCAATTGGAGTCTCTTTTAACTATTTGAACTGGGGTGATATAGTGGAGACTGACTCCTTCAATAACACCTTAGGAACTTTTGCCCCCACAGATATCGCTTTTTCCATCTCCGGAGCCACTGTGGTAAATCCCAGTTTCGACGCCGGTGCCACCGTAAAAATTATTTTTGAAAAACTTTCTGATTATTCCACCTCCGCTTTGGCTGTGGATTTAGGGGGAATTTACACCGCCGCAGACGGCAGAACCAGATTCGGGGTTACGGTTTTGAATTTCGGTAAGCAGATGAAGGCAGCCGGGAGCAGGAAAGAATCTTTACCAACCGTGTATAAGATAGGATTCTCCCATCATTTGAAAGAACTTCCCCTGGTGGTGGCGGGTGATTTGAACAAACCCCGGGATAATAATTTTTATATCAACCTAGGGGGAGAATTTGTGCATTTTAAAAATTTACTTTTGAGAATGGGCTGGTCCTCCAATTCCGGGGATATCAAAGATGTTTCCGAGAGCGGCTCTCTGGCCGGATTTGGTTTCGGTCTGGGGTTCTTGTTGAATAAGTTCAAGCTGGATTACTCTTACTCTTCTTTTGCGGATTTGGGCTCGGTGCACAGATTTACTATTGCTGGGAGTATTAAATAAAAATTGTCTAGCATTATTCATGTATAACGGAGGATACTCTATAAATCAGAACTATTCACTGGAAAGGAGATGGGTGGAGGTTGGCATCATTGCTGGATTAATCGCCAGCATCTCCTATCCGGTAATGATATTTGTTCCTCTGCCTCGGATGGTTACGATCACATTGGGAGCCGCTTTTGGTCCATCTCTTGCGATAGCTAGTATCGGTCTGTATTATTTCCTCAGGTCCGACCGCGAGACTGTGGCCACCCAGTTAGGCGCCATCGCAAATGTTGTGGCCGGAGCCATTGTCACTGCGATGATAATTGTTCAAATGGCGATACGCTGGCCACAGCTAGATTACATTGCCGAACATGGAAAGGAAGTACCCATCCAAACCATTATACACTGGACCTGGTACGTCGTGCTTGGCCTCGACGTGTCCTTCGATGTTTTCATCGCGATTGGCACTTTCTGTTTTGGTCTGCGGATGTTACGACATCCCCGCTTCGGAAAAGTGTTTGGTTCAGTTGGAATACTCATCGCGGTTGGATTCTTGCTGGGACTGAATTTCTACACATTTCCCTATCCTCCCAGAGATGCGGGCCTGACGGTCTGGGACCCTGGACCACCGACCGCTCTTTGGTATCTTGCGGTCACGATTCAGCTTTGGCGGTCACTGAAATGGTTCCGAGAAAACACTGTAAGACCATAGTAAAGGGGCCCAGTGCTTTTTAGCATTTAAATTTATGGAGAAAAAGGTGCGTTCCCATCTAATATTGGCTGTCTTATTAATTCTCTCCTGCTCCTCTGGCAATCAGCCCAAAAATACGGTCATGATATTTTTCGGAGCCATGCGCTCATCCGATACTTTGGGGATTGTGAATACTGTGGATCTGGAGAAAATTTTAGCTGAAAGAAAAAATGAACTGCTTTCCGCCGGTAAAACTGCCCAAGCGGACAGCCTGAATAGAGAGAAGCTGATTGAGGAGCTGACCGTGGGCAATCTTAATCAGCTGTGGCTGAAAAATCAGATTGTGGTGGGGAAAACGGAGAAAAAGGGGGATACGGCTCTGGTTGAAATTTCTTTCATCGACCCCAATAGCGGGACGCAATATTATAACAAGATGGCTTTGTATAGGAAGGATAAGGATTGGAAGATTTTTGCTTTTAAAGTTTTGAAGTGATTTTTTTATTTTATTAAACACGCGTAGGGGCGAAGTTTATCTTCGCCCGATTTTATTATAGGGTGGAGACAAGCTCCACCCCTACGCGCTGTTATCTTTTCAGTGTGAACATAAAAAAAAGAATTTTTTGCGGTTACGCTTAATAAAATGAAATTTCTCTATAGCTCGACTGTGCTCACCATAAATGGACAATCAAAACCCTCGACTCTATTAAGGAGGTAAGCATGGACATCAAGCGAGAGTTTTTACGCCACACGGTAGCAACGCTGGCATATCGTGGGGGAAAGGCGGTTCAGGGAGCGCCTCCCAATTTTTCAAGCTTCCGTATAGGTGAAAAAACCCGCACCCCCGGGGAAATCCTGGCCCATATCGGCGATTTGCTTGACTGGGCACTCTGGTTGGCGAAGGGTAAGAATCGCGGTCAGATCTCAAAACCATTGCCCTGGGAACAAGAAGTAGCTCGATTTTTTAGCGAGCTGGAAAAGTTTGATTCCTATCTGGCCTCTGATGAGCCGCTTGGATTTACACCGGAGAAGTTGTTCCAAGGACCAATTGCCGATGCGCTCACACACATAGGCCAAATTGGGATGTTGAGGCGGCTGTCGGAAGGGCCGGTGCGCGGGGAAAACTATTTCAAAGCTGATATAGTCATAGGAAGAGTTGGGCCGGAACAGTCCAGCAAACGATTTGAGTTTGATTAATACAAAAGGCAGAGTTTTTAATTTGGGATGGATATACGCTTCACCCCAATGAACTAACCTCACCCCAGCCCTCTCCTTAAAAGGAGAGGGAGTAAAGTTTTCTTTTTTTTATGTTACCTTCTGTTTAAACGACAGCACAATCCCACCCAACCCGATCATAAACGCCAGAGTATAGATTAGCCACCCCACATAAGGCAAGCCCACTAAGATATACAGCAAAACCAATCCCGCCATCAAAGACCAGCCCATAGGAATCTGGTCTTTCTTGAAAATGGAAATTACGGTTTCCCCCAGAGCCAGCCCGGTGAAAATTTTAGCAATGTAAAAAAGAGTCAAATAAGCAAAACCAGTAATAAAAGCCAAAGGAATACCTATCACGGTAACCATAAGAATTGCTGCTCCAATAGGTGAGATAATGGCCAGAACGAAACCGGTCCACAAGGATTTCCAAAAAGAATTCTGAATAGCCAGTTTGGCTTTGTTGACTTGGTTTTTAAATAAGGCAATCAAAATCAAACCAGTCCCAATCGAAGCCAGCAAAAATAAAAAATTGACCCAAGAAAATTTTATAAAAACCGTAGGTTTTTTGACCTTAACTTCAGTCCATTTAGTCTTGCCAGCAATTTTAGCACCTGCTGAAATTTTGGCTTCTTTGGGACTTCGGTAAGTCAAGTTGCCTAAAATTTCTGTGGTCGGCAGGATAGTAATGCTTTTCCCGTTTAAGTTCACATCCCCTTTAATCATCCCGGAGATGACGATTCTCTCTCCGCTGGCTTTTAGACCTTTCAAAATCACTCCATCAACCGAAATCTCCGCTCCCATCAAGGTAGCTTCTCCCTGGATGGTCGATACCGAAGCTAAATTTATGCTTTGCCCGAAGGCAACGACATTTCTTTTGACCTGCCCGCTTAGGGTCAGATGCTGGCTGAAGTTGGTGAGCGAACCTTCGATTTTACCAAATATATCAACATACTGGGAGCCGTTGAAAAGAGAGCCGGAGACAGTTCCGTTCTGGGTCAGATAGCGGCAGGCGGTGATTAGATTGCCCGAAACCGCCCCGTCTATTTTTAAGGTACTGCCAGCCACAATTAAGTCATCATCAATTTTTTGGTCTTTGGAAAGCGAGTAATTTTCCTGGGCTTGGAAGACCGTGGCAGAAGATATATTTACGCCAGTAAAAAGTACTAAGAAAGTTAATAGAATTTTCAATAGTTTCATATTTCCTCCCAATTTATGTAAAGTATAATTTAATACTTCTAAAAATCAAATAAAATTGTATTTGTAATTCTCCGATAAGTTGAATTAACCTTTTGAATTGGCTTAAAATCAGATTCTTTAGGTATATGTAAAGCAGATAGCTGTAAACTAACCCCTCCCTTACCCTCCCCTAAAAGGAGAGGGAACTTTTCACCCTCTCCTCTAAGGAGAGGGGCGGGGAGAGGTCAGTTAGAAAGTTTTGCCCTTGACAAAAGAGGGTGGAAAATTATACTAAAAACCTATGAACGTCTTAATCTTATTCTTATTAGCCATCGGTTTATTCATCCTGGCCAGCCAGACCTATTCCAAATATATCAGCAAAGCTTTAGGAGTTGAACCCGACCGGACCACTCCGGCTGTCAAATTCAACGACGGCCGAGATTATGTCCCCACTAAATTGCATATTCTATTCGCCCATCATTTTTCAGCCATAGCCGGAGCCGGTCCTATCGTAGGACCCACCATGGCTTTGCTTTACGGGGCGGTCCCGGCCTGGTTGTGGATTGTTTTGGGAGGTATTTTTATCGGAGCGGTGCATGATTTTACTTCTTTATTTGCCAGCTTGCAGGAAAACGGCCTCTCTATGGCCGAAATCGCCAAAAAAACTTTGGGAAAGCCGGGTTTTATTCTATTTATTTTGTTCACTCTGATAATGATTGTCTTGGTCACTTCCGCTTTTTTGACCGCCACCGCAGTTTCTCTAACCTCCAAATGGCCCATAACAAAATTAGGGGCAGATGCCAATTCAACCTTTTTGAGAACTGAAGTCGCTCCGGATGGGACTATCATGGGAATCATTGGTGGGATTGCCTCAATGTCAGTGATAGTTATAACATTGTTATCTCCTCTTTTGGGGTATCTACTTTACAAAAGAAAAATCAATTTGGTGTTGGCTTATGGATTGGCGAGCGTGATAATGGCCGGTTCGGTGGTAGCCGGGATTTATTATCCGATTCGACTCTCAACTGAAATCTGGCTGATAATTTTGTCTGTCTATGTTTTGTTCGCCGCCGGTCTTCCGGTCTGGATGATTTTACAGCCCCGGGATTTTATCAATGTCCAGATTTTGTACGCCGGAATCGCCGGAATGCTTTTGGCTTTACTGGTAGGGGGATTAAACGGCTTATCTTTTCAGGCTCCCAGTTTTAATGTAGCCGAAGGAACCAAGAATTTAGGTTTAATATGGCCCATGCTGTTTATCACCATCGCCTGCGGAGCAATTTCCGGTTTCCATGCTATGATAGCCACTGGGACAACCTCCAAGCAGTTAGCCAAAGAATCCCAGGCCCGCAAAGTAGGTTACAACGGAATGCTTCTGGAATGCACTTTGGCTGTTTGCGTGCTTTTGACTGTAGGGAGTGGTCTTTTATTTGCCGACTACAAAGGGATTGTCTGGCCTGAAACTGGTCGCTCTAATCCGATTTTAGCATTTTCTTTAGCAGTGGGGTATTTATTAAATCAAACCTTTGGTTTGTCTATTGCACTGGGGGCGGTGTTTGGAATTTTGCTGGTGGAAGGGTTTGTGATTACCACTTTAGATGTAGCAGTGCGGTTGAATCGTTATCTGTTTGAAGAGTTCTGGAGGATTTTATTTAAGCAGGTGCCCAAGTTATTCCAGCATTACTGGTTCAATTCGGCATTAGCGGTTTTTCTAATGTGGCTTCTGGCTTATTCCAATACTTTTGCGGCATTATGGCCCATATTCGGGACCGGAAATCAGCTTTTGGCCGCTTTATCTTTGATGGCGGTTTCAGTCTGGCTGTATTATAAGGGGAAGAAAACCTGGTACACGGTTCTGCCGGCCATCTTTATGCTCGCAACCACGGTTTTTTCTTTGATTTTGCTTTTGGTTAAAACTTATTTACCCAAAGGAAATTGGGCTTTGGTTTTTACCGATTTGCTGCTGTTAGCTCTGGCGCTTGCGGTGGCGGTTTTGGCCGTCAAAACCTTCTTCAAGCTGGTCAAAGTAGGTACGGCCAAACACAAATTAGCCGGTTAGTTTCCTCCCCACCATTCTTTAGGGAAATCCACTTTCTGCCGATAATTTCTTAATAAAACCATAACTATGTGCAAAAAAGGAGAGTTTTTTGCAGGGTGTAGATAAATATTTTGTTTTAGCCAGGTTGGTGATTATCTTGGGGATAGCTACCTTTTTGGCCGCCAATCCCTTAGCCGAATACCAGAAAACCTACGCCTGGATTCTGCTTCTGGTTTTCGTCCTGCATTTCGGGATTTTGACCCGGATTTTTAAATCCAAAGATTACGAGAGGGTCAAGCTTTTCAGGGTTACTTTGATTTTCGATATAATTTTCATTTCTTTTTTGGTCTATTTTACCGGTGGACTGGAATCCAATTTTTACCTTTTGTATTATTTGGCCATTGTTTTTGCCTCTTATGCCCTGGGTTTGTGGGACTCGGTCATCCTTTCTTTTTTGGCTACCTTCACCTATATTTCTTTGAACGTGTACGATCTGAAGGGGATTTTCGTGGGAGACCTCTTGGTGCGGCTCTCCTTTATGTGGTTTTTTGCCGCCATTATGGGTAGCTTTTCCAAAAATGCCAAAACCTCCGAGGACAGATTGCATAAGACCCTGGACACCCTAAACCAAAGGACTTCCGAGCTGGAAAAAAGCCAGTCCCAGATTGAGACCATCTACGAAACTTCCCAATCCTTGAGCAAGCTGTATGAAGTGGATAAAATCATAGACCAGGTTTTAAACATCGTCCAGCATATTCTGGGATACCCTAATTTCTCCATCTTTCTTTTGAATCCCGACCGGACTCTGCTGACTTTGAAGGGAAAAATTGAGGGTGGCAGAAAATTGAAACTGGAGGAGGAGCCACCCAGTTATTCAGTGGTCCCCAATCTGGAGCCTTTGAGCAACAAAAACGCTTTTCTGGAGCAGAAAACTGAGATTCTAACTTACCAGCCCCAGCCCAAACCCCGAACCGAAGCCAGAGAGAAAATCAAAGTCGAAAAATCTCTGGAGTTCCCCATTGTGGGGATTTTAGAAGAGGTGGTCAAATCTTCCCAGACCCTCAAAATCACCGATTTGAAGCCCCATTCCCAGGAGCTTTTTTTGGATGTTCAGACCAAAGCCATCTTGGCCATACCTCTTTTGATGCAGGGAAAAGTTTTCGGGGTCTTTTATTTTGAATCCACCAAAGTAGGGTCATTTTTGGAAGCGGACCAGAAAATTTTGACAATTTTGGCCAACTCGGCCAGTCTGGCAATCGAAAATGCCATGCTGCATCAGAAGGCGGAGGCCTTATCGGTTTCAGATGAGTTAACCGGCTCTTACAATTATCGCTACTTTACCCAGATTTTGCTGGAGGAAATCAAAAGAGCCAAAAGGTACAGGCAGACTCTGTCTTTGATGATGGTGGATATCGACTGGTTTAAAAAATGCAACGATACCTATGGACATCTGTTCGGAAATTTAGTATTAAAGGATGTGGTCAGTATTATTCGGAGATGTATCCGGGATGTGGATATTTTATGTCGCTATGGAGGAGAGGAATTTATTGCGATATTACCTCAGACCACTAAAAAGGATGCTTACACCATTGCCGAAAGGGTTCGCTTTTTTGTGCAGAAGCATTCTTTTCAGGATCCGGGCTTGAGAATCAAAACTAAATTAACCGTCAGCATCGGGGTGGCTACTTTTCCGGAAGATGCCTCCGACCCGGATAAATTGATTCTGCAGGTGGATTCCGCTTTATATCAGGCCAAAGGAAAGGGTAAAAATTTAGTTTGCGTAGTCTAGACATGGAAGGTTTAGGGCAGTTTTTTATCTTAGGGTACGAAGGAGAAGCCCCTTCGACTGATTTTTTAAAATTGGTTCGAAAATATGATGTCAGCGGTATAATCTTTTTCGCCCGCAATATAACCTCTCCCTCACAGCTTGCGGAGACTATCGGGCAGCTTAAATCTTATTTTAAGAGTACACCACTTTTAGCCATTGATCAGGAAGGTGGCAGAATAAATCGCATCACCCAAAATTTTCCTCTCTTTCCGGCTAATAGAATCTATGCGGAAAATAAAGATAGAAAGGGTGTAAAGGAAGCCTACCAGACCACTGCCAGAGAGCTTTTCAAGTTGGGGATTAATTTAAATTTGGTTCCAGTGGCAGACACATTAGGAGCGGGAGAAAGCTTTATGGGTGACCGGTCTTTTGGAAACGATGTAGATACAGTGGTGGAATTCACAAGCATTGCCATAAAAACTGTCAAACAAGCAAAAATTTTGACCTGCGCCAAGCATTTCCCCGGCATCGGCTCTTTGGTGAAAGACCCCCATGAAGTTTTGCCCCAATTGCCGATTTCCAGAAAGGAATTTGAGCAAAGAGAGTTTATCCCTTTTAAAGTAGCTATTAAATCGGGAGTCGATTGCGTTATGACCACTCATGTCATAGCACCGGTCTTGGACCGTAAACCGGTAACTTTTTCCAAGAAAGTGGTGACTGATATTTTGCAGAAAAAATTGAAATTTAGAGGTCTGATTTTATCGGATGATATGGAGATGAAAGCCGTTGCTAATAATTTTGATTTCAAAGAGGCTTGTACCAACGCCTTTTTGGCCGGACATGACCAAATTTTAATTTGCCATAGTTTGGACAGACAAGTTCAAGTTTTAGAGCATTTCGAAAAGTTGGTTTGCGACAAAAAAATAGCAGGAGGTTTGGTTAAAAAAAGAGCTGAAAAAGTCCTAAAATTCAAAAAAACTAAATTGAAATCATAATGCGGCAAATTTTAAATATATTAAAAGAACCAAAAGTCAGAGTCATCGGCTTGATGTCCGGCACTTCTGCTGATGGTATCGATGCGGTTTTGGTGGAGATAAACAAAAAAAATTTAAAGGTCAAAGAATTACTTTTTAGAACTTTCCCCTATCCTGAAAAGTTAAAGCAAAAAATCCTTCAAGTTTCCTCTGCTTCTAATCCTAATTTGGATGAAGTTTGCCACTTAAATTTTGTTCTGGGTGAATACTTCTCCGCTGCGGCTTTGAAGTTATTGAAAGGCTCAAAATATAAAATCGGGAATGTGGATTTAATCGGCTCTCATGGACAGACTATACGGCATCTGCCAAAGCCGACCAAATCATTCGGCAAAAAAATCAGAGCCACTTTTCAGATAGCCGAACCTTCTATAATTGCCAAAAGAACTAAGGTGGCGACCGTGGCGGATTTCAGGCCGGCGGACATAGCCGTAGGGGGTGAAGGAGCCCCTTTGGTTCCTTATCCTCATTTTTTATTATTCGGTGGGGATAAAAAGGGGACCGCCATTTTAAATATCGGCGGAATCGCCAATATCACAGTCTGGTCTAAAAATTCTTCTCAAATCATGGCCTTCGATACCGGACCGGGGAATATGCTTTTAGATTTTTTGATGAAAAAACTGTTCCAAAAGGATTTAGACAGAAATGGTCGTATAGCTTTGAGCGGAGAAATCAATTTGGTTTTGCTGAAATGGTTTCTTAAGCATCCTTATTTTTCCAAAAGACCCCCTAAATCAAGTGGAAGAGCGGAATTCGGTGAAAAATTTGCCCGGAAATTTTTATCACAAGCCCAAAAGTTGAAGGTAAACCAAACCGATATTATAACTACTGCCGGGGAGCTGACTGTTCAAGCTGTGTTTCTAGCTTACCTGAAGTTTATCCAGCCCAAATTTAAAGTTGAGAAGTTTTTGCTGACTGGTGGAGGAGAAAAAAATCTATATTTCAAAAAGAGATTGAAAGAAATGTTAAAACCCACTGAAGTAGAAAGCGTAAATATTAAAGGGTCAAATCCGGATAGCCTGGAAGCGGTCTCTTTTGCCATTTTGGGATATTTGACTATTTTGGGCCGGCCCGGCAATTTAGCTTCCGCTACCGGCGGGAAACCCACCCTATTGGGAAAAATATGTCTACCCTGAAAACTATGTCAAAAAACCTGACTTTAATCTTAGCCGTGGTTCTCTTGACCATTAGTTTTGTGTTTATACCGGCTCTCTCCTTTGCCAAATCCAAACCAGGCACCATCCGGGTTAAGCTGACTGAAACCAGGGAGAAAATTAGAATTTCCCCTTATGGCTCTTATCAGATAAAATGCTATAAAAAATCCAAAACTGTGGCCGGCTATGAAGCTGCTACTGACATGGCTATCTCGGTTTCGACCGAGGGCTTAATTTTACTGGATGATAACGGAGATGTTTTGGAATACCGGCTGGATAAAATTTTGCTGGATACTAAAAAAGCCCAGAATAAATTCAGATTTAACGGCAAACCTTATCGGGGGAATTTGCAGATCCATTTTATCCCCGGTTCGCGGACGCAAGTAGCGGTCAATTTGGTGGGATTGGAAGAGTATTTGTTAGGGGTGGTCCCTTTGGAAATGGGCAAAAAGCTCATCACCGAACCCAATGATGTTGAGGCCTTAAAGGCACAGGCCATCTGTGCCCGGACCTATTCTTTAGCTAAATTGGGGCAGTACCCCAGTCGCCCTTTCGATTTAGAAGCCACGGTAGCTGACCAAGTTTATGGTGGAATAGAAGTCGAGGAGGAAATAATCACCTCTGCCGTTAGACAAACCAGAGGGGAAGTTATCTTATATAATGATAACTTCATAAACGCTTATTATCACGCTAACTGCGGGGGTTCCACCGAATACGTCCAGAAAGTCTGGGAGAATAAACCGGAGGCAGATTATCTGGTTCCGGTGGCAGATGACACTTTCTGTGTCTGGGGCACCAATTATCTCTGGCAGCAGAGTTGGAATAAAGCCGAGTTAGAAGAACGGATAAATACCTACCTGAAAAATTACTTTCCGCTGCCGGAAAAAGGTTTTGGAGAGCTTTTGGACCTGCAGCTGACCGAAAGATTAAATTCCGGCCGGGCCAAAGCGCTTAAAATTTTCACCCAGAATAGCGAATATGAATTGAAATCCGACCAGATCCGCTGGGTCTTCCGGAAAAAAGAAAACCTCAATTCCATTTTACCCAGCACTTTGTTTGACCTGCAGATTTTCAAAGACAGCGCCGGGGTAATTGATTCGGTAGTGGCCAGCGGAAAGGGAAACGGGCACGGGGTGGGGATGTGCCAGATCGGGGCTTTGGGACTGGCCCGGGCCGCTAATACCTACCAGCAAATCTTACAGCATTATTATCCGGGAACCAAAGTAGTAAAATATTATTAAATTAAGCACCTCTATTTGCCCGTCACTCCAATT
>Ga0209751_10002626_pt1 | contig 17804 bp, 44 predicted proteins | sample RifCSP13_1_FD_184019 | JGI IMG/M metagenome (GOLD analysis project Ga0209751, IMG submission 184019) | Soil microbial communities from Rifle, Colorado - Rifle CSP2_sed 13_1 (SPAdes) (version 2) | ecosystem: Environmental > Terrestrial > Deep subsurface > Rock core/Sediment | place: Rifle... | reverse complement strand
CACTCCCCGTTGAGTATCTGGCGGGCCCGCTGCCAGTCGTGCATCGTAGCTACCGTTAATGCCGGTTCTTTATTTAGGTGAGCAATGTGCACGGTGGCGAGGCAAGGTATTGAATGAAGGCTTGCAAGATTATTGGACTGTCTTTCACTGTACCAAGGACCTTGTTGCATGGCTTGCAAAGCATCCCCCGCACTCGGTTGCTTTGATGACAGTGGTCCACATCTATCGGATTGGGACTCCGACAGATCGCGCACTTGTGACCCTGAATCGTCAGTAGGGCCTCTATCTCTTCGGGCTCTATCTTGTATTTCCTTCGCCTGGCATTCTCCAACTCCTGTACCTTGTGGGCTTGATACCAACGCTTTTTGATGAAAGCCCAACGTACTTTGTCTCTCATTTAAATTTCCTCGTGGTGCCAAATACCCTCGCCACTGGTGGACGGTCCCCGGTCCTCCACAGGCTTCCCAGGCTGGCTGTCCTTGAGCGATGACCAATCGCACAGATTCTGGGATACGTAAGTGAGCAGACGTGCAATGTCGGGTAGCCACTCCGAGCACAGGTTCAGGCGGAAGATCGTTGGTCCGGTCGTAGGCTCCCCCGCGTTGCCAACGACACTTAAGGACATTTCCAACTGATACGGCACTTGATCCCCTTTCTAAGCCCGTCAAAGGCAAAAAGCGTTTATCCATTCTCTGGCCGGTGCGCCCGGTAAAAGGCTTACCTTCTGCCTCTTCTTCTTCTCCCGGCCCTTGGCCTAAAACAAAAAGTATAGACCCTTCTGAGATTTCATCTGGAACCCACCCCATCATATCGCCAGCAAGGGGGCATCCGATACAACCTGAGCCTACCGTCCCATTAGTATTATGACGGGGCTTTGGTAACACGGGGCCCTCGCCGGTGGAGTGAGGCAGGGAGACACTGAATAATCTCACGTTTTGGCAGCACGCTCGGCCTCAATCGCAGTTAGGATGTCGCTCAGTTCCTTGATCGTGGTGTCCATTCGTAGGATGGTCTCCCAGGCCTCTTTTAACCGACGTTCGAGTTCAGTACACTTTGCACAGGGCATGGTGTTAGGTTCTCCAGGTAAGAAACAGGAAAGAAAGCCCTCCGCACACCAACGTGAAGGCTAGCGCAAGGGCCAGGATGATGTCTACTATGTTAGAGCACATGTTGTCACCTATTACTCTATGTTATTATATATACTCTATGTTATAAAGACCAAGGCGAGGGGGGAGGACCCATCTCCCCCCTCCAGGGGCCTCGGGGCAGCTAACTATGCTACCTTCACCTTCGAGATACCGGTGACGTTGTTGTAACGCTTAAACGCACCACGCACAATAGCATCGCGGTTCGCTGGCGTCACGTCCTTGTAAACTACAGCCCCATCTGGGGTTGTATCCTTATACTGCTCCGTAACCGTGAACACGAACGGGTACTCCATGATCGCTTGGAGTACATCGGGGACTTCCTTACCCTTCATGCCTAACGCCACGACAAACTGGTTATACAGCGAGTAGGCGCTGTCCTGGAAACCCTTGGCGGTCCGCTTCTCAATCCAGGAGATGTTGAAGTTGACGCGCCCGGTCTTTCGGCCCTCGGTGTTCTTCACCGGGAAACTCACCTTGGCGTACTGGCGCCCGACAAGCGACTTCAGACTATCTTCGCCCCCTGTAAGTGTCTGCCGCATATCCAGGGTGCTCTCGTACTTCCCGGCGGCAACGGTCTTAAAACTACCTGCCTCGTCGGCGTGTTCGTCCGACGTGAGCAGCCCTGACAGTTCTGCCATATCCAGCGGTGTATCAGCCATGTTATTCGCTCTCCTTTGCGACGGCATCTTCAAGCTGTGATAGAAGCGCAACGGCCTCGTCCAGCTTGTCGAAGATTTTCTCGAACAGTTGCTGAGTCTTTTTGTTCATTAGACCTCTTTCTGCCCTAGGTGGGCTTGCAGTTGTGCCTGAACGACCTCCCAAGCGCTCGGACCTTTATACCCTGGCACGGAGCAATCCGGGATAGCGATCCCCTCTTTAAATGGGGTCACGACTCGGGCCCTGGCTACGAATAGGTTGCTATACTCAAAGTGCAAGAGGCGTCTTTGCTCACCTGGAGCAGTTGCCATGACTTCGGCATAGCCTACGTAGTCGAACCAGCCCGTCGCTCGTGTGGCCTCGTTCCCTGGGAAGTTGGGGGTAATCCGCTTGGCCTTGGTCCAGGTGTCCAAAGACGGATCAAGGTGGCTTGCAGACAGGTCAGACGGGCAGGTAATCATCACCTGCAGCGCAGCCTGCCGAATGGCCTGCATCATGCGCTCCATTTTGTGGTGCATAAGCGGCCACTCCTGGGAATAGTCCCCTTTGCCCCTAGGGACCCGAAGGGGGCGGTCTACGCCGTCTGTAAACAGGAGCATGATCTTATCGGCCCACAGCTTACCAGAGTCAATGCCCAGACCGTCGAGTGGTGTCTTGACTAGCTCGGCCAGGGCCTGCTCGATGTCCGCTGCATTCTCCAGGTCCCAGACGTGCTTCTTTGGGTCGATCTCGGGGAATGCGGCCAGCGTTTGCAGGCCGTCCTCTCCCATGACGTTCCAGAAGATGACCTTTTTGCCCTGGCGGATTAAGTACGCCAGGAACGAACCGACAAGGTAGGTCTTGAAGGTGTTGTAATCCCCGTGAATCGCCATTGAGAACCGATCCAGAGAGCGGAGATTGATGTCGATGCCCCTTCTTATCATTACTTGTGCTCCCGGGTAAACCAATAGATGTGCCAGGTCTCGGGTGTGCGAAGGCCATCCCGGATGACACGGCGAAGATTCTCGTCAATTTCTCGGATGACCGTCCCGCTGCGAGAACGCATACTGTCGGCTGCATAATACTCCTTGCGGATACGAAACCTGCTGCCTGCTTTGTAGATCATTTAGCCTCCATTGATGCTTTCTTTAACTCAAACGTCACCCACGGACCGACGAACCGCAACTCGCGCCCGGCCAGAACTAGCACGAGCGTTTTGCGATAGGCATTCCCGTCAACGGTCGTCTCTTTGACTTCCGCCGCAGGGCCCAGGCCCGCTTCCAGGATAGTCTCCAAGTGCTTGTACTCGTCATAGGTCAGTTTTGTGCTCCTTGCCGCCATTCAATCCCCCTGTGTCTTGATATAGGACTGTGTCATCAGGCCCTCGTCCAACTTGTGATCGAGCACTGCCCCCGCCATAGCGTCCCTCCCATAGCGGCCATACCATTTGAATGTGAGCCAGGGCGGGATACCTTGAGGAAAATCCTCCATCAATTCCCGCAGTAGAACGAAATCTCCGTCCATCGCACCCATAACTGCCCAGACCGACTTAGCCGAGGCCAACCAGATTGCCAGTAACTCCGGGTCCACCGGGAAGAACTCGGTCCATATCTTGAAGGGCCGGGCGCGGACCAGGATCAGCCCTGAGTTGCGAACGGGCTCCCCGTAGTGCTGTTCAGTTGCCCAGACATAGTGCATGAACTGCCAAGAGTAGGCGTACTCAGCGATGGTCTGCGCCAGCCGGTCCTCGTCCAGCGTGAGTTTAAACTTAATGTCGGTCGGGGTCAGGTGGGGTGACCGCAATACAAGGTCTGGCCTGGCGTTCCCGTGTTCAGTATACGTCGGCTCAACGGCGACAAGCCACTGTCGGGGAAGCGGGTCTGCGTCGATGTACCGGGCAACGGCCACGGAGACAGTCTTACCAAGGTCCCCGGTGTCAGCATCCTCCTTCCACTGGAAGCCCTGTTTCTCGATGTGAGCGAGGCGGTCCTTAATGTAGCTAGCGGCCACGTCCCCACAACCTGCCACGGGACGGTCAGTCTTTAACTGCTCCTCATAGTATGTCAGGACACCTTCGTTGAATCCGCCACCAGCCACCAGGGCCCGGTCCGGGTAGCCCATAGTAATCGGGTGCCACCCCTCGCGGTAGGCTATCTCCCGATACATCGGGTTCTCCATGAAGGCGGCGGTTTGGCTAGGACTGTATACTCGCAATGGGGGTCTCCGTGGGCCGTGCTGTACTTAGATCAGGCTTTTGTGCCTTCCGTCTGTGCCATGCGAACACGATACGCAGGTAGACCCAGTGCGTGAACACCTTGTGGTGCCGCTTGGCCGGGGTCGGGTAGTAGGTCCAACCCATCCCCCAGATGCCAGGGGTGACCCCTATAGAGAACCGTTCAGAGATTCTGTACCACTTTTCAGTCATCGTGTTATACCCCATATAACTATTGCCCAACCTAGTGCCTCTATCACCGCAAGGGCTAAGAAGATTGGTTGAAAACTACCAAACTTTCTACGGGATAGTAGGAATAACCCCAGGTTAATCATCAAACTCCCCTCTCTCGTACCGTTGAATGAACTCAATCGCTCGGTCACTCCAGCCATTGATCTTAACCCAACCATCTTTGGTTGACAGGCCGTGCTCATAAGGCGCCACGTTGATAACGTAACCCCGGCCCGGCCAGGTCCACTTAGGTAGCTCGTGCCCCCGCTGCGCCTGCTCGTCAGTGACCACGATTAAACGCGAGGCCAGGTCCAGTAGGCCATGTGCATCCATTCCTTTGATGCTACCTCCCAGGTATGTCGCGCCGTGCTGCTGGCTGTTTACCACCTGCTCGATCATCTTTAGGCCGTAGCCGGGCTCGATCTCGACACAACTATAGGAGAACGTGAGCACACGACAGGACGCGCTTACCCCTCGGGCCAGCACGGCTAGGGCTGCAGCCGCTTCGAGACGTGAGATAGTGGATTTGGCCGATAGGGCGGCGTCCATACTACCAGATACGTCGATCAGGAGCAGGGTAGTACCAGGTAACTGGCCCAAGTCGGACCTCTTGGCGCTGATCTCCATTGCCTCGGATAAATACGTAATCCACTGGGGAGCGGCCTTAGCTGCGGCGACAAAGCGGAAGGGTAGGGCCTTTGATGTCGGCGCACCTGAAATGATGGCATCACCCACCCATCTCACGTCCACCTTGGCTTCCGCCATGTTCCGCAGGTTGGCAAGCAGGGCCATATAGCCCAACTTGCGCTCACTCAACAGCCTCTCCCAGGTCTCTTTCTTGTTATCTCCCCGGGACAGGGCGACTTCCCAGGTGTCGGCGGATTCAAGGGACTTGTTGGCTAGCCGCGTATGCAGGTCGGCCCGCTCTCCATCATTGCAAGGCTTCGGGTGTGTCAAAAACATCACATCTCGCAGCGTGACCTTGGACTCCCGGTCCCACTTTGACAACTGGTATAGGGAAAACTTCTTGAACGCATTGGCAAGGCCGATCTTGACCTGTTTTGCCAGGGGGCACTTACCGTCCTTCCAGTAGAGGGACAGAAACTCCGACATCTCGTCGGGACGCTGGATGACCTCAGTGATGACCCGGCCCACGTGATACCAGGAATTAAGGCCTCGCTTAACCAACTGTAGAGCGAGGAATAAAGGCACGTGCCGCAGGTGCAGGTCCGTCCGGGCGCTGATCGCAAGGTCCCCGATCAGTTGAGGGTCCACGACCTTGCATAACTCGGCAATCCGCTCTGCGACAGCGTTACCACTCTCGTAGAAGGTGTTCTCCCATAGGAGGCAGGTTGCGACAGTACGGGCCAACTCACGTGCAGGCGTTGAACGAGCCGCACGGGCGCCTTCATGGGTACGGGGAGCAGGTGCCGTTGGTACGGGTCTGTTAATCCGCATGCGACTCATCCTTTCGTAAGTAGTCTGGGGGAACAAGCGCCAGGGGCTGCTGGCTTGCGCCGAGACTTTTGCTCTACCGCTGAGCTACAGCTACCGTTAGGTTGCTGGCCGGATTCGAACCGGCGACCCAAAGTTTGAAGTAGCCCCTGACTACACCACCCAGAGAAGTTAAGCCCGGGGAACTAGCGCCTACAGTGTAGCCGCGTTTGCACGCGGCACCCTTTCGGGTTTCATTAGCAGTGAAGTAACTGTAGACTATCACCACCGAGCAGGATGTAAGACCGTCAGGGGAACAAGCGCCATCGGTGTTTTTGGGGGTTTGAACCCCAAACCCCCGAAGGGGTTTCTTCAACCAAGAAGTAACCGACAGCTTTCACCACCTGACGTTTATTATACACGGCTCCCCGCCCGCGCCCAAGGCACAATCGCGAGGGGGGCACCACTTTTTCCCTTGGCTGGAGTGGTCGGCGTGTGTATAATGAGCGTCGGGAGCACGTTCTGTGCGGTCCCCCGACATCTCTTTGTTTAAACTCCCCGGTCTCGTAGCATAGCCCGGCCTAATGCGCTGCCCCGTCAAGGCAGAGACCACCGGTTCAAATCCGGTCGAGACCGCCAATGTGACGTAGCTCAGTTCGGAAGAGCGGCTCCCTGTTAAGGAGCAGGTCGAAGGTTCGAGCCCTCCCGTCACAGCCATTTCACGAGGTATTCTATGAGTCGCGGCACGAGTGAGGAGGCCAGCACGCCAGCGAACCCTGCTGGAAGGAACGGTTCGAGTCCGATTGTGCCGCTCCATTTTATCGTTCGTGTAACGTCCAAAGGTGACTTTACATCCGCCCGTGAGTTCACAAATAGTTATCATTCTTACATAAAATGGAAAGACAGACCTTCACGCAAGCTGTATTGGCGGTTATTTATTGAGGGCCAGCTAATTGGAGTCTTTGGTCTTACGTCAGCTTACGCCCGACCGAAGGCCGTAATGGAGTACATGAAAAAGCATCAACTGACCTTCAACCAAATTGGTAACAATAGTTTGTACTGCCTGCACGGCCATAATGACAGAAATGCCGGAACGAGGTTCCTAGCCCTATGTCGCCGCGACGCAAAGCAGTGGTGGCTCCAGCGGTATGGTGACGATCTTCGGGCCATGCAAACCTTTATCCTGCCCGGTGAGAACAGAACTGGAACCGTGTATAAGGCAGATAATTGGACGAGGATCGGAACAACAACAGGCGGGACCTCCCTAACAACTCGCACTCTGTACGGACCAGACAGAGACGCGCACCCGGAGGCAGAGATTCGCACGTTTAGCTCAGGCGAAGTAAAGTATCTGTTACGGGAGTATATCATAACAGAACCCAAGTTTATTTACATGAGGCTGTTATGAGCGAGGCAGTTGCAGCAATACCGTACTGCCTCACGGCGACCGAGTACGCCGAGATGGAGCGGCCTGACCTCGACTTCTTGTGGGCAGGCATGATCCCACGCCCATCTATTGTGGTCCTAGAGGGAGCGCCCAAGGTAGGGAAGTCGTTCCTGGCCCTGCAGATCGCGGCTGCAATCGCGGCAGGGGCCGAGTTCGGCGGACGCCCGTGTAAACAAGCACGGGTTGTGTACTTGATCCTTGAGGATGAAATTACATGGTGGGACCGTATGAAAAAAGTCTTGAGTGCGGGTGTCAAACTTCCCCCTCTACTATTCATCCCACACCCCTTTCATCCCGAGAAACCTTTCGTGCAAAACATCCTGGCCCCCGAGACCCAAAAGTGGCTCAACGGTATAATTAAAAACTTCGACCCTGAAATGGCAGTAATTGACCCCATGCGTGAGATACATTCCAACGACGAACAGGACTCAACGGCCATGAAGATTGTCGGGGATGCCCTGACGACCATCTTCCACGGGCGGACGATGCTTGTCATTCATCATACACGGAAATACGAGCCCGACCCGGCCAACCCTCAGCCACCCAACACCATCATGGCCGGACGGGGCTCTAATTACCTAGCGGGGAAGGCATCAGCCGTTTGGCAGCTTTGGAAGGCCCGGCCCGAGGACAGTCAAGGGCTATTCTTAGGCGCCCCTCGGTTCAGCCCCCCGTGGAAGTACGACCTGGAGCAGCGGGACCCGGGCCTGTGGCACTGGCAAACGGAGCAAACCGTACCGATTGAGCAGCTACCGCCAGATATACTCAAATGTCCTATTGAGCTAGATGGCACTCCTGCTCATGCTTTGCCCCCGGTTCAGCCCCGCAATGACGACAATTAGGAAGAGGCTGAGGTTCAGCCCTGAAGGCTAACCTCATGTTCTTATCCAGCCACTCCACGTGAGCCTTCCTGCAGCATACCCAGACATACCGTTTCTGCTTATAGATATAACTAATCTTGCTCCCCTTGAGGGCTAGAAGGGGCTCCAGGGCGTGTTTTGCCGAGGACCAGGCTCTGGCCTGGTATCCGTGCTTGTTGTGCCACCATGACCCACTGCAGGCCCAGAAACAGACTATCAGGACCAGACTACGATTGCCCTGGAGGGCTGGTGCTAGGTCAGGGTATTGTCCAACATGATACTTGTAATAGTCTGCCATTTTGTCACATAGTGTAATTATTACACCGCACATCCTTCCCTAGAAGGGAATGTAGGGTGCCCGGAAACCGGTCACCCCTACACGGTCCTGCCTATTATTTAGCCACCCATCACCCCCTTGGCGAAGGCGAGGGCTTCTCGTAATGGGGCCATCTCCGGTGCGTTTTGTAGCCGCTCCTGCATACACCTGTCGTAAAGATCCTGAGCGGCCTCCACCACCCGCCGCAGGGCTTCTTGTAATTCATCAATCTGCATATGTCGCCTCAACCCAATCTTAACAAGCCCCGTATTTACTTCCCACAACCTCGCTATCTCGGCTTTCTGTTGAATTAACTCGCACCTTTCGTCTCTACAACATCCATCATCCCCGCACGAACGGCAGAAATGACAATAGGGCGAGCGGTCTTTAGTGTCCTGCAACCGCTCGACCTCGGCACGGAGGGCAGCATTGGCAATTCTTAGTTCCTCATTCTGCCGGTGTGCTTCCCAGAACATGTTGTGATACTGATTATCTGACATTTGTCTCCCTCCATCCACACCGATAACAGTAAACACCCACGTAGATAGCCGTCCCTACAGGCCGTTCGTGGCACTGAGGGCAAGCCAGGCATACATGCGCATGCTGCGGTGAGTGGTGTCTGACACAGTTTATCTCGTCACAATCGAATATATCTACCCTCCCGCAATCCCGACCTGCCCAGATCGCCTGGCAGGCCAGACACTCGTCTTGCCGGAGCAGTCGGTCCATAACGCTCATCTTGCACCACAGTTCCAGCATGGATACCTGATGACTCCGTGACCACAGCGATAACAGATAGCAAAGAACCGTCTCATCATGTATTCCTCCCCTCAGGGCCACACTGTACTGTAAGTACAGTAGTGGGGTGCTCCCCACGAACCCCAGGATTATTGTTTAAACGGTCCGTCTTTCATGGGCTCGTCTGCCCAATATCCCCTCTCCTCTTCTGACATGTACTGAGATATATTGGGAAAGTTGGTATACGCCCCGTGATTTCCTTGTAAAAGGTCTAGCAACTCGCCATCGGTACAATGACCAACCCAGTCATCGAATAGCTCGACAGCCCTTTTCATCGCCTCGCCCCGGCCATTAGGACGTACAAATAGTTTCATACTACTTTCTCCCTTCCCATTCCCAACTGTAGTGATTCCCATCACCGAACCGGCCCCCCCAACGGAGGGGGTAGCCGGTTGACTCCGCCCATCGCTCCCATAAGTCGCCAAACTGGCTGTGTGCCTCGCTAGTGGTGAGATAATCCAGAGACCCGTCCTCTGCCCTAGAGTATAGGTTAATATCGCCTGCTAGGCCAATGTGGTGCAAAGAACCGGCCATGTGGTCGGAGGTTGGGTCCTTGGCAGTCAGGCGCTCAGTCACCTCGTCAAAGCAGGCCCAGTAGCCCACCTTGAACATCTCCAGGAGCAGATTGGACAGGTAGTAACTGAACAAGCACCGTGCTTCACTTAATTTCATATCTAGACCCCTCCTCGCCTCGCACGGATGGCGGCGGCTATTGACCGCAAAAGCCGCTCAATATCAGGCCCATTAAATGGTGGGGCTTTGGCTCCTTGTCCGCTTAATAACGGATCAAGCCATGTTGTAGGCACCACCTTCGCACACTCCCCTCGCTCCTCCGATACGGCGGCGGCGATGGCTGCGTCAACCAGCCTCTCCGCATCAACCGAATCAGCAGGCTCAGTAAATGCCGTCCGTATAAAAGTACGCAGTGCCCTCTCCTCTGGCGTCATCTAGCCTCCTTTGGGCACTTCGGCCCCACACAGGGTTTGCCTATTATGATCTCAGTCTCCAGTATAGACTGGCAATATGCCAGACCTGGGCTTGGTGTGGAGATAGCCCCTGCAAAGTAGCCCCAGAGGAAGCCTAACCCCAATAGAGAAAAGCAAAGGAGCGTGTTGACTAACGTAGAGTGTTTAAACATTGTCCATTCCCCCCTTTCGGAACCCCCACTTGTCAGAGTCCATAGTTATAAGCTCCTCCCGAATGTTCTCCAATGCAACAACCATGCCAACCAGAATATGAGTGAACACTACGTCCCGGTGGTCCAGATACTCAGCGTCTTTAATCAGAGCTTTGAGTTCGGCGCTAGTCATTATGGCCCGGCCCCCTTTCCAGAATAGCCCGGAGGTTAGTGATTTCTTCGCCCTCCAGGGCAAACTCAAAATAAGGAAACAGCCCGGGCTTACTATAACATACCAAGACGGGCCCTCCCTCTAGGTTGTAGAAATAGTCAATCAGTAAGTTCAGTGTTACTTCGCGTTGCGTTGTCTCATAGAGAACCTTCACGCGCTCCCTCCCTTTGTGGGCGCTATGCCCAAGTGTGCAATAACGTGGACCCCAGGCCACGCTGCGGCCATCGTCATAACGGCCTTAATCATGCTCGGGGCGTATATCTCAACAATCTCTTCCGGCAGGTCAGGCGCCTTACGGATACGGAATATATAGTTGAAGAGCGGGTCCATCAGCAAGCCCCCCCTTCACGCACTCGTTTAAATGTGCGCCCGTATGTGCCGTCCTTGTAGCCCCTCTCGTAGCCCTCTCGCTGGCCGTCCTCGTAGCCGCAGGAGTAGAGCCTATAAATGACGGCATACACGAAGAAAGTCACTGCCATGACTAGCAGTATGTCCATCCCTACCTCCCCAAGGCGGTCTCGATCTCTGCCCGGGTGAAGTTCCGAGCAAGGAGCCGCCGCCATCGTTTATACGCCCAGGCCAAGCGTTGGCTGACGGCCTGGCCTGATACTCCCAGTGTCTCCGCAATCTGCTCAACAGTCTCTCCTGCTGCAAGGCGCTCGGCCAGGTGAAAAGTGATGTCATCCTTCAATAGCTCTCGCATCTTCGCAAGGAGTGACAGCTTCTGCGCCTCCTCGTAGGTAACGTCTGCCCCTGGTGTGACGGCGTCAGGGCCATCGTGTGCAGGGACAAACCGCCCCTGAGCCCGGACCACGTTATAAGCCCGGCGTATGACGGCACCCAGTACCCAGGTCAGTAGGGAGGCCCGGGTCTTGTCGTACCTATGAATATTGTTAAGTAGATATATACTTGTCGTTTGAACGACATCCTCTGCGAGGCCGTGGTCCCCGGTAATCTGCTCGGCCCGGGCCACCAGTAAGGGACGATGAATAGCTAGGAATGACTCAAATTGTGTTAGGTTCATCGGTAGCCTCCGCTGGTCCCTTCTTGGTGAGGCCCTTAGTCACATCAGACTGGGGCAGGTAAATGCCCGTTGATAACTCCTCGAATACAGTCTCGATGAAGTCCGGGTTGTCCGGCGAAAACCGGAAAGGTATCGTCAGTACTATCATGTCATACTTGACCCCACCCTCGCCTACGTTGCGTTTACATGCTATCAACCCTCGGTAGTTTGGGCCAAAGTGGATGTTCCGGGCCAGGTCGTGCAGATTTATTATTCCTGATTCCATTAGTTGTCCCTCGCTTTCGCCTTAATGTACAGCTTGGTTAAACACTCATCAATGAAGATTCTCATATGTGTTATGGTCCGTCCGCTTGGGAGGGCCAGAATCTTCCCGGGCTCGATGTAGACACAGGTTATATACTTCTCCCCGTCCCTCACGCTGAAGCTCCCGGGCTCAGGCAGCTTACCGCCCTCGTCGGGCAGGGGGAAAAACACATCGTCTGCCATCTCACCTTATACCTGGGGGTCGTCGCCCTCGTAGGCAGCCGCTCCCTCTGTTAGTTGCCCAACAAACTCCACCTTGGTTAAACGACGGCCGAGGTAGACATAGGCCATATAGTTTTGATCGTTCGTGATGTACTCGCCCTGGTGCTCCCAAGTGAGTTCTACCCCCGCCGAACGGATAATCGCCTGTAGAAAGCCGTCCATCACAACATGCCGCTCCAGGTCTGCCAGGATAATACTCGACGGTTGGCAGAGATTGATCTGTATCACTTCTTCAGCCCCTCTACTACCCTGTCTAAACGCTCTGCGATTGCGACCAGGGCTAGGGCCTGGACCATTTGCAGGTCAGAGTAGCGAACATGCTCTGCCTCTAGCAGGTCCTGCAAGGTGGCTCGTAGGTTCTCCAGCTTGATCTCTATCATTCCATCACCCTTTCCCCACACTCGGGACACCGTTGGGATTCCTCGAACCACCACCAGGGAATCTCCTCCCCGCAGTGCTGGCATGTCACCAGTTCCTCCCTGCGCTCGTCGAAATTCTTAGACAACATGCCCCCTTCTCCCCTTTGCCATGATCTTCTTACCTATGCGCCCCCCGTTATGATGGGCGCCCAATTCGTGACCCTTCCCGCGTATTCTAAAGCCGCAGGCATTGCACCGGCCTTGCTTCTGGGGTACTCTAGCCATTGCCAATCCCCTTGTGCCCCTCCAGTGGCCGGATAGCATTAAGTACAATCCGCCCAAGGGTCAAGGCTGCCTCATCTGCGCCCTCTCTGTCAATCCGCTCCTGTAGCCCCTCGACAGGGATCATAAGACGGACTGCGTAGGTCAGGACACTACCAATCTCTGACTTGTAGGCATAATCCACGTTCATTCTATTGTCTCCTTAACTGGCGCAGGCACCACGCTTGCGCCACATGCGGGGCACACTATAACACTCCCGTCACGCTCTGTCAAGCACCGTGGGCATCTGACCATAGCACCTGTGTCAAGGTTGTGGCAGTCATCACACCCGTAGTCCTTAACAAGGTACGTTGGTACCCCGTGCGGGCACTCTGTCATCTGCCGTCCTCCTCTCCAGAATGTCAATTACCCTATTCATACACTCTTCTGTCATTAACCAAGGCCACACCAGGCCCTCCTCGACCTCGACCTTACAGTAGGGGCATAACTGGCTATCGCTCACTATCTCTCGGTCCTGTAACATGCCCCTACAACGGACACATGGTGTTTCAGACCAGCTCCAGCTCATACTGCCTCTCTGTGCCCACAACGAGAACACAGGCCCAGAATCCCGCCGTCTCGTGCAGCGGCTCTTAATTCTGCCTGTGCTAGCTCAAGGTCTATGCGTAACTTAGCGGCCTCATCGCGTAGTTCATCGTTCTCCACCCGTAACCGATCAAACTCCGTTCTGAGTATTTCCTTAGCCCATTCCCATGACTTCTCCACATCTACCGGCTCTCCCAACCATGATTTATCTACCATTTTCTCCCCCATGGCATAGAACAGACGCCGCAATAGGACATGTATTCTCGACCCTTATACCCTACCTTGCCCTCCTGTACCACAATCTTCGGGTGGAACAGTAGGCACCAAATCCATTTAGCCACCCTTTTCACGTGCAACCCCCTTGCCGGTAGATAAGCCAAGAAGGTCAGCGGTTCCCCGAGGAATAGTCACTTGTCCCCCTAGTGCCGCCTGCCGAATCTTCACAAGGGCTGTCTCTGCTGCCTCTGAGCCTATATCCACCATATCCAACTTAAGAGCAACATCTGTGCCGGGTACGGCGTCCTTTTGTGTGACGGTCAGGCTAAGGTTATATGTGGTAGCAGCCCGCTTCGCTCGACGTGTTTTCCAGGCTTTCCGCATGTGTTTGGATGACCGTTCAAACCGCTCAAGGAAGTCCATAGCTTCTCCTCGATTACTCCATATCCAGTAATAGAGCCCCCGTTCCATAGGTTTCGCGCATTGCTTGGGCGATCTCTTTATCATTCATTAAAATCTTCAGGGCTGCTGCTGGGTAGCCTAATTGGTTGATTGCATGCGCCTTTTTGATGCGCTTACAATTCTCATCGGACCATGTTGTGCCGAAGCTGAGGCCAAAGGACATGCCCTGAGCCCCCAAACTGGTTGAACCCATACAGGCGTCGTTCCCAGTAGTCAGGGCCGGGGCTGTTGCACTCGAAGTCACACGCTCAACCGTCACGGCCTGCGTAGTTGTCCCATTATTGGTTTGGCTTGTTACCTGACTGTTTGTCTGTACGTTGTCCTGGGACTGACCTTGCACTCCAGTCATGGTCTGATTGCCCGCTCCGCTTTCGCTCGGGGAGATGGTAATGTCACCTGCCCAGGCCGTGCTGGCACATGTAACAGCTAGTAAAGTAAGAGTGACTGCCAACCAGCGCCCGCTGACGGACTGCAGGCTCTTGATGAAAACCCGCCAAGCCTGCTCAGTTGCGGATTCTTCTAGCAATCGCAACTCTTCTGACGTGAGTATAGGGGCTTTCACGGGGATGTTATATATGGGCTGTTGTTTCATGCACTACTCCATGCGGTCGCTTGTGTAAGGACCGGGCAAGGGGTTAAGGGTGTGAAAGCCTCTCTGATGTAGCGGAACCAGGCCATTTGCGTCATCGCCTTTCGTCCCTTGTCTGTGTAGGCCGCATGTGACCGGCGCTGGATGAGTCCTTTCCAGTTTGCCTGTGCATTTGCACGGCGGACTAGGTAGGCGTCACGTCGAGCCTTGATCCGCTTGTCTGTGATTGTCGGAGGCTCGGGCCAAATAACCGACAAGGCGAGTGAAACTAGGGCACCGATAATGGCACAGTTTGCCAGGATACCCCATTCAACGTACATCTATGTCCTCCCTTCTGCCTTGGCGATGGCGGCCCTTGCCATTTCCACCACCTCCAGCGTTGAGAGTGTAGCAACTCCACCCACTTCGTATTTCGGGGGTGCGCCCACCAGGGCCAAAGCAACTTCCAGCAACTCCGGTGCCGCCGCGATGAGGCGGGCGTTGGCTCGATTCATTTCCCCGCGCTTGCCATCCACGACACCAATATTGCCCGAGGCTCGATTTCCCTCAAGCTCGCTGCCGCTATAGTGGTTGATGTGGATATCACCGTTCGACACCTCTTGCGTCGTCCACGGTCCCGGCGTATGCTTAGTCACTTTGTTACTCCTTTCTGTGGGCATGGACAATAAACCCGCCCACACTGTTTGCAGGGCTTCTCGTGCCACGTGTGGTTAGGATGCATTAACTGAGTGCTGGATGCCCCTCCTCGACGACGTATATGTGACAATGGCCCCGCCCCTTTGGCCTGTAGTCGTTGCCGACGAATCGAACTCTTTTCATCTCTCTGCGGCTTCTTACCCATTGCTCCACCTTATTTAAGTCTTCGTATCGGCATGCCCAACCTGCAAACGAGACGGGAACGCCATAGCCCCAACCTGACATAAACTTGTCGGTGGCAAGGACAATCACATAATGCGTTACCTTCTGTGCTGGCGTACGATCATCTTTGAAGATCATCGTCTCCCCCTTTCGGTCTGCCCACTGCGTTAGCCAACAGAAGCACAGCTCTATCCTTTTATTCTCTTACAGTGTGCAATCTGCGCCCATTCACCATACTGGACCCCATGCCAGGTCTTACCGTCAGGTCCAGTAAACCGAAAATCGTACCGTGTGCCCGCTATGTTGTGCTTACCCTTGGTTAGCTCTCGAATAGAGAAGCGGAGTGTTCCGGGCCAGTTAGTTACCTCACCCTTTACTAAATATAGGGGTAGGTGTTTGCTGTGACCTGTCTCGATCATGCTTTGTTTGTCTGAGACGGCCACACAATCCCAGCAGATTTCTCGTCCGTCGGAGGTGTGCGCCGTTCCCGTAGTACATCCATCATGCCAGCTAGGTCCATGCCCGCAATCTAAGTGTTTCATTCCTTTCCCCCTTTCCCATCGTCCACCATGTTTAACAGTAACAATACCAGCGCCAATCCCGTCACGATCGCAACTGCAAGACTCATACCAAACCCTCCCTATTACTCGCCCCAATGTACCTTAAGTACTCTCCGGTATTCGGCCATATATGATGCAGGCCGCGTGCCATGTCAAGCCCCAGTTTAAGTTATTTTCTTTGACCGGGCAAACAGCCCATGCAATCTTTCTTGGGGTCCAGCTTTGACGTGCAGCCCTGGTGATGGATACGCTTGCCACACTCGGTACACTCGGGCCACTCCCGCCTGCCTTTGTGCCATGTCCAGCATTGCGTATAGTGTTTCATGCTTATAGTATGTTGCAATCCCTGTGCCATGCTGTTCAAACGCGCCTAGAAAAGTAGGCTCACAAGCCCCATGATTAAACTGGTTAGGATAAAAGCTGCGGCCAAACTCTCAAAGACAAGGTCCAACATGTCAATCACCCCCCTTCAGTGACAGTATGACTAAAGCTGGTAGTTTTGTCAAGCCAAATCGTCAAAGTCGGCTCATTTTTCTGCCGTTCTGTCACCACACTGGTATATAGTGTTGTGTTTTCAGCCGCCCCAAGCCCTAGCTGTAGCAAAATCGACGCTCGATAATCAGTCGCCGGTCTGGTGGTCTGACCAGTATTATGTCAACTGGGTCAAATGGCCCATTAGCCACCGGTAACCGCGCGTCGGCTGGTCACTTTGGCAGGGTGTAGCATAATCGGTCAGTGTATCAATAGTGCAACAGTGTAGCGTTATTGGTCAGCATGTCATTTGGCCCGTTGACTAGATGTGAACAGTCGTTAACCCGTCCGACCTATTGGTTATACCTATATAGTGTATATACACATAGGTATAGACTATAGGCCTGTAGTATAATGCTACACCCATAGACTCTACCTATACCCCTACCCTTCCGTTGCACCCCCCCACACCCCTGACAGCGGCCGGGGGTCCCATTACATTCGACCGCCGTTTGACTGTAGCGTTTTGCTACACCTCGATTAACATCTCTACTTTCGCGGATTTAGCTACTCCGCGGTTAACGCCGAAAAGCATGCTTAACGTCCCTCTTTCTAAATATTTGGTTCCATTGGGTCCCTCGGCGGCGGTCCTGCCGAGTGAGCGAAATGACACACTAATAACAGTCTGGTCGGGGCTCCGTGTGGTGGGCCACACTCTGTTCTTACAGAACAGTGTGGCTTTTTTCTGGGGCAGGTGTGTCGATTTTACCTTGGGAGAGGAGGGGTCATTCGTGTATAATGGGTGTAGGAGTCTAGACAGAACACCCCAGTTAGACAGGACATTAGATATGGGCACCACAGAGAAACCCGACAACAGGCTTTATGAACAGCCAACAGAGTCTCCTGGTGAGTGCCCATTTTGCTTGCATCCCGCTCATCAGAATGCTGTCTGTTTCGTAGAGATACCGTGCTCAGTCTGCCCAGGCTGTGTAGACATCTGTGGGTGCTCTATGCCTCAGCCCCTATATTGTTCAACCTGTGGCGTCATCCTCAACCCCATCGAGACTACCCTGGACCTGGGCGACGGGCCGGAGTTACTTTGTGATGGATGCCTTGGAATCAATAATTAACCTATCCGAAGGGGCTATCTGCCAGATATTCTCCAGAGCATTTGCGGAGATTATTCTGATGGGGGGCCCAAGTAACCCCAACCCCCACCCTGCTGAGGCTGACCAGGATGATGCCCTTGACGATCCGTGCGGAGAACCAGGCGGCTGAAAATTGTTCTTCCTGTGGTGCAACCAGGGGTGAACTACACCTTTTGATGTGCCCTAAATGGACATGGCGATCATCGGGAGGACAACCCGACCATGAGCAACCACAGTCTGAAACTAGCTATCAAGATGGCGAAACGGGTAGCCCGGCTGGCCCGCCGGTTGAAA
>Ga0209751_10002625_pt1 | contig 17807 bp, 19 predicted proteins | sample RifCSP13_1_FD_184019 | JGI IMG/M metagenome (GOLD analysis project Ga0209751, IMG submission 184019) | Soil microbial communities from Rifle, Colorado - Rifle CSP2_sed 13_1 (SPAdes) (version 2) | ecosystem: Environmental > Terrestrial > Deep subsurface > Rock core/Sediment | place: Rifle... | reverse complement strand
CCTCGCCGCGAGCTTCACGACGAACTCGAAGTAGGCATCGAAGTCCTGCAGCGTCCGACGCTCGCGCACTTCCTGCTCGACCTTCGGCCACCCCGCCCGGTGGAACTCCTTCCGCTCCGCGATCTTGGTGAGCAGATCGAACGGCACCTCTTTCACCTCGAACATCCGCTTCAGCAACTCGAGGTGCTGCGGGGTGCCCAGGTCGAGGCGCTTCTCCGACGCGATCGCGTGGATGTCGTAGAAGTCGCGGGCGCGCGGCGCCGGGTGCGCACGGCAGCTAGTGTCCTGCTGACAGATAGCCCGTAGTTTCTCGGCCGCGATCATGGCCGGCGTGTAGACGTAGAACTTGAAGGCGTCGAGCTCGACCTCCTCCTTGCCTTCGCAGTACTCGTTCTTGCTGATCTCGATCTCGTACGTGCGGTTTTCGCCCTCGCCCGTCGTCACCGCGTTGAAGCGCATCTTCTCGATGCTCCCGCGAAAGCGGTCAGCCACCTCGCGTGGAAGAAGCTTGAAGCTTGCCCGGTACCCTCCCCACGTAGGCTGTTCGTCGGGGCCGACGATGGGGGGTCGCTGCTCGAACCGGTAGTCGAACGCGACGTACCCGGCTGCGTCGAAACGCTGGATCAGGCTCCGCTCCAGCCGTCGAGCCGCGTCGGCCGAGTCCTCGAAGTCGCCGCTGGCGATGGAGTAGTCGACGTCGAACGACGACCGTCTGCCGACATCGTGCACGAGGTCGAGCGCGTTCCCGCCTTTCAGAACGAGCTGCTCGACGAGCACGTCGTCCGCCGCGACCGCGGTCAGGACGATCTTCCGGATCTCATCGGGGGTGAGTCGTTGCTTCGGAGCGGGCATCGCGCGTTTCCGACCGGCTGGTGATGAACATGAACATCATCGCACCGAGGCGGCGTGTCCATCTCTGGCCGCGAGAGGACGCGCTGTGGTTGAGCCCGGCACTCCTAAGCCCGCCAGCCACAGACTGGGTTTACCCGGTAGGGTCTGTTCGGCCGAGCGGCGAGGCTGCTCTACGTCCCGGCTGGTGGCCAAATGAATTGTACAAGCTCAGGATACGTTACCCGGGCCCAACCATCCCATCCCCAGTCATTGCCGTTCGCGTCTGTCCATTGCTCAAGGGCGTCGGCTTGGCTGCCGTGGTTGGCAGCGCGCAGCCTGCGCACGGCCTCACCTTTCGAAACATGGCTGGGCTTGATGTAGAACTTGAACGGAAAAACCAAGCCTGCTGCCGTCTTCCGCGGCTGTCCGAGCACGAACTCCCCGTCCTCGGTCCCGGCGGCAAGGAACTTCTTCATCAGTTCGGGGTCGCTCTGGATCTTGCGGACAAAGGCCTCTGCGACCCGAGTCTGAAGCACGTTTGGATGAAGGGTGAACAGAATCTCCGCTACGGTCGCCTCTTCCTGGTCGGTAAGAATAAATTCGACCTGCAGGAATGGTTTCTCCTTGGGCTCCGCCCGCAGCCGTTTCAGCATGGCGAGTCTCCCTGTCGATAATTCGAGATGCGCTCATAGTGAATTACAACGCAGGGAGGAACGCAACGTCCGTGCAAGCAGCCGCTGGCCCTTCTTCGGGCCCCCGAAGATGCATCGAGTCGGCTTGTCCACTAGAGGGGGGGCATGAAGCACGACCAGGCTGAGACCGCCACCCCCGCGCCGCTGTTCGCGATCCACATCGTGGAGTCGCCATCCGCAGAGGACTTCTATAATGGGCGCGAGGAAGGCGCCGCGCTAGAGGAGTGCCTAGACCTGATGGAGGTTTCATCAAGGCGCTACCAGGTCATATCGGAGCAGTTCCTTGTCAGGGCCGCGGCGAAGATAGCAGCGAGGCATGGGCCAGAAGGGAGGTACGAGGGACGCGTTCCGATCGTCCACATTTCGTGTCACGGGAACGAGACGGGGATCGGGCTGACCGCTGCCATCGCGAGCGAGGTGCAGAAGGACTTCACTGACTTCGTTGCGCACTGGACGAAGAAGAAGAAGCAAGAGAAGGAGGCGAGCGACGCGATGATGGCGTTGCTCAGGGCTCGCGCGAAGCCGGCCGGAGAACCCTCTTCCGTTCCCTGACCACGTCGTGGGCGCGCCGCCTCATCTGTCCACATCGGATGGCGGCGCCACGAGGAGCATGCGTCCGGACTCCTCGTGCGAGCCGCGCGTCTACATCGTGGAGCCGCACGCGGCGCGGGCCTTTCCTTCTTGAGCCCACCCGATCGTCGTCCAGTGACCGCCTCTGGCGCAGGGTGGGGTGCATTTCAGGTGGTCGCCTGCCTGGCTCTCCACTTCTTCTCCACAGCGCGAGGGCTGGGGTGCGGTCGTCGGTGAGAATCTCGTGGAAGCGGGTCCCTCTACCCAGTGACTCCAGGTCATCTTTCGCAGAATACCCGAAGTACGAAACTCGACCCTCTCCCAGCCCCCCACCCAGCCCCCCTCGGCCTACCATGCGGCATGCCGAAACGGCTCGAACTGCGACCTGCAAACCGGAAAGCGAAGCTTCCTCTCGCCAAGGTCGTCAGGGAGACCGAGCGCATCTGGCGCCGCTACCACCTCACCTACGACCAGGCGGTCGACGTCGGCAAGCACGTCCGCCACCGGCTCGAGCTCGAGCGCCCCGCCAAGCGGCGCACCGTGGTCGACCGGCTCTCCCAGGACGAGTCGAACCGGTTCATCGCCCATGCCTCGTTCCCGCGGCAGCAGTAGACCTCCACCAGGTCGGCCTCGGAAAGGTTCCAGGCGCGATTCAGCTCCTCGTTGTCGAGGTCCGCGGGCAGAGGACGCCGGTCCTTGGCGGGACCGGTGCCCAGCTCTGCGGGCTTATCAAGCATCGCTGCCGCCCGCGACGATACTCCTGTGAGCTGCCCCTGACGCCTACTGCGTCCTCCGGTCCGGCGGGACGCCGCTGGGAAGCGTCCCCTTCGCCTCGTTACCCATGGCTGGACTGCACTGGCAGACCCGGCAGCCGCGCGCGGCGTCCATCGAGCACTCGGGCGCCGTCGCACATCTCAAGTCTCGGTATTCTGGGCACACCGCCTGATCGCCCTTGAGCGTGGCGCAGGCTGCGAGAGCGACGACGGCGACGAACGAGAAGATCCGTTTCACCGCATATCTCCGGTCCCAGCGCATGGTGCGCGCGGCCCGCGCAGAACGCCATCATAGCCGGAACGCGGCGCGTGCCACGTGCTTCATTCGCTTCCACCTAACGTGAAAGCTTCGGGGTCGGCATGGCCCGCCCCACCGGCGGGCACGGTCGGGGCGGCAGAGCGGCGAGCGGATCACCCGGCGGCGGGCGTCGAAGGGTAGCGCCGCACGCAGAACGACGCGTCAAAGCCAAGGTCCCAGCCAGCACGAGGTTCAAGAAGAGCCCAGGGTGCTCGTCGATGAGATGCTGACTGGGCCCGGCACTCCTAAGCGTGTCGCCAGCCACAGACTGAGCTTACCCGTTAGGGTCTGTTCGGCCGAGCGGCGTACGGCTCGGCCGCGAGCAGCAGGTAGTCTTGAGCGTGGCTTCCGACACTCGCGCCGCCCTGTACCACCGCGTCTCCACGGTCGATCAGAACCAGCACGCTGCCCGAACCGAGCTGCGCGCCGCGGCGCGCAGGCTTGGCCTGCGCGTCGTGCTCGACGTGCGCGAGACGGGCAGCGGGGCCAACAACCAGCGGCCTGGCCTGGTCAAGGTTCTCGAGGCGGCGCAGCGTGGCGACGTCAACGCGGTCCTCGTCTGGAAACTCGATCGCTTCGGGCGGAGCGCGTTCGACCTCCTGGGCAACATCCGCCAACTGGAGGCGGCCGGGGTCCGCTTCGTGGCGGTGACCCAGGGCATCGACATCCGGCCGAGCGGGGACCCGATGTCGCGCCTCCTGCTCACGATGCTCTCGGCCGTGGCCGAGTTCGAGCGGGACCTGGTGGTGGAACGCACGCGGCTCGGACTGGCGAATGCCCGTCGCGCCGGGCGGCGCCTGGGGCGGCCGCCCCTCGCGTTACCGGCGGCCGCGACGGTTCAGCAACTCAAGGCGTCGGGGGCCACGTGGGCGGGGATCGCCGACCAGCTGAAGTGCACGGTCTGGGCCGCCCGGATGGCTGCGAAAAAGGGGGGTAGAAAACAGAGCCTCGGTTCCCGAGGAAAACGAGGGGTTCGGCAGTGATGTGAGAAACGGTCGGTTTTCACAGGGCACCGCCGATGCCCGCTCCTGCCAGGCATTGGTGGCGTCTCGACGATGCTCCCAGTCTGTGGCCGGCAACACGCTTAGGAGTGCCGGGCCAAGTCGGACGTGCGGACGTGAGACGTGATCGCTTCTTCAGACGCCAGGCTTGGCGCGCAGGCCCGGGAAGCGGCTCTCGGCGAGCCGCTCCACCGCCGCCCGCGCCTCGCGGGCGCGCCGCCGGACCGTGAGGTCGAGCCTCGCCTCGCCGTCGACGCGCTCCCAGTAGACGAGAGCCGAGGGAACGGCAGCCTTCCACTCCTCCACCGCCGAGGGCTCGGGCAGCTCAGGCTGCCACGCGTTTTCGAGGACGCCCGTCGCGACCGGCGCCAGCGCCATGGGTGCCGTGTCGTACGCCGGCGCGAGCGAGAGGGCGCCCTTCGCGTCGCGAAAGAAGCTCACGTTCCCGTCGTGGCGGTCGTTGTTGGCCGTGAGGCCACCGAAGGCGTCGAGCCAGCGCACCGCGGTCGCATCAGCCTCCCTCACGCGCGGCCGAACGCCTCGGGCGAGGCGGTCCACGATCTCCGTCCAGGAGCCGCCCGCGACCTCGACCTCGCTGCGAACCGCATCGAGGCTGCGCACGCCCACCCGGCCGCGCCCGTTCACGCGATCGAAGCGCACGACCTCGAGGAAGCGGAACCCGTCGAGATCTATGCACCGCGACTCGACCGCCCGCGCGAAGCCCGCCTCGCGGATGACCTCGAGCGCGAGGTGCTCAAGGAGGAGCAGGTCGCGCCAGCGGCGCGCGTCCTCCCCGTCGCCGGGGCCCGCGAACTTTACGAGCACGTGGCGACCCTCGACGAACGCGGTGAACTTCGGGCGCTCGCCACCAGCCGACGAGTGGCGCGGCTTCACCGCGATGTCCCGCACGAGCTGCGGGTAGTCCGCGACCTCGCGTGGCTGCTCCTCGTACCGCAGGAAGCGCCGCAACGACTCGTCGCCGACGACGAGGTTCCCGACGGCGTCGTCTCCGCGGAGCGCGATCGCCCGCACGTAGTCGTCACCCAGCCAACGGTCGAGGCGTTCCGGGAGCCCAAGCTCCGGGAACCGCTGGGCGAAGTGCCGGCCGAGGAAGCCGCTCGGGCCGCACTCCCTCAGGAACACGGGAAGTCTTTGGTCGAAGCGGTCCTCGCCCGCGTACGTGAGGGCGTACCCGTCCACCTCGACGAAGAAGAGCCGGCCCGCAGCGCGCAGTTCACCGTGCTCGTCGATCTCGTGAATCGGCGCGGACGTGCCCACTTCCGCGATAGCGCGCGCCAGAGCGTACCGCGTCGCGCGCGCTTTCCCGAAGCGCACGATGCGGTCCCCCGCTTCGCTGAGGAGCCGTGAGACTCGCGACTGCGACACCCGCAGCGTCACCGGGAGATCGGACGCCCGGATACCCGGCTGGGCACGGAGGATGCGGGCGACATCTTCGACAGAGGCCATGGCGCATCGATTCTGGGGCAGCGGTGGGTCTATTAAGTGATTGAAAATTATGGACTGATGTGGTGCTGCGGCATGAATACGCGCATGGATTCTAGCATACGTTTCGGGTGGAGATCGGAGCCGCCCTCGCGCTCCAGCGGAAGCGGTGGCGGGCGCTCGTCCGACCGTGCGCCGCCGCGATCGGCGCGGGCCCGTACAGGGTGGCGCGAGTGTCGAGCCGTACGCCGCTCGGCCGGACCAGGCCCTAACGGGTAACCCAGTCTGTGGCTGGCGACCGCTTAGGAGTGCCGAGCCGCCTAAGACCTCAACTGCTCCCGGCTGGACTACGAGGCCAAGGAGAAGGCGCGGATTCGCGTGAAGGTTGCTGACCGCCTCCGGCGAGCTGGCGCGGCTGCACGAGGAGGGGCGCGGGCGAACGCGCTCACGGCGGAAGCTGGAGAAGCGGCGCGGCGAGGGCAGGAAGGCGAAGCCAACCAGTGGGGCGCCACCTGAAACCCCACTGGCGAAGTCGCCCAGGTCGTCGCCGAAGCAGGCGGGGGTGTCGGATAGCACCCCTTGCGGCCCTACATCGTTGCCGTGGTTGTGTTCGGGCGACCGGGGCGGTAACCGCGGACAGGAGGTGGTGATGGGTGACTGGCCGGCGATGAAGGCGGGCCGCGTGATAGCGGCACTGCTCAGAATCGGATGGAGCGTAAAACGCCAGTCGGGCGGGTCGCGCAAGGTGCTCGAACGCCCAGGGTGGCCGGCCCTGATCTGGCACTTCCACGACGGCGCTGAGATCGGGCCGAAGATGCTGGCCCGCATCGCCAAGAAGACGGGGTTGAAGCCCGAGGACCTGTAGCTACGCCGCGGAGCGGAAGGTCACAGCCACGTCACCTGGAGCCGCCTCACCGTGCTCGAGCCGGTCGGCGATGACGTGCAGTGCGAGCGCCTGAACGCGTGCGAGGGCCTCCTCGCGCGTCGCGCCGTACACCATGACGCCGGGGAGCGCCTCGACGTCGGCGATCCAGCGGCCGTCGTCCTCGCGCTCGATCTCGATGACCAGGTCCCAACTCACAGCAGGAAGGTATCCGGCGCGCACCACGACGAGCAAGCCTCACCTTGATCCGTTCGCCCCGGCAGGGGGCCTCTCTTACTGCCGGGCGGGTAGCGGGGGCTAGGGCCGAGTGGCCGCCGGCACGCGCACGATCCACGCCTTCGGCGGGAGGCGTGCTGGGGTGCTGGCCCCTTCCGTACCGCCAGTTGCGTTAGTGGCCGCCCGGAGGGGTCGCTACCGCAACTCACGGCATGGCGGGGGGCAGAACGGCCTGAGCCCCTGGGACGGTCGAGGACGGTAACCGTCATCGCGACTGCTTTACGATCCAGATACCGAAGCCGAGCGTTACCACGCTCACGATGCCGTACGCGATCCGGCTCGCGACCGCCGGGGCGTGGGCGCTTGCGACGAGGAAGATGACGCTGGCCGGTGATAGCAGACTGATCCAGAGCCCGAGCCAGGGCACCCACATCGTGGCTCCGACGACGAGGTCGAACACTCCACACACCCGGACAACCGGAAGCCGAGTCGATCGTAAAGAGCTGGCGCGAACCGCACACCATGCGTGGAGCGCCATCGCGACCAGCCCCGGGGCATTCCGAAGCATGAGGTCACCGGGTGTCCTGATGACCCCCAGCAGATCGCGATAAGGCGGGAGCAGGCCGAGCGTGGCACCCAGCGCACCCAGCGCGCTACACGCCCAGAGCAAGGTCCTGACGTTCCGGAGCTGGATTCCCATGGCAGGCTCGCTCAGTACAGATGAACGTCATTGTCCGGGAGCGGCGGGCCATTTGGAAGCCCGGGCTCGTGTTCGCCAGCACCTCCGAACGAGTCGTAGTCGATTCTCTGCGCGACCGCCTCCGCCTGCCCGGGCGTCTTCACCTCCTACGCCAGCGCCGCCACGCTCTGCGCCGCCTGGAGGGCTTCCTGGGCCTCCTGGAGCGCCTTCGCGAGCAGCGACTCGGCGGGCCTTCTCTCCAGCGCGGCGTTCACCATGCGCTCCTCCAGGCGCGAGAGTCGGTGCTGAAGCGGACGTCGGCCACCCTCGCCGCGAGCTGCCCCTCGCCCGGAGTGCGCGGCAACAGCGTCACGAACCAGGCCTGCAGGTTCGCCTCGTAGTCCTCGGCTCGCTCGGCAAGAGCACGCCACGAACGGCGAGGGCGTGCGTGGAGGTTCCTCCGATTGAGGAGGCCGGTGGTGGCGGGTAGAGTGGCGGGGTGAGCCCGCCCCGGGATCGCGAGCAAGACGGCAGGCGGTCACGCCGGGTGGCCATCTGGCTCCGCGTGTCCAGCGACGACCAGAAGCTCGATTCACAGAGCGACGCCGTCGAGCGCTACGTGCAGGCGCGTGACTGGGAAGTGGTGGCGCGCTTCATCGAGCAGGGCGTCAGCGGGTCAGCCCAGTACCGGAAGGTCGTCGATGAGGTTCTCAGCGGCGCTCGCCGCCGCCAGTTCGACACCGTTGTGATCTTCCGCGGCGACCGGTCGTTCCGCTCCGCCGGGAAGGGCTGCCTGTTCATCGACGAGCTCATCGCCACCGGATGCGCCTTCGTCAGCATCGAGGACGGGATCGACACCTCGACGCCGGCGGGCGAGCTGATGGCGAAGATGGCCATCCTGATGGCCGAATGGGAACGCAAGGCCATCCGAGCCCGGGTGCGCGCGGGCATCGCGGCCGCGCGGCTCCGGGGTAAGCACCTCGGCCGGCCGCGGCGGCCGGTCGACGTCGCGAAGGCGAAGAAGCTTATGGGGAGGGGCCTCGGCCTGCGTGCGACGGCGCGCGAGCTCGGACTCTCCCATCGAACCCTGCGCCGCGCACTGGAGAGGGTGGCGCAAAAACCCCACTCCGGGGAGGAGCGCCAAGTACGCGGAAGGACAGGCGCCATCTCAGGCTGATCTGCCCGGGGCGAAAGGTTTACCTTCCGCCCCACCATGCCCCCCCTCCTCCCCACGGATCCCAGCGACGAGGAACTTGCGCGCGACTGGATGCTCTCGGTCGACGACCTGGCCGAGGTGGCGTGCAGTAGCCGCGGCGACATCCATCGTCACCGCTACGCACTGCAACTCTGCGCCCTCAGGACCGTCGGCCGCTTCTTCGAGGACTACAGCCAGATCCCGCCGAGGGTCGTCAACCACGTTGGCCGCCAGCTCGGCCTGCCCGCGGTGCTGTTCGTGGCAGAACCCGACCGAGCGTCCACCGACACCAACCATGCGAATCGCATCCGGCAGTACCTGGGCTACCGCGCCTTCGATGCGGAGGCGCACGAACAGCTGCGGGCATGGCTCCACGAACGGGCGGTGGACGGTGTTCTCCCGAAGGATCTGCACGGCCTCGCCGTCACCGCCCTCCGGTCGTGGAAGATCGAGCTCGCCGGGCCGTCGACGCTCGACCGCCTCGTTGCCTCTGCCGCGACACGTGGCGAGGAGCGGACCTGGCGGCGAATCGTCGACCGGCTCACGCCCGCCCAGTGCGAGGCGTTCGAGGGTCTGCTCCACGCTGAACACCGCTCGCCGCTGTTCGAGCTCAAGCAATACCCGGCCGAAGCTACCCCCGCCGTGCTCCGCGAGAACCTCGGGCACATTCGTCAACTGCTGTCGCTCGGCGTCAACGACCTCGCGTTCCCCGGGGTAACCGGGAAGATCGTCGAGCATCTGGCGGGACTGGTGCGCCGCTACGACGTGGATGACCTCAAGCGTTTTGCCCAGACGAAGCGCCAGGCGCTCCTCGCGTGCTTCCTCGCCGACACGTACAAGACACTCCTCGACCAGGCGGTCGAGCTGCATCGCCAGTACATGATCCGGATGGCCCGGAGTGCCCGTCGGGCGCTCCACAAGAAGGTCGCCGAGACGCAGCAGCGCGCGAAGGGGGCCCTCTCCACCGCCGCACGCCTGCTCCGAATCCTCGGGGACACAGCGCTTCCTCGCGAGGAACGGGTGGTTCTCCTCTTCGGCGAGGCGGACGAGGTGGGTCTCCGCGAGGTCGCCGACGACATCTCCGAGCTCGAGCATGCCGACGCCGGAGGCTTCTTCGACGAACTCGTCGCGCGTCACCACTTCCTGAAGCGCTACCTGCCCGAGTTCCTGGAGCTGAGGTTCGAGGGGCAGCCTGGGACGGAGACCCTCATCGCCGCGATCGAGCTTGCGCGCTCTCTCCATCGCGGCGAGACCGCGCAGCTCCCCGCCGACGCGCCCTTGGCGTTCCCGAAGCGTGGCGGCTGGCAAGCGGCTCTCGCGGCTGACCGCCCCGATCGCCACCGCCTGTGGGAGGTCGCCGTCGCACAGGCCGCCGCTGAGGCGCTTCGCTCCGGCGATCTGTACCTCGCCGACAGCCGGCACCACGTCTCGTTCTGGAACCTCGTCGTCGACGCGGAACAGTGGGCCGAGGAGCGCCCCAAGGCATATGTCGAGCTCAACCTCCCCACGGAGGCAGAGCGCGCCCTGGACTGGCTGCGAACCGAGTTCGATCAGGCGGTGCGAGCCCTCGCCGACGGCCTCGCGGCCAACCGCTTCGTCACCGTCGAGAACGATGGCTTTCGCTTCTCCCGCGACGACGCGCTCGAGGTGCCCGCCCGCATCCGTCGGATCAAGCGTTCGATCGAGCCCCATCTCGGGCACCTGCGCGTCGAGGATCTGGTCATGCAGGTGGACCGATGGTGTGGCTTCACGCGGGAGCTCGTGCCGCTGGACGGCTACGTGCCCCGTGCCGGCGACAACCTGCACGCGACCCTGCTCGCCGCTCTCGTCGCCCACGGCACCAACCTCGGGATCGCGATGATGGCGCAGAGCACCGCGGGGATCGCCGCCGACACCCTGCAGAACGTCACCCGCTGGTGCCTCCGCCCAGAGGCGATCAAGGCGGCCAACCGCGTGCTCGTCAACTTCCACCACCGCCTGCCGCTGTCGGCGACGTGGGGGGATGGCCACGCCTCGTCGTCCGATGGCCAGCGCTTTGGCGTGCAGAGGAGCTCGCTCTTGGGGTCGTTCTACCCGCGCTACTTCGGCTACTACGACCGCGCGGTCACCGTGTACACGCACGTCTCGGAGCAGTTCTCCGTCTTCTCGACGTGCGCCATCTCCTGTTCCGTGCGTGAGGCCCTCTACGTGCTCGACGGCCTCCTCGAGAACGACACCGACCTGGACCCCCGCGAGCACTCCACCGACACCCACGGCTACACCGAGCAGCTCTTTGGGCTCTGCTACCTGCTCGGATTCTCGTTCATGCCGAGGGTGAAGGACCTTGGCGCCGTACAGCTCTACCGGCCGGACCGGGCGGTCTCGTACGGCGACCTCGATGCCGTCTTCCGCGGCGGCATGGTCGACCTGGCGCTCGTCCGCGAACAGTGGGACCAACTCGTCCGGGCAGCGTCGTCCCTGAAGCGGCGCACCGCGCCCGCGCACGTCGTGCTCGAGCGCCTCAGCTCGAGCTCGGACCGGCTGGCCAGGGCCCTGACGGCGCTCGGCCGCCTCGTGAAGACCACGTACATCCTCCGGTACCTCAACGACCCGGCGATCCGCCACCGGGTTCAGCTCCAGCTCAACCGAACGGAGTCGCGCCACGCCCTCGCCCGGCGCCTCTTCTTCGCCAACCAGGGCGTCTTCAGAAGCGGCGACTACGAGGAGATCATGAACAAGGTGAGCGCCCTGTCGCTCCTGTCGAACGCAGCGCTCGTCTGGAACACGGTGCGGATCGGCCAGGTGGTCGCCGATCTCGAGAAGGCCGGCGAGACGGTGACCCGCGACGAGCTCGCCCGCATCTCGCCGCTCATGTTCCGCCACATCATCCCCAACGGCACCTACTCCTTCGACCGCGAACTCCCTGGGGATTCTTCGCTAACGCAACTGGCGGCGTCGTAGGGGGGGGGCCAGCACCCCCGTTGACAAGCGTGAGTTTTGGGAACAGTATCCGTGCGACGAACATGCACCACACCGGGAGTCACTATGGCTATGGTTGTGCGAAGTTTCCGCTTCCCCGAACAAATGCTGGAGCCGCTGGAGAATCTCACGCAATTTTTTGGCACCGAGGGTGCGGTTCTGGCTTTTGCGCTGGCGCAGCTTCACGCGCAATACATCGGCCCGCTTCCGCTAGTTGCAGCTACCTACATTGACGGCCTCACCAAATTGGTTGATTTCTTCGTCGAAGTCGACACGATCGTGAAGCACCTTCAGCAAAACGGCGCGGTGGACGAAAATGTGATTCGAACCGCCGCGGAATGCGTCGCGACGACGCCAGCCATTCTGAAAAAGCATGCGGCCGCAGTTGCAGTTCTTGGCGCACTCGTGGTGAATCAAGGATTCGGCCGACGCGTAAAGAAGTTGACGGGGCGCAAGTCGGGCAAGCAGGCGAGAGCGTTCGGTCCGGCGGCGAACGTCATTACGACCTTCACGCGCCTCTCGTGATCGCTCTCCGAGCAGCAGGGGTAAGGGGCAACGACCTATGGGCCTGGTAAGACTAGCAAACACGTATCGGGCGTTACTAATAGCAAATGTGCCGCCGGAACTCGCGGCGAGCGCTGTCGAAGAAATCGCCGAGCATCAAGGGCGGTCATTGCTGTCGCCGCGTTGCCTTGAGGCGCGTTGCCTTTGCTCACCCTTCTTGCAAGGCTTCACAACGGGCGCACTCCTCGCGCTGTTATGTGCACTGCTTCGCCGATGACGGTCGGGGGGCTGCACGCTGCCCGGCGCGGTCCCCCGTGCCCTCAGGCACCGCAAGTTCCTCAGGGCCCAGCTTGGAATCTGACTGCCCGTCCCCCGCGCGCGGGCTCCGTCCCGCCCCTGCGCCGGGTGTGGGCGGCACCTGATCCGATGCGCGAGTTAGGGAGTGCTGCGTCGCGATCCCGATGGCACGGCCAACTGTTCCCGTTGCACGTTCCGTGGCACAACCGCAAAAGGGCGGGGGCCCTGCCCACGTGATTGCCAGAAAGCCGGAGCGAGAGTTCTGTCAGCCGAAGGGCCGGAGCGAAGCGGATCCTGGTGGCGCACTGGCGAACCCTCCACACAGCGGAGCCGGTGGACAACTGGTGGCACTGCCAGTCGGACGGTAGAGTCACCAAGGTCGACCCACGAGGAGTAGCGATGCGTCCAACCGACAACCCGGTTCCCGTCGAGATTCGCCCTGTCGGCGGATTCAAACTCTTCATCAGGTTCGAGGACGGCCGCGAGGGGACGGCCGACCTGGCCCCAATCCTCGCCGGCCCAATGTTCGAGTCCATCCGCGACCCGGTCGTGTTCTCCGCGGTCACACTGGACCCATGCGGGGCCCCGTGTTGGCCCACCGGAGTGGACCTGGCGCCATAGTATCTCTACGACCACGTGGCACCCAGGCCTACATAGAGCCGTACCGGGCGTTGCTAATAGCGAATGTGCCGCCGGAACTCCAGGTCCGCCCGCGGGACCCCACCTAATGGGAAGCACCCATCGGGCATTACTAGCAGCGAAGGTACCGCCAGAACTGGCGGCGAGGAGGACGTAGATTGCCACGCACGCATCAAGAAACCGACGCCCGGTCTCTCGCCATGCACCGCCTGGTCGCGGAGAAGATCCGGCGCGACCCAGCGCTTCTCGAGATCGCGAAGGCCAAGCTCATTCGTTCGCGGAGGGCCACCCCCAACGACTACTATTTCGACGAGTGGGCCCGCCTCCTCGATGCCGGCCTCGACGCCGCGCTCGCTGTTGCAACCGAAGACTCCGAAAAGGCCACAGCCCTCCGCCAGTCGTCGCCCTTCGCCGGGGTTCTCACACCGGAGGAGCGACGCTCGTTCTTGGATGAATGGGCACGGACGCACCGTGACCGATGACGACGACATCGTGGAGAGGACAGCGTGACCGTTGCGATCGACACCCTGAAGCTCGCCGAACGCCTTGAGGGCTGTGGGTTCACCTGGCGGCAGGCGTCGACCCTGGCGCACGTCGTGAACGAGATGCTGGTGGAGTGCGGCCGCTCATGCGATCCCGGGCTCGAGATCCACCGACGCCTCGACTTCGAGTTGGCGAAGCTGAACGCTGAGCACCAACTCGCCGCAGCTAAAGCGAGCACGAGGCGTTGGATGATCGGCGGCGGCGTACTGTACCTGATCGCGCAGGTGGCGATAATGGCGGTTGTGCTAGCTCGGTAAAGGGCGAGTGTCCCAAGAGACCCCGGCTGGGCGACGGGCGCAGGAGGCCCGCCAGCGCCACGCCGTGGGGGCGCCGGCCGCCCCGCCGGTTACCGTTTCCCGGGAGCCCGCCGCCGCAGGTGTGGCCGCTCCGCCTGACGGCTCGGGCACGTCTGGTCAGGAGGCAGCCGCCACGGCAGCCTGCTGACGCCGCGCTGAGATCTGTTCGCGTCGGGTCAGACCCTCCATCTCCGCCGCCCACCCGAGGATCGCCAAGATGAGTTCGGCGATCCCGCGCAGCACTATCCTCAGGGCGGGAAGCGGGCCCAGGAGAGTGGTGAGCGCCCTGTCGCTCCTGTCGAACGCGGCGCTCGTCTGGAACACGGTGCGGATCGGCAAGGTGGTCGCCGATCTCGAGAACGGCCGGCGAGACGGTGACCTGCGACGAGCTCGCCCGCATCTCGCCGCTCATGTTCCGGCACATCATCCCCAACGGCACCTACTCCTTCGACCGCGAACTCCCTGGGGATTCTTCGCTAACGCAACTGGCGGCGTCATAGGGGCCAGCACCCCGTGCTGATCGCGCCGGCTGACTCCCCCCCCTGGCTGGCGACCCTCAGGAAAACCACGTCGGCTGCACATCGCTGAGCTGACTCTACCGCAACGTTTCCACCTATCGAACGCGCCCGGGCTGCCGCCACACGGTGGAGGGCATAGAGCGGTGACGGCGAATCACTCGCCGGTGCCGTTAGCCGGTAAACCCAAACGGATTCACTTGTTCGTGGTAGCTATTTATCTAATAAGTGCTTGATATTACAATAACTGTCCTGTGTATCGATCTGCTTGCTGTCCGCTGCTTGGCATGTTTGTCCGGTTGCATTGTCCGCTAGGTGCCCTCTAGGATCCCTGCGCATGAGCGAACAGGCGAACGAGGTTCGGAAGGCCCGTGAGGCGAGAGGTTGGAAGCAAGAGCAACTCGCCAGACGCGCACACGTGAGCGTTCGTACCGTCCGTCGGCTGGAGAACGGCGATGGGGTCTCCGAGCACACGCACGCCGAAATCATGCGGGCGCTACAAGCCGACCTACACCCCCAGAAGAAGGAGAAAGAGATGCCGAACACGATGCCAGCCGACGTCGGAGCGCCCCCGAACATGATCGCGAACAACACGCCCGAGCTGACGTCCGGAGAACCGTGCACGCTGACTATTGGCGGAAAGGAGGTTGAGGTCGAAGACCCGCCGGACGAGCTGTCGTTCGTGAACATGAAGGAGGGTTCTCAGGTGGTGCAGTTCTTGGAGCAGTTCCCGAGGGCGCCCGTCTATGTCACCAACGATAGCAGCGGCGAAGAGGTTCGGGAGAACCTCCGCGCCTTCATCCAGGCCGTCCTCGAGGTTCGCGAGGTTATACGCCGGCGCCAGTTTGACTCACTGGAGCGGTTCGACGCGCAGTGCAAGCTGGGCGACCTGGTGAAGGCGCTGGCTAGGAATAGATGGGAAGTGAAGGGCGGAACCCGCTACGACCCGGACTGGAACCAGTTCGGATGGCTTCTGGTTGAGGAGGGCATCCCGTTCTGACCCGCAAGGCCCCGAGAGGCAGGAGCGGGGCAGCGGCGGCCCCTGTGAAAACCGAACTGGCCGCCCACACCGTGCACTTCAGCTGGCGGGCCACCTCCGTCCACGTGGCTCCCGCCGCCTTGAGCTGCACAACCGTAGCCGCCGGCGGTAGCGCCACGGGAGGTCGGCCGAGGCGACGTCCGGAGCGTCGGGCGTTCGCCTGGTGGGAGCCTCGGGGGCGTGATCCCCGACCCCGCGACCTGGATGGTACGGGCGATCCGCACAGTGGCATCCGCCCGGCCGAGCTTGCCGCGAGTAGAATTCTACAGCGCTGTCATCCTCCTCACCCAGGCTTTGCCTGGCGCACCAAAACGTAGCGGTAGCGGGGGTGACAGCCAGTGATTGCGTGACCTTGCGCCCAGCGCTTATTGACGCCTTCGGGGGAGAGTCAGGGTTCTCCGCACACGTTCGTAACCCCGTTGAATTCAGGGTTGCGTGAGCCCCGCCGGGTAACCCCCCGGCACGGAGCCACTCACTGGCGCATGCGCAGTTTCCGTGTACATTTTGTGGAGGCCACTTGCACTGGAGTCTACCGATGGCTGTCCCGAAACTGGTTGCCCCCAGGAAGGTGCGGTTCACGCTCGAGCTCACCGAGGACGTCAACGGTTTCCTCGATGATGTCGCCGAGCAGAACGGCACCACGAAGAGCGAGATCCTTCGCAAGGCCGTCGCTCTTCTCAAGGCGTCCGAGATCGCGAAGCAGAAGGGTCGCGAGCTCGCCGTCATCGACCCCAAGAGCGAGAAGGTCGTAGGGCACCTTGTCGGACTCTGATCCTGAGAAGACGCGAGCTTCCTCCGAGGACCTCACCCTCGCCTCCCTTTGCGGTTCGCTTCAGCGTCGCGAGCACCCGCGCTGCGGTCATTGCTGTCCAGTCGCCCATCACCACTTCCTGTCAGCAGCTAACCGCCCCGGCTTCTGGGACGCCAGACCTGGCGGCGTTCGCTTCTAGAGCAGGATACGGATCCACTTCCGCTTCAGCGGCGGAGAGAGTCAGCTTCGGGAGAACGGGGCCGGAACCCCCCGATCTTCACAGGGCGCTGCGGCGCCAGGGTGGTAGCTTCCCGGCGTGGACCTCGATCAGCGATTCCAGCGGCTGCCTCGGCAGCTCACGATCCTGATCTGGATGGTCGCGATCAACTCGGCCCTGCTCCTGGTCGCCCTGGTGCTGGTGTAGCTCGCACCGCAGTGCGGCGAGCGCGTCACCGCAGGTGCCGGATCATCAAGGCGTAGACAACGGTCTGCGCGACGGTGAGCCCCGCCATCCACCAGACGAGTTCGTTCTTCGCCCGCTTCACCTCGAGTTCAAGTCTGTCGAGCATGACACCTATCCCGCGATGATGCAGAGGGCTGCTCGACCGGAGCCTGACCGCCGGAGGTTACACGATTTGTGAACCACGGCGCCAGCATCGCCGCGAGGGCGGGAGCGGCCGAAGTCACGGCAGGAAGGTATCCGGCGCACGCCAAGCCGAGCAAGCCCCGCAGGAGCGCCCTCTCCGGCGCCGCCGCGAGGCGATCGGCACCGTGGACGGCCTGGAGGGCTCCCACCTGGGGAACGAGTTCGCGTCGGGGACCTGCCCGGCACGTCGCGTTGCCGAAGGTTACGCGCTCACGACCTGGAGGAACGTGCTCGGCGTCGAGCTCAGGGCGGCGCGGAGGCAGCGGAGGTAGCAGCGAGGGCCCCAGAGCCGGCAGATGATGACCGAGTGCCTGATCACGTCCTTGCCTGTGATGACGCCCCGCATGCCGAGGAGACTGCGCGGCGGTGCGAAGCTGACCAGGGCGTGACGGAGGCGCCGCCATGAGGCGATCGGCGGCCCTGGACGACCTGGAGGGCACCTCTCAAGCGAGCGAGCTCTTGGGGCGCCGGGCCGGGTCCGCGCGGGGGCGGAAGGGGCCAAGCGTTCGCCCTACGGGCCGTTACGGCCCCGATGCCCGCTCCTGCCAGGGGGCCACGGTGACGTCTCGACGATGCTCCCAGTCTGTGGCCGACGACACGCTTAGGAGTGCCGGGCCTACTTCTGCAGGCGGCGCCCACCTCGGAACCCAGAGGAACGGCGGCCGCGTCGGCCGAGAGCTACCGGCCCATGTCCAACTCGTGGTCCTGCTCGAGCTCCCGTCCCTTCTCGCGCTCACGCGTGCGGGCGAGATCGCGGAGCGCCTCCAGCTCGGCCACGCGCGCGATGGCGGGGGCCTGCTGCTTCTCGACCTCGGGCGTGAGCTGCGCGCGCAGCTCGGCCAGGCGCTTCACCGCCTCACCCTGAGCCGCGACGGCCGCCTTCTCCCCGAACTCGTAGCCTTGCGCCTTCTCCTGCTGCGTCCCGATCCACGCATCCATCTCCGTGACCGCGCGCACGGGCGCAAGGCCCTTGTCGTGCAGCAGGGCGCGGACCTTGTGCGTCTCGCGCCACTCGGCGAGCTCACGACGGGCGCGGTA
>Ga0209751_10002624_pt1 | contig 17808 bp, 15 predicted proteins | sample RifCSP13_1_FD_184019 | JGI IMG/M metagenome (GOLD analysis project Ga0209751, IMG submission 184019) | Soil microbial communities from Rifle, Colorado - Rifle CSP2_sed 13_1 (SPAdes) (version 2) | ecosystem: Environmental > Terrestrial > Deep subsurface > Rock core/Sediment | place: Rifle... | reverse complement strand
CGTGCCGGCAAACTTCGAGTAGAGGACTTTGTCGCCGACCGAGACATCCATGGGGATGCGCTCGCCGTTCTCGTCGCGGGCCCCGGGGCCTACGGCGATGACCTCTCCGATCTGCGGCTTCTCCTTGGCGGTGTCGGGGATGACCAACCCTCCGGGAGTGCGGGATTCCGCCTCCTCGGTGGGACTGACCACCACTCGGTCACCGAGCGGCTGAAGCTTCATTCTCTTGCTCCTCCTTGAAGCGCCTGACTTGCCTTGCGCGGGTCTCACACCGCTAGCCCCGATTGAAAGTGGGCCAACGGGTGACATCCCGTGGATTAGCACTCGAATGACTCGAGTGCCAGCGGAGATTAGCACTCGACCGCGGTGACTGCTAATCGAGATCTGAGTCCCTATGACTCAACCCAGGACTCTCCCCGGGTCCACATTCTCAGCCCAATCGGTGATGCGGCCCTGGGCCAGCCAATGGGCCCCGGCAACCCCGATCATGGCCGCGTTGTCGGTGCACAGCAGCGGGCCAGGGAGCATGAGACGCACTCCCCTCTTCTCCGCCTCTTCGCTGAACCGCTCCCGAAGACGTCGGTTGGCCAACACCCCGCCGCCTCCACCCACCACACGCGCTCCGGTCTGATCGACGGCATTGAACGTCTTGGTCACGAGGACATCGACGATCGCCTCCTGGACCGAAGCCGCCACGTCGGCCAAAGCGGGCAACTCTGAGCTCGCCTGTGCCTTGGTGATGAAATTGACCACGGAGGTCTTGAGACCCGAGAACGAGAGTTGAAAAGGCCGATCGGGAAGAGCTCGAGGAAAGTCGACCGCGGCCGGGTCGCCTCCCTCCGAAGCCAGGTCGATCGCCGGGCCACCAGGGAATCCGAGGCCCAGGACCCTTGCCAGCTTGTCGAATGCCTCGCCGGCAGCATCGTCGATGGTTTGGCCCAACGTCTCGTAGTCACCCCAACCCCGGACGTGAACGATTTGGGAGTGGCCTCCCGAAGCGAGTAGCACCACACATGGAGGCTCGAAGTCCCCGAACTCGAGCCGGGGAGCCATGAGGTGACCCTCCATGTGATCAATACCCACGAAGGGCAGTTGCCGGGCCCAGGCGGTCGCCTTGGCAAACGAATGGCCAACCAGCAGGGCGCCGACCAGTCCGGGGCCTGCGGTTGCCGCTACCCCGTCGAGATCTGAGGGATGGACCCCCGCCTCCTGGAGCGCCCGATGGGTCAGGGAGCGTATCGACTCGACATGGGCCCGTGCCGCCAGCTCGGGGACCACGCCTCCGAAACGGGCATGCAGGTCGACCTGGGACGCCACGACGTTGGAAAGAGGCTCAACCCCTCTCACCACCGCTACCGCCGTCTCATCACAGCTGGTTTCGAAGGCGAGAACGAGAGGAGTCATTGCTGCCCCTCCAACCTCTCGAGGTACTCGGCGCTATCGATCCCGTGGGCCCACAGGATGAGAGCGTCATCGTCTCCGTAGTAACCCTTCCTCACGCCGACCGGCGCCAGGCCAAAACGCGAATACAGCGATCGCGCCGGGTGGTTTCTGGTGCGCACCTCGAGGGTGAGATGGCGGGCACCCCGCGCGGCGGAGGCCAGGATCAACGCCGAGAGGAGCCGGCTACCGATTCCATTCCTCCTCGACTCCGGGGCCACCAACAGATTGGTCACGTGCGCTTCGTCACCGATGACCATCACCCCGCCGAACCCAACGATGCCGTCTTCGTCAGCCACCAGATAAACCCGGTTCTCCGCGGCCAGCTCATCGCGAAAGACCGCCGGGCTCCAGGGTTGCCGACGATCGGCGGACTCCAATTCGAACGCTTCCTCGACATCAAAATCGGTGAAGGCCCTGATGGTCACGGCAGTCAATCCGACCCCCACGGCCCCTCCTGACGCAGCTTGGCCCAATTGATCGTGACGTCGGGCTCACGCAGATAGAGAGGCCTGATCTCGTCTGGCGCCGGGAAATCGCCGCGTTCGAACCTGGCCCTGGCCGCCTCCGCCAGGGCCACCGCATACGGGTACCGAGGTCGACCGGTCTTCACACGGTGCAGCCCCAGGAGCAGCCCATCGGGGAGAGCGCCGATGTCGCCAACCACCAGGCTCTCGTCAGGGCTCGAATCGAGTTGAGCGGCGAGCACCTCTGGTCCGACGAGCTCCAGCGAGCCCTCCCGGACGACCCCTCCGGGCACCGGGCGGTAGCGCGCAATGGCGACCTCACCTCGACGCACATCCACGACCGTCCAGATCAAACGGTGCCCGGTTCGGGCTTCGAGGGCGATCGCATCCAACGAAACAGCGGGGATCACCGGGATCCCGAAGGCGGCGGCGAGACCCTGGGCGGTGGCGAGGCCGACTCGAATACCGGTGTAGAGACCGGGACCGATGTCAACGACCACGGCATCGAGTGCCGACGGCGACCAGCCCACCTGGTCGAAGCAGAAGTCGATAGCCGGTACCAGAAAGGTGGCATGTCCCATCCGATCGATCCTCGAGGCGGCGGCCAAAGTCGACCCGTCCTCGACCAGGGCAACCGATGAACCGGGGGTGGAGGTTTCTATGGCGAGCAGCTTCATGTGACGGCTCCGAGGTCACGGTCGACCCAGTCCCCGGAAGGGATGAGACGCAACAACCTGGTCTCGTCCGAATGCACCATGAACTCGATTCGGAGATGGTCCTCGGGCAATGCGGACTCCACCGCGTCCCCCCACTCGATGACGAGCACACCGTCCGCCGCCAACTCGAATACATCGAGGTCTTCGAACTCGTGGAGGGAGACGAGCCGATAGACATCGACATGCACCACGGGTATGAACCCCGAGTGGTACTGCCGCACCAGAACGAACGACGGGCTGACCACCATCTCTTCGACCCCGAGCCCTTCACAGAGGCCTCCTGCGAACAGAGTCTTCCCGGCGCCAAGGCCTCCGGCGAGCTCGATGACGTCACCGGGTCTCAGCGCAGCAGCCAGTTTTCGCCCCGCGGCCCTGGTGTCGTCGGCACTGGGACAGAACACCTCGATCATCCGAACAACTCCATCTGGGCCGACTCGGGCAGCGAAGTCTCCACCGGGGTTGGCGACCCTTGCTCGAGGGCATCGAGGATCGAACGCGCCAAAGCGAAGTCTTCTCTCATTTGATCGGTCACCCGGTCGCCGCCGCGGAGTGCCGCCGCTGGGTGAAAGGTAGGCACCAGGGACGATCCAAGCCACCATGGATGCACCCGTCCCCGGAGCCGGGTGATCCCGGTCTCTGTGCTCAGGAGGAGTTTGGTCGCGAAATTGCCCAGCGTGACCACCACTTCGGGGCGGATCAGCCGAATCTGCTCCCGGAGGTAGCCCTTGCAGGAGTCGATCTCGTTGGGAAGCGGGTCCCGATTCCCTGGGGGTCGGCACTTGAGGACGTTGGCGATATAGACCGTGGATCGATCGAGACCGATCTCTTCGAGCAACGCATCGAGCACTTTTCCTGCCGCACCAACGAACGGCTCTCCCTGGAGGTCCTCGTTCTTGCCGGGGGCCTCACCCACAAGCATCAACCTGGCGTGCGGATCACCCACCCCGAACACGACGTTGGTGCGGGTTTGAGACAGGCCGCAATCCGTGCACACGAGAGCGCGGGCTCGGAGCTCTTCGAGAACGGGGATGTGGTCGCTCACCGGTTCGAGCATTGTGCCAAACCGAATCACTCGTTGGATGCGCGCACTGCCATTTCGACAGCGGCGGCCGTGGCGCCGAAAGCCGCCTCGGCAGCAGCATCGACATCACATTCGAAGGAACCGCACGAGACCGCATAGGCGATGTCCCCGTCGAAGCGGGTATGGACCGGTCTGATACAGACGGCAAGCGCGTCATGGGTGCGGACCGCGAGCCGGCTCAGCTCGTTCCGTGTCATCCGAAAGTCGGTTGCCACCACCACCAGGGTGGTGTTGGCCATCGGGCCCGGGGTGAGGGCTGGTGGGCCCGGTTCATGGGGCCCCCCGGTCAGCGGCTCGCCGCTCAAGGTGAACACGTCTCCAACCGCATTCACGACTACCAATGCGCCCACGGTGGCATCGCCGACGCGGCGAACCGCGGAACCCAGGCCACCTGCCCGCATGCTCTCGAAACCACGCCACTTCGCCACGGTGGCACCCGTGCCCGCCCCGACGAGCCCGTTCTCCACTGGAGCGCTCGATGCGGCGCGGTAGGCCGCCTCCCCCTGGTCGGGACCGGGTCGAACCGTCGGGTTCCCCGGAAAGAGGTCGAAGATCACGGCAGCGGGGACGATGGGAACCCTGGCCACCGGCGTCTCATGGCCCCGTCCGTCGGCCTCCAGCGCTCTGACCACCCCGTCGGCAGCAGCGAGCCCGAAAGCACTGCCTCCGGTGAGCACGATCGCCTGAGCCTGCTCCACCCGCATTCCCGGTTGAAGAAGTGCTGTCTCCCGGGAGCCCGGTGCCGCTCCCCGCACGTCGGCGGCCACAACGTTGGGCTCGGGCAATACGACGACGGTGCATCCGGTGCGAGCCGTCGCATCGGACCAGTGCCCCACCTCGATGCCGGGCACTGCAGTGATGGTGTCATTCACCCCAGATACCTCCTCGGGACCCGGGGGCCGATGCCACAAACCACCTCATAGGAGATGGTGTCGAGGATCCTGGCCCATTCATCGGCGTCGAACACGGCGCCCCCCTGCTCGCCCAACACCACAACTTCGTCCCCGGGATGCACCTCGGACTCACCTACCTCGATCACGATCTGATCCATCGTCACCGTCCCCGCCAGTGGGTAGCGATTGCCACCGATCAACGCCACGCCCGCTTCTGACAGACGGCGGGAGAAACCGTCGGCGTAGCCAATAGGAGCGGTCACCACGGTCGAGTCCTCGGCCAGTGGCCGGATTCGGCCATAGCTCGGCCGCGCTCCTTTCTCCAGACGCTGGACATGAGAGACGTGGGTGACGATGCGCATCGCCGGCTGCAATTGCACCAGTTCCCTGGTGGCGGCGCAGGGATGAAGCCCGTAGATGCCGAGACCGATACGGGCCAAGCTGCGACGCGATTCAGGGAAGAGCACGGCGCCCGCCGTGTTGGCGAGGTGAATCAGCGGAGCGTCGTACTCCGAAGAGGCCTCATCGAACACTTCTATCTGGTGGCGGGTAAAGACCGGGTCCTCATCTGCGACCGGGAAATGGGTCCAGATGCCAGCCACTTCGAGACCGGCGCCCCGTGCGGACGTCACCAGATCGCGAAGGAGCCGGGGCGAGGCCCCCACCCGGTGCATACCGGTGTCGATCTTGATGTGCACTTCGCTGCCGGGCGCGCTCGACCCCAACGCCTCGATGCAGGAGTTCGAGTAGACGGTCGGGGTGAGCGACCATGTGGCGATCTCGGGCAGGGACGACGTGTCCGGCTCGGAGAGGACCAGAATCGGCGCCTCGATACCCGCCTCACGCAAACGGACTCCCTCTTCGACGAGAGCCACCGCGAGACGGGTTGCCCCGGCTTCGACTGCGGCCTCGGCGACGGGAGCATCCCCATGCCCGTAGGCGTCCGCCTTGACCACCGCGCAAACCTCGGAAGGAGCAATCACGGCTGCCAGCGCCGCGACATTGTGCCGTATGGCTCCCAGATCGATCTCGGCATAAGTCGGCCTCAAAGAGCCCCCCTCCCGGCTCCGCCGGCACTCCCCCCAACGCTCGCTTCACTCGCTGGGGGAAGAAAGGCGAACCTCCCCACATGGACGCTGAGACGATCGGCGGTGACGGTACCTCGACCGGCCAGGTCGGCCCCAGCGATGCCGTGCCAGTAGGCGGCCGAGACCAGGGCGGTGCGGGCGTCCAGACCCCGGGCCCACAATGCTCCGGCCATCCCGGAGAGGACATCGCCGGTTCCGATGGTCGCCAGCTCAGGCCCTCCGCTGCGAACCAGGATCGGGGCCGTGCCATCGCTGATCATCGTTGGGTTCCCCTTGAGGAGGACCGTCATCTTCCTCTCCTGGGCCAGAGCACGCACCGCGTACTCCCCGACGTCGACTCCCGCGATCCTCTTGAACTCACCGCGATGAGGGGTGACCACCACCTGCGCCCCGCCCTCGAGGGCGGCGTCCAACATCTCAGGCGTGAGGGCGCCCGCGTCCAACAACACTTGCTCTGCCTTGCGAACCAGTGGAACCACCTCGAGATGATCTGCCTCGTCAAGACCGGGGCCTGCGATCACGACATCGAAACGATCGAGATGGTCCTCGACACCAGCCAGGGGTCGGGTGAGCAGCTCGGGTGCGATCTGGCCAACAACGTCGGAACAGGAGGAAGCGACTACTACCGAGCCGGCTCCAAAATGGAGAGCGCTGCGACCCGCGAACACCGCGGCGCCGACCATCCCGGTCGAGCCGCCGATGACGAGGACCGAGCCCGCCGACCACTTGTGGGTCTGGCGCGAGCGGGGTGGTCGCGGCGCGTCCTCCTCATCGGCCAGCCATAGCGAGGGCTCACCGCCCTCGATGCCCAGGTCGACCACGGTGATCGTCCCGCAGAAATCGGGTCCCGCATCCATGACGTGACCGGTCTTGAGATATTGAAAGGTCACGGTCTCGACCGCCGAGAAAGCTCTTCCGGTCAGGGCCCCGGTGTCGGGGTCGAGCCCGGTGGGAACATCGACTGCGATCACCGGGGCGGGGGTCTCGGTCCAGGCTTCGACCACAGCCGGAAGACCACCCCGGCCGCCACCTCCGAACACTGCGTCGATGACCAGATCGGCGGGCACCGGAGAGCCGATCTCGACAACCGGAACCCCTGCGGCTCTGGTCATTCTGGCTGCCCTGATCGCATGCGGGGTCTTCGGCTCCGTGAGTGCCTGGACCACCACGGCGGCGCCCCGCTGCGCCAGATACCTGGCGGCAACGTAGCCATCCCCCCCGTTGTTGCCGGGCCCGGCCAGAACGATCACTCGCTTGCCGTACCCGGCTCCGTGACGAACTGCAGCCAGGGCAACAGCCAGCCCGGCATGGTCCATCGCCGCATCGAGGTCACCCGTGTAGGCCTGATCGACACGGCGGTACTCCTCTGCGGTGAGGATGGGCCTCACGGCTCGAACAGATCCCGAATCCCTGCCACCACCCGGTTTCGATCCTCGTCTCCGAGATTCGAGCCACTGGGAAGACAGAGGCCGTGCTCAAAAAGCTCGGCGGACACCGAGCCCCCCACCGCCTCGCATTCGGAGAACACCGGTTGGAGATGCATCGGCTTCCAGACCGGCCGGGCTTCGATGTCGAGTGACTCCAGATGGACTCTGACCTGCTCCCGGTCGGTACCGGCCTCGGAAGGGTCGATGGTGAGACATGTCAGCCAGAAGGTGGATCGGCATCCGTCCCCTTCGGGCATGAAACCGACACCGGGAAGGTCCCCCAACGCCTCGCTGTAGAACTGGTTGTGGTCCCGGCGCTTCTCGACCCGGCGCTCCAGGTCGGCGAGTTGGGACCGCCCCAGGGCGGCCAGCAGATTGGAGAGCCGGTAGTTGTACCCGATGGTGGAGTGCTCGTAATGGGGTGCCGGGTCACGGGCCTGCGTGGCCAGCCACCGGGCCTGGCGCGCCCAATCCTCACGATCCGTCACCAGAGCCCCCCCACCGCTCGTGGTGATGATCTTGTTCCCGTTGAAGGAAAGGATGGCCATGACCCCAAAGCTCCCAGCTTTCTTCCCCCGGTAGGTCGCTCCCAGGGCCTCGGCGGCATCCTCTATCAAGGGGACCTCGTACTGGGCGCACAGGGCCTCGATCCGGGCGTAGTCGGCGCACTGGCCGTATATGTCGACCGGGACACAGGCCGCAAACCGGCTGTCGCCGTCGAGGGCCTCAGCGAGGAGATCGGGATCCATGTTCCAGGTCGACCGATCGCTGTCGACGAAGACCGGCTGGGCCCCGGTGTACCTGACGGCATTGGCGGTCGCCGCGAAGGTGAGGGAGGAGACCAGCACACGGTCCCCGGGGCCGACACCCAGTGCAAGCAGGCCAAGATGAAGCGCAGCCGTCCCACTGGAAAGGGCGACACCGTGAGCTCTCTGGGTCATGGTCGCCAGTTCGATCTCGAAGGCATCCACCTCGGGCCCCAGTGGTGCTATCCATCCAGACTCGACGGCCCGCTGGATGGCGGCCTGGTCATCGATGCCTACGTCGGGCGGTGACAGGTAGATCCGCGTCATGCGCGACTGAGGCTAATGAGCATCGTGTCTAGCGGAAGACGCTGCCGCATCGGTGAGCAGGGCCTCGACCTTGCCCGCGATCCGGCCGAGATCGTGATGATCCCTCACCCAGTCTCGCGCCGCGAGATCGACCCTCCGCTCAGACGCGAGGCGCTTCGTCAATGCGGATGCCAACCCGGCGACATCTCCAACCGGGATCAGGGTACCGAATCGACCGTTGGCGGTTGCCTCCCTCACCGGCGGGATGTCGAAAGCGACCACCGGGACGCCAACGGCCATGGCTTCGAGGACCGCCGTGCCTAGTCCTTCCATCAACGAGGAGAACGCAAAGACGTGAGCATTCCCCAGATAGTCGGCAACCTGCGTTGTGTGGCCGACGAGGGTGACCGAAGCGGAGAGCCCGAGCCGGTCGATCGCAGCTGCAACATCATCTGAAGATTCACCCTCACGACCGACGATGGCCAGATGGGCGGCGGGGACGGCTTCCTTCACGGAGGCGAAAGCCTCTACCAGGAGCGTCTGGCCCTTTTGCGGGGCAAGGCGACCCACGTTGACTGCCAGCGGCCCTGGCGGGAGCCCCAACTCGGCGGGTGATGGAGTTGGCCCATCCATCGGTCGGGGCACACCCCGGGGAATCACCGTAACTTGCGAGAGATCGATCCCGAGCAGATCGGCGTTGGTCACCTTGACCTCCTCGGTGAGAGCCCGGAACCGGACCAGATCGCTCCGGGCCGCCCAGCCGGCAACGGCCCGAAGCAACCGGGCCCTTCGGGTGGAAGCCCCGGGTTGGTAGCTGCGAAGGGACTCGAGGTCGCCGGACAGCACCAGATTGGAGACGACCGGGATTCGCAGACTGCGACCGGCCAGCTGACCAACCAGGTTGCCTAGAAAGAGACTGGTCTGGATCACATCGGGCTGTTGCTGCCGGGCGATGTGTCGCAGGGCACTCACCGCTCTGGGCCAGGTCCGCGAACCTGATCCCTCCCTCAGGCTGATCACGTCCACAGGGATTCCGTGCACTTGGAGTTGATCGGCCAGTTCCATGCGGTCGAAGAGGGTCACGACTCGTTGCTCTGTCGAGCCGGCGAACCTGGTCACCTCGCGCACCAGACCTTGTTCGGCGCCACCCGACCCCGAAAGACTGTCTATGACGTGCAAAACCCTCATCTGGTCCTTCAGGGATTCGACCGATGCGCCGAGAGTAGCTGTGACAGTTGGCCATCGACCCCACCCACTGACGGCCTCCGATTTGGATGGGGTTAGAAGGCGAGGAGTCATACGATCCCCCAATGTCGGAATCGCTCTTCACTGTGCTCGACCTTCTGACGCGGACCGACTTCCTGATCGGCGTCGCTGCCGGGCTGATTGGTTTCGTCCTGCTCTTCCTCGGCCCCCCCACCAAAGAAGGCTGGAGATTGGAATGGGGTCTGATACTGACCGCGGCAGCCTTGGTAGCCGTGAGTGTGACCCAGGGAAGAAGGTTGGGCCTGCTCGGCGGGTTGGGGATCTTGGCCCTCGGGGGATGGCTGGCAAGGCCGCCCCGCGGTAGTTCCCGGGCGCCATTTGGCTGGGCGTTGATCGCGATCGGCGCCGAGGTGATGATTTGGCGCGGTGGCTTCGACGAGAGTGGTTGGCTCCTAGCCATCACACCGGTGGTAATCGTGTTGATCGGCGCCACCCTCGCAGCCTGGGCAACCCGCCTCCCCCAGGAGTGCTTGGGGATCATATTCGCGATCAGCGCATTCGGCATCTGGATGACCGTGCCGGAGACCGAGGGGGCCAGAGCACTCCTCGGGGCGTCGATCCCCATGGCCCTGGCCACTTTGCGACCGTTCGGCGCCAAGCTCGGGTACGCGGGGGCATTCCCGCTGGCAGGCCTCCTGGTCTGGGTGGTCGCCATAGGAGGAGAGGCTCGCCCGGCCTCGGTGATTGGCGGCTGGGCGTGCATCGGAGCCTTGGCCGTCCTCCCTCACCTCACGCCTCCCCCGAACCGGTTCGTCGCCAGCAGGCCCACGGCAACCGTGCTTCTACACGGTTTCCTGGTCCTCGTCGCCTCCCGGGTGATCGGTCTCTGGGAATCGGCCGGCCTGGCGCTGGTTGCGGTCGTGGTTGTCTTCGTTGCTGTCTACCTGGTTCTCGGGTTCCTACCCTTGGCCAAGGCAGATCAGCCATCCCTCGCGGGGGAGTGACCCGGCCCTCCGTTCTGCCATCCTTGACGCCATAGGTATTGGACCTTCCGTCACCTACCCTGTGCACATGCGAACGGGCTTTGGCAATGGTCTGGCGCTGCTGAGAACCATCATCCCCCGAGGACAGAGGGCGAAATGGTTCGCGGTCACGGTGCTTGGGCTGGCCGTAGCGGCCGCCGAGTCGGTGTCAGCAATCCTGATCGCAGTTCTGGTCGATGCCATGATGCAGACTTCGACGACGTCTTTCGATCTCCCGATCCTGGGGGACGTGAGGGAGATCCTCCCCGGCAGCACACCTGCCGACCAGTTGCGCGTCCTCGCCATCGCGATCGCCATCTTCTTTCTCCTAAAGGCCGGCCTTACTCTGACCAAGAACTACGTGCAGGCACGTGTAGCTCAGAACACGGGGGCCCGGCTGGCCAACCGTCTCTTCGAGGGTTATCTGACGATGCCCTACAGCTTCCATATCTCGCACAACAGCTCCGAGTTGATGAGAAACGCCTCATGGGCAGCGGACGAAGTTGTCTCCAACTTCCTCACGCCTCTTGCCAACCTGATCACACAGGGAGCGATGCTCGTCTTCTTGTTGGGCGTCCTGATCGCGGCCGCACCCACAGTCACTCTGGTGACCATCGGGTTGTTGGTCCCGCTCGTGCTCCTGTCGCTGCGGGCGGTCGCCTCGATCCTTCATCGTCTGGGCAACGTCACCAAACACAGTGTCAAAGAGACACTTTCTTCGTTGCAGCAGAGTTTGGCCGGGATACGCGATATCAAGGTCCTGGGGAGGGAGCGGTTCTTCGCCGAGGAGTTTCGCCATAACCGACAGTTGCTTGCCCGAGCCAAGTACATGTACCCGACCGTGTCCTCGATTCCCAGCCTCGTCATCGAGACCCTGCTCGTCGTCTTCATCCTCGGATTCGTAGCGTTCGGCAGTGCTGGGAGCGGAGTGGCCGGCGCCTCTCTTCCCGTACTCGGGCTCTTCGCGTACGCAGGCTTGCGCATGATCCCCGCCATGTCCGCAATCGTCTCCGCCGTCAACCAGATCCGCTATGGCGGAGCTGCCGTGCAGACGGTCGCCACCAACCTCGACCTGATCGACGCGGAGTCGGAACCATTGCCGACCGATCCGGCGATCCCCATGGCCTTCTCTGCCGGCCTCGCTCTCGAAGGAGTCGAATTCTCGTATGAGACGAGTGCAGAAGTGCTCAGAAGGGTCGACCTCGTCATCCATCGCGGCGAGTCGATTGGAATCGTGGGCACAACAGGGGCCGGGAAGTCGACCCTGCTCGACTTGATCCTCGGGCTGTTGGCTCCGACCGCAGGTGAGATCAAGGTCGACGGCCAGGCACTTCATGAAGACCTCCGATCGTGGCGCGCTTGTCTCGGCCTCGTGCCCCAATCGATCTTCCTCCTCGACGACACGGTGCGTCGCAACATCGCCTACGGGATCATGGATTCCGAGATCGATGAAAGAGCGCTGAACGAGGCCGTCGAGCTTTCACAGCTTTCGGCCTTCATCGACAGTCTTCCTGAAGGGTTGGACACCGTCGTCGGCGAGCGGGGCATAAGGATCTCAGGTGGCCAGAGACAACGTGTCGCTATAGCGCGAGCCCTCTATCGCAAGCCCGAGGTCTTGATCTTCGACGAAGGCACCGCCTCGCTCGACAATCTCACGGAAGCGGCGTTGCTACGCGCCCTCGAGGATCTGAAAGGCACCCATACCATCATCACCGTGGCCCACAGGTTGACCACCGTGAAGAGCTGCGACCGCATCATCCTGCTCGCCGACGGGAAGATCGTGGACGAGGGCAACTACGAGGAGCTCAGGACCAGGAACGTCACTTTCCGTGAGATGACCGGTTGAGTGAAGCCGGCCAGTTCAGGGCCCGGTATAGCCCTTGATCCGGCGTCGGATGACTTCCTCGAGACGAAGCCCTCCTCGAAGCCGAGCCCCGAAGAACCGGTACCCGTCCGAGAGTTGCACCGGGTAACGGTGCAGCAGATGCAGCTCGGGCCGGCTCTGGGATCGGGCCGATCCCCCGAGTGCTGCTGAGGTATAGCGCCTGCGCACCACAGGATCGGCGGTCGACGACCAGAAGCCCCAGGGGTAGGCGAAATGTCCCGGGCGGATTCCCAACCGTGTTTCGATCAGGTCGTCGCCGGTCCCCAACTCGTCCTCCACCGCGTCAACGGAAAGAAACCTCAGGTCGAGATGGCGATGGGTGTGCGCCCCAATGGTGACCAGGCCGGATCCGAGCATGATGCCGATCTGGTCCCAGGACAGAGGCTCGGCCTTCGCCGGCGGCCCCAGCGGCCGCCCCGTTTCAATCGAGTCTGTCGCCAGATACAGGGTGAACGGCAAACCCTGTTCGCGAATGAGTGGAAACGCCGTGGTGTAGGTGTCCCGGTAGCCGTCGTCGAAGGTGAGAACCACAAGGCGCTCCGAGCCCGAGTCGGACCACCTCGTGATGGCCTGGTCGAGATCGACCACCTCACGATTGGCCGCGAGCCAATCGAGTTGCCTGCGAAAGTCTTCGAGACGCACCTCCATCTGCCGTCCCAGGCCGGCGTTGACCTGGTGATAGATCAGCAAACGCGGCCCACGGGGACGGGGAAGGACAACGTCAGTGAGTGCGGATACTGCCTTGACCGCAGTGCGCCCCGGCGCCACGCCTCAACCGGTGGCGAGGAGCGAGTTCATCTCATCCTCGGTGAGGACCGGGAAGGGAAGAAGGCCCAACCTTTGCAGCGGGGCGAGATTGGCACGAAAGCCGGCGGACCAATCGGGATTCCATTCCCAATCCTGGTTCTTGGTCCGTCTGCGCGTGGCTTTGGTCGCCTCATCGACGGTGATGCCCAACAGGAGCCCGAGCGCCGTCTCCATGCGCCGAACCTCGCGGATCCTCCCCTCGATCAGGGCTGCCTGCTCGATCTCACCCTTGGCGTTGGCCGACTTCAGATTCCGTTCCAGCTCGTCGATGACCCGGCTTGTCATCTGGGTCATCAGATTGTCGATGTGATGGCGATCGAACCGCGCCGCCGGGACCAAGACCTGGACGGTCCCCTCTTCGCTGTTCAGCTGCCACACGGCCGGATCGCCATTGGTTCGCTTCAAATGTCTGACGAAGAACTGCTTGGACAGCCAGTCATCGAGGTCGACCGATTCCCGATCGGTACTGGCGCCCAGGATCCGCTCCATTTGCTCGATGATGGCGGCGGCGGTGTGAGGCGCAACCTCGTGCTGCAGCTCGTCCATCAGCCACCTTCCAACCGAAGGATGATCGGTCACAGACCGGAAGGGGACAAAGCCACTGAGTGACACCTCGTCGATCAGATCGTCGGAGAAATCACCCTGGCCATAGCCGGCGATCATCATGTCCTCCACCCGCGAGATGAGATAGTCGGTTACGGCATCGAATGCGACGTCCGGGGACGCTCCGTCCAAGCTCGCCAACAGCTCCTGCCCGAAGCCTCCGTCACTCCCACTCTCTTGAAGCGAGCCGACGCGGTCGGCAAGACTCTGCAGGGACTCGGGCGGGAGAAGGGCGGTTCCCCGGGTCCCAGCGCTCGGATAGTGGCTGAGTCTCGAGATCGGAGAGGTGGTTGGGGAGGGATGATGGATGGGCTCCGGGACGACTTGCTCGACATGTCGTTCACCCATACCCCACACCGAGCGCTCGGAGCGCTGCAGAAACAACGCCCCAAGCATCGAAACCTGACGTTGCGCCACATCGAAGACGAGCCCGTTGACCTGGGGCATCGTCGATTTTCCTGGCGTCAGCACAAGGACACTGCGGCGCAGACGCTGCATCGCCACTTGAGCGGCCGGTGTGCTGATATCGCCGACCGCCACCATCACAACGTCGAAGTGACGCACGGCCTCCTCGACAAACGCCCGGAACTGGCGTCCGGCCAGGGCGTCACCGGGAGACGGTGGAGGCGGGCCGGCGGGGACCACCGCCAGGTCGGGGCGCACGAACAACGCCCCGGCCACTGCCGCCGCAACCAACCGCTCAAAACCCACCGACTCCGGGTTCAGGGCAAGGACGCCGGAGAGAGAAGAGCCGCCAACTCGATACTCACCCATCGCAGCATCGCTGGCGAAATCGGCATCGACCAACAAAACGGAAGACCCGGCACTGGCCATGGCAACCGCGAGATCGGTAGTCAGGGCGTGGACTCCCGGTGCCGCCACATTGTGAGCGGTCACCGCCAGCGTGGCGCCGGTGGATGGCAGTTGAGCCTCCACTACCGAGCGCAACGCTTGGATCGCCGGTTTGCGGATCCCGCCTTCGGTTGTGTCGTACCAGGCCTCGCCCATCCCGGCTCCCACGCGACGGGTGGGGACCTCGCCGAGGAACGGGAGGTCGATGTCCTCCGGCAACCAGATCGGCTTCCTGGCTCTGGTGATGAAGATCAGGCCGAAGAGCGCCAGCGCGATGCCTCCGATCAACCCGATCAGCCCGTTGATAGCCGGGTTAGCAGGGCTCCCGGTCAGATCATCGAAGACCACCGGATCGATAGTCCGGTTGTCGATGATGCCCAGTGCGCGAAGGTTCAGCTGCTCGTATTCGACAGCTAGCAACGCCAGGCCGTTCTGCAGCGAGGTGAGTTTGAATTGATCGGCCACACTGAGTGTGGTCTGGGGCGCCGCGCCGAGAATCGCCTTCTCGGTCTTGAGCTCAGCCAAGGCCTCTTGCAGTCTCTCACGCCGTGCGGTGGCATCCGCGAGGTCGACCGCCAACGCAGCGTCCTCATCGACCAAGGCTTGGGTCAACGCCTCACTTGTGGCCAGGATCTGCTCGTCAAGAGCGAAGAGGTCGTCGACCAGCGCCTGCTCCTGGGGAGTTAGTGTCTTCTGAAGTTCGGCGATCTGGGCATCGATGAGGGCGGCCTTTTCGATGATACCGGCGAGCCGGACTTCAACCGATCCGCCGGCCGCCGGGTCCACATCCCGATAGGCGTCGATCAACGCCGTGGCCTTTTCGTTGGCTTCCGCCTCACTGTTCCCAATGGCGCGGAACGCGATTCGGCCTGTGACTGGGTCGACTTCGATTTTCGAAGTCGGGTCGGCGACCAAGAGCTCCCCTGCCGCCAATTGGGCCCTTTCCAAGGTGGTGTCCCTCTGGATGGCCAGGGCCTCGGTCGTCTGTCCTTCCAGGGGGTCGAACCGGATGGCGATGGTGGCCTGAATCCGCGTCTCGCGGTTTTCGTTGGCCAGGACGGTGAAGTACCACCCGGCTAACAACCCGAGCAACCCCACACCCAGGATGACATACCATCGGTCACGAAGGACCCGAAACAGCCGCCTCAGCTCCATTGTGACTCGAGCTCGACCTCGACGGGTGCGGCCTCGGCTGTTATGGCGGCGCTGGCCAGAAGGGAGAGCAAACGCCTCACCTCTTCCTGGTTTCCGGCATGGGCGGCGTCTTCGAGATCGGCGACGCTGTCGAGCACGACATATGCGGTGGGGTGGCCAAGTCGAGCCTCAAAGATCTTTGGGTTCCGGGTCAAGGCCATAGGGTCGGTTGAAAGGCTCTCAGTCAGCTTCTCCCCGGGCCTGCGCCCAGTGTACTCGATCTGGATGTCGGCACCGGGGGTGAGACCGGCAAGCCGGATCAGACGCCGCGCCAGATCCACGATCTTCACCGGTTCGCCCATGTCGAGGACGAAGACCTCCGATCCCTCCGCCAGGGCAGACGCCTGGAGGACCAATTGCACCGCCTCGTCGACAGTCATGAAGTATCGGGTCATGTCGGCGTCGGTCACCGTCACCGGACCACCGATCTTGATCTGCTCCACAAAGGTCGGGATGACACTGCCCCGGCTTCCGAGGACGTTCCCAAACCTGACCGCGGTGTAGACGCAGCCGTCGTCTCGGTGCTGCCCCAACTGAACCATCAACTCGGCAATGCGCTTGGTCGCACCCATCACCGACGCCGGGTCCACCGCCTTGTCGGTGGATATGAGCACGAAATTGCTGACACCGACCCGGGAACCGGCCTCGATGACGTTTCGGGTGCCGATGACATTGGTCAGAACAGCCTCGTCGGGGAACTCCTCCAACACGGGCACATGCTTCAGAGCAGCCGCATGGAACACAACGTCGGGGCGAATCATCTCAAACGTGCGCAGGGTCTTTTCTGGGTCCCGCACATCGCCGAGGACGATGTGGGGCTCACCGGTCCACCCCAACGACGAGTCGTGGAGCAACGTCTCGTCGCGATCCAGGGCCCAGACCCCGGCCGGTTCGAAACCCAACACCTGGGCCACGATCTCTCCCCCGATCGATCCGCCGGCCCCTGTCACCAGAACCCGTTTGCCCTTCAGGAGCCCGGCCACCTCCTCGAGATCGGTGGCGACCCGAGGACGGGTCAGAAGGTCCTCCACTTTGATGTCCCGAACGTCGACCGCGGCCGAACGATCCTCCATGACATCGCCGGCCGCAGGAAGGATGCGAAGCCGGACGTCGACTTCGAGACAGCGGTCCACCACCTCGCGGGTGCGGGCGGGATCGGTCCCGACTACGACTACCTCGTCGACTTCATACTCCTGCACGAGGTCGGCGATCTGACCGAGATGACCGAGGATCCGCAACCCCGCCAGCCGGCGAGCCGACTCCGGAGCAGAGTGGCCATCGGAGATGAACCCCACGGCTATTCCCCTATCGGCGAGTTCCGGGACCTGGCGGGCGAACACCGCCGCATCACGACCCGTGCCCACCACCAGGATACGGTTGCCACCGCCCGTCTTCCGAAAAGAGAACAGACGGGAGCGAAACCGAACCAACCCCATCCCGGCGAGACAAAGAAAGGCACCCATTACCACGGTTGAAACCGGCAACACGATGCCGATCAAAGGAATCCTCAGTCCGTAGGACATGGCGAGCACCGCTGTCCCCGCCACAGAATTGGCCATGACGACTTTCATCGCCTCGTCGGTGGAAGCGTGCTCCCAAACATGGCCATAAGCCCCTGAGATGACGTTGGCCGCAATGTGGATCACCACGATGATCGGGAGCAGCTTGGAGAAGTCCCTGGCGAAGGTCTGCGGGTTCTCGACACCGAGAGGTTCCAGCATCCTTATCGCGAGGGCGATGGTGTAAGCCGCGATGACGATGAAGATGTCGATGAATGCGAAGGCGATATCGGCCCTGACCCTCGCTGCGGCTCCGGAAATGGCTCGCCGCATACGCGTCGCCAGAGTCTCCCCACTGATTGCGCCGCCCAACAACTTCAATGCCTCCCAATACGGTCCGGCCGAGCGGGCAGGACCTCCCAGACCGCAGAAGCTATCACAAATCGGTCGTTGCCGAAAGTGGCAATTGAACGCTCGACGTGGTCGTGGGAGTATGTGCGGAGAGGTTGGGGAAGACACCGGGTCGCAATACGATCCCTCGCGCCCGGTCTTACAGTGGATTCTGGGAGGTAACGA